>Ga0209934_1001018_pt1 | contig 19008 bp, 26 predicted proteins | sample ThiBiot_750_plan_2_FD_183950 | JGI IMG/M metagenome (GOLD analysis project Ga0209934, IMG submission 183950) | Wastewater bioreactor microbial communities from Cape Town, South Africa - Thiocy_expt_750_plan (SPAdes) | ecosystem: Engineered > Bioreactor > Thiocyanate-remediating >...
CGCCGTCATAGAGTCACCGCGCACGCGCAGCGCGAATGTGCTTGCGCTGTGGCTGACGGGGCAGTCCATCCAGCGGTCCGCCTGGCCAGGTAGATGTGGGTCGGCAGCGTCACACCACTTCCCGGCCCGCACCCAGGAGATCAGCGGCACTTTGCCCCGTAGATCGGGGCCGGGCTCGGTGTTGGCGTGAACGGGCGTGCCAGCGCTGGGCAGCATCGCGCCTTCGCCCGTCGATAGCCAGTGCGCATTCACGCCTAGGTAGGAGGCCGCAGTGGTCAGGAACTTCCCGTCGATGCTGTCTGTTTTGCCATTGACCCACGCATTCACAGACGCGCGAGAAATTCCACAGGCTCGCGCCAAACCCGCCTGGGACAGATCGGCGCGCCTGGAAAGCGAAGTGCGGATTCTGTCGGATAGCGCCATCAGGCAATCCTAACAATTACTCTGTAAATGATGCTTGACCATTGCGTTAGTTTTGCCTGACAATGGCAAGACTATGAACCAACACGCAACCCAAATCATCGAGGCGCTGGGCGACACCGCCGAGGTCGCGCGCCTGTTTGGCGTGCGCATGCCTTCGGTCAGCGACTGGAAGAAGCACGGCATCCCCCGGGCGCGAATGATGTACCTCAAGGTAGCCAAGCCGCAGGCGCTGGAGGGCATTGACATCGATTCCGCCACCGCCCCCGTGCGTGGAGAAGCGCAGGAGGCTACCCATGGCTGAACCCCAGAAAAGCGCAGCAGCGCCCGTCGCCAAGACCCACCAGGAAATCGTGGACGCCATCGAGCGTCTGTACCCCGAGTACAGCGCTATCTACAAAGCTGCCAAGGCAGAGATTGACGCCCAGCGTGCAGAGTTGCAGCGGCAGTGCGGCGACATCGGCCACCTCTTCGCAAAGGACAGAAGTATGTGGGGCATGGGCGTGATGCGCTCCTGCTTGTTCTACGGCATGAACGAGCCCAAAGCAAAGGCGAGCCATGGATAGGCGCTTTACTCCGGAGCTTGAGGCGGCGGCTGATCGTATTGCAGTGTGTGCTGGATTTCGATTTCCACCCGCTTCCACATCTGCTGAAAAGAGTCCAGAACGTGTTCTGGCAGAGCCTTGTTCTCCAGATACGTCTGCTCTCTCTGGCAGTACGTCTCCAGCATCTCCGCTAGCGCCTTCGGGTTTGGATGCGTCCTTATGACTGCCCCAAGTGCCGCAATGAATGCCGCCTGCATTCCGTATGTAAACGCGCGGAGCTGTTCCAGGTCTGCGTTGCTCTCGTTCATGTCCGCCCCTTCCGGCGATGGTTGTGTAAGCGACTTCCATCGTACGCCCGGGAGGGCGGGCGCCTATGGCGATGACTTGTTTGCTGTTCATGCGAGCAAGTCTCCTTTTTTTGCCCAAAAAACGCATTACGAACGCTTCCGAAAAGTTCGCAATGCCTCGTAAGAGGATCAAATGGAATCGATCAACGATGCTCTGATCGCCTGCGTAAAGGCTTGTGGAGGCTCCAAGCAAGTAGGCCCCTTACTGTGGCCTGAAAAGACGCCGGAAAGCGCCCAGCGTCTTCTGCTGGACTGTCTGAATGAAGACCGCCCAGCGAAGCTGTCACCCGAGCATGTGCTTCTGGTGCTGCGTATGGCCCGCGCAAAGGGCTATCACGGCGGCATCGAATATATCGCTGCCGATCTTGGATACACGGACCCGTCGCCCATCGAGCCACGCGATGAAGTGTCCGAGTTGATGCGGGCGTTTAACGAATCTGTAGCCATGCAGGCCGCCCTGGCTTCACGAATCGAAAAGGCTGCAAGCCGCCTGAACATGAGGGCCGCAGCATGAACGCCTTCACATCCGTCAAGCCGCGCGGCGCAGACATGCCCGCCAAGCCACCCCGCAAGCAAACCCCTGGCCCTGCCGTCACGGTCAAGAAGGCCCTGGAGAAGCCCCGCATGTACCCAATCACGCTGGAAAACCGCGAAGTAGGCCGCGCCAACACCGAGCGGCGCCGGGCTATTGCAAAGGGGGGGATATGACCGACGCCGAACTTGCTCAGTTGATCGACAAGCGCCGGGAGTTGGCCGCAAGGCTGGCCGGCGTGGAAGCCGAGATTGCCCTTGCGCTTGGCGACCGAGAAGGCGCGCGCAGGCACTTGGAAGAAATGAAGGCGCAGACGCTGGCCCGGCACGCGGCGAAGTTTGCAGCCTGGGAAGCGAGCCACTGATGCGCGCTGCCATCAAACGATTCGTGATGAACGCCTATTGCTGGGGTCTGGTGCCCGTATGGCTGGTGAATTTTGTTTTTCGCGTGTTTCGGTTGAAGCACGTATGAGTTTCACCCGGCTAGGTTCGCTACCGAAAAGCAGCCTCACCCACTGCCTGCCGACGTGATTTACCGGGTGCCATGAAAGGTGAACATGACAGAACAAGAACTGCAAGTCGAAATCGAAGAGATGTGGGGTTACTTCCGATCCATTGGATACATGGTTGTTGACGCTCCCGCGCTAAAGGTCAGCATGCCCTATGCCGCACCGTATGAAGGCGTTTGCTTCTATGTGGAGACAGACGGCATTTGTTCCCACATCTCGATTCCCGTCGACCAGGTTCGAAGATTCGCTGATGCGATGCTGGAGATGATGCCTCAGGCAATTGCGCTGGAGCACGCGGCTGATGCTGAGATAGCAGCGTATGAATCCCTCTTCAATGCGAAGGGCTAGCAATGGCCGCAGACGCTCGTTTATCGACGGGGCTTCCATCCCACCCAAAGACAAAGAAACTCATTCGGCGTCTTGGTCAATCAGCCGCGTGGAATCTTGTTTGCTTGATCCTGTGGACCGCTGACAACCGCAGTGACGGCGATCTATCTGGCCTGTCCATTGAAGATATTGAACTAGCCTCAGATTGGGTTGGCGAAGATGGCGCGCTGGTTGAAGCATTGGTCGCGGTTCGGTTCCTTGATGGTGAAGACGGATTGTTCACCTTACACGATTGGAACGAACACAACCCATGGGCGGCGGGCGCAGAAGCACGAAGCGCCAAGGCCCGGTGGAATGCTGCTAAGCGCCACCATGGCATTGCTGAGGCTGATCGTCTAGTACCTGAATACGCTGCTATTAGGAATGCTGACAGCAATGCTATTAGCACGATTGCAGCAAAAGAGCAGCAAAAGAGCAGCAATGCTCCGTCTCCGTCTCCGTCTCCGTCTCCGTCTCCGTCTCCGTCTCCGTCTCCGTCTCCGTCTCCGTCTCCGTCTCCGTCTCCGTCTATTCGAGGGGTGACGCCCACGCCTTCCGGCGTCACGCACCTGCCAAAACCTAAGCGGGCCACGAAAGTCCCCATGCCGACAGACTTCGGCGTGACAGCCAGGATTGCCACATGGGCGTCAGAACGTGGGTTCGACCGGCTTGAAGATCACATGGATGCCTTCCGGCGCAAAGCGCAGGCTAACGGCTACACCTACGCGGACTGGGAGTCAGCGTTCATGGAGGCCGTTCGTGAGGATTGGGCCAAGCTGCGCGGTCGCTCCTCCAATGGGGCGGCGCCACCTGCAGCGCGTCCACGGGGGCTGGTGCTATGACCGCCAAGACGTTTGCCGAGTTCGGCATCGAAGTCCGCCGCACGTCCGGCGAAGAAGACACGACCTGCCCGCAGTGCTCAGACTCCCGCAAAAACAAGCGCGCCCGCTGCCTGTCGGTCAACATCGACAAGGGCGTTTGGACTTGCCACCATTGCGGATGGTCTGGTGGGCTGGGAACGGGCGAGCAATCCCGCCCGGTCATCGTGAAGACGTGGCGCAAACCGCAGTACCGCCCCGAGGACGTAACCCCCACGGAGCAGGCTTACCTGTGGTTTGCAGCACGCGGGATCACCCGAGAAGTGCTCAAGCGCAATTGCGTGGGCGTGTGCTCTGCCTACTTCCCGCAACTGGAAGACCGAGCCAGCGCCGTGACGTTCCCGTACCTGCGCGGCGACGAAGTGTTGAACGTGAAGTACCGCACCAAGGACAAGCATTTCCGCATGGAAGCTGGCGCAGAGCGCGTGCTGTACGGCCTGAACGACATTGCGGAAACCCTGATTTGGGTGGAAGGCGAGATGGACAAGCTGTCCGTGGAAGTGGCCGGGTTCACATCCTGCGTGAGCGTGCCGGATGGAGCCCCGACGCCGAATACGAAAAATTACGACAGCAAGTTCGATTTCATGGATGCGCCCGAGCTGGAGCGCGCCAAGTTCCACATCATCGCTGTGGACAACGACGAACCGGGCGTGAGGCTGGAGGAAGAACTGTTGCGCCGCCTGGGGCGGGACACATGCAAGGTGGTGCGCTGGCCTGCCGGTTGCAAGGATGCCAACGACGTGTTGAAAGCCCACGGTCCGGAAACTCTGGCGCAGTGCATCAACGCTGCCCAATGGGTGCCGGTGGAGGGTGAGCACGCCGTGTCGGAGTACGCGGACAACATGGATCGCCTCTACCGCTACGGGCTACCGCAGGGGCTTCGGACTGGATGGGAAAGCGTCAATGACCTGTACACGGTCATGCCGGGTGAATGGACATTGGTAACCGGCATCCCTGGGCATGGGAAGTCGGAATGGCTGGATGCGCTGATGGTGCGCCTGGCGCAGGATCACGGCTGGTGTTTTGCCATCTTCTCGCCGGAGAACCAGCCGACCGAGTACCACATTTCCAAGCTGGCAGAAAAGCACATCGGCAAGCCATTCGGTAATGGCCCCAGCGAACGGATGACACCGAACGAAAAGAACGCTGCCGTCCAGTTTCTGGATGAGCATTTTGTGTTCCTCATGCCGGAGCTGCCCACGGTTGAGGTGCTGATTGAACGGTTGCGCTCCATCGTGAAGCGGCGCGGTGTGCGTGGCGTGGTGCTAGATCCATGGAACGAAATAGACCACACCCGGTTAGGCGGGATGAGCGAAACCGAATACATCAGCCAAAGCCTGTCAAAGCTGCGGTCTTTCGCGCGGTCGGCAGGGGTGCATTTGTGGATCGTGGCCCACCCCACCAAATTGCAGAAAGAGCAGGACGGCTCATACCCCGTGCCGACGCCCTACGACGTGGCCGGGTCTGCTCACTGGCGCAACAAGGCCGACAACTGCATCGCCATATGGCGCGACACCGCCAGGGACACGCGCACTGTGGAAGTGCATGTGCAAAAGGTTCGCAAGAAGTCGGTGGGCAAGGTTGGCATGGCAACGCTGAATTACGACCGCGTTACCGGGCAGTACCAAGACAAGCCGTACTAAAGGGGATGTATGAACGAAATTTATGCTTTGCTTTGGAGCCGCAGCGCCAATTGTTTTCACGTCGAGCCACTTGCCGACACAGCGCGAAACGGAATGCGATTTTTCCGCAGGGATGGCCGGAACGACTACCTGCTAGTGGCGTACGGAAGCCTTCTGGACATTCAAAACCAGGCGGATTTTCTGCGCCCCGTTGTAGAGGAAAGAGCGGAAGTTCGGAGGTTGTATGGAGATAAATGACCAGACCGAGCGCTACCGCCACGAATGCGAAGTTCGTTGCCTCCTGCGCGCCGCCGCAAACAAAGGCCGTGCCTGGGTGCGCGACTACCTCGCCGACAAGCGCGTAGCTGGCCGGGCAGCGGCATTGCGCGCTGATCTGAATGAGCAGATGGCCCGAGGAAATACCGGGGAGCACGGCCAATGGCTTTGATCCTCCCCTGGCCACCTCGCGCGCTGTCTCCCAACGCGCGCACGCACTGGCGCGCAAAAGCACCCATTGCAAAGGCCTACAAAGAGGCGTGCTGGGCTTTGACGCTGGAGGCGAAGCTGGCAGTACCCGACTCGCAGAAGATCGCGCTGTGGCTTGATTTTTACCCGCCAAACCGCCGTGCACGAGACGACGACAACATGATTGCCAGTTTCAAGCACGGGCGCGATGGCGTGGCCCTGGCCCTTGGGATTGACGACAAGCGGTTTCGCTGCTTCCCGTTCGTGCGCGACGAGATCGGCGGCTACATCAAGCTGCGCATTACCGATATGCCTGAGCATCCGGGGGAGGAAGCATGAGCAACGGCTGCTTTAACCGCGCCCCCTTTGCGCAGCACATTCGCATGCAGGACGGCTGGATAGAGTCCGAAACGTCGCGCTGGCCTGTGATGGCCGAAGTGCCGTTCGTGATGGCGAAGGATTGCCGCTACACGCATACGACGCTTGGGCAGCAGGACGAAAAGTGCCAGGGCTGCAAGTGGCGGGTGGAGGTGGGCAATGTCTGACAACCGCCTAACCCTGCGCCTGCATAACGCCCAACAGGCCCACGGTGCTATCCAGCAGGCATGGGCACATGCCAAGGGCTGGCTGTGCGCTGGTGGCGGGAATCTGGTGCTGGAGGTGCGCCCCGAGACGCGCAGCGATGCCCAAAACCGCCTTCTGCACGCGCTTTTCTCCGATGTAGCCAAGCAATCCGAATGGATGGGCCAAAAGCGCACGGCGCTGGAATGGAAGCTGTTGTTTGTCTCCGGCCATTCCGTCGCCACGAAGCAGGGCGCCGACCTTGTGCCAGGCCTGGAGGGCGAATTCCTGAACCTGCGCGAGAGCACCGCGCGCATGGGCAAGGCCCGCATGGCTTCGCTCCTTGATTACGTCATGTCGTGGGCAATCGACCACGGCGTGGAGTTACGCGAGGCGCGGCAGTGGGCGGATGCGGAGACTGGGGAGGTGCTCGAATGATGCGCCGCACCGGATTCAAAACCCGCGCGCCGCAGGCCTCCCAGCGCGACCCTGACCGCGTGCGCCATGTGCCGACCGTCACGCCCGGCGCATTTCGCGCGCCCCAAGCCGTGGCCACCGCGCCAGCCGCACCCATCGCCAAGGACAAGCCGGTGCGCAGCGAAGCCTACCGCCGCGCTGTGGCCGGCCTTCCGTGCGTGATTTGTAAGGTCCCAGGGTATTCGCAAGCGGCCCACGGCTCGGACGGCAAAGGCATGGGCATCAAGGCTTGCGATTTGACGCTGTTCCCGGCCTGCTGCGACCGCCCTGGTGTACGGGGCTGCCACGGCCAGCTAGACCAGGGCGCGCTATTCACGAAAGCCGTGCGTCACCAGCTCGAACCGGCCTGGGCCGCAGACACACAACGCCGCATTCATGCCATGGGCCTGTGGCCCAAGGGAATCCCGTATCCACACGACCAACAGCCGGAGCGCCCATGCTGACCCGCGAAGAGCAAGACCAGATATTCGACCGTGCAAAGCAATTTGCCGAGGACTACGCGAAGGTCATGTACCGACGCAGACGCTACCAGCTCGACCCGTCCGAGGCGGACGAAATGATCGAGGAAGCCGAGGAGGAGCTAAGGGATTTTCTGAAGGAAGTTGGATGAACTGAAAAAAGAAAAGCCCACCGAAGCGGGCCTTCCCGGTCAATGCGGACCTGAGCAATCCGATTGTAGCCGGGAGGACCTATGACCGACAAGACGACTCTCACCGATAAGCGCAGCAGCCGGGTCCAGGTGCTGGAGGCCATCCACGCCCTGTTCGAGCAAGAGATGGAGATCACCTGCTCCACCATCGTGCGCCACACGGGCCTCAAGACGGTCACAGTGAACGATTGCATCAAGGAGTTGAAGGAGCGGGACGAGATCTGGTGCCCGGAGCGGGGCGTGTACCGACCCTGCCAGCGGCACGAACCCAGCGAGCCCGTAAGCATTACGGTCATGCCCACCGGACACGTGAAGCTGGAAAAGGGCGACCAGGTGATGGCCTTCAATCCGCATGAGTGGCGAACCCAAGTGGCCCCAGTAGCCGCAGGAGCATCCGCGCAGACCGCAGTGATCGAACACACGCACCAGACCTTACAGCTCGCGGATATGGTGCGCCGGCTGCGCAGGCAGGTTGAGGGGCTGCAAAGCAAACTTGGGGCGAACGCGGCGCAGTTGGAGTTGCTTTCGGATTAGGGTTTGCACCTACAAAAGGCGGGCCGTAAGTTATTGAGGCGAAAATCCTACAAGCCATCCGGGTGAAAGGCCCCCGGAGCCAAGGACAACGACATGAATACTTCAGAGTGGAGCGATGGGAGCCACCATCCTACGGCGCCTGGTTGGTACGCGGTCCAGATATGCTGGGATGTCAGTGAGGGAATCCACGTGTTTGCCGTGGAAATACCTGGCACAGAGTGGGATAGATGGAAAGCGCGTAACCCCCCGTGGCATGGGCCACATCTAACGAAAGACGAAGCTCTTGATTGGGGATACGACAACGATCCTGAAGGCCTATAACGATTGAAGTGCAAGGAAAGTTTTAGTCACTTTGAATTAAGTGCTGGCCGCTCAGGAGCAATCCGGGCGGCTTTTCTTTTGCCCCCCTCTAGGGTTCGACCCAATCGCCACAGCCCGCGAAACTGCGGGCATGGCATCAAACACCGCGCCCAAGAAGGCGCCACCCAAAGCCAAAAAGCCAGCTACCGCAGGAAAGGGTGCTGGCGTAGCTGTTCGCGCTCCGAAAAAGATAGCTGCCAGCGCAAGTAAGGCAAAGTCCAAGCCGTTAAAGCGCCAGAAATCTGATGCGCCACCCAAGGCAGCCGCAACTCCAAGCCCAGCACCTGCTGCGCTGGAGCCGCGCCAGGAGTGCTTTGTACGTGAGTACCTGATTGACCTCAACGCCACCCAGGCGGCCATTCGTGCCGGGTACAGCGATAAGACGGCGCGGCAGATGGGCGCTGAGAACCTGTCAAAACCGTCTATTCAAACGGCAATAGCCAAAGCCCAGCAGGAGCGGGCAGAGCGCACCGGCATCGCCGCAGACCAGGCATTGCGCGAAGCCTGGAACGTGGCCATCGCAGACGCCCGCGAGCTGGTGCAGGTGAAAGTGGGCTGCTGCCGCTACTGCTATGGCGATGGCAACCGATACCAGCGCACCGTTGGCGAAATGAACCGCGACCGCGAGGCTTGGGCCGAGAAGAAGGACAACGCCCCCGCCGACTTCGACGAAAAGGGCGGCATTGGCTACGACCCCTTGCGCATGCCCTTCGCTGCCTGCCCTGAGTGCGGTGGCGATGGCCAGCCGCGCGTGGTGCTGGGCGACACACGCAACTTGAGCCCTGCAGCTGTGTCCCTGTATGCGGGCGCAAAGCAGACCAAGGATGGTATCGAGATCAAGATTCAGGACAGGGGCGCGGCCCTCGAAAAGGTGTTCAAGCATCTGGGCCTCTACCAGAAGGACAACGAGCAAAAGATTGACCCGCTCACCGCCCTGCTGCAGACCATAACGGGAGGCACGAACAGCACGTTCAAGCCCGTGCCTCACGACCCCGAGCACGACGAGGACTGATCCCCATGTCCGACGCCGTGCCCATCATCACCCACGACGAGCCGCTGGTTCCGCTGCCAACGGACGAGGCCGACCTTGCGCTCAAGCTGGCAGATCCTGAGTGGCGCCTGTTCTCCGGCTGCCTCTACAAGATCATGATCAAGGGTGATGACGAGGCCGAAGAGGCGATGGTCATGCCGTTCAAGCCCAACCGGGCGCAGCGGCGATTCATCAAGCGCCTGTGGCACCGCAACCTGATCCTCAAGGCCCGACAGCTAGGTTTCACCACCCTGATCGCCATCCTGTGGCTGGACCATGCACTGTTCAACGCCGACCAGCGCTGCGGGATCATCGCCCAGGACCGTGACGCGGCGAAGGTGATCTTCCGCGACAAGGTGAAGTTCGCCTACAACAATCTGCCCGAGCAGCTGCGCGAGCGCTTCCCGCTGGAGGCCGACAACGCCGACGAGCTGCTTTTCGCGCACAACAACAGCAGCATCCGCGTGGCCACGTCCATGCGCTCCGGGACCATCCACCGCCTGCATGTGTCCGAGTTCGGGAAGATTTGCGCGAAGTACCCCGACAAGGCCCAGGAGGTCGTGACCGGCTCCATTCCTGCGGTGCCCACGAATGGCGTGCTGGTGATCGAGTCCACGGCCGAAGGGCGCGAGGGCGAGTTTTTCAAGATGGTGGAGCAGGCGCAGAAGCTGATGGCCAGCAAACTGCCGCTCACGCCAAAGGACTACCGGTTTCACTTCTATGCCTGGTGGCAGGAGCCCAAGTACCGCCTCGACAGCCGCACGGTTGCCGTCAGTAAGGCAGAGCATGACTACTTCGATGGCATCGAGGTGGCCATGGACTGCCGCATCGACCCCGACCAGCGAGCCTGGTACGTGGCGACCAAGCAGGCCGACTTTTCGGGCGCCGAAGAACGCATGTGGCAGGAATACCCGTCCACCCCGGACGAGGCTTTCCAAATGTCCGCCGAGGGCAACTACTACGCCAAGGACATGGTGGCCCTGCGCAAGCGTGGCGGGATCTGTGACGTGCTGGTGCTGGATGCGCCCGTTTATACGTTCTGGGACGTTGGGCGCAGCGACGGGTGCGCGGTCTGGTTCTTGCAGGAGATGCGCGGAGAGGATCGTTTCATCGACTACCTGGAAGCCCACAACGAGGACTTGCGCTACTACGTGGCCGAGCTGCGCAAGTTGGGCTACCTGTTCGGCGGCCACTATCTGCCGCACGACGCCAACCACAAGCGCCTGAGCGACTACAACAAGTCGATCAAAGAGCAGCTGCAGGACCTGATGCCAGGCGAGAAGTTCTACATCGTGCCCCTGGTAACGCAGCTCATTACGGGCATCCAGTCCACGCGCAAGCACCTGAAGACCGCCTACTTCGACAAGGAGCGGTGCAAGAAAGGCATTCAGCGCATCGAGGGCTACCGCAAGCGGTTCAACCGCGCCGAAAACCGTTTCACCGACGAGCCCGACAAGTCCAACGGCTGCAGCGAGGGCGCCGACGCCCTGCGCCAGTGGGCACAGCAGAAAGAGCTGGGCGCCATCGGCGGGAACACCCACAAGTACGAGCCCCCTGAGCCCCCTGACTGGCGGACCTGACCATGACGCAATACAGCACCAAATCGGCTCAGACCGCAGGCATTGACCTGGCCGAGTTCACCCGCTACCTGCACGAGATCGAGAACCAGCCATCCTGGCGCAGCCGTGCCGACCGGGAGATGGACTACGTGGACGGCAATCAGCTGGATGCTGAGGTGCTGCAGCGGCAAAAAGCACTTGGTATGCCGCCAGCTATCGAGCCGCTGATTGGCCCGGCCATAGAGGCGGTACTGGGTCTGGAGGCCAAGACGCGCACGGACTGGCGCCTCTCGGCCGACCTTCCTGGCAAGGAAGGCGATGAGGTAGCTGCCGCACTGAATTACAAGCTGAACCAGGCCGAGCGCCAGAGCAAGGCGGACGCCGCCTGCACCGCCGCATTTCGCCCACAGGTGTGCGTCGGCATTGGCTGGGTCGAAGTGGCGCGCGAGAGCGACCCGTTTAAGTTCCCCTACCGCGCCACGGCCGTGCACCGCAACGAGGTGTATTGGGACCATCTGAGCGTGCATCCAGACATGAGCGATGCACGCTATCTGGTGCGCCGCCGCTGGACGGATGTAGAGCAGGCAGCGCTGAAGTTTCCGCAGCATGCCGAGCTGCTGCGCGCTTGTATAGGGCGCTGGACCGACCGCACCGACCTGACCATGGATGGCGGCTCCACCACCGGCCTGGCCATGAATTTATTGGATGAGCGCGGCTGGAGCATCGAGGAGCAGCAGTGGCGCGACTCGGAGACCGGGCGAGTGTGTCTGTACGAGATGTGGTATCGCCGCTGGGTGCCGGTGACGGTGCTCAAGGCCAAGAACGGCCGCGTGGTGGAGTACGACAAGACCAACCCCGCCCATGATGTGCTGTTAGCCACTGGCGCGGTCAAGCCGGTAAAGGCCGTGATGCCGCGCATGAACGTGAGCTTCTGGGCCGGACCGCACAAGCTGCACGATGGCCCGACGCCGTACAGACACCACGATTTCCCCTATGTGCCTTTCTGGGGCCACCGCGAGGACCGCACCGGCATTCCCTTTGGCAGGGTGCGTGGCATGGTGTACCTGCAGGACAATGTGAATGCGACCACCAGCAAAATCCGCTGGGGCCTTGGTGCGACCCGCACCGAGCGCACCAAGGGTGCTGTGGCCATGAGCGACGCCCAATTCCGCCAGATGGTGGGACGGGTGGACGCGGACATTGTTTTGAACGCCGAGGAGATGGCCCGTCCTGGCGCGATGTTCAGGGTGTCGCGTGATTTCCAACTCAATGAACAGCAGTACAAGATGCTGCAGGACTCGCGCATTGGCATCGAGCGCGCCAGCGGTATCAGCTCAGGCTTCATGGGCCAAAAGGGCACCGCCACCAGCGGGCTGCAGGAGCAAACCCAGATCGAACAGGCAACGCAGACGCTGGCCGCGCTCATGGACAACTTCAAGCAGGCGCGCACGAAGGTGGGTGAACTACTGCTGTCGCTCATCATCGAGGACATGCAGGACGAGGAAACGGTGGTGATCCCCGGCAACGCAATCCGCCAGGAGCGCCGGGTTTCGCTCAACTCCCCCGCATACGACGAGCAGGCCGGCATCCACTACCGCACGAACGACGTGCAGCGCACCCGCCTGAAAGTAGCCCTGGACGACGTGCCGGCTTCCAGCAGCTTCCGCGCACAGCAGCTCAACGCCATGAGCGAGGCGTTCAAGTCCATGCCGCAGAACATGCAGGTAGTGGCGCTGCCGCACATGCTTTCGCTGATGGACATTCCCGAAAAGGAAGAAATCGTCAAGGCTGTGCGCGAAGCGGCAGCGCAATCTAGCCCTGAGCAGATTCAGCAGCAGATCGCCCAGGCTGTTCAGGACGCCCTGACCAAGGCCCAAGTGGAGCTGAAAGCGCGCGAGGTGGCTATCAAGGAGCGTAAGGCGGACTCCGAGATCGAAAAAACCATCAAGGAGGCCGTCAACCTGGGTATCACCAGCACCTTCGCAGCAATGCAGACGGCAGAGAAGATTGCGCTAAATCCCGCTATCGCCCCTGTTGGAGACGTTGTGATGCAGCAAGCAGGCTGGCGCGCACCGTCCCCTTCCGGGCAAGACCCCAATATCCCGGCGCCATTGCAGGCCGTTCCTGTCGCCGATGCAGGAGGATTGCCGGGGGACACTTCGCCAATGACGCCAGACGTGCCAACCAGCGCCGATGTTGGGGCAAATGAAGGCATCGAAACACTGAGGCAGGATTGAAACACCAACCCCAGCTGACAACCTTCAAGGAGCGCCAGCATGACCAGACAATCTGCGTTTGAACGGTTTGAACTTGCGGCACCAGAGCAGCATAAGAGCTTTGCATCATTCGCAAAAGCATGTATCCCGTCAGTACGCAAAGCATGGGAAAAAGCAAAGGAAGATGGGAGATTCACTCGCTTCAATAGCGCCAAACAGTATTTTGATTGGTGCTGGGCGCAGCCAGAGGCAGAACACATTTTCAAAGCGTTTCACGATTTGAGTCAAAAAAATGAGCAGACATCATGATTTGAAACGAAATGACGCGCCTGACTGGATCTGTCGGCCTGCCCACCCACACAGCCGCCCACTGAGGCGGCTTTTTCATGCCCGCAATTTGCGTCACCCCCTCTAGGGTTTCTCAAATCTAGCGCGCCTGCGCATAGTCTCGCCAAGCCCCACGCTGTGAAGCGCCGGGTGAATCCGCATCGCTGTGAAGCGAGGCATTTCCCAAAGCTGGAGATTGACCGACGCGGGCCTTCGGGCTTGCGCGGCCAGTCGAATGCAGACCTATGGCGCCACTCCGATAAGTGGCAGGGATGCAATGACGACTCAAGCAGAGTTTTTCCAAGAGCACGCCGTCAACGGCGACCTGACCGACGCACAGATGCTGCAGATGATGAATCTGCCCGAGGGCGATACCAGCGCATTGCTGGATGGCGGCAAGCCCGATGCCGCAGCAAAAGCCGAAGTCAAAGCCGACGAAGTGCCAGGCACGAACGAAACGAAGACAGGCCAAGGCGAGCAGACGCCAGCAGCTCAAACGGAGCCCGACCCCTCAAAGGCTGTGGTTCTGGCAAAGGACGGTGTTCACACCATCCCCTACGAGAAGCTGGACGAAGCGCGCAAGGGTGAGCAGCACTGGAAGGCGCAGGCGACCGCTGCGCTGGAGAAGCTGGCCAGTCTGGAAACCCAGGCCCAGCAGCGCGCCGACAAAGGGCAGGAGCCGACCAAGCAAGACCAGGCAGTAGCGACCGCTGCAGCCGCCATCGAGCAAGGAGTGGACCCGGCCATTTTTGGCGACTTTTCCGATGAGGCGATTGCCGCAGGCATCCAGAAGCTCAACTCGCAGAGCGTGGCATCGCTGCGTGAAACGTTGAAGGCCGAATTGTTGGAACAGGTTCGAGCAGAGGTGAAAGCCGAGCTCGCCCCGATTCAGCAGCGGCATCAACAGGCAGAGGTCAATGCCCATATGGGCGCGATCTACGAGAAGCACCCCGACGCCGATTCCATCGCCGAAAGCAAGGAATTGGCCGACTGGATCGCTTCGCAGCCGACCTTTGCGCGTGCCGGTTACCAAGCCGTGCTGGCGCAGGGTACGACGGCGGAAGTGATTGAGTTCTTCGACACGTTCAAGGCCGCAACAGGAAAAACGAACCAGCAAACCACGTCCGATTCGTTGGACGTGGCAGCCGCAGCGAAAGCTGCACTTGCCAAAGCCAAGGCGCCAGCGCCCACCAGCCTGTCGGAAATCCCGGCCGGCTCCAAGGCGCACCACGACGAGGCGGCGGCATTGATGGAAATGAGTGACAGCAACGTGATGGGGAATTTCATGGGCAAAAGCCCTGAGCAGATCCGCGCATTGCTGGACAGGGCTTTTTAGGCCCTGTGTTTTTGAAAACGGCACCGCTGTGAAGCGACGCCCCATCCCACCGAAGGAGTTATCACCATGGGTACGAATATCCCCTACGGCTCGCCGCTTGCCAACAAGCTGCAGAGCGCTGGCCTTTTCGCTGCGAACATGCAGCGCAATACCACCATCAACCGCCTGACTGGCAAGTTCCCGCAGCAGGCGCAAACCGAGGCGATGATTCGCCAGCAGACCAGCACGAGCATGCCCATCGTGCGCTGCATGGACCTGCAGAAGATGGCGGGCGATGAGGTCGAATTCGACTTCGTGAACCACCTTGGCGGCAAGCCCATCATGGGCTCGCGCAACGCCGAGGGTTACGGCAAGGCCATGTCGTTTGCGCAGGACCGCCTGCGCATCAACCAGGCCCGCTACCCCATCAGCGCGGGCGACACGATGACGCAGCAGCGCACGCCGCACGAGCTGCGCAAGCTGGCCCGCACGCTGGGTGAGGCCTATATGAACCGCCTGCAAGATCAGCTCTCACTGGTCCATATGGCGGGCGCGCGAGGCTTTCACAACAACGTCGAATGGGCTGTTCCCCTGGCGTCTGACCCGGACTTCGCTGAAATCCTGGTCAACCCCGTCAAGGCACCGTCCAAGAACCGCCACTTCATGAGCACTGGCACCGGCCTGGAGCGCATTGTTGCTGGGGCGAATGAGATCACCATTACCACGGGCGACGTGTTCAACGCCGATCTGGTCGATGCGCTGCGCTCGCACCTGGACAGCATGCCACTGCCGCCGCCCGCCGTGGAGTTCGACGGCGACAAGCTGGCCGCCGATGCGCCCCTGCGTGTGCTGCTGTGCTCTGCCGAGCAGTACGCCGGGTTCACCCAGACCACGGGATACCGCACCTACCTGGCCAACGCGATTGCGCGCGGCCAACAGGCCGGCAACCACCCGCTGTTCATGGGTGGCGATACGGCGCTGTGGAACGGCATTCTGCTTGTCAAGATGCCCAAGCCCATCCGCTTCTACGCAGGCGATGCGATCAACTGGTGCGGTTCGTACACCAGCGAGACGGAAACCACCACCGACCTGGTGCCGTCTTCGTTCAGCACCACGCACGCCGTGGACCGCGCGATCCTGCTGGGCGGCCAGGCGCTGGCCGAGGCCTGGGGCAAGCATCGCCAGACCGGCAATCCGTTCTTCTGGAGCGAGAAAGAACTGGACCACGGCGACAAGCTGGAACTGCTGGTCGGCGCGATCAACGGGCGCTCCAAGGTTCGCTGTGAAGTCGAGCACGGCGACGGCAAGCAAATCACCGATCACGGCATCATCGCCATTGATACGGCGGTCAAGCTGGGCGTTGCTGGCTAAGAGGGCGGGGCTGGAGCAATCCAGCCCCATCCAAAACCCACACATTCAGGAGAATTGACATGGCAACGATCACCAAGAAGTTCCTCGGCAACGAGAAGCAGCACACCACCGCCCCCACAGGCATTTCCAGCACGCTCCACTATTCCGTGGCCACCAACTCCAGCGGCGCAGTCATCGGCAGCGATGTAGCGACCGGCGTTGCCTCTGGCGACGTAGTGCGTGTGGGCATCCTGCCAGCAGGCATGCGCCTGGACGATGCGAAGACGCTGGTTACGACCGGCTGGACCGCTACCGTCACCGGCAAGGTTGGGTTCGCCTACGTGGACGGCGTGGACAGCACGGCAGTGCCCCAAGCCGACGACTACTTTGGCTCCGCCCTGGCCATCGCCACGCCTGGCCGATATGCCGCCAACAACACGGGTGTGCGCCCTGTGGTGCTGCCCAAGGATGCCTACCTCATCCTGACCACGGGCGCTGCCGCCAATGCCAAGGCATCGCAAACCGACATTCTGGTGAATGTCACCAACGTAGGCGTTGCCTAAAGCTGAACGCGGGGGCTTCGGCCCCCGCTCACATTTGGAGAACACCATGGCACGACCAAAGGCCGCCAAGGCGCCCGCTGCGGAAAACCAGAAAGAATCCACTGCAAAGGCCGCCAAGGCGCCCGCTGCCGTGCCTGCTGGGTTCCTTCCGGTCGAGTACATCGGCAAGCGCACGCCGCACGCGGACGGGCTGTATGGCACCTACATTCAGTGGCCGGCGCCTGGCGCCGTGCAACTGGTGCCGGAAGCCATTGCCGCCAGAATGATTGCCGTCAACCGGGACGTGTACCGGGCTGGCGTCTACGGTGGCGAGGCCGCCCAAGCGGCGAAGGTCGAGTCGCAGCCGGATGACAACGCACGCCTGGAGTTGGATATGGTGATTCAGACCATGGACAAGGTGGCGCTTGAAGGCTATGCGCGCGTCAACTTCGGCCAGGAACTCGACCGCAGGCAATCGGTGGATACGCTGCGCCAGAAGGTCAAGATGCTGGTTGATCAGTACGGTGCGCCATGACGCTCGAAGACCTCATTTTCCGGTTCCGCATTGATGCGACGGACACTGTACCGAACCCGTACCTGTTCGCCGACGAGTGGATTACCGAGTGGCTCAATGAGGCAGAGCAGGAAGCTGCGATTCGCGGGCGGCTGATCTACGAGGAAAGCAACGCAGAAGTCTGCCAGATTGCAGTGACTGCCGGAACAAACACCTACCCGCTACACGCAAGCCTGTACGAGCTTGTCGCGCCACGGTTTCAGGTGACGGGCGAGACGCGAAGCGAACCACTGGACCTGATTACACGGGAAGAGTTGACACGCACCAGGCCAGACTGGCGAAACGACGAATCCGACAGGCCACGCTTCATCATTCAGGACGACACCAGAGTGACCTTGTGGCCCGTTCCGAATCAGGACGGGAAGGTTCTGCTGGAGGGCTACCGACTGCCATTGGCCCCCATGTCAAGCGACACCGACACGCCAGAGATCAATGCTGCGCATCATCGCCACCTTGTGCATTGGGCGCTGCACCGAGCGTTCAGCAGGCCAGATTCAGACACCATCGACCCTACGCGTGCGGCGCTTTCAGAGCAGGCGTTCACGCGCTACTTCGGGCTTCGACCCGACAGCGACTTGCGCCGAGCAACCCGCAGTGACGAGCCTCAGACAACCAAAGTATTTTGGCCATAACAGGCCCAAGGAGCATCGCCGTGCGCGGATTCAACACCAAGAAGGCACAAAGCTGCAAGGACGGAGGTCTGATTCGTGGCCCAGGCACTGGGACGAGCGATTCGATTCCTCGCGGCTTCAAGCCGGGCACGTTCATCATGCCGGCGGATTCGACCAAGGCCATCGGCCCAGATGTATTGGAGAACATCGCCAAAGTTCCGACCAAGGTCAGCAACGGCGAGTTTGCGCACACGCCAAAGCAGGTTCATGCCGTTGGCATCAACGCACTGCGGATGATGAAAGATGCGACACATTCGCCCAAGGATGCGGGTGTGTACTTCGCCAATGGAGGCGCAGTCCAAGGACGTGGCGCGAAGGGGTTCGCCATCGGCGGCGAAGTGACCAACGATGTAACCCGCATCGGCAGCAGCTACAGCGGCGGCAATGTGGGCGGCAATATCACGGTCAACGGGCAGCAGCCCAGCGGTACGTTCAGCTCTTCCTCTCCAGTTCCTACGCCAACACCTCCACGCCCAGCGCCAGTTGCTCCCGTGGTGCAGGCTGTGCAGTACACGCAACCGTCAACCCCTGCAACTACCCCCGCAACCCCTGCGCTGTCCGCAATGGCGACACCGCCGGCAACACCGCAAGCAGTGGCCAAGCCGGTTGATTCGTTTACCGCACGCAACAACGCCGTATCTGCAAGCTCGATCACCAACAACGGCGGGCGATTCGACACGACGCCAGCAGTGCCAAGCACCGCTCCTGTGGACACATCGGTTACGCCGCGCCGTTCTCCTGTCGGCTTTGACCCGATGCAGCCCGCGCAGAAGTTTGCTGACGGCGGCGACGTGCGCGGGTTTCAGACTCCGGTTCAGCGGCTGACTGGAGGCGGCGCTGTGGAAGATCAGGCCCTGGCCGCGCTTCGCCGCGCCCGTGAAGCCCAGCCCGTTGGCAGCCCGAACATCGCAGCGATTGACCAATCCATTGCCCAGCGCAATCAGAGTATTGGCGGCACCCGGTCAGCCTTGAGCGCCATTGCAGCACCATTCCAGAAGCCCGTGCAGACGGTGGCGCCAAACCCAACCGACATGCGCCTTGCAGCCGGAACGCAAACTGCGCCCATGGGTGCAGCGGCCATGCTGGCGGCGGTGCCCGCTGCCACCACGGACCCTGCAGCGCCCTCGGGCAACGTCACCCGTGTGGGCAACAGTTATTCC
>Ga0209934_1001029_pt1 | contig 18718 bp, 18 predicted proteins | sample ThiBiot_750_plan_2_FD_183950 | JGI IMG/M metagenome (GOLD analysis project Ga0209934, IMG submission 183950) | Wastewater bioreactor microbial communities from Cape Town, South Africa - Thiocy_expt_750_plan (SPAdes) | ecosystem: Engineered > Bioreactor > Thiocyanate-remediating >...
CAAACTTGCACATGAGCGACTCAGTGATGAGAAGAATGCTAAAATTATGAAGAAGTGTAAACTTAAGCCTGAAGATTTTAACGCTGAGGAAACTCGCACCTTTAGTAATTTTTATCACTATTCAGATGAAAAGCCCGATAAGAAGCGTATCTACTTTAAGATTAAGCCTTGGACTGCATTCTTTGTGCCTACAAAGAATAAGAAAGGTGCTGGTTATGGAACTGATGTTATTAATCAGAGTAGCCTTTTGCAAACTCCTTCTAAGCGCCTTGCTATGAAGATCATTCCCATCTGGCAACCTCAGTATATCTATCTGGGTGCTAAGTATTCTATTGTTAACTATCTCAAGCAAGCTATCATTCTGAAGTGCGATAAGCTCAAACAGGCCTCAGTTGTGGAAGATGAGATTAACGATATGCTGGGTGAAGATTATGACGAGTCCGAACTGCGCCAGGCCATCGCAGAAGCGGATGAATCAGATGCTGAAGACGAAAAGAAGCCTTCTGTTAAAACTGGTTCTAGTAAGACAAAGAAGATTAATCAATTCATGAATGATTCTGACGAAGATGAAAATGAGGATGAAACACCTCCAATTACCAAAAATGCCAAGAACAAGGCTAATTTTTCAGATGACGATGACAATTAAATAATACTTTCTATTTTAGGAATTCCTAAAATATATAAATGACTCACTTCGGTCTCAAACGAAAGCGTCCTTATTATCAATTCGAGGACTTGCTTTTGTTTTATGATCCTGGCACTGAATTAGAGATTTACCCCGGTATACCCAGCGGCCAGTTTGTCTACCTAGTTGTGAATTGGAATAAAGTAGAGATTAAAAAATTAGAAGAGGCTTTTACTTTTTATTTAAGTGAACCTATTGAAACTCATTATAGAATTATAATTCCTGCTGATATTAAAGATATACATAGAATAGATATCGTAATCACTTATCCTGATTATATTGATATTTTTATTGATAATAAAGACTACGCTTTTGATTACGCGCATCAAGGAAGACTTGAACTTCCCCAAAACATCGAACAGTTATATTTTAGATTTCCTGAGAGACTGTCTTTTATATAAGGTTAACAATCTATCTTTAAAGGGAAAGTTCCTGTCTCAAAATGAGCAATTTTATGTATAGAAAATTGAGCCTTTTAGGCTCTGGTGTATACGGTAAAGTCTACAAAGCGGAGCGTGAAACAGACGGTAAATTTTTCGCCATCAAAGCCAATGTTGGCAATTCTTTAATCGATGGAATGATTAGTTTAGCTGATCTCAATTTGACTCGCTGTGTTAACTGTCATCCATGTTTTGTTCCAATGGACTGGGTCTCCAAGATTCCATTCAAGGAGAAACTGGAACACATTAGCTCTCTAGGTCATGGTAATAAATATAACTTGCGTTATGACAACATCTTCTTCATTATGGAGATTGCCGAAACTGTATTAAATAATCTTTTTTATCAAGAGCGTATTAATGATCTGGTGCCCAACATTAGAAAGTTTATTGCGGGAATTCTTTTGGGTCTTGAATTCTTACATGCTAATCGCTATTGTCACCGTGACATCAAAGCTAACAACGTGTTAATCTTTTATGATGAGAAAGGATCCCCTCACGCCAAGATCGCAGACTATGGCTTTGCTCATTATTTGGGGAAAGAGCGCAACACGGTCGAAATTCAAAACTACACCTATCGAGCTCCCGAGATTGCGGCTCGATGCTCTTATTATACTAGTGCAGTTGATATTTGGTCAGCGGGTATTCTCTTTTATGAGATGTTAACTCTGGGTAAGAGCCCCTACCCAGGAAAGGAACCGGCTCGCATGTCCGATATTAAAGTGCTTGAAAGGATTCACCAGGCATTTGATCTGAAGGATGTTGAATATGAAAATGTTTCTAAAGAGTTTATGTCCGGTATTACTTATGTATCAAGTATGAAATCTTTTGATCGATTTTTTCAAAGTAATTTATTACCTCAAGTTCTTCAGAAATATTCACATGAGCAATTATCTGATTTGTTAAAGAAAATGCTTGAGGTTCGAGTTGACAAACGATATACAGCAACTCAGTGCCTTAATCATCCTTTCTTTACTGATGACTTTGAAACGAATGAGTTAATTAAGCGCTATCGAGCACAATTCAATATTAAACCCGATGGTAGCATACCCAGTTCTCGCAACTATATCATTGTTTCCAATTCACCCGTTCGAAAGATGATGTTCAAATATGCGGATGATGTTAAGATGATGGCACCTGAGCTTTTCCGCTGGTTCACATACCAAATTTGGTTTGCAACAATTGATCTCTTTGATCGTTGGCTTGTTTGGTCCCTCGAGAACATCAAGAAAGAACTTGATGATACCGACATCTTTGTAGCCTATTATACTTGTTTATATATTATGTTGAAGACTTGTAGCACCAAGAAGAACATTTCGTTTAGTAATTTACATGCAGAACTCAAATATCATAAAGAAACATTTAGAGAACTTGAGAAAACCATTGTTAACGATGTAACAGCTGGTCATATCTTTCGCCCGACTATTTTTGATGAACTGCCCACTTTTAACCCTGAAGAAGATTTTGACAATCTGAGAAAGCTTGTTCTTCCTCAACTCCCCAAATACAACGGGGAACGTTGGAAGAAATTGGCTAATTCTTATGTTGCTCATAAACGAAAGAAAGTAGAAAAAGTCGATGTTCCGGTAGAGCTTCCGGGTCAAAATTAATTCGCTTAAACCCGTCTTTATAATAATAATCAATTTGATAATAATTTTCTACCTCATCATAAATAAAATATTCGGTATCTCCAACATCTGAATCAAAAAATTGATCAAGTAATTTCTTGATCAATTTCTGATCCTTAAGTTCAATTTGTCGTCTTTCAAAGACCCCATTATCCATTTTTCTAATTACGACCTTCATTATGACTTTAGATACTTGGAAGAAATTAATTAAGAAAGATTATCAAGAGAGATTAAGAAGTGAAACGCGCTATGATTCTGTCAGGCAAATTAAGAATCAATATAAATCAACGGGTTATAATCAGCAACAACTGAAGTCATTAGCTGATCTCTTTTTTCAAGAATACACCTATGATAAGGAGGGCACCCCCTATAGTGATAAGAAATTAAGAGAGATCATCGAGGACGGTGTTAGTCATCGTGGTCGCATTGTGATTCTGAGTAAATTCTTTGTTTTGAAATTACCCGATGAGGAGGATGAAGGCTATGATGCCATCTTTCAAGAAGTGGCGGTTGGTCTACAAGCTAATAAATTAAGGGCCGCTTGTCCTAATTTCGTTTACACCTTTGGCATCTGCAAGACGGATCCACCCAATAGTCTAAAAAGAGGTTATCGACGTCAAAATTATCATTGTGCAGTGATTGAACATATCAATGGAGAAAGTTTTAGTCGTATAGTTGATAAAAAATCATTTAGAGAACATTATGACATCTATTTACAAATTTGGCTCGCTTTAGCCTTTGCACAATCTCAAATTGGTTTAACTCACTACGATCTACACACCGGTAATGTTATGATAGTTAATCTATCTGAACCTACCAATATTGAATATCCCTGGGGGACTCTTCGAACTACTAAATTAGCTAAGATCATTGATTGGGGGCGTAGCTTTGCTTATGGTGAATATAAAGGTAAAAGAGTTAGTATTGGTAAAGCATATCCGCGTTTGGGCATACAAATGGGACCCAATTATTTTTATGATTGTTACCATATTTTAAAAAGAAGTGTTGGAAAAAATAGAAGTTCTGAGATGGAACCCTTCTTTAACTTCTTCGATGTGGAAACCTCCTTTTCAGATCACAAAGATTTAATCGAAGTTTCCAGAAGATCTTATGATTGGAAGAAGTGGTATAACCTCATCGTTAATCATCCGTTTGCTCAATCCTGCTTCAAGGTAAGACCAAATGAACTACCCGATCCTCTACATTTTCCACGCCACGAACTACCCAAAGACTACACCTTCAAAGAGTTAGAAAAATATCTGAATGATTGGAGAGCCGGCGATTATGAATTAGCACGAGAACAGCTCGAAAAAGAAAGAAAACGTCTAGATAATCTAAGAGAAATGAGAAAGACTCTTCACACACAAGTAGCCCTGCCGGCCAAATTAGAAAAAATTAATCTCAATGATTACACTCAAGAAGCACAAGAAAAAATTTTAGCCCTTTTAAATAACATTGTGATCGAGAATCCAACACGCCAACTAAGTGAACACTTGGATCACTACATTGAAACAATTGTCCAGCGATTAAATTTCTTAAATCAGTTAATAAATTTTCAAATCAAAACATAATTTTTTTCTTTATTCTCTAAATGGTGAAATATAATCGTTTTGGTGATGACTCTTCATCATACCGTTCGCGTTCGCGCTCGGTCTCAAGGTCCAGTTCATATCCCAGTTCAAGGTCTAGCTTTATTTCCAATGATGATGAAAGCGACGATTATCGCAGAGGTGTAGCTCTTATTGAACGTCTTCTGAATGTGCAAAATACGCCCGCAACCGATGATTCAGTCGCTCCTTATCTGCAAGAACTGAGCGATCTTTTCAAATTGATGAATTCTCGTGATAGAACCCTACTCGAAGAATATCTTAAGCGTAATGCCTGTGCTACTATGAGAGGTGTTATGCCGGGGACTGTCGGAGCTCAACTTTGTGGTTGCTTCGTGCGGGGTTGCCGTGATGGTAAGATTGGGTGCACTGCAAGCTGTGCTGATAGCTTCTTTTTCAGTGGTCGCGAGTGTCCCGACACCATCATTCACTGGGCAATGACTGATTCAGGCCCTGCGTCAAGAGTGATCAAGAGGGGCAATTCAAACTGCCGCGTGTATATCGACCCCGGTTTTAATGCTACCAGTGAGCAGAAGGCGGAGTATTTGGCTTCATTGGGTTGCCAGACTATTAGCCATTATGACTCGATGACCAATAATCCAACTTCAACCGCAGCTCCCCAAGTTGCCAATCCACCGGCGACAACTCTTCCAGCTCCTCCGGTTACCAATAGCCCCGTTGGTCAAACTAATGCTACCGCAGTTTCTGGAGCTCCGGATAACTCTTCAACTTGGCTTTGGTGGGTCATCGTTGTCTTCGTGCTGCTGATCATTCTTGCAGTGGTATTTTATCTTTATGCATTTTAATTTTGACTTATTTTAAATTGACGTGATTACGTCAATATGGAACAGTATATAAAATTTTTTATATACTTCGTTATATTTTTTATATTTTTATTCTTTATAGGATTTATATTCAAATGGATCTATAACAATACTAAGTGGGATCATTTTAGAATTTTTGCCAAAGAATTGAATGATAAATATCTAACATTGGATCCTGAATCATATTATCCTTTTAAATTAGCATCAGTTGATACCAATTTATCATCAGTTGATACCAATTTATCATCAGTTGATACCAATTTATCATCAGTTGATACCAATTTATCATCAGTTGATACCAATTTATCATCAGTTGATACCAATTTATCATCAGTTGATATTGATGAAGTCGAAGAAATTGAATCGGATGATGAAACAGAAGATGAAGAAGATTATATTGTTAATGAAACATTCTCTGATCGAGAGCTTGAAGTTTTCTATCGGTGTAAATATCCTTTTATAGGTAATTTTCAATCTATAGGAGAAAAGGAGTGTAGAAGAGTGTTGAAAAAATATTTTGGGTTACCTTTTAAATCTTGTCGTCCTCATTTCCTCATTAACCCTTTAACGGGGGCTACTTTAGAATTAGATTGTTATGAGGGGTCGCTACAATTAGCCGTAGAATATCAAGGTCGTCAACATTATTATTATAGCCCTCAGTTTCATAAAACAATCGAGGACTTTCACAAACAACAAGATAGGGATAAACTAAAAGCTGCTCTTTGTAGTCGTTTAGGTATTTATTTAATTAGAGTTCCTTATACCATAAGAAAAGAAGACATTGAGGAGTTTATCCTTTCAAGTCTACCTCCTAAATACAGAAATTATCGAAAGAAAGGTAAGGGTTAAAAATGACCTCCAAAAGGGCCTCTTCATCTAATTGGCTTAGTAAATTTCAAACCAATGGCCAAGGTAATATTATAGATTATGGCTCTACAATCTGCAAAAACTACTCAATTCCCAATAAGGATTTAGAAAACTTCTTTCGTAGACTTGGATGGCATCGTTTGAAGGAAAAGAGGCATTCATTCGCTGAATCGGTCAATTCAGACGTAGCCATTGCAATTACTGGCAGGTTGACGGTTAACTATGGAAATAACGAAGAAGTGGACACTCCCTTTCCTCATGTTTTCATCACTAAGTGCGTGCGTGCATTTCAAGATGCGATTCTGAATAAACTTGAGATCACCGAGGATAGAGTAGTAGCAGCGGTCATGCAAGCGTCTTCAAAGTATGAATCATCGCTAATCATTCACTTTCCATTAATCTCAGCTCGAAAAGATATTCAAGAACGCATTATTCATCCTGAATGGAAAAGATTAATGCGTGAAATGAATGTAGTTGCAGAGTTAGAAATGCAACCCGAAAATGATATTATGGAAAATGAAGTGATTCAAAAGAATTGGTGGCTCTTGGATGCTTACGTTCCTTTGAAACGTTATACATATAAATTAGAACGTTTCTATCATTATATTGAAGACGATCAGATTAGAGATAAAGATCAAGAACAAGTCAATTTTGAAGACATTTTTAAACCTGAAGAGGATTGTTCATATGTAGCTAAGCGAATCTTTTCAAGGAATTTTTATCTAGATACTCAAGAGGGCAGTCGAAGCTCAATGAATTCAACTCGAACATCCGAAAACAGCAGTCGTCGCGAATCAACCGCAAATGGTTTCATGAATGAATCTGATTCATTTGAAAATTTCGGTGTTAATTTAAATGTTTGGTTGCCCCTGTTCCTTTCGCCTAACTATCCTATCATGGAGCCACCATTAAAACATACCGAATACTCAAAACAAGATACATTCTCTACAACTTATACTAATGGATTGAGTGCAGAAATTGATAATCTTTTTGCTCTTTGTCAAATGATCCCCGCTGTTATTCGATGCACTCAACCCTATATTAATAAAATCGGTCAAGCGTGTTATCGTGTCTTTGATGGTCAACGCGAGGGATTTGAGTTATGGAAGCGATTAACCACCAGCACTAATTTAGATGACGATGCCTACACAGAGAAGTTATCTCGCGATCAATCCTTTAACCTTGATGATGACTCTTTCTTTCCGTATGATGAAGATGAGACCATTGAGGATTTGGACGGAATGTTTGAACTCAGGGATGACGATGTCCCCGGATTTCACGCTGGTCTCAATATGTCCGAAGATGAAAGGCTGTGGGAAAGCTTCCGGTTAACTGATGTTAATAATTATACGATCAATACAGTAAGATATCTTGCAGCTTTTTATTCTCGCAATGAATATGAGAAATGGTTGTTCCGTAGCACTGAACATGAATTTAAAATGGCGTCAGATTTATTAGAAAAGACCGTTGCAGATCTCTTTTATGCTTACTTCACCTGCGAGTTCATCTTCTCCAGTGCGAGTTGGTATTACTTCAAGAATCATCGCTGGCATGACGATTCAGCGGATGGCATCAATCTTGCTAAGAAACTAGTTGATAATAAAGAGGGAGGCTTTATCGCTAAAATTCGACAGCATAAATTCATCATTGAACGTAGTATTGAGAATGAAAAAGATCCGGCGATTCGTTTGCAGATGCAAACAATTTGTGATAAGATGGATTCACTTATTCGAAAGCTTTATACTACTACTTTTCTTGCAAAGGTGATCAAGATGCTTCGTATGTTATATCTTAATTCAAATTTTGAAAAGAACCGAGACGAAAACCCTCATATTCTAGTGTTCAATAATTGCGTAATTGAATTCGCCGAAGAAAGGGCGATTAAGAGGCCAGGCCTACCCGAGGACTATTGCACTCTCTCAACTAACATTCGCTACATTCAGAACGTCTCTAATGATGATAAAAAGTTTCTGCGAATCTATTTCAATCAGATTTACCCAGATAAGCAATTGCGAAATTGGATGTGGCTCTATTTCGTTAGTGGTTTAGTGGGCGGTAATCCGGATAAGATTATTACAATGCATCAAGGTAGTGGCAACAACAGTAAGACTCAGATGATCAAATTGTTGGAGTTTTCCTTTGGTGATTACTTCATCACTGCTAACAACACCGAAATTTTAGCTAATGTGCGTCAAAATCGCTCAGCTGCTGAACCAGAAAAGATTCGCCGCAAGGGTAGACGCTGGAACGTCTACAATGAACTCAACCCAACCCAACCCATTGATGTAGGAACGTTTAAGAACCTTTCCGGTGATGATAGTCAAGGTGGTGCTCGTGATCTCTTCGGTGGCTCCAAGACGATGTATAATATGCGCCTGTTAGCTAAGACGATGCTTATCTTCAATGAGGATCCGCCTTTCTCTAGTGGAGCGGGTGATGATGCTCTTTGGGATCGTGTAGCTAAAATTCTTTACATGTCTAAATGGGTCAAGGAAGCACCCGATGACAGTAAGAAGCAATGGGAATCAAGACGTTTTCAATTAGATCGTCAATTCTCAACTTATTTACCTCAGTATGCCGAAAGCTTCATTCGTCTTCTTATTCGCAGTTGGAATTACTATAAGCGTCATAAGCTGCCCAAGTGCGAATTAATCGCTCGAACAACTGCGGCATATCGTCGCACTGCTGACATTTGTCAATTGTATGTTGAAGAACGAATTCAATTCCATATGACACCTGATAATCTACCGGATACAAATTTCAAGAAGTCTAAGACTCAGTTGTATGCAGATTATCAAGCTTGGTATGCTAGAACTTATCCTTCCGGTTCTTCCAAGAATGGCATTTTACCTCGTCCCTCCTTTGAAGCCGAAATGGGACGTAAGGATATTAGCTTTGAAGGAACGAATTATATCGGTATCTCTATTCGCTCACAACAGAAACGTAATGAATCAAATAAGTCAGATGATGAATCCGAGGATGAAGACTATGAAAAAGTGAATTAACCTTGTAATATATTTTTCTAATTAGAAAAATATTTTTAATAATACTAACGGGAATTACCCGGAACACAAAGGTATTGACCTGCGTTAACTTGAGTCGGTTGTGTCACACTGTAAAGCATTGTTCCATCGCTAGTTTTACCGGCATATTTAACACCTGACGGAAGAGATGATGAATTCATCATAGGGGCAGCCGCTGCTGCAACCGGAACAGCAGCGACCGGAACGGCAGCGGCAGCAGCTGCAGGAGCCGCCGCAACCGGAACAGCAGCGACCGGAACGGCAGCGGCAGCAGCTGCAGGAGCCGTAGGAGCTGCGACAAGTGGAGCAGAAACAGCAGGGGGAGCTGCGGCTTTGACTGCTGCAGCTGTAGCTACTGCAGTAGAAACTCTTTGAGCCTGAACTGCAACAAAGATACCATAGATAATCAGAACACCAATCATAATCATCCCAATAATATTAATTGCTTTCAATGTTCTTAATTGATTTGAAGTTAGCGCAACACCAGATTTAAATTGATTGAAATATACTAAATTAGCAATAGCAAAAGCAAGAAGAATTAATGAAACAATTACAACTACTAAAGCAAATGTAAAGAAAGCGGACATTTTCAAAATCAATTACTTTATAGAAGATCAATTTCTTTATAATGGGAGAAAAAAAATCTTGTTATGAAGTTACGAAAATAATTAAAGAAGATGTTCTTAATTATATAATAGAAATGTTAACATATCCATCATCTTTTCTATTTTTGACATCAAGGCTACCGGCTTTTGAATTCTTTAAAATAAATTCTTTTATGTTAGAAAAAGTGAGCAGGATTAAAGCAAATACTAAACCTAATAAAAGAGTAAGCTTCAAATTATAAAAATGTCTCAACGTAATACAAAGGTTGAGGAGTCCGCGCGTCAGGATAGCGCCCCGCGTCGCCGTCGTCAAACCGTTCGCACTGAGGAGGAAGAGGAGACGCCGGCTCCTGCTCCTGAAACTCCCGTTCGTAAGTCAAGTGTTCGGTCAACGACTAAGAGCGAACCGAAGGTTGAATCTAAGACGGAGTCCAAGACTGAGTCTAAAATTGAATCCAAGACCGAGAGTAAGAAGACTGAAACTAAGCCAGAAGTTAAGACTGAGGAGAAGAAACCGCGTGGCAAGACCGCGACCGCAGAGCCTCAGGCCAAAACTACAGCTGAGAAGAAGAAACCGACTGAGGAGGAACTGCGAAAGAAGTTTCTTGATGATCTGCCACAACTTGTGAAGAAATCTATGCAGAATTCAACCTTCCTGAAGGCTTGGAATCCGAAGAACCCTCTCACTACTGGCGGTATGGCTAAGCGACTGAAGGATAATCAGCATAAGACGGGTGATGATGAGCTTGTTTACTCACTTGAACTTGCGATTACGGGCACTCGTGCCGATTTTGAAGCTCTCTTTAAGGAATCGGCAGTTCAGCAGCTGATGCAGACTTACGATCTTACAGCTGATAAGGTTCGTGATAATTTCATTACCTTTGAAAATTATGATGAGCGCAAGGAGAAGGAAGAGTTTCAAGAACTTCAAAATGTTACCAAGAAGCATCACACTGAGTTCCTGGCGCGAATTAACCTGATCAAGCAGCACTTCGTCAAGCCTACACCTGATAAGGTGCTCACCAAGCAACAGCGACTGATTGTGGAGTTCGACAATCTGCGCACAGCTAATAAGGTTTATGACGTGAGCGGTTGGGTTGATTCTACCAAGAACGGTTTCAAGCGTATTCCTCACCCATCGACTAAGTCTCAGAAGAAGTGCATGAAGACTTATCCGATTTGCTCAGCCGACCGTGAGCGTATGGAGGACTTCTTAACTTATCTCGGTTTATCAGCTGAGCTTAGCAAGGAGGCATTCGATTAAATTATATTTTCCTTTATGAGTGATTACTCATAAATTCATATTTATACAAGATTGATCGTCTGTTTAAAACCGCTCTTGATGAGATCGATCTTCTCCTTACTACTTAATGCGCGTGGTATAAAATTATAACTATCTCTTCTTAATACGATAGCCATGGTCTTTTCAGAGATATTTTGTATTTTTTGATCAATGAGAACCTTCATTGGAATTAAAAAGGTATCTAATATTTTTTCAAAGGGTTTAGTTAAAATATTGGAGTCTTGCACTGTTTCATTATCTCGTAGAATAAATACAATACTTGGTTCTTTTCCTAGTAATTGGACGGGTAAAGGATCTGAAAAAGCGCCATCAACAAAGTCAGGGTTCTTCTGTTCTATCACACCGGGAATAGTGCAAGACTCCAAAACTGCATCAACTACTGAATAGTTGGGGTAGTTTTCATAACTAAGATAAAGTGGTCGCGGGTGTTCTGAATCTCTTCGATCGGTTACAGTTACTATAAATTTCTTACCTGTAATTTGATTTAATTCAAGGAAGGTTAAATTACGGCCATATTTACGTCTCATCCAGAATTCTAAACGATCTCTAATTTTGGATGCACTAACAATACCCTTAGATCCTTTACTGAAAAACCAATTGAAAACGTCAAGATCTCTCCAATTGTCAAAGAGATTAAATTGTAATGCTTCTTCAAATAATTCATTAAAACTAATTCCTATAACCAAATAAAAGGCTACAATGGCACCAACCGAAACACCGATAAATTCATTAATTCTAACCAAATGGCCTTTCAATTGCAAGGCAAATAAAGCTCCCAATAAAAGAAATCCCTTTTCTACACCGGGACCCAATAGAAGTTTATAAAACATTTAAGAGGTTGATTTCTTTCTTTAATTCATTTATATTAATATCTTCTCCCGTATCTTGTGGTGTTAATACGTTGACCGGGACGATAAGTATTTACTGAGGGTAGAGTGTTAAAAGTTTGAGTGCCAAAATTAGTTGAAGTGATCCCTTGAGTTGTACCAAGAACAATATGATCAACTGGAATAGCAATGACAGATAAAATACCCTGAGTAAAGTTTGTATCATTGCCATAGAATCTAATGACCATGTTTTGGCCTTGAACAAAGGTTTCATAACGCAAAGGCACACTACCATTAGGAGAACTCGGGGAAAATGTAAAGGGGCTAATAGTGCCACTTGCAACAGTAATTGAGACATTGAAAGTATAAACGTTTTCAGGTAATAATCCAAGTTGTACAACTGTTTCACCAGGTCCATTTGCTGGGAAGCTCACTACACCAGAAAAATAGATTGCATCTTCAAAAGCTCCACTACCAGGAGGGCCAGCTGGACCTTGTGGACCTTGAGGACCCGGGGGTCCTTGTGGCCCTACTCTACCCCCACCGCTGCCATTGTTTCCGTTGTTAGTTGTACCTGAATTAGCCCAGAAGATCAAAGCAACCACTACAACGATTAAAATGATGAAGATAACTAAAATCCATATCGACCCGATTGTTGAGGCGTCATCTACAGAATTTGTATAAACTACGTTGGGATCCATATCCTTTAGATGCGATTAAAAATTAAATACAGTTTAATTTTTAATCGCATCTAAAGGGATTTTGGTGTTTCTTAATTATATATGTCTTTCTCAATTAGAATATAAGACATAAATTTAATTCCTTTAATAAAATTATTGAACTGATTTAAAAAGTTTATCTCTAGTTATAAATAAAGATGGCTGAGAAGAAAGTTCTTATCTTCTTGGGTGATGAAAAATGTGGTGCTTGTAAAATCTTTCGTCCCGCTTGGGAAGGTATTTGTAACAATAAAAACATTGCCGACAACTTCCACATTGTTACCTTCATGGGAAACGGTAATGTTGGAAAGCGTATTCCAGGTGAAAAGCTATTGATTCTACCGGGTGCCTTCTCTAAGTATGATAGACTACCAACTCTTTTAATTGTTAGTGCAGAAGAGTATAATAAGCGCTGGGATCTTGAAACGGGTCGCGAGGTTGATCGTGATCTTCCTCTCGTTGGTAAAAGTTTAGCCGATGGCATTGTTACGCAACAAATGATCGATGGCAAGATGACAGCAGTTCCCAATACGAAGTATATTGTGGATTGGATCTATCGCAATCGTTAAATATAGTTCAATTATATTTTGGAATTCCAAAATATATAAATCTTACAGAATTGATATTTTTTTAACTACCTTATAATCGGTCATTTTACCAATAACGATACTATCTCTTTTGATTCTTACAATATCACCCACTTTACCCCCTAACCATTTGATGGCGATGTCCTCACGAAAACGGGGTAATGTTTTAATCAAAGAAGAATTATTTTTTAGAAAGGGAAGCTCTATTAATTTTTCTTCTGCATTCAAAATTTTATATTCAGGAGCCATCGAGTGAGTCAAAGGATTAATTAGTAGTTGATAAAATCTCCAAAATTCCAAATTAGCTTGACTGTTTTGAACAGCTCCCATAAAAACAGTTTTACCATTACTTGTAATTTCGTTTGCAATTAAAAGAATAGTGTGATTCTCCTTTGCTAATTGATCTTCCAATGAAACAATAATTTCTTTACCCACCTTATCTTGCACTACTACATAATAGCTCTGCTCAACAAAGTCAAAGAGTGCTGAGTTAACGTTTAATTCTTCATCGGCTAGCTCATCGATTATTTCAAGATGTTCAGCTGTAATAACAAGATTACGAGCTTTGAACAACTCCGCCAATTTAGAGATCACGGTTCTATGAATACTCATTTAAGATGAATAGAATTCTATTCAACAATTTTTGATTATAAGACAATCTATTAATCGGAATCATCGTTAACCGAAACATTACGACGAGCGTTCCGAGTAGAAGGTTTTGGGCGTTCATCTTCTGAGTCATCGCTAGAATCAGAATCAGACTTCGACTTCTTAGCTTCAACTCGAGTCTTACCCCTAGACACAGGCTTAACCTCAGGTTCTGAATCAGAATCCGACTTTGATTCCACCTTAGGCTCAACCTTAGGTTCCACCTTAGGCTCAACCTTAGGCTCAACCTTAGGTTCCACCTTTGTCTTACCCTTGGACTCTGTCTTGGGCTTGATTGGCTCATCATCTTCAGAGTCGCTACTGAGCTGAATCTTAGTTGTTGCCTTTGGTGCCTGCTTGGCCAGTGTCAGATTAAGTTGTTCAAGCATATCATTTTGTTCATCTTCTGGAGCAAGAACGATGTTTGACTTCTCCAGTTGCTTAATTTCTGTCGTGGTAAGAGAGCGAGCATTCTCATCGGAAAGGCGCATGAAATAGGCCTTATAGGGTTGTTCGAGAGAGATTACAATGTTCTTAAAGATTGCAGGTGCCTTAATGATTTGAATGTTGTTTGCTTCATCCTTTTCATAAGTAAGGCGAGGTCCTGACATTTTGGCCGGCTCGGTTGTTTCCTTCTTACTTGATGATGAGGTTGTGGTTGCACTTGTGCCCTCAGTCTTCTTCTTATATGCGGCCCGAGTCATACCCTCCGGATGTTCGGCACAGTATTCAGTATCAGGACGCGAGGGCTTCTCACAGGGCTTACCGTTCTTCTTCATGTAAGTGCAAGGGACCCGATCAGTTGCAGGAGCTCGAGTGCGTTTCGGAGCTGAAGTCGTCGGCTCGCGTTCGGGTTGACCCTCCATCATGGCATCAAGCTTTGCCTCAATGTTGGCTTGACGCTCAAGGATTTCTTCAAGCTTCGCAAGAATGTCAGACGATGCCATTTTAAATTAATTCTGTATCTGTAATTCATCCTTTGCTTTTTAAAAAAATGTAAAAATGGAGACAAACTTTAATTAAACAATACGAATGTGAAAAGAGCCCAAAGTAAAACGGCGATTGCATAGGGAAAAAGAACAATCATCAATAAAGCTAAAGCCCATGAGAAAATAAGCAGACCGAGAACAGAGCTTTTTTCAATAATAAACTGTGCAATAATCCACCAGATGAGACCGAAGATAAACCATGTAAAAAAGAGTAGTGAAAAAGTGGGTTGGCCAAATGCATCAATTCTTGAATAACCGCCTAGAGAAATTAGAAGATCATTCAAAAATTCTATAAAGAGCGGATTAAAAATTACGGTAGCAGTGATGCCACCAGTAACCCATACATAAAAATTATCTTTCATTTAGTAAGTAGAAAATTTTAATTGAAAGATAATGAATAACAATTTTTAAACATATGTAATAAAATTATTTTGCATTTAAAAGAGTATGGATGAAAAACTGGTTCTACTTTTATTATTTTTATTTGTATTGATAATATATTTAATATTTGCACATAATGACTATCAATTATTAATTGTAATTTTTCTATTTTTTATTTTCGTAGTTTTATATTTTATTTTTATTAAACTATATCAAATTTATCAATTGATGTGTAAAAAGGAACAACAGGTATCCGATAGACAGCCTGGGATTATTGAATATTACACCGAGAATTTTAATAACATACCTAAAAGACATCGTCGCTATCGTTCGGTTGCACGACAATGAGTGAAGCTAAAGATTTTGAAAACTTTCTCAGAAAAAGACTTCAGAGTATTGTCAGTCAAGATATTCTTGATGAATTCTTAACACCCGAATCGATGAAAGTGTGGATTAAAGCCTTTACTGATCAAAGTTATTCAACTGACAATTACGAACTTTATGAAATCATTGGTGATAGTGCAATTAGTCTTGCCTTTTATGATGTAATCAAAGAAGCATTCCCAGCGATTAATCAACCCAAAATTTATTCCACTCTCAAAGAATTTTATCTCTCTGAAGTGGCACTGCGAGATCTCGCAATCAAAGCGGGATTTCTAAATTATCTCATTGCTGATCGACTTGTTCTACGCTCGGAAGAAATGAAAAGAAAAATCGCCGAAGATCTTTGGGAGTCTTATCATGGTGCTTTGAAAGAACTTGGTGATAAAATCGGTTTAGAACATTTCGGTATTGGAGTTGGTTATCAATGTGTCAAAAATTCTATGATTGAAGTTCTCAATGAGCAAGATATTGATAAAAATCGTGGAGCGGGTGCCTTCAAGAATCAACTTAGTGAGATTATGTCAGCTCTGGGTATTCGTCTAATCATCGTCAATTACCCGTTACCCAATAAGGAGGTATCTTTTGCATATTTCATTCGTCGCGATGTAATCGTTAACATTCTACAGAAATTTGGGCGAACTGAAGTAGAAATTAATAGTCTGCTAGATGATAAAACTTCAAGAGATTATATTAATCGTATTCCTGCATCAAGTAGAAATTCTCTCAATCCTAAATTCAGTTATATTCTACTTGGTGCGGCTATTAAACATAATAAAGAGGAAGCACAAGATTCAGCGGCGAGCGATGCTATTAAAACTTTCCGTAATCGATACGGATTAACTGATCTTTATCTTGATGGTATTCGAGCTGAAAGGCTTGATACTCATCTTGAAGGCAAGGGTCAAATCAAAGAGAATTACGATGAAATTGCCAAAGTTTACTCTGATATTAAAATCAGTGGTAGAACCTTTTCGACAGTGGCTCTATACATTCTCACAGGTGTTAAAAATGGTAAAAATCAAATTATCGCTATTTACAAAACAGAACGAGGAGATGCTTATGATAATATTCAAGCTGAATTGTATCGACGAGGTCAAATTTCAATTATGAACAAGAAATAATTTTTTTCTATTCTAAAGATTGTCTTCAAATTTTTTTTGTTTTAAGAAATTGTTCTGTTTTAGAGATTCTGGGAGAAGTAGATATAAAATGGAGTCGTTCCGTCTTATTCTTATTAACAATGCCGATCCTGAAAACGTTAAAGAATATGTTGAGGATTACTCCGAAAAGTATAACAGGCGTTTTATTGTCGGTATGGACGATGAACTAGTTTTTGAAAGTCCCTATGTTGACCCAGAGCATCATGCGTTCATCAAGGCTCTTATGGATTTCACACCGGAAGATCACAGCTACTGGGATCTTCTTTCCAATAATGAGGGTATCAAGGGAGATACTAAAATGTTAAAATTCGATCTCGAAGCTAAATTTAAGAATTTTTTGAAGATGTATGAAGGTAAGGGTTCATATCAATCTCTGGCTCCAAACGACCGCAACGTTTCACGAGCTTCTTGGGTATATCTTCGGTTCCTCTGGGAAGCTGGAATGATCTTCCATGAGTTACAATGTAGCGGCATGTCTGCTATTATCGGTCAATATTTGGCGGCTATCTTCGGTGATATGCGCATGAAAAATAAAGATACGGCACCACGTGATTACGGTGATATGATTGCTATGCCGATTGATGAACGCATGTATAAGAAACTCGGTCTTGATTATGATGATAACGATCCCGAGAAGAACAGGGCCGCGCGCGAGGCTTATATGAACTCAAAACCAACATTTGATGATGTTATTATCGCAGTTGCTAAGAATGTCCCCAATCCCCAAATTATTAATTTCTATCCTAACATTCTTAATAAGGATCCTAATGATTTCACCGTTCATGGCCCTGAGATTGTTATTAAAGGAGAGGAAATGACGGCGGCTGTTCAGAAATCAATGCAATCTTTTGATGAACGTCAAGAGTAAATTAAATATTGTTTCTCAATTGAGAAACAATCGATGATAGTATATCTTATAAATATTTTCATAGGTTAAAAAATATTTATAAGATATACCAAAAAATATTTACAATACATTCTCTAATTAGAGAATGAAAACAACGTTAAAACTATTCATAATTTTCATCATCTTCTAGATCATCAAAATCATCATCAAAGTCATCTTCCTCTTCTTCAAATTCTTCGTCAATGTCTTCTGTAATCGAAATCTTCTTTGCATCAGTTTTATAATTAACAATGATATTACCCATACCTAAAGTTTTGGTTACATATTCAGTTGCTCGGGAAATTTCGATACGTGTGAAGTTTTCATAATCGGACGTCTTACAGCGACGACATGAGAAATGAGTCACATTGAATACAGCTTCAACACCGCAGATATTACAAATGACCTTATCCGTCTTAGCGGTTGAATCACGCAAACGATCAACTAGAACGTTAGCGGCACCGTGAGTCTCTACTGCATGAGCTTCCATGTTACCAAAGCGAACACCGGCGGGCGTGTTGCGACCTTTGACACCGAGACCCGTTTGTAGATCACGTTTGCCAATGCCGCGCACTTGACCTTTATCTTGCACTTGATGCTTTAAAGCGGTTTGATAGCTGGGGCCGATGAATACGGTTGCCTCAGTGAAGGTTCCCGTCTGTGCATCAATGACACCGAAATATTCACCAGTTCGACCGTTGATCATTGGAACCGAACGCTCTCGATAACCAATATCACGAAGACGCCTAAAGAGCCAATCAATATCAAAGGGGCGATGAGCATCTGCTAATGTTCGTGTGCCGCCCACTGCATCAAGTAATCCTGTCATCATCTCGAGGAACCAGGCATTAGTTTGACGAGCAAAGGGTGCCAATGAATTGACAATGGCGTCAGGTTTCATCATAGTCTTACCATCCCAAAAGAAGGGCATATCCTCGTCATTCCAAATTTCGCCAATGGTGGCTTTTTGAGATGAACGAGGATTTTGTTTGTCAGCTACACGAGGACGACGCAGGGAACGTAACTTAACACGAACTGTTCTAGCTCCTAGTTCATTATCGAAGAGAGCGATTTTATCCACCACAAAGGATTTCTTCGGGGGCACAATAATAGAGTCGGACCAGCGAGGTTGATCGGGTGCTTCTTGAATCTCCTTGA
>Ga0209934_1001037_pt1 | contig 18587 bp, 14 predicted proteins | sample ThiBiot_750_plan_2_FD_183950 | JGI IMG/M metagenome (GOLD analysis project Ga0209934, IMG submission 183950) | Wastewater bioreactor microbial communities from Cape Town, South Africa - Thiocy_expt_750_plan (SPAdes) | ecosystem: Engineered > Bioreactor > Thiocyanate-remediating >...
GGGTTCCGCGTTATTCGGGTCGGCCGGGCCCGGCGGCAGCATCAACATGATAACCAGGCAACCGAGGAGTGGTTTTGCCGCGTCTGCAGGAACCATGCTCGGCAGTTTCGGCACGCGCAACGGATATGCGGATGTGACCGGACCCATCGGGCAGAACTTCGCGGGGCGCGTCATCGCCGATCTGGAGCATGCGGACGGATTCCGCGGGCTCAAGCGCAATGTCTTCGAGATTTCACCTACCCTGTTGTGGCGCCTGGCCGATGACAAAACACTGCTGGTAGACTTCGATCATCGCGATATCCATATCAGGCCGGACAATTATGGAACGCTTTTTAATATCAATTCACAGCTGGTGGTTCCCCGCGAAAACCGCTATTACACTCCCTTTAATAACACCAGCAATACCATCAACCGCGTCACCGCCGTGCATAACTGGGCGATCTCGGCGGACCTGAATATGCGTACCGCATTCACCTACGATGGACGCTTGCTCAATCTGGTCCGGAATGGAGGCGGTAACCAGGCTAACGCGGCAGGCATGATTACGGGACGTGACGTACGCTTTCAAACGGATCACCAGGGATTTGCCACGTTCCAGAACGAATTCATCTGGAAGAAGTACACCGGCCCGATCAAGCATACCTTCCTGGGAGGATTCGAATATAAAAATACGGATATCACCACCGTGCGTAATGATTTTTCGCTCCCCAACATAAGTCTTCTCAATCCAGTTGGCCTGGAAACTTCATTGAACAGTCCTGGCGTCACTTCGAAGGGTCAAATATTCGATCGGCGGATCAACAGCGACCAGTTTTCCTTCTATGCTCAAGACCAGATCGATCTGAGCGAGCAGTTCAAGCTTCGTCTGGGCATTCGCAACGATCTCGTCGAATGGAGCGACAAGGGTTTTCAGTCCGGGGTGGGATACCGGGAAATCGTACGCTCCCGCTCATTGACTACCTACTCGACGGGGGGGGTTTACCAGCCTACCAAATATCTATCCTTTTATGCCGGCTACAGCACGGGCGCGTTCATCAATCTGTCGACGGAACCCACCGCCGTGGCGACGGCGCCCGAAACCTCCGACCAGATCGAGGTGGGGGCGAAAACGACATTGGTGGAAGGCAAGGTCGACCTGAATGTGGCGCTGTTCCAGACCAGCCGCAACAATTATTTTATCAACCTGAATCCGGCCGCAACCAATCTTCAAACGCAGGATGGAAAGGACCGTTCCCGCGGAGTGGAAGTCACCTTGGCTGTTCGCCCCTTTGCCGGACTCAGCATTATCGGAAACGGTGTGTGGATGGATCCGGAAACGTTATCGAAAGCACTTGCGCGGAATAACATTCTCTTTGCTCCTGGAGAATTCAGGAGCATTGCAGGAAACCGCCCGGTAGGGGTCGCTACGAATATGGGCAATTTATGGGCCACCTACCAGATACAGACCGGCCTTGCCCAGGGTTTGATGTTCGGCTTCGGCGTCACCTACAAGGGCGACAGTTTCGCCGATACCTTGAATCTGTTGCGAGTGCCGTCATACGTGGTTTACGATGCGGCTGTCTCGTACCGGGTAAAAAGAATGGAGGTTGCGGTCAACGTAAGAAACCTTACCGACAAAACCTACTATACCACCCCCACATTTGCCGGCGCGCTGCCCGGCAACCCGCTCAGCGCCTTCGGTTCCATCCGTTTCTATTTCAACTAAGTTTCCACCCCTGGCTGCGGATCCCGATGGGTTCGCAGCGATCAGAATGGTTAACCGGAGTTGAATCCATGGAACGGTACCGTCTTCCGCAAACCGGGTCGCGGCGCGATAGCGTGGTTGCTTTCAACGCAGCCGGAACGGAACGGCTGGGGATTTTTCTGCCAGCGTGGAAGACCAGGCATTGCTGGGAACCCGGTTTCCAGCAACCAGCCTTCACCTGGCCATCCATTTCCGAAGTGGCTGTTGCTGTGTTCCAGCAGCCAATTTGGGCGATCCCCCTCGAAACCAGCCCTGATCCATAGGGTCCAGGCCCCCGCAAATGTGCTGCATGGCTTCATATTCCGGATCAAATCGAGCGGAAAAAAACGACGCCTGGCTTCTTGGAATTCCTGCTCAACTAATTGTTTGGTAAGAGTATTGTCTTATATTAACCACTTTCTCCTGTAAGATTTTACAGCTATTCGGGGACGCCCATAAGTTGTTTCATAGCATCGTCATTAACCAACCAGGACGGTGCAAAAAATGGGACAAATCATGCTGGCGCAACATGGAAACGGATCTCTCGATCAGCGCACGGTTTTAGGAATGTATCGGCTGAGGCACGAAGTTTTTCACGATCGGCTGGGCTGGGAAGTTACCACGGATAATGGAATGGAGCACGATGAGTTCGACCATGCCAATCCGGTATATGTCCTGGCGAAGGGAGAAGAGGATGAAGTGCTCGGTTGCTGGCGGCTGCTGCCGACGACCGGTCCAAACATGCTGCGCGATACATTTCCGCAATTATTGCACGGGCAGCCCGCACCCCAGCAATCAGACGTATGGGAACTCAGCCGCTTTGCGGTGACGGTTCCGAAATACCAGAGCGCAGGGTTCGGCTTCAGCGATATCCCCGTCAAAATGATGGAGACGCTGTTTCTTTTCGCCCGGCATAACGGAATAAAGCGATATGTGACCGTGACTACAGTGGCGGTCGAGAGGTTGATACGCAAGCTCGGCGTAAATCTTTCCAGACTGGGCGCGCCCATCAGGATAGGCCGGGTACTGACCGTGGCTTGCTATATAGAAATCGACGCCATCACCGAGTTTGCCTTGTTCGGCACGCTTCCGGAAAATGCGCAAAGGAAGGCAGCATGAATATCCTTCTCGTTGGAGGCGGGCAAAATCCGCGCGGATTATTGTATCTGCTGCTTGAGAAATCCAAGCACAGGCTGGAGCGGAAATCGCTGGATAGTTTTCCGGGGTCGGACCTGGAGGCCTACGATATGGTCCTCGTCGATGGCAATGTGTATGGGTGCGCCCAGCAGGCCAGCCTGTTGCAGTGGATCAGGGAGGCAAGGCGGCGTTTTCCCCATCTGCCAGTAGCGGTAATGAGCGACGTGGGAGCGGCCGCAGCTTCGGAGATCGACCCGATGGGCGACGAAATGCCGGGTGCCTGTGGCGTTTTTGAATCAGGCGACGGAGTACTGAATATGCGCTGCCGCTTGCAGGAACTTGCCCTGGGGGAAACAGCGGCATTGATGCGCGACGATTATGCGCGAACTCCGCTCGACCCCGTCACTTTTGAATACTCGGGACCAAAATGCAGCATCATCCCGATGTCAAAGAAGCAGAGCTGACCAAGGCGCTTGGCCATAGGCCGGCTATGTCCTGCGCTTCGCGCCTTGCCCTCACGCTTTTTCGCACAGCAAGGCGGGCGCGAAACAAGTGTCAATAGGGTCAATAGGCCCCGACCATTTCAGCAAGTCATGAAATTTTAAAAAAACCTTCATTCGAATGCCATTTGCTCCGGTTAGTCTGATACCGCCAAGACCTCAGACTGGCTTCAGCCGGTTCATAACAGGAGATAACAATGAAGGCGCTACCACACCTGCGGACTGCCGCCAGGGAATCAAACACTCCCGTTTCCACCAGTGAACGGCGCGCGCAGGGCTCGGCCCTCATGCCGGGCCGAATCGACAGGGCGGAGATCGGCAGCAGGCGTGCGGATCTCATCGAGCAAGAAGACCTGAATTGCGGATTTCCCTGGCGATCCCGAAATTCCACCCCTGTTCGGTTATTCAGGGAGATGCCGCGCTATTCCAAAGGAAAAAAACGCTTTGGATAGCCATTGCCCCGAATTGTTTACCCCGGACGAAGTGAACCGGGTAGCGCTCAATCCGAACCTCCCAGGGAGCCCCGAATGATAATCCGCGTAGCCGAGGCATGCAGGAATTCCGGAGAAGCCGAACAGCCGGTCGAATCTCTCCCCGTTCAAAAAAAAGGCACGGTGCTTCAAGCCTTGATCGAGTTTTATGAAGCCAGTCAAACCCAGGATGAGGAGGAAGCCGAGGTTGATCTCATGGTGCAATTGAGCGGCATGGTCAACCACGATTGGCGGATGGAAGACCCGGAGTTTACCGAGCCGGTTTCCGGATGAAGCAGCGGCTGTTAGCCGGACCGGCGAGCAAACCCGGACCAACGCGGCTTCACTCAATTCGGATGCGGTGCGAAAGCCCGGAAGGCATCAGGAGCTGCGCACGAACACCCCGGTCTTTCCTGTCTTGCGCAGCATCTTGTTCACTTCGTCGGCATGCATTTCTTCCTGGACAATGAGCGCCCGCGCGTACTCTTCCAGCACCACCGATTTTCCCTGGGTCAATTCCAGCAGTTGATAATATGCCGTACACGCCTCGCTCTCGTGCGCAAGCGATTCCCTGAGTATATCCCCGATATCTTCATGATGTTTTTCCAGCAATGGTCCAATACCGAGTGAAGGATATCCACCCAGCAAAGTGATCATTTCACCCGCCTTATGCGCATGCAGCAACCCTTCCTCCGCTTCCTTCTTCAGCCACTCCACTATAGGAATGCGATTGTAGCCGTAAACCATCAATGAATAGTGGGTGTACCTCACCACCCCCGCGAGCTCCATTTCCAGGATCCTGTTCAACAATGCGATTGCCTTGTCTTTATCAAAGTTGTCGTCCATGCGTTCCTCCGTTGTGTTGCACAATTCAGGTAAAGTCCAAGCCTAAAATTCACTTCGCGGCGATAGGCCGGTAGTGTTTCCAGAATCTATAATTTATAGGGCCTCGGCATGGCTGCTCAGGTATTCGGCTACGCCTTCCGGACTGGGTTTCATGCCTGGTTCGCCGCTTCTCCATCCGGCAGGACAGACCTCGCCGTGGCTTTCATGAAACTGCAAGGCATCCACCATGCGCAGCATTTCATCGACATCGCGGCCGAGCGGCAGGTCATTGACCACCTGATGCCGCACGATGCATTGCTTGTCGATCAGGAAGGAAGCCCGCAACGCCACGTGATCGGGATGAACCACGCCGTAGGCCTGCATGATTTCCCCTCCCAGGTCGGATACCAGGGTAATCTCCACAGGGCCGATACCACCTTTGTCGACTCCGGTGTTACGCCAGGCATAGTGGGTGAATCGCGAGTCTACGGATACGCCAATGACTACCACATCCCGTTTGCGAAACTCTTCCGCGCGGTGGGAATGGGCGAGGATTTCCGATGGGCAGACGAAAGTAAAGTCGAGAGGATAAAAAAACAGGACGGCATACTTTCCGGAAATTTCATTATGAAAGTTGAAAGCATCGTTGAAGGTGCCATCCGCGAGAACGGCGGGCTTGGTAAAATCAGGCGCAAGATGCGTGACGAGCACAGACATTCACAACCTCCTGGTCAATGAGAGTTGGGTAAATTTGAAGTGCGAAAATCCCGTGTTTTTCTGCGCGAGGCCGGCCAATCCGGCCTCGCCCCTGTCTTCCGATCCATTCAGGATTGACGCCCAAGACGTTCGGGGCATTACTTTCTTTATTCTCGCCTGTTTTCATAAACGCGTCTGTGCGCCGCACCTCACAGGAACGGCGTGGCTGGCGGCCAACATGCATTGCTTTCAGAAGTTGCGGGGGTTACGGGGAGAGTAGATCCACTGATTCAACAGGCGGCGCGCCGCATCGGGAATTTCCGAAGCAGCCATTCCCACCGGACCTCCATGATCTTCCCGCAGCACATCCGCCGCCGCGCCGTGGAGGTGGACCGACAGCGGCAAGGCTTTTTCCGGGTCCAATCCCTGCGCGAGCAGCGCGCCCATCATGCCGGACAATATGTCGCCGGTTCCCGCGCTGCTCAACCCCGGATTGCCGCTGGTGTTGATATAGCATTTACCGGACGGCATGGCCGATATACTGCCCGCGCCTTTCAATAACGCCTGGCAATCATATCGCTTCGCGAGACTTGTTGCGGCATTCAAGCGGTCGCTTTCGATCGCGGGAATATCGCTGTCCAGCAGCCGCGCGGCCTCGGCGGGGTGTGGCGTGAGAATGGAGGGAGCTTTTCTTTTCCGGGAGCGTTCCCGCAGCAGGCTGGCGAGCCGGGGTTGCAAGGCAATGAGGTTCAATGCATCCGCATCCAGCACCAGCGGCAGGCTGGTTTCGAGGGCACAGCGAAGCCAGGCGCCGGCTTCGACTGCCATCCCCAATCCCGGGCCGATCACAAGGCAATTCAGGTTATCGAGATCAAGCACTTCGGCGACCGGTCGCAGCATCAATTCCGGCTGCGCGGTATCCACTTGCGGCGCGTTATCCGCAAGCAGGCCGAGATAAACGCGGCCCGCGCCCAGTTTCAGCGCTGCGGTTCCTGCCAGAAGCGCGGCGCCAACCATGCCCGTCGCGCCGCCAATGATGCCAACGCTGCCAAACATGCCCTTATGGCTGCTTGCGGGCCGGGGTGGCGGTAGCAGTTCATCGGCATGCGCGTGGTCCATCATCCAGCAGTTGGGCTCAAGAAGGGAAGGTACATCGAGACCCAGGTCGCGCAGGATGATTTCTCCGCAATATTCCGGGCCCCGAGCCGTGAGCAGGCCAGGCTTGAGCCCAATGAATGTGACGGTCAGCAGAGCATGAATGGCTTCTCCGCGTATATTGCCCGTGTCGCCGCCCAGGCCGCTTGGAACATCGATCGCCAGGACCGGCAGTTTCATGCGGTTTACCGCGCGGACCAGATCGAGAGCTTTCCCTGCGAGATCCCGCCCCCCCTTTTGATCCAGTCCGATGCCAAACAGGCCATCCACGACGCCATCCCAACATTCGTTTTCTGGTAATTCGACCAGGATTTCCCCTCCCTGGGCAAGCCATGCATCCAGCGCGTGCCGCGCATCCATCGGCAGGCTGGCGCGCTCACCGGTGAATATCAGCGTCACATCGAATCCCCACATCCGCAAGTGGCGGGCAGCGACAAAAGCATCGCCGCCATTATTTCCCGGTCCGGCGAGCACCAGCACCTTGTGCTTTTCACCCGTCAGCAGCCTGTCGCGCGCAACCTCGGCGGTTGCCAGTCCCGCCTTCTCCATCAGGGCGGGGCGGCCAGGTGCCGCAGCCACAAGCTGTTCGATGTTCCGGATTTCCGCAGCTGTAAAAATTGCGTTGGAGGTATTCTGGTTGGAGGTATTCTGCCTGGCGAGGTCCATGCAATCCCCTTCAGATATTCATCAGTTTTCGGGCCGCCTGCCTTCTCGTGTAAAATCGCGCCTTCAACTTATCGGCCTTATCGGTTCCCTTCCCGGATGCTTCGATTTCGTGGCGGCAACGCGCTTTCTCCTTTTCGTCTTGAAAAACTGCTGGCCGCCGTTAAAGCGCTGGTTCCGCAAGTTTCCCATATTCGCGCCGAGTATTGGTATTTTTGCAATACGGCAGGTGACCTGGATAAGCGGCAACTTCGCATTTTGCACACGCTGCTCGGATGTGATACAGATAAGGCGGGCCTGAACCAGCCCGATCCCGAAGAGGGATTGCTGCTGGTGCTGCCTCGCCCGGGTACGATATCACCCTGGTCGACGAAAGCCACCGATATCGCCCGTCATTGCGGACTGGATGCGGTGGACCGGCTGGAACGGGGCGTTGTCTTTTATATCAGCGGCGAGGATGATCGGAATATCGAATTCATCCGTCCCGGGGATAGCGGAAATAGTCCGAACAGGCTGCCCGGACTGCTTCATGACCGGATGACGGAGGCGGTATTCGGGTCCTTCGCTGAGGCGGAAAACAGGCTGTTCAGGCAATTCGAGCCCGCGGCATTCACAACCGTCGATGTGCTGGCCGGCGGAACCGCTGCCTTGCAGCAGGCCAACCAGACCATGGGGCTGGCCCTGTCGCCTGAAGAGATGGCGTATTTCGCCAGCTACTTCCTGCGTATCCACCGCAATCCCTCGGACACGGAACTGATGATGTTCGCTCAAGCCAATTCCGAGCATTGCCGCCACAAGATATTCAACGCCGACTGGATAATAGATGGCGAGGCGCAGGCGAAATCCTTGTTTTCGATGATCCGCAATACGCATCATGCCCATCCCCAGGGAACCGTGGTGGCATACGCGGATAACTCGGCCATTATCGAAGGCGCAGTGATCTCGCGCTTTTATCCAGGACCGGCAGGCGTCTATGGTTATGCCGACGAGGAAACGCATATTGCGATGAAAGTGGAAACGCATAATCATCCTACCGCCATTTCTCCTTATCCGGGGGCCGCGACCGGGGTGGGCGGCGAGATTCGCGACGAAGGGGCCACTGGACGAGGCGCGAGGCCGAGAGCGGGGCTCAGCGGTTTTTCGGTATCGAACCTGAATATTCCCGGGTTTATCCAGCCATGGGAAGTATACCGGGAAGCAGAGGCGGAGGATCGATCCTATGGCAGGCCCGCGCGGATTGCATCGGCCTTGCAGATCATGCTGGAAGCGCCTATCGGCGCCGCGGCATTCAACAACGAATTTGGACGGCCCAATCTCGCAGGGTATTTCCGGACTTTCGAGGAACTTGTGGCCGGCCAGATGCGCGGATATCACAAACCCATCATGCTCGCCGGCGGCATGGGGCATGTGGCCGCCCTGCATTCGTTCAAGGAGCGGTTTGCGGAGGATGCGCTGCTGATCCAGCTGGGTGGGCCGGGAATGCTGATCGGCCTGGGCGGTGGCGCCGCTTCGAGCATGGGTACCGGGGAAAATGCCGAAGGGCTTGATTTCGACTCGGTGCAACGGGGCAATGCGGAAATGGAACGGCGCGCGCAGGAGGTGATCGACCATTGCTGGCAGATGGAGCGCCAGGGTGGCGCCAATCCCATACTCTCGATTCACGACGTGGGCGCAGGCGGCTTGTCGAATGCGCTGCCTGAATTGCTGCATGGAGCCGGGCAGGGCGGGGTTTTCGATCTCCGCGATATTCCGTCGGAAGAACAGGGAATGTCGCCCATGCAGATATGGAGCAACGAGGCGCAGGAGCGCTACGTGCTCGCGATCATGCCGGAATCCCTGGAACTATTCGAGGCGATTTGCAAGCGGGAACGATGCCCGTTTGCGGTGGTAGGCAGAGCGACGTCCCGGGAGCAGTTAATAGTGGCTGATCCGTTCTTTCACAATCGGCCGGTCGATATGGATCTCTCGGTGCTTCTGGGCAAGCCGCCCAGGATGGTTCGGGAGGCCACGCGCCGGAAGAACCTGCCAGAGTCATTCGATGCGGCGGAATGGAACCTGCAGGAAGCCGCGTACCGCATACTCAGATTGCCTGTGGTAGCGGACAAGACCTTTCTCGTCAGCATCGGGGACCGCACTATCGGAGGCATGACAGCGCGTGATCAAATGGTTGGACCATGGCAGGTGCCGGTAGCGGATGTGGCAGTGATCTTGATGAGCTACCAGGGTTATCAGGGCGAAGCCTTTGCCATGGGCGAGAGAGCGCCTCTGGCTTTGATTGATCCTGCTGCCTCGGCACGCATGGCGATAGGCGAGGCGATAACGAATATCGCGGCAGCGCGGATACGGAATATCGAAGAGATCAAGCTCTCGGCAAACTGGATGACTGCAGCGGGCCATCCTGGTGAAGACGCGGCATTATATGATGCTGTACGCGCGGTGGGTATGGAGTTCTGTCCCGCGTTGGGGATCAGCATCCCCGTGGGCAAAGATTCCATGTCGATGAAGACAGCGTGGAACGAAGCAAAGGAGGAGGCCGGGGAGAGGGTGATGGAAGCCAAAGAGGTCATCGCTCCGCTTTCCCTGGTTGTTTCCGCATTTGCAAGGGTAGTGGATGTGCGCGGCACACTTACCCCTCAGCTGAGAACAGACGAAGGAGAGACAGAACTCATCCTGATCGATCTGGGCTCGGGCAGAAATCGCCTGGGCGGCTCGGCGCTGGCGCAGATCTACAAGCGGGTCGGGAACGAGGCGCCGGATATCGAGGGTCCGGAGGGTCCTCAGAAACTAAAGAGTTTTTTTGCTGCCATACAGCGAATGAACCAGGAAGGGAGGATACTTGCCTATCACGACCGGTCCGATGGAGGTTTGTTTGCCACCTTGTGCGAAATGGCGTTCGCGGGCCGGGTGGGGGTGACAGTAAACCTGGACCAGTTGTGTTTCGATGAGCTTTCCAATGATATAGACGGTTACGAATTGCGGCCGGAAGTACTGAATGGCAGGTTCCGGGAGCGCATCGCTTCCGCTCTGTTCAATGAGGAACTCGGCGCCGTGATCCAGGTGCGAACGGCACAGCGGGCCGAAGTGCTTGATGCGCTGTCACAGGAGGGTTTGCGCGAGGCAGGTTTTGTTATTGGCGGACTCAACGGGACGGACGAAATCCGGTTTCTGCGCAATAATCGGCCGGTCCTGGCCGAGAAGCGCATCGACCTGCACCGCGCCTGGTCGGAGACCACCTGCAACATGCAGCAGCGGCGGGACAATCCGGAATGCGCCCGGCAGGAATATGATCGGATCCTGGACACCGATGACCCCGGCCTGCATGCGCACGTAAGCTTCGATATGGCCGCCGAGGCGCCTTTCCTTCCCATCCATGGACGGGAGAAACCGCGGATCGCGATCCTGCGCGAGCAGGGAGTCAACGGCCACGTGGAAATGGCTGCCGCCTTTGATCGCGCCGGCTTCGCCGCGGTTGACGTGCATATGAGCGATATTATCGAGGGACGTGTGTCCTTGAGGGATTACAGGGGTTTCGCGGCGTGTGGCGGGTTTTCATACGGTGATGTCCTGGGCGCGGGGAAGGGATGGGCTGGTTCCATCCTGTTCAACCTTCGCGCCCGCACGGAATTCGAAGACTTTTTCCGGCGGGACGACACTTTTGCGCTGGGTGTTTGCAACGGCTGCCAGATGATGAGCCATCTTCGCGAAATCATTCCGGGCGCCGCGCTGTGGCCGGATTTCGTCCACAATAAATCGGCGCAATTCGAGGCGCGTTTTGTTATGGTAGAGGTTCAGCGCAGTCCTTCGATATTCTTCGAGGGCATGGCTGGAAGCAGATTGCCGGTGGTTGTTTCACATGGCGAAGGTTATGCGGAATTTCCGGATGAAAACAGAATGAAGGCTGCCCTGCCGCAGGTTCCCCTGCTTTTTGTGGATAACCGCGGCAATCCGACGGAGGTCTATCCTCTCAATCCGAGCGGTTCGCCGCTGGGGATTACCGGTTTGACCACTCCGAATGGCCGCTTCACCATACTCATGCCTCATCCCGAGCGAAGTTTTCTCGCAGTTCAGCAATCCTGGCATCCCGGATGGTCGGGGGATTCGCCCTGGATGAGAATGTTCGCGAATGCGCGAAAATGGGTGGGATGAAGCAGGCCGAGGGATGGATGTTCCGGACGGATACAGAAGCGGCCAGCCGGAAAGACAGAAGGGCATGAAACATCACCATGGGGAGTATCCAATTTGAGCGGTTGCCGAAGTGTCCGAAACGGTCTCTGTGATACGCTTGCTGCCATACTGTTATTGCTGGCAATGAATGCCGCGAATACCGCAAGTGGACAAACCAAAACCGGTTTGAAGGAAAAGGAAAGCCTGGACTGCGCGCCGTCAGCCAGCTGGAGCGTTCCGGGCGGCGGAAAGCTGGCCGAGAGCGCGGTGATCGCACAGGCTGCAAAACAATCCGTGGTTTTATTGGGGGAGATGCACGATAACCCGGACCATCACCGCTGGCAATTGCAGACATTGGCGGCGCTGCATGCCGTTCGCCCCGGCATGGTCATCGGGTTCGAGATGTTTCCGCGGAGGGTGCAAAAGGCCCTGGACCAGTGGATAGCAGGGGAGCTTTCGGAAGCGCAATTTCTCGCGGCATCGGATTGGAACCACGTCTGGAGCACGGATTTCAACCTATACCTGCCACTGTTCCATTTTGCGCGCATGAATCGCATTCCAATGGTGGCGCTCAATATCGACACGCGATTGAGAAGGGCGGTGTCAGCCAAGGGCTTCAGCGGGGTTCCCGAAGAAGAGCGCGAAGGAGTCAGCGCGCCCGCGCTGCCCAGTTCATCCTATCTCGATTATCTCCTGCCCATTTACGGCGAACACGAACGGAGTGGCAAGAAGAAAGGGGTTTTGAGCCGCGACGATCCCGATTTCCGCCGTTTTGTCGAGAGCCAGCAGCTTTGGGACCGGGCCATGGCGCAAGGAATACAGACAGCAGTGAATCGGCCTGATCACCCCCTCGTCGTGGGGATCATGGGCTCGGGCCATATCAAGCACGGCTATGGCGTGCCTCATCAGTTGAAAGATTTGCGAATTCCCGATGTTGCCGCCCTGCTGCCCTGGACTGCGGGCAGCGCCTGCGCGCAAGTTGTCGCCGGTCTGGCCGACGCGGTGTTCGGGGTTGCTCCATTCTCGTTTGCTTCGCCGGAATCACCCCCGCGGCAGCGCCTGGGCATCCGCTTTGAAATGGCGCAGGACGGTGGCGCGCGGGTGTTGCAGGTGGAAAAAGGCAGTATCGCTGAGCAGGCCGGGATCCGGGATAGCGATGTGATAAGGGAAGCGGCAGGTGTCGCCATCACCCGCATGGATGATATCGTGGAAATAGTCAAGCACCAGGCTCCCGGCACATGGCTGCCGCTGAAATTGAAGCGGGGGGATGAGACGATCGACATTGTCGCGAAGTTTCCCGCGTTGGCGAGGTCCGGAGCATGAAGGTAATGACCCAGTGGCTGCAAGCCTGCATTGCGCTTTCGATCCTCGGAATTTTTTCCGCGGCGGGCATTGCTTCCGCCGCTTCGGCTGATTCCGGAGCTTCCGTGGCGCCCCAGGCACCAGCGGCGCAGGAGCCGGCGGATATCGAATACGATATCACGGTGCGTATCGATCCCGCGCAACGCAGCATCCAGGGGAACAGCATCATCACAGTAAAGAAAGGAGAAGAGCTGACCCTGGTGCTCGGCCGCCGCTTCGGCGTGCTCAGCGCCCGCATCGATGGCGTTGCGCTCGGGCCAGCCGCCAGTTCCGGAAATCTGCGCGCCTGGAGCATTCCCGGCAGCGAGCAGACGCCGCGCCGGATCGAAGTCGAGTGGCGTGGGGAGTTGTCGGCGCTCGATACGTCCCTCGATCACCCCCAGACCCTGGGAAGGAATGAGCCGGCAACCGGCGAAATGGGGACCTTTCTTCCGGATTCGAGCGCGTGGTATCCCTACATCGCCGGGAAGCTCGCCAGCTACCGGGTGAGCATCGGCCTTCCCGCAGGGCAACGCGGCATCGTTCCGGGACGCTTGATCGAAGAATCCGACACCAACGAAGGGTATCACGCGCGTTTTGAATTCATGGCTCCCACAGGGGGTATCGACCTGATGGCCGGTCCCTATGCCATCGAAACCCGCAAGATGACGGGGGCGGGTGGCAAACCCATACAGTTGCGCACATATTTTCATTCCCAGATCGCTGATCTGGCCCCGGGATATCTGGATTCAGTCAGGCATTTCATCCAGTTTTATGAATCCTGGATAGGTGCGTATCCCTTCTCGGAATTCAGCGTAGTGTCGAGTCCGACGCCTACAGGGTTCGGCATGCCCACATTAACCTATCTCGGTATCGAGGTGCTTCGGCTGCCCTTCATCCGCTCCACCTCTCTGGGGCACGAAGTGCTGCATAACTGGTGGGGAAATGGCGTCTATCCCGATTACGCGCACGGCAACTGGTCGGAAGGCCTGACGACGTTCATGGCGGACTACACTTACAAGGAACGCGAGAGTGACGACGCCGCGCGGGAAATGCGCCGGGGGTGGCTGCGCGATTTTGCGGCGCTGGCGCCGGGCCAGGACTCCCCGCTCACAACATTTACTTCGCGTACCCATGGCGCCTCTCAGATTGTCGGCTATAACAAGGCGGCAATGATGTTTCTGATGTTGCGCGACCTGCTGGGTCAGGAAATTTTTGATCGCTCGCTCCAGAGTTTCTGGCGCAAGGAGCGCTTTCATATTGCTTCCTGGAAGGATTTGCAAAATGCTTTCCAGGCTCAGTCATCAGGGAATCTGGATGTGTTTTTCGATCAGTGGCTGACGCGGGCAGGGGCACCCGTGCTGCGTATCGCAGAAGCCAGGAAAGCACGGTCCACACCGGGTTATTCAGTTACCCTGACCATTGAGCAGGATCCGCCGGCATACCGCCTGCGTGTGCCGGTCTTGGTTCGGACCGAGGGGGGAGAGCAGGTTCGCCTGCTGGACCTGCAGAATGAACGCCAGGCGTTTACGCTCGATATTCAGGCGCGGCCGCTCGAAGTGACGCTTGATCCCGACCTTAGGTTGTTCCGCCGCCTGGCGCCCGACGAAGCTCCCCCCATCCTGCGCCAGGTCATGGTGGATCGCACCACGGTAGCCATTCTCCTGCCGGAGGGCGGCGAATTGCGGAGTGCCGCCGAAACGCTGGCATCGAAGCTTCAAAATCGTTCCCCAAGCCTCGTTTCGGGGAAGGATGATCTGCCCCCGGTCCCGGCCCTGGTGATTGGCCTGGAAGAGCAGGTCGATTCCTGGCTGGCCAGCAAAAAACTGCCCGCACGGCCGGACAACGTGCGAGGCAAGGGCTCGGCGCAGGCCTGGACCGTCCGCCGTCCGGACGGCTTCACGCTTGCGGTGGTGTCCGCACAGGATACAGCGGCGCTTGGAGCGCTGATACGGCCGCTGCCGCATTATGGCCGCCAGAGTTACGTGATGTTCCAGGGAGCCAAGGTCATCGGCCGAGGAGCCTGGCCAACCCGCGTGCAAACGGTCAGGCTGGAGTGAGGCGTGGTATCCCTGGAATGCATGCATATTCCGGAAGCAATCGATTTCGCATTTCCCTCTCCAGGCACAGCCAGGGCGGATCTTCGGTTTTTTTCGGACTCCGGCGGGGTTTTTTGTTAAAATACTCCCTTGATTTCCTTAAGGAAGCGAAGGGATCAACCATTCGTGCAGTCGACCTTCGCGTATTCCATCCCGCAAGGCCGCCGTTGCGCCAGTGTGGGTTTGTTCAGAGCTTCTTTATGAGTGGAGTATTCGATGGCCGTTGAAAGAACCTTGTCTATCATCAAACCGGATGCCGTTGAAAAAAATGTCATCGGTGAAATCTATTCACGTTTCGAAAGCAATGGGTTGAAAATCATTGCGGCGCGCATGCTGCATCTCTCCCGGGCGGAGGCCGAAGGTTTTTACGCCGTGCATCGCCATCGTCCATTTTTTAATGACCTGGTGAAATTCATGATTTCCGGCCCGGTGATGGTGCAGGTACTCGAAGGGGAAGGCGCAATCAAAAAAAACCGGGAGCTGATGGGCGCGACCGATCCGAAAGCGGCGGAGAAAGGCACGATCCGGGCGGATTTCGCGGACAGTATCGATGCCAACGCCGTGCACGGTTCCGATTCGCCTGAAACCGCCGCGATTGAAGTAGCTTATTATTTCTCAGCCCTCGATATTCATTCCCGATAAGAATGAGAATGGATTGCTGCCCCACGTCATGAGCGTTAATCTCCTTGATTTCAATTACGGAGGCCTTTCCGAATTCTGTGCGCAGATCGGAGAGAAGCCATTTCGCGCCAGGCAGTTGCTGCGCTGGATACATCAATCCGGAGCCGCGGATTTTGCATCGATGAGCGATTTGGCAAAGCCGTTGCGGGAGCGGCTTGCCACAATGGCCGTCATTGAGCCACCGGGTCTCATGAGCGACCATGCCGCGAGCGATGGCACCCGCAAATGGCTGTTGTCGGTGGGGGCGGGCAACGGTATCGAAACAGTCTTCATACCGGAAGCCAACCGGGGTACGCTCTGCATATCCAGCCAGGTTGGCTGTGCGCTGGCCTGCACTTTCTGTTCCACCGGAGCGCAGGGCTTCAATCGCAATCTGACTGTGGCGGAGATTATCGGCCAGTTATGGTGGGCTAACGCCACACTGATGAGCAATCCGGCGGAATGTTCTGCAGGGGAAGCGCCGGTTGCCGGGGTTGGCGGGAATGGAGCGGCACTTTCCGTTCGCCACGCTGTTGCGAGCCGTCCTGTCACCAATGTGGTGATGATGGGCATGGGCGAACCATTGGCCAACTTCGAAAACGTGGTGACCGCTCTTGATCTGATGCTGGATGACAATGCATACGGACTGTCCCGCCGGCGGGTGACGGTGAGCACTTCCGGCCTGATTCCTGCCATGGACCGGTTGCGCGAGCGGTGTCCGGTGGCGCTCGCCGTGTCTTTGCATGCACCTAATGATACTCTGCGGAACCAACTGGTGCCTATTAACAGAAAATATCCGATCAGCGAACTGCTGGCGGCTTGCCGGCGTTATCTTGCATCCGCGCCCCGGGATTTCATTACCTTTGAGTATGTCATGCTGGATGGCGTCAATGACAGTCTATTGCATGCGCGCGAGCTGGTCCGGCTGGTGCAGGATACGCCATGCAAGTTCAATCTGATTCCATTCAATCCATTTCCGCATTCCAGCTATCGACGCTCCTCTTCACAAGCGATAGCGCGGTTTCGCGACGTGCTGCAACAGGCTGGGCTGGTGACTACCGTCCGCAAAACTCGCGGCGACGATATTTCTGCCGCCTGCGGCCAGCTTGCCGGGAAGGTGCATGACAAAAGCCAGCGGACAAGCCGCAAGGCGATGGAAATGACAAAATGAGAGGAACCAGGAAACTGCGGAAGGCATCTTGCGTTTGCCACGCTTGCTGCCGTTTTCGTTCATCGATGGTTTCGCATGAAGCGCAACGCAATCCAAGAAGTTTCCTTACTGGATTCGAATGATAAATACGCCAGATCCGGATAACAGGAATCATGAGCTCGAGCGGGGACCGTTCCAGTCCAGGGAAAGGGTCGGGCAGCTATTGCGCGCCGCCAGGACGAGTCGTGGTTTGAGCGTGCAAGATGTCGCAAGACGGTTGCGGTTGTCGGTGCGGCAGATTACTGCCCTTGAGGAAGATGACTACAGCAAGCTGGCAAGCAATAATACCTTTTTGCGCGGGTTTGTCCGCAATTATGCCAAGGTCGTGGAGATCGATGCTTTGCCATTGTTGCGGCTGCTGGAGCAATCGCTGCCCCCCGATCCTGCTCCGACCATTATCCCTCAGACCGAGGGAATCCCGTTCCCTTCGAACCGGAAACAGGGGGTGCGCAGCTTCCTCATTGTCAGTGGAGCAATTCTGGCGCTGGCGCTGCTGATTTATGAAATTTATCGCGGGAATGAGGCCACGATGGATAGTCAAAAGCCGGCATCGAAGACCGAATCTCAAGCCGGAGCCGCGCCCGAGGTGACAGAACCCCTTCCCTTGCCAACGCCTTTGTCAATGCCGCCGGGGAATGACGGAAACGAGGGGAAGACCGAATCTCTCTCTGGGGACCGGGGAGCAATTGAGCAGAAAAGCATCGTTTTGCCTCCTGGATCCGATTCCGCGCCCATTTCCGGTCCGGTTCCTGTGTCGGTAGCTGGCCCGGTTCAGCAAATCGCGCCGGCTGCCGGCGTGCAGAATGAAGGCGATGGCTCCGTACAAGGCGGCAATGTTCAGCAGCGGCTGCCAGCAGGGGATGCGCCCGAAGTCATTCGCGAATGGAAAGACACTCTTCATCTTGTTTTCGGGGGGGAGTCATGGACCGAGGTGAAGGATGGTCGCGGGAGGTTGCTTCTTTCGAGGGTCAATCCTCCGGGAACAGAGCAGCTTCTGCGTGGAGAGCCGCCGTTTTCCCTTGCAATCGGCAATGCTGCGACTGTCCGCCTGGTCTACAATGGCAAGTCAGTCGATCTCTCGCCCTATATCAATCGTTATGGCGGAACGGCCAGGCTGTTGCTTCAATAGTCCCGAATCCGGCAGTTGACCGCTCATTTCCAGTTCATTTCCAGTTTGGAGCCATGATCCACAAAGACTTTCCGCGGCATCTGACGTTCAGCTATATGGCGGGTTCGCTGCAGGGCGGATTACGTGATTTTTGTAGTTTTGCGGCACAGGGGCGCTGCGTTGCCGCTCCCTGGAATGGAATGGCCATTACGCATCGCAGCACCTTGCCCTGCACTCCAAAAACCGCACACACCACCCTGTCCAACTGCCGGATTTAGAATAATTTTCATCTTTACAAGGATCTCACACCTATTATGACTATGTCTCAGAATGGCTTTCCGCCGCGCCGCAATAGTGTGGGGGTACGCATCGGAAATATCACCGTCGGGGGGGGAGCGCCCATTGTCGTGCAATCGATGACCAATACCGATACCGAAAATGAGGTTGCCACGGCATTGCAAGTCGCCCAGCTCGCGCGCGCCGGATCGGAACTGGTCCGCATCACGGTCAATACCGCCGCGGCTGCCAAAGCGGTGCCCGGTATCCGCGCCCGCCTCGATGCCATGGATTGTCATGTTCCGCTCATTGGCGACTTCCATTTCAATGGCCACAAGCTCGTGACCGAATTTCCGGATTGTGCGAGGGCATTGGCCAAGTACCGTATCAACCCTGGCAATGTAGGGCACGGAAAGAAACGCGATGAGCAATTTTCCATTCTGATTGAAGCCGCATGCAAGTACGAGAAGCCGGTGCGCATCGGCGTGAACTGGGGCAGCCTGGACCCGGAATTGCTTGCGCGCATGATGGATGAGAATGCCTCCTCCGCCGATCCCCAG
>Ga0209934_1001052_pt1 | contig 18294 bp, 18 predicted proteins | sample ThiBiot_750_plan_2_FD_183950 | JGI IMG/M metagenome (GOLD analysis project Ga0209934, IMG submission 183950) | Wastewater bioreactor microbial communities from Cape Town, South Africa - Thiocy_expt_750_plan (SPAdes) | ecosystem: Engineered > Bioreactor > Thiocyanate-remediating >...
AATCGGGGATGAAGGTTTTCACGAGGGAATGGCAGCCGATCTGTTGCAGGCGAAATGTGGTTACAAAGGACGGGAAAATCTTTCGGCTCCGTCGCTGCTCAATGAAGCTTGCCGGTCGTACCACGTTTTCCATATCCACGCCAACGAAGCCAGCTATCATAACGACCATTTTGTGTTTTCTCAATGGAAGACCTTGCTGGGGGAACGTTTCCTGGTACTCGAAGATCAGAACAACATAGCCGAGCTGATCGCTACCACGGTGGCATTGGTGAAAGGGGTCAATGCGGATGATGCCATGCGCGGTTTCGATAGCAGGACGCGCCAGTCGGTGTCCAACGCTTTGGTGGCGGTGAAAGACTCGCTCGTCCGCCGCGACCATGGTTCTTCCGGTATTATTGCATTGTAAATGGGTAGAGATCATATTGTTATAGGGATGGGCTATGGCGACGAGGGAAAAGGCGTCTTCACCGACTATCTTTCCTTCAAGCTCAGCCACCCGGTTGTGATCCGGTTCAATGGCGGGCATCAATGCGGGCACACGGTGCTGCACCCGGACGGCCATATGCATGTATTTTCGAATTTTGGTGCCGGTTCGTTCCGGGGCGCACCTGTGTTTTTCTCCCGTTTCTGCACCATCGATCCTACCGGTATCGCCAGGGAATTCAGTGCATTGCAGCGACTGGGAGTCGGCCCGGTACTGTTTGTGGACCCGCTGGCGATGGTTACCACGCCTTTTGATAAGTTCTTCAATGTCAGCGACCGGGCCAACCTTGCGCACGGAACGGTGGGCATCGGATTTGGGACTACCATTGAGCGTAACCAGGGGCCGTTCAAGCTTTATGCGCAGGATTTGTTCTTTCCGGCCGTTTTTAGGCGCAAGCTGGAAGCCGTGCGGGATTATTACCGGGTCAAATTCAAAGCCCGGGGGCTGGAATGCTGCCTGGAAGCGCTGGAACTGGAAATTATGCGCGTGGATGGATTTCTTCGCGACGCGGACGCGGCCTGCGGCATTATCCGCCTGCTGACGGAAGGTCAATTGTTTGAAATGGGTTTTGAAAACCACATTTTCGAGGGCGGGCAGGGGATTCTGCTCGATATGGACTTCGGGTTCTTCCCCCATGTTACCCGTTCCAATACGACCAGTAAAAATGCATTTGAAATGCTTAAACAACGTAATATGCGGCATCCGACTACTGTTTATTACCTGACCCGCGCTTACCAGACCCGCCATGGCAACGGCTGGATGTCGGCCGAACGTTATCCCGTGTCGCTCGTCAACAACCTGCACGAAACCAATACAGCCGACGGTCATCAGGGCGTGTTCCGGACGGGTATTCTAGACACCGACATGCTCCGGTACGCTTTACAATGCGACGCTGGTTTTTCCGGCAATGCCGAAAAGCAAATGGTCATTTCCTGCATGGACCAACTGACCGGCTACCAGTATCTTTCGGGTGGTAACGTGCTCACAGCTCCCGACAGGGAGTCATTTTTGAAGCAAATAGCCCTCTGCGACAAGGTTTTGACCAACGATGGCCCGGGTTCCGATACGATTTCGGAATGGCGCTGAGCATCGGTGTGTTCAACGTGGCAATAGCCCGTGCATTCAACGATATGGGCAACCTGGATTCATGCATATACCATAACCTCCGTACACTGGCAGTGTTTGTAAATATGGGTAATACTTATAATATGGCAACTACTTTTAATAATATTTCGAAGCTGGCTGCATTGTTCGACGACCAAGCGGCATCGGGATCAAGTCGGGATTGGGCTTGCATTTGATCCACGACCTGGCTAAGGTCATTTCCTGCCAGTTGACTGCCCGGCCAGGCGTGGGCACCGGTATGATTTTCAGTTTGATACTTTCCGGGCCCTAAATGCCCCAGGCGGTAATGACGAGGCTTCTCGGTCCGCCATAATCCCGGTGTTCGCACAGGTAAATGCCCTGCCACGTCCCGAGCGCCAGCCGCCCGTTCCGCACCGGGATCATCACCGAGCTTCCCAGCAGCGACGCTTTTAAATGTGCCGGCATATCGTCCGAACCCTCGTAGTCATGGCGGTAATCGGGATCGTTTTCCGGTACGGATTTATTGAAATACATCTCGAAATCCATGCGAACGGTGGGGTCTGCATTTTCGTTGATCGTCAGCGAAGCCGAGGTGTGCTGGATAAACACCTGGCACATCCCGGCTTTGATTTCGCTGATGGAAGGTACTGCGTGAAGAATCTCTCCTGTAATAAGGTGGAAACCACGGCTCCTCGCCCTGAGCTGAATACCTTGCTGGAACATTTTCATAGATGCCTGATCGATAGTAAGCCCGCAAGAAAGCACAATTCCGCCTATTTTTTACATGTACCGCATACCCGGATACCCGAGCAGCCTCCGCCACAGAGCTATTTGTCCGATGATATTTGCCTCGCGGTAGGTCGAGAAAGTAATCACTTCGTACAGCGACATCGAGAATTCGGGCCCCATATCGATGCGCATTTCCAGTTCCTCGTCGCTGAGGTTGCTCAGCGACGCTTTCAGGATCGGTGTAATTTTATCCCAATCCTCCTGATAGGATGAAATCGCCGGGTATTCCACACCTTCCTGGATACCCTTATAGTCTTTGAAAAGTGCATTGGCCTGCTGGTGCCCGTCGTAGCCGAGATGCCGGGCCAGGTCGAAGCGCTGCTCCACGAGCGCGCCCGCGAGCCAGCCGATGTGGTTCGCCTTCGTATCGAGCCGCTTTTGCATGTCTTCGGGGGAAATATTCTCTGTAACAAATGCAAAAAAAGGCGTTTGCATGTCATACAGGCTGATAATGCCCTGCATTCTGGCACTTTTTACGTTTTCCATGTTTTCAGTTGAAGGTTAAGGTTGATTAATTTTCAGTTTCAATCACCGACAGGATATTGCCCGCAGGATCCGTGAACCAGGCAATGGTAGGGCCATTGCCGCGCATGATATTGTCATCGTCCGTCTTGAAACCCGGCCAGTCGTACGCCTCGAACTGCACGCCTTTCGATTTGAGTTCCCTCACCGTTTCTTCGATGTTTTTAACAGGAAAATTGAGAACTGTAAATGTAGCGGGCTGGTGGTTGGGCTTTTCGTACAGAATCACCTCGTATCCGCCGTAAATGTTCAGGTGCAGGACCGGCATTTCCTGCTGCTGCGAAACTTCTATACCGAGTATTTCGCCGTAAAACTGCCGGGCTTTCTGTAAATCGTCTACGGAATAGCCGCTGAATGCTTTCGTTTGTCCAAACATGGTTTTGCAGGTTAGTTGTTGATTAAAAAAATAGAATTGATTTCAGGCCTTTTCACTCACCGGCACGTCGCCGGTATCGTATTCAGGGGTAGGTTTCCGGTAAACGAGCGATAATTTCCGGTAGGCGGCCGATTGCATGGCAATGAGCGTGACGATCAGGCCCACAATGCCTGTGACTATGAACAGCAATGCGAGCCCCCGCGCCGTTCCCGTACCGAACCAGGAGCCTATCAGGTGCACTCCCGCACCCGTCGTCATAAAAGGGATAAATACAAACTTGGCAATAGGCCCGATCATGAATGCCGTAATGGGCGAAGCCGCTTGTTCTATGCTCTGAGCGAACCCAAATACGCGTCCCTGACGCTCGGGGGGGATCACTTTTTGAAGGATCGTCTGCTCCGTCGCCTCCACGACCGGTATCAGGCAGAGGTAAGCGAACATCCCGGCGCCCAGTAACATAATGGACGACTGGATCGGAAAGATCATACAGATCACCCACATGACGATGTTTGCTGTAAACAGGGTTTTCAGAGGCATTTTCCCCAGGCCACGCTTCGCCACGACGAGCCCGCCGACGATGAAACCGAGGCTCAGCACACCCCAGAGAATGCCCCAGGTCTGTACCGACACGAGGGAAAGTCCGTAGGCGTCCATCAGCGACATAAATACGCCGCCGAGGAAGTTGTTGAATGTGTTGAAGAAAATGAGCCCGAATAGCCCCGGTACCATCCCCACCGCGGCGATGGTGCCCCTGAGATCGACTTGCTGCGTGTGCGGTTCGGTATGGACGATCTCTCTTTCGGGGATCGGGATCGTCAGCAAATGCAGGATCACCAGCACGCTCAGCGCCACAGCCAGTATCATCATCCAAAGCACGCCCAGGTACCCGATAACCAACCCGCTGAAAATCGATGCGATCAGAAACGAAACCCCGTTGGCCGTGCCCACCATGCCATTAGCTTTGTCTCGGTGCTCCTCTTCGATCAGAATCGTCACCACCGTCGATAATGCAATCGAGCGGATGTTGCCTGTAATGGCCCCGAAAAGGCAAAGCGTGATGAAAAGCCAGAGATTGATGCTCGAATCGTCTTTGAAAACGGCTTCCGGCGTGGTGACGTAGATGATCAGCGCAACGATGTACAGCGCCAGGGTTATCGAGGCGGAAAGCAGCATCGAAGTTTTCTTCCGGTACCGGTCGACGACCGAGCCCAGGAAAAAGCCCGAAACCGCCACGGTCGCCAGGTACACCCCGGCCATCACCGAAGTGGCGAGTACCGATTTGGTTTCGAGATAAACCCAGAACGTAACGGCAAACCAGACAAACGTGTTGGTAAGCGCGGCCGCCAGCGAATTGGCCAAAACCGCATAAAAGGTTTTCATAACGATAGGATTAATCACCGGACAGTCACCGGCTTGCGAAGTGTGCTATAAAAATACAGCCACGCGTGGGGTTAGCGGGGGTGGGTATGGGACAATTTACGGGTGTGATTGTGCCAAACGAAGATCCGGCGGGGATGGAAACTGTTAATAACAACAAAAAACCCCGGCATTACCGGGTTCTAACTAATTCGGATCCACACGCTGGGTGGCTGCTTTGGGGGTGCTCCTTTGAGACGGCCTTGGCGCCGCGGGTTGTGCGCCGACCTGCCCCGGCTGAGATGTGGGCCGGCCGGTAGTGGCCGGTGCCTGATTTTGAACAGGCGACGTCTGTGCCGGCGAATAGGTGCCGCCAGGCGATCCTGCGGCAGGCGATCCTGCGGCAGGCGATCCTGCGGCAGGCGATCCTGCGGCAGGCGGCCCTGCGGCGGGCGTTCGTGCGGCAGCCGCCCCGGTAACAGGCACTTGCTGCACCTGCACCTGCCCGGTGGCAGCGGATGAAGGTTGCTGAATGACCTGGGGCTGGTAGCGCTCCGGCATGGTACGGGGATCCTGCGATGTATTGACTTTCGGGACCATACCCTGCTGGGTAGCCGGGCGTGAATTGACTTCAAAACCCAGGTCCTGAACTTCGGATACTTTTTGAACGGGCGCGGCGGCCGGTGCGGGCTGCACAATGGTGCCGAGGTGACCCGGCGCTTCCGGTGCGATCTGGCCGGTGGGTTGTGGTTTGAATGTGGCTGGCGGGGCGCTCTGGACGCCGGTGTAGGCCTTGGGTACTTGTCCGGTGGGAGCTGGTTGCTTTACCTGGGCATATGCATTGCAGGTGGCGAACAGCATCCCGGCAGCGGCGGCAACTGCTGTTAATTTGAAATTTGCGTGCGGCATAGTTCTCTTATTCAGATGTTTCGATCCTGCTAAGGTAGGCACTAAAACCGTTCCATGAAAATGAGAGCCCCATTTCCGGCTCCGCTCGCCGAGGTACCCGGTACCTGACTGAGCGAAGAGAAATGGGGCGGAGTTTATCGATAATTAGTTACGGTCCCAGAAGAAAGGCGGCTCGATGCCCAGCGCGCGCAGGTACACGTACCCCTGTGCCCGGTGATGAACCTCGTTTTCGATCAGATAGAGGATCGTGCCGGTGATGGTGTCTTCATACATGCCGAATGCTTTTTCTACCTCGCCGAAACGTTGCGCGGGAATCTGCGGCCACAGGTTGTTGATGTAGTCGGTGATAAGGTCCCACAGGTTGAGTACCTCGGCTTTGGTGGCAGGCGCGGGTGTCGAGTAGTCGAGTACCGGCTCGCTGAACGTCCAGTCGCCGAACGCGATGCCGCGGATGCCCGGGGCGGCGAGGCCGATCATCTCCATGGTGAGCTGGGCGTAAGTGCGCATGCCGCCAATCGAAAAAGTATAAAACTGATCCTCAGGAAATGCCTCGATAACCTTGCGGCTAAGGCGGCGGTGGCCCTGCCAATGCGCCAGAAGTGCCTCAGGAGTGATAATGTTTGTGGTAGCGGCCATTTCTTGTGCGGTGTTGTTAGTTTCCATGTCAAAGGTTTTTAAAGTTTATTGTTTGATTACATGACAAACTAAATGCCGCCGAGTGACAGCAGTATGTCAGCAGCATTTTCAAGCCTTTGAAAAAAGTGAATTTTATTTCAAAACCGTCAGATCCGGCCCGAAACGATAGGTTTTACCTTTCGCCGTGGGGATGGAAATTACCTTGCTTCCATAACGAAGCTTGCAAATGTTCCCGGATTTGGAACGGATGGTGAGACCTGCCAGTCTGCCTTTTTTCCATTCCATATCCATTTCAAATCCACCTCTGGCGCATAGCCCGCTCACGCGGCCGTCGGGCAATGCTTTCGGCAGGGCGGGAAGCAAGTTGATTTCACCCAGATGGCTCTGTACCAAAGTTTCGAGAATGCCCGCCGCGCCGCCGAAGTTACCGTCGATCTGGAACGGCGGATGGGCGTCGAACAGGTTGGGGTAGGAGCCGCCCCCGCTCATTTTCTGCCCGGCATCGTAAACCGGGTTGAAAAGCTTCCGGATCATCGTGTAGGCATGCTCCGCGTCGAGGAACCGCGCCCAGTAGTTGATTTTCCATGCCAGGCTCCATCCCGTACCGTCGTCACCCCGGTAATGCAGGGATTTCATAGCTGCTTTCAGCAACCCGGGCGTGCCGGGAGTGATTTCCTCGCCCGGGTACACACCCCATAAATGCGACACGTGGCGGTGGTGGCTCGTCGTGTCGTCGATGTCGGCCATCCATTCCTGCAACTGACCGTACCGACCAATGCGGTTGGGCGCTATTTGTTTGGCTGTTTCCGTCAGTTTTTGGGCAAAGGCGGCATCGGTTCCGAGGATGCCGGCCGTTTCAGCGCAAGCTTTGAATAATGCGCGGATAAGCTGGTGGTCCATCGCAGGCCCGGCCACCAGACCTCCGTTTTCGGGTGAGTTGGATGGTGAGCTGATCAGCAATCCTGTTTGGGGATCTTTTACCAGGAAGTCCAGGAAAAACTCCGCAGCGCCTTTCATCAGCGGATAAGCTGTTTTTTCCAGAAATGCCTTATCCTGGGTAAACCGGTAATGTTCCCACAAATGCAGGCTGAGCCAGGCCCCGCCCGTTACCCATATGCCGTGATTGGACGCATTAATGGGTGCAGCCCCCCGCCAGACGTCCGTATTATGGTGCAAAACCCACCCTTTGGCGTTATAGTGCTCCCTGGCTACCTCGGCGCCGGTTTCGGAAACCTCTTTCACCATCTGGAACAGCGGCGCATGGCATTCGCTCAGGTTGGTCACTTCGGCAGGCCAATAATTCATTTCCGTGTTGATGTTCACGGTGTATTTGCTATCCCAGGAAGGATTGAGCTTATGGTTCCATTTGCCTTGCAAATTGGCGGGGTGGCTTCCCGGGCGGCTGCTGGCAATGAGCAGGTAGCGGGCGAACTGCACGTACAATGCCAGTAATGCCGGATCATCGGGGTTCTTTTTGAACTGGCTCAGGCGCTCGTCGGTAGGGAGCGCGGACGAATTGCCGGCCGGTAATGCGAGGGTAAAGCGGTTGAAGAGTTTTTGGTAGTCGGCTGAATGGGCGGCCCATGCTTTTTCATAGGGAGGCGCGGTACGAAGAACTTCGGTTGTTTTGGCACTGGGGTCCCCGGTCACGTTTTTATAGTCGATGTAGTTGGTGGCGGCGGCCAGTACGAGCGTAGCCCGGGTGGCTTTCGAGATAGTCAGTTTTCCTTCGGACTGCTTCACTTCTCCGTCGGTAAGTACCTTCATTCGGGCGGTACCATTCAATGCGCCCTTGTCGACAAATACTTGCAGTTCGATTTCATTGCCTTTTACATTCAGTTCCTTCTCCGCATGAATGGCGTCCATTCTTACCGTGAAATCCAGTTTACCATTCTGCGAACTGGTCATATGGTAATAGATCGCTTTTGCCGGATAGCTCGCAAATGCCTCACGGGTGTAGCGGACGCCGCCGGACTGGTAGCTGCTTTTTACAGTGGCGCCCCGAAGATCGAGTTCACGCACATAGGCACTGTGTTGCCCGTGGCCCGGAAAGTCAATATACACATCACCAAACGCCTGGTATGCCATCTGCCGCAGTGGCTGGCTCATAAAATGTTCGTTGGCGAGCGCCTCGGCTTCTTTTTGCCTGCCTTCGTTCAAAAGCCGTCGGATCTCACCCAGGTGCGCGGAAGCACCCTTGTGCGCGTAACTTCTCGGCTCGCCCGTCCAAAGGGTTTCTTCATTAAACTGGATTTGCTCGGTTTCCACGCCCCCGAAAATCATGGCGGCCAATGCCCCGTTTCCAATGGGTAAGGCTTCCTCCCATTGCGTGGCGGGTCGCTTGTACCAAAGCCTGGTGTTGCCGGTGCCCTGCGCATGGCATTGGAAGACGAGTAGCGTGAGTAATGTAACGGTCTGAATAAGAGGCTTCATGCAGGTTTTAGATATAGTGAATAAAGATGCCGGTGCTGCGAAATGCACGGTTGCTGACCTTGCTGACGTGTTTTCGGCTGCATTGCCCGTACACAAAAGCCGGTTACGACGTCGTATTTCCTGTGGTACGGCTAGTTTTTTTCATGGCATTATACTACCTTTTTAACCGGTTACTTTCCACACCGCGCGTGCCAAAGTATGCGAGTCAGTATTTCCAAAATCGGGCTGGACGGGATCAGGGACCTTCGCACGATGTTCCTGCATGAAAATAACTTCCAGTTCGTCTGCAACAAGTGCCACGACTACGGCTGGGCCGATACCTGGCTGTTCAGGATCGACAATGTCCGTATGGGTTACGGTTCTGTCTGGGGCACCGACCGCCGCCAGGACCGCGACACGATCTTCGAATTTTACATCCTGCCGCCTTACCGAAAACACGCCAGCCTAGTGTTTGAGGAATTTCAAATGCATTGCAAGGCGACCTGGATCGAGAGCCAAAGCAACGATATGTTCCTCACAACGATGCTGTACCGGTTCTGTGAAAGCTCGTTCGCGGAGGCGATCCTTTTTGAGGACGATTTCCAGACTTTTCTGGAAATGCCAGGCGCGATTTTTCGCAAGCGTTCCGAGCACGATCCGATGAATGGCGACGACAGCGAATATGTGGTGGAGGCGGGCGGTGAGATCGTCGCCAGTGGTGGTCTGATGCTCAACTACAATATCCCCTATGCAGACATTTACATGCAAACGCGGGAAGGGCACCGCGAAAAGGGCTATGCGACCTACATCGTGCAGGAACTGAAACGCATGGCTTACAAAATTGGACGGGTGCCTGCGGCGCGCTGTAATATCAGCAACCGCATTTCGCAGGCGACACTCGAAAAGGCAGGCTTCCGTGTTTGTGGTTTCAGGTTGAAGGGGGTCATCGGGGTTTTGGGAGAGTAGGAGGCGGCTGTTCGTTCGGCACGCTTTTTGAAGGTAAACGGGTTCAAATCAAACAACTGAAACCATGGCTACTACAACAAAAGGCAATACCAAAGAAGCCTCTTCTAAAATGAAATCCGGGGCTTCGGAAAAAAGCGCTTCTGAGAAAAGCACCGCAACCAAGGCTACTACCAAAAGCAGCACTGCAAAACCGACGCCTTCGAAGGCTGCGAAAAAAACGGCAGCAGAAACCACAGCCGCGGCGCGTGCCGCGGGTAAAAAGGCTTCTACCGGAACGAAATCAGAGACCAAGTCCGGTATGAAATCTGCAACGTCCAAATCCGCCAATGCGAGGTCTGCGGACTCCAAAGCGGCTACGACGAAATCTGCGGCCTCTAAATCTTCGGACAGCAAATCCACCGGAGCCAGGAAATCGACTGGCGGCTCTAAATCCAACACCTCGACGCGCGATCACGAAATGATCCGGGCATGGGTGGAGAAGCGGGGCGGTGTGCCCTCGGTCGTGAAGGGTACTACGAAGAAAAAAGACGGCAACGGCATCCTGCGCATCGATTTTCCCGGGTACAGCGGTGAAGATTCATTACAGGAAATCAGCTGGGAAGAGTTCTTCCAAAAATTCGACGAAAGCAAGCTCGAATTCCTTTACCAGGAAAAAACAGCCGATGGCAAAGAAAGCCGCTTCAATAAATTCGTATCGAGCAACTAACTTGTCAGCCAGAGCGAACTCTCAGTCTGAGTAACCATCATTCTGATTAACTGTCAGTCTGAGCAACTGTCAGTCTGAGTAACTGCCAGTCTGAGTAACCGCCAGTCTGAGTAAACTGTCAGTCTGAGTAAAACTGTCAGTCTGAGCGAAGTCGAAGACAGTCTGTACCATAACATCGTACAAGCCCTTCGACTTCGCTCAGGCTGACAATCATAATGTCCAGAGGCTATCGGTAAAATAGGCCTTGCAATCGAGGAAATGCTCTACCACCCGGAAACCGTTTGTTTCCGCAACGCCTTCTATTTCTTTCAGGGTATATTTTTTAGAAAGTTCTGTCCATATCAACTCATTCCGGTCGAAATCGTAGCATTTGTCGGTGTGCCGCACGTGGACTTTTTGGGGCACCAGGCTCACGAGGTAGCTTCTGACCTCGCCGTTGACGGGGTTGTAATGCGAGTAAAAGTCGAACTGGTTGGTTTTAAATGTCCCGCCCAGTTCCCGGTTGATCCGGTGTAGCAAATTGATATTGAATGCTTTCGTGATGCCGCGCGGGTCGTCGTACGCACAGCGAACCGTCGCTGGATTTTTTTGCAGATCAAAACCGGTAAGCAGGTAGTCACCGGGATTCATGCACCGGCGGAAGTCTGCGAGCAGGCTTGTGACCTCGTGCGCTTCGTAGTTGCCGATATTTCCTCCCAGGAATAGCAGCAGGCTGGGCACGCCCGAAGCAGCCAGTTCCTCCATCATCGAAAAGTAGTTGCCGATCATAGGGCTGATCTTCAATTCAGGCAAATGGCTGCGCATATTAGTCGTCAGCTCGTCGATCGCTTTGGACGAAATGTCGATGGGCACGTAGGTAAAATCCACTTGCCGCTCTACCAGCTTTTTAAGCAGCTGCCGCGTTTTAATGCCATCGCCTGCACCAAATTCCACAATCTGGAACGGCTCGCCGAATTTCAGTTTCTCAATGATCTGCTCGCCTTGGAGCGACAAGATCTCGAACTCACACGGGGTAGGGTAGTATTCGGGCATTTTCATGATGTCCTGGAAAATCCCGCTGCCGATATCGTCGTAAAAGTACTTGCTCGAAATGTGTTTCTGCGGTGCGGACAGTCCTTTATGAATGTCCCTGGCAAAAGTTTGTATGTCAGTCATAACGCATGATTTATCGCGCAAGCCGGATGCCCGTGTATTGCCAGCGCTCGTGTGTGTGAAAGAAATTACGATAGGTTTTACGTGCATGCCCGGGCGAAGTGGCTACCGATGCCCCACGGAGGACCATCTGGTTCACCATGAATTTGCCGTTGTATTCGCCCACTGCCCCGGGTGCTTTGGAAAAGCCGGGGTAAGGCAGGTAGGCGCTATTGGTCCATTCCCAGCGCTGGCCCCAATCGAGGTTGGCGGCGGCTATTTCCCATTCGAATTCGGTGGGCAGCCGCATTCCCTTCCATTGCGCAAATGCAGCCGCTTCAAAAAAACTGATATGGCTCAGAATGGCGTCCGGATCCACTTTTTGCAAACCATTCAAGGTAAAGTAATGCCATTCACCTTCGATGAGGTGCCAGTACATCGGAGATGAAACCTGATGGGCATTTACCCACGCCCAGCCTTCATCGAGCCAGAGGTTAAAATCCTGGTACCCGCCCGCCTGCATGAATTCGATATACGCGCCGTTGGTGACGAGTCCCTTATCGATTTCGAAGCCGTGGAGGTAGACCTTATGCCTGCCTAGTTCATTGTCAAAACAAAACCCGCTTCCCTGGTGGCCGATGTCATAAACGCCTTCGGGAATGGCCAGGAAGCCGGTTTCGGTATTCTGCCCGCTCACCATATTCTGGCCTTCGCGGTAAACCGGGAAAAGCGGGTTATGGCCGAGAATGTATTTAATATCCGTAACGAGGAGCTCCTGGTGCTGCTGTTCGTGGTGCAGGCCGAGTTCTACCAATGCCAGGATCCCGGGGTCGGCGAGCTCTTCAAGGAACGTGTCCATCTGTCCGTCCACATATTGCCGGTATGCGTACACAGCCTTGGTGGTAGGACGGGTCACGTTCCCTCGGTCGGTGCGAAGGGTACGCTCGCCCACATTGTTGTAATAGCTGTTGAACAGATAGTTGAAATCGGGGTCGTAAACGCGATAGCCCGGTACATTGGGTTTGAGGATGAATGTTTCAAAAAACCAGGTCGAGTGCGCCAGGTGCCATTTGGGCGGGCTTACGAACGCGACTGGCTGGGGTACGTAATCTTCCGTTTCAAGGGGCTCGCAGATGTACTCCGAGTGCTTCCTGACACGGTGAAATGCTTCCCTAATGCCGGTGGTTTCCATTAGTTGCATAGTTTTTCAGATCGGTGATGGATTGGATATTCAAGGATTGTGCCTGCGCGCGGCGCATCATGAGCGCGTAGGCATTATTGAAGCCGATTGGCCGGAGCCATTGCAGCTTATATCTTTTCAAAAATTCATTTCTGACATATTCATACACCTTTTCCCGGTCGCCGGCCAATGCTGTCAATTGCGCACGGCCGGGTTTGAGGATAGCAAGCAGCCCGGTGCCCGTGTACTCGGGGTACATATCGATTTCACCGTTTGTCAGCGCATCGAAACAGATTTTCGTGCCCCCGAGGCCCGTTTTGGTAACGACTTTGAGGTCGGTATAACCCTCCACTAGCTCCTTATACATTTGAACGAGAATGTACTGCTCGGCAAAAATCTTCGATCCCAGACGTACCGTACCCTTATTTCCGCTGCGGGGTGGTTGGTAGAGGTTTTTGGATACCAGAAAATCATGCGCCACGCGGTCCGGCGTTTGTTTCAGGTAATCGACCCGGTAATTCAGTTCCGTCATGACCGAATCGCCGATATGACCGGAAAGTTTTTCCAGCACTGTTTGTAATTCGGGATATTGGCCGAGCACTTCGCTCCGCACGACAGGCGCTGCGTAGTAAGGCGGGAAAATCTGCTGATCATCATGCAGAGTTACCAGGTCGAAAGCTTTCAGCCGGCCATCGGTGCTGTATCCGCTAATGACGTCGAGCTTTTCTTCAAATGCGGCCTTGTACATCACCGCATCGCTGATCACGACAGTGGGGATATCCAGCCCGTATTTCGACTTCAACCCCAGGTAACCATCTTCTCGTCCCATGAATTCGGGCGTGAAACCGGCCAGCATCCTGCCTTTTGTATAAGGTACCAGGTAAAAAGACGACAGCAACAGCAGCAGTACCGGCAGCGCGGCCGAAATGCTGCGCATTTTTCTCAAACCCGTCTTTTGAAGCAAGGACAACAGAAAATCGAAGACCACGGCAAGCAATGCAGCCGGAATAGCTCCCGCAAGGATCATCTGCGTGTTGTTCAGCGCAATACCCCCGAAAATGAATTCACCCAAGCCGCCCGCCGCTATGTAAGCAGCCAGTGTAGCCACGCCCACATTGATGACCGTCGCAGTACGAATGCCGGCCAGGATCACAGGCATCGCCAGCGGTAATTCCACGTCCGTAAGTATCTGCCAGGCGTTCATGCCCATACCGCGTGCAGCCTCGGTGATAGCCGGGTCCACGCCCGTAATGCCCGTGTAGGTATTCCGGATAATCGGGAGCAGTGCGTATAAAAACAGCGCGGTAATGGCAGGTAGGGCGCCGATCCCGAGCAGGGGAATCATAAAACCGAGCAGGGCGATGCTGGGAATCGTTTGCAGCACGCCGGCCACGCCCAGTACAAGCCAGGCCGCTTTTTTCTGCCGTGCGATCCAGATCCCCAAAGGCAGTCCGATCGCGATCGCGATGAGCAGCGAAATGCACGTAAGGCCGATATGGGCCACAGTCTGGCTCCACAGCTTTCCCGATTGCTGCGCCATAAATGCCCATAGTGACTGTTGTTCTTCCATTATTCCTGTGCGCGGATGCGTTCGTAAATGCGGGAAATGTCTTCAAGATGCCCTCCCAGGAACGCGTGTACAAATTCGTTCACGGGCCTGAGCAGCAAATCGCCCGGTTTGCCTTGCTGCACAATACTGCCCTTATCCATCAGGCAAATATGGTCGCCCATTTGAAGCGCTTCCTGCACATCGTGCGTAACGAGGACCACGGTTTTCTGCTGCAATGAAGGCAATTCCGCGAAATCCTTGCGTACGCTGGCGCGCGTCACGGGATCGAGCGCACCGAAGGGCTCGTCGAGCAGTAACACAGGCGGGTTTGCAATGAGCGCACGGGCTATGGCGACGCGCTGCTGCTGGCCGCCGCTCAGCTCGCCGGGGTACTTGTTTACAAAATGCGCAGTCAGTTTCAACTGATCGAGCCAGCGGCCCGTGTGATCCCGGATGTCGCCGCGCTGCCAGCCGAGCAGCCTGGGCACGACCGCGATATTCTCGGCAACCGTGTAATGCGGAAAAAGGCCATTGTTTTGAGAAACATAGCCGATCGACCGCCGCAATATTTCGGGCTTCTCGTCGGAGATATTTTTGCCCAGTACCTCGATCCGCCCCGAGGTGGCTTCTATCAGCCGGTTGAGCATTTTGAGGGTAGTGGTTTTACCGCAGCCGCTCGTACCCAGCAACACCATTGTTTCGCCTTCGGCTACCCGGAAGGAAACATCTTTCACTGCCTCAATACCATTAAAATGTTTGCTGATGTGGTCGGCAACGATCATGATGTTTGCTAACAGGTACGTGGTTCAGGTCCGCAAAAATGATTTGCGTATTCTTTTTGTACGTAAATCGGCCGAAAAACGATCCATTTCCGGTTAAAAAAGGAATGGAGCCTCAGGAATCCAGCGTCATGAAGAGGTTATTGAGCGATTCCGCGTAAGTGGGATGCGCAAACATGCCGTTCATGATCCGGTCATAGGTAACCTCGCCCATCATGGCCATTTGCAAGATCGTCACGATCTCGCCGCCCTGTTCGGCCAGCACCGCCGCACCGAGAATCTGGCCGGTCCGGGCATCCACAACGGCCTTCATCATACCCCGTTCATCGCCGGTTTCGATGGAGCGCGCCACGCTGTCGTTTTTCAATACCGCTACTTTAATATCCAGTCCTTTTTCCCGCGCTTGCTGCTCGGTCATCCCGACGCGCCCAAGCTGGGGATCCATGAACATGCAATATGGGACAAGGCGGTCGCGGATACTGATTTGTTTTTTCTCAGTAACATGCTGAATGATCAGGCGGTAATCGTCATAGGAAACGTGGGTGAATGCAGGGCCGCCTTTGATGTCGCCTAATGCGTAGATGCCTTCTGCCGAGGTTTCAAGCTGGTCGTTCACCTGAATGTAACCTTTTTGATCTGCCTCAATACCGGCAACTTCCAGGCCGAATTCGGCCAGCTGCGGTTTGCGTCCCGCGGCTACCAGCACGTGCGTGCAGGTGCGCTGGCTCCGGATACCCTCCGTTTCCAACACCGCGGTGATAACATGGTCCTTTTGAGAAAACCCTACGACCTCGGTACTTGTAATGATCTCAATGTCTTCCGCCGCGAGGATCCGCGTGACTTCTTCTGCGATATCCGCGTCCTCCTTCATCAACATTCTTTTGGAACGCTCGACCAGCGTAACCTTACTGCCGAACCGTGCGAACATTTGTCCGAATTCCAGGGCAATGTACCCGGTACCCACGATCAGCAGGTGCTCGGGAATTTCTTCGAGTTCCATGATGGTGGTGGAAGTGAGATAGGGAATGTCCCGGAGACCTTCGATATCGGGAATGACGGGCTGGACGCCATTGTTAAGGAAGATTTTGTCGGCAGTGAATGTCTCAGTCCCGCCGTCCTGCAAGGAAACCGTGATCTCTTTCCGACCGCTGAACCGGGCCGTGCCGTAAACCAGGTCCAGGCCGGCTGTATCGAGAATCCGTTTTTCGGAGTTGCCGCGCATCATGTGCACGATGCGGCTTTTCCGGTCGCGGATCTCGTCCAGGTCCACGGTGATGCTGCCTGCATGCACGCCGAGGGATTCATTGTGCCGGGCAGACCATGCGGCCTTTGCGGAGGCTACCATCGCTTTGGTAGGGGAGCAGCCATCGTTCACGCAGGTCCCGCCGACCCATCTTTTTTCTATTAATGCTGTTTTTAAACCTGATTCTGCCAATTTGCGGCAAAGCGGCGTGCCAGCCTGGCCCGCGCCGATTACAATAGCGTCGTAGTGTTTCATAAAGGAAATGGATTGACTTCCGGAACCACTTACAGAAAGCATTGTCACCCCGGATTTTACGTATAGGCGCAATAAAAGCGTGCCGGGTAGGGCACGCTTTTCGCAAAAGCAAACTGTATGAGTAGTTAAAAGAGTTCGGGGGGAGATCAGCCGAAATAGGCGAGGGTGTTTTCCTTGTCGATTCCGATCTGTTTGACGAGCATATCCAGCCCGTTGAATTTCTGTTCCGGGCGAAGATAATGAAGCAATTCCAATTTGATATCCTCGCCGTAAATTTCTTTATCAAAGTCGAACAGGTTGGCTTCGATCGTGCGGATCGTTCCATCCACGGTAGGCCGGACGCCGATATTCAGCATCCCTTTGAAAACCTGCTCCTGATACATCGCATTGACCACATACACGCCGTTCATGGGAATGAGCTTGTAAGGTTCATGCACGTAAAGATTGGCTGTCGGAAAGCCGATCGTGCGGCCCAGTTGTTTCCCTTTTACCACAGTTCCCGCAAGCGAATAGGCGCGTCCGAGCAACTCGTTCGCCTCATGTATATGCCCGGTGATCAGCGCCTTGCGTATGCGCGACGAACTGATGGCCGTATGTTCTATATCCTCCCTGGGGATCTCTTCGACCTCGAATCCGTATTCCGAGCAATTTTTTTGCAGGAATTCAAAACTACCTTCCCGGTTCCTTCCAAAACGGTGGTCATACCCGATCACCAGCTTTCTGGTACCGATTTTCTCGACCAGCACCTGTTTGATAAACGCATCGGAAGTGAGCTCCGAAAAAGAACGGGTGAATGGGATGATCGCGAGGTGCTGAATGCCCAGTTGGGCAAATAATTCTATCTTCTCCTCGATCGTGGAAAGCAGTTGCAGGTCCTGGCTGTCTTCGGACACCACCGTACGCGGGTGCGGCCAGAAGGTCAGTACCACCGATTCGCCGCCCGATTGCTGGGTAATTTCTTTCAGACGGGTCAGTATTTTTTGATGTCCCAGATGCACCCCGTCGAAAGTGCCGCTGGTTGCGACGCCATATTCCAGTTTTTGAAAGGAATCCAGGCTATGATAAATGTTCATTCGTCAACTTCCAAATTCAACGCTACTCGTTTCTGATGGATGAAAGCCGTCAGCTCCCATGCATCTTTCAGTTCAAAATCACCGATCCGGGTCCTGCACAGCTTGCTCATGTAAGCGCCGCTGCCGGCCAGTTCGCCGAAATCACGAACCATACTGCGAATATAAGTACCTTTTGAACAAATGATCCTAAAATCAATGGAAGGAAAGTGGGCGGCGTCTATTTCGAACAGTTTGATCTCCACGGCGCGCTTCTTGATTTCGGCTTCCTCGCCCCGGCGCGCAAGCTTATAGGCACGCACACCGTCGATTTTAATGGCCGAAAAAAGCGGCGGGACCTGCTCGATATGGCCGGTAAGCTGCTGCCTGGCGTTTTCCAGCACTTCGGCTGTAATGTGGTCGACGGAATACTCGGCATCGAAATCGCTTTCGAGGTCGATGGATGGCGTCGTTTTGCCCAGCACCAATGTGCCTGTATACTCCTTTTCCTGTGCCTGGAAGCTATCGATCTGCTTGGTTTTTTTACCGGTACAAAGGATGAGCAAGCCGGTGGCCAACGGGTCCAGTGTGCCGGCGTGGCCTATTTTCTTGAATTTGCAAGCCCTTTTGAGCTTGTTGGCTACATCAAATGAAGTCCACGTCAAAGGTTTGTCGATCAGGATGACCTCGCCTTCGTCGGGTATGTGCTCTTCTTGTTTCAAAACGATGGAAATTAATGGCGATCGGCCGACCATCATGCATGGCCGGCCGATCGCTTATGGTGAAGCCGAAGGCTTTTAAACAACATCGAGCTTGTATCCCGATGCCAGCAAACCGATCAGGATCAGGCCCAGGATAATGCGGTA
>Ga0209934_1001082_pt1 | contig 17854 bp, 16 predicted proteins | sample ThiBiot_750_plan_2_FD_183950 | JGI IMG/M metagenome (GOLD analysis project Ga0209934, IMG submission 183950) | Wastewater bioreactor microbial communities from Cape Town, South Africa - Thiocy_expt_750_plan (SPAdes) | ecosystem: Engineered > Bioreactor > Thiocyanate-remediating >...
CGCACACGCCGCGTCCGCCCATCGAGATGGCCAACGGCACGAGCTTCCACTTCATCGAGGCGTCGGTCGAAGATGCCCTCGCCCAGGCGCGCGCCGTCGCCGCCGGCGGTGACATCCGTATAGGCGGAGGCGGAACGACCGCGCGCTCCTTCCTCGATGCCGGGCTGGTCGACGACCTGCACGTGGCCGTCGTGCCGATCATCCTCGGCCGGGGCATCCGCCTCTGGGACGACCTGCGCGGCCTGGAGAACGGGTACGAGGTCCGCGCCGAGGCGGCCGAAAGCGGCGTGACCCACCTCACGTTCCGCCGCTGAGGCATCGGGAAGGCAGCCGCAGATGCGCCGGGCGATCGCCGTCATCGCACTGCTCACGCTCGTGGCGAGCCTCGCCGCGTGCGCGCGCCTTCGGGTGGATCCACCCGCGCCCTCCCCTGCCACAGCAGGAGCCCCCGTCGGCAAGTCGGAGCATCAGCTCACCGTCGACGGCCACGACCGGTCGTATCGGCTGTACGTGCCCGCTCATCCCTCCGCGCCGGCCGCACTCGTCGTCATGCTGCACGGCGGCTACGGGTCGGCTCAGCAGGCCGAGGCGTCGTACGGATGGGACCGGATCGCCGACGAGCACGGCGTCGTCATCCTCTACCCCAACGGCGACGGCCGGGCCTGGAATGCAGGTGGGGGATGCTGCGGCTCGTCCGCCCGCGACGGCACCGACGACGTGGCGTTCATCGCCGCGGCGGTTGCCGATGTGCAGAAGCGGGTTTCGATCGACGCCGGGGCCGTCTTCGCCGCCGGCATGTCCAACGGCGCGATGATGGCCTACCGACTCGCGTGCGAGACGACGCTCTTCGCCGCGATCGGCCCCGTGTCCGGAACGAGGCCGGTCGGGCTGGAGTGCACCGCTCCCGCCCCGATCTCGGTGATGGCCGTGCACGGTGTGGACGACACCCGTGTGCTCTACGACGGGGGCGCGTCCACCGTCGGCACCGCGCGGATCGACGCCACCGCACAACAAGATGTGCACGCGCTCTGGGCGCGAGCGGCCTCGTGCGAAGAGGACGTCACCACCTCGGCACCGCCGCTGACCACCGAGACCGCCGCCTGCCCCGACTCCCGCACGGTACAGCTCGTCAGCATCGCCGGGTACGGCCACGAATGGCCCTCACCCGACGGCGGATCCACGCCCCAGGGCGAGCAGGTCTACCGGGGATGGGATGCCACCGCGCAGCTGTGGTCGTTCTTCGACACGCACCGACGAGCGGCATCCGGCTGAGCGGAGACGAACGATGAAGACGAACGATGAAGGCGACCGTCGCATCCCCCCAGACCGACAGTCGCCTTCATCGTATCGCTGCCCGGCTTCGGGCGCCGGATCGCTTAGTCACGACGCTACGTCTTCGAGACGCAGACGCCCAGTGAATATGGCCAATCTTGCGCCAACCTGCACATTCGGTTGAATAGAGCGCTCTTGCGGCCTCGCGAGCCGCTCGGAGCGCACGGATCTTGCGCAAGTCTTGAGGAAGTCCATCTTGACGAGAAGTCAACAGCTCGCTACCGCGTCTGACCGACCGAGAGTCCGAGAACGGGATAGAGCACGGTGAAGCCCTCGACCAGACCGAGCTTCAACGCGTCCCCGGTGTGCCCGACGCCCGGGATATCGTAGCGGGTGACGGCCATCCCCGCCTTCCGCGCGGCCGCAGCGAGGGTGTCGGCGTGCGCCATGTATGCGGGGTCGGCGGATCCCGCCGTGAACACCGCCGTCATCCCGGCGTACGTCCCGGCCGGAGCGGCCGCCAGGATGTTCACGGGCTTGGAGGCTTCGAACGCCTCGCTGCTGCCGCCGTAGACGGTCTTGGTGATGTTGGCGACCTGCTCGGATCCCGGGAAGGGCTCTCCCGAGATGTCGAGGATGTTCTTCCACATCGCGGGGTAGTCGGCCCCGAAGGAGATCGCGCACCCTCCTCCGTTGGAGTATCCGGCGATGGTCCAGAAGGCGGGGTCGTTGATGATGCGCAGGTGCGCCTTCGCCCACGCGACGACGTCCTGCGTCACGTAGGTGCGCGCCCGGCCGAGGGCCGCAGAGTCGGCGCACGCCGTGTCGGCGTTGGCGGAGCCGACTTGGTCGGCGACGATCACGATCGGCGCCAGGCCGTGATTGCGGGCGGCGAACTCGTCCAGCACGTCGCTGATCGCGGTCGGGTCGGGGTTGCCGGGATGGCCCATCATCATGATGACCAGCGGCAGGGCCGGTGCGTTCGGAACGAGCGCGGCGGGGGGCAGGTAGATGCCCGCGGGGCGGGCGGCGAAGCCGGATGCCGTGGCAGGAATGACCTGCGTGCCGCGTGACCCCTTGGTCGGCATTCCGGCGGGCGGCACGAAGGACTGCGCGAGCGGAACGGACGGAACATCGGTGGTCGGCCCGACCTCGGGCAGCTCGAGCGGGTCGTAGCCCGACACGCCGAAAAGCGTCGCCAAGGTGGGGTTCAGGCCGAAGCCGGCGTTGATACCGACCGCCGCGGCGACGAGAAACACCAGGACGGCGAGGGCGGACACGATCCGCCGCCACCACCGCGCACCCACCAGCGCGCCGAGCGCGAACCCGGAGGCAGCCAGGACACCGGCCGCCCACGGCACGACGAATCCCGGCAGGGGCGCCGGGCCGAACAGCTGCATCCGGTCGACGACGTGCACGAGCGCCACGCCCAGCCCGGCTCCGGCGAGCGCACCCCCCGCTGCCCACAGCATGGCGCGCCTGTTCCAACGACGCACGAGCACGATCAGAAGGAACGCTCCCGCGATCGTGTAGACGATGATCGGGACAGCTCCGTCGATGATCGGCAACTGCCAGATCTGCATGCACCGACTCTAGGGCGACACACCTTGGCCATCGCTGAGCGCCGCGGGAGAGATCTGCCCGACTCGTCGCCGGCGGCTGCGCCTGTGCAGCGCGCCGAGACCCGCGAGCAGCGCGAGCAGCGCGGTCACGCGAAGGCGCGAGGGCGAGGAGGACAAGTCGGCTCCAGACTCGAGACGAACGCTCGATGAGGGGGTCGGCGGGGCCACCGTGACGGCGGCACTGCCGACGGTTGCGGGTGCGGAAGAACGCCGGATCGACGGCAGGTGAACGGATGCCGACGCGCAGCGATACGGCACGAGCACCCCTTTCCGCAGGGCCGGAAGAAACCCCCGCAGATCGGGGGTGGCGCACACGAGCGACACCGTGAATAATATGAGGCATGACCACAGGTCGCCCGGTTGGGTACAGCGCCATTTCCAGCTATTCACGTGTCGAGATCCTGCACCTCGTCCAGGAGCAGCCGCGTCGCACGATCACCGAGATCGTGGAGGCGACGGGCCTGCACCCGAACACCGTGCGCGAGCATCTGCAGCGTCTGATCGACGAGGGCTACGTCGTGTCGGCGGCGGAGCACCGCACCACTCGCGGTCGCCCGCGCGTGCTCTACAGTGCGGCCGACGGTATCCTGGCCTCCAGCGCCATCCAGCGCCGCAAGGTGCGCGCCGCCGCCGAGCGGGGCGACCTCATGCGCCGCGTGCTGCCGGGAGCCGCGCCCGAGCTCGACACCGAAGCCCTCCATCAGGTCGACGCCCTCGTCGAGGACCTGATCGACGCCGGCTTCGATCCACTGGTCGATGAGCGCGAGCTGACCGTCGACCTCACCCCCTGCGCACACGCCTCCTCCCAGGCCGAGCATCGCGAAGTGCTGTGCCGCGTGCACCTGGGTCTCATGCAGAGCGTGCTCAGCGCCGCCGGCGGGCCCCTCGCCGTCGATGACATGCGCCCGTCCTGCGACCCGCGCGAGTGCGTCGTCCAGCTGATGTTCGCCGGCGCCACGGCCTGATCAGATCTCGGTTCTTTTTCACGGCCCAGGGCGCCTGGGGCTGGGAAATCCCTGTGTAGCTTCAGTCACGAAGAAGACTCCCGCCCTCGGAAGGATGACGATGGACTTCCTGGACCCGCTACTGCTGGCACGCTGGCAGTTCGGCCTGACGACCCTGTATCACTTCATCTTCGTGCCGCTCACGCTCGGCATGTCGCTGTTCGTCGCCATCTTCCAGACGGTGTGGCACCGCACCGGCGACGTGAAGTGGCTGCACCTGACGCGCTTCTTCGGGAAGATCTTCCTGATCAACTTCGCGATGGGCATCGTCACCGGCATCGTGCAGGAGTTCCAGTTCGGCATGAACTGGTCGAGCTACTCCCGCTTCGTCGGCGACGTCTTCGGAGCCCCGCTCGCCTTCGAGGGCCTCATGGCCTTCTTCTTCGAGGCGACGTTCATCGGCCTGTGGATCTTCGGGTGGAACAAGCTCCCCCGCCGCATCCACCTGCTCACCATCTGGATGACGGTCGTCGGCACCTGGCTGTCGGCGTACTTCATCCTCGCGGCCAACGCGTTCATGCAGAACCCGAAGGGCTACCAGATGTCCGCCTCGGGTCACCGCGCCGAGATGGCCGACTTCTGGCAGGTGCTGACCAACCCGGTCGCGCTGACGCAGTTCCCGCACACCATCTCCGCGGCGCTCATGTTCTCCGCCGGTGTCGTGATCGCGGCATCCGCCTGGCACCTCGCCCGCAAGCAGAACATCGAGATGCTGCGCCCGGCGCTGAAGTTCGGCCTCTGGGCGATGATCATCGGCTTCGTCGCGGTCTTCCTCTCCGGTGACCAGCTGGGCCTGGTCATGGTCCAGACGCAGCCCATGAAGATGGCCGCCGCCGAGGCGATGTTCAACTCGGCGTGCGGAGCCAATGCCTCCTTCTCGATCTTCTCGATCGGCACCCCCGACGGCACCGGTGAAGTGTGGTCGCTGCGCGTTCCGTACGTGCTCGCGTTCCTGTCGACGCACGACTTCAACGGCTGCGTCGAGGGCATCAACGACCTCAACCAGCTCTACACGACGCAGCTGTTCCCGCAGTTCGCCGACCAGGTGAACGGCAACTTCGCGCCCGTCCTGTGGGTCACGTACTGGGCCTTCCGCTGGATGATGGGCTTCGGCCTGCTCTCCACCGCGATCGCTGCTGCGGGCCTCTGGGTCACCCGCAAGAACGCGAAGCGCCCGGTCGCCGGCTGGATGTGGCGGCTCGCCGTCTGGCAGGCGCCGCTGGCCCTGCTCGGCATCCTCGTCGGGTGGATCTTCACCGAGATGGGACGTCAGCCCTGGATCGTGTTCGGTCTGATGCTCACGCAGGACGGCGTCTCGCCGAACGTGCCCGGCTGGACCGTTCTGATCTCGCTGATCGCCTTCACCGCGATCTACGCGATCCTCGCGGTCGTCGAGTTCGGCCTCATCGTCAAGACGGTCAAGGAGGGTCCGCAGCCCCTGCCCGGACCGGATGACCCCGACCCGTCCGATGTCCCGGTCGATCAGACCCCGTCCACGGTGTACTAGGAGCTGTCATGGACCTCGCCTACCTCTGGTTCTTCATCGTCGGAGTGCTGTTCGTCGGCTACTTCGTGCTCGACGGCTTCGACTTCGGAGTCGGCATGTCGCTGCCCTTCCTCGGCAAGGACGAGGTGTCGCGACGCCAAGTGATCAACACGATCGGACCGATCTGGGACCTCAATGAGACCTGGGTCATCGTCGCGGGCGCCTGCCTGTTCGCGGCCTTCCCGGAGTGGTACGCCACGCTGTTCAGCGGCTTCTATCTCCCCCTGCTGCTCATCCTGCTCGCGCTGATCGCGCGCGGCGTCTCGTTCGAGTACCGCCACCAGCGCGACGACCTGCGATGGAAGCGCCGTTTCGACTGGATGATCACGATCGGCTCCGCGGTGCCCGCGCTGCTGTGGGGCGTCGCGGTCGCGAACATCGTGCAGGGCGTGCCGATCGACGCCGACAAGAACTTCACCGGCTCGCTCTTCACGCTGCTGAACCCCTACGGGCTCTGGGTCGGCGTGACGACGCTGCTGCTGTTCCTCCTGCACGGCGTCTACTTCGTGGGCCTGAAGACCGACGGTCAGGTGCACCACGACGCGCAGGCGCTCGGCAAGAAGCTCGCGATCCCGACCGTGATCTTCGCGGCCGGAACCGTGGTGTGGACGATCTTCCTCGCCGCCGGTCGCGGCGCCCCTCTGCTGTGGGCGGTCATCGCGTGCGGAGTGATCGCGGCGGTCGCGCTGCTCCTGTCGGTGTGGTTCAACATGGCCGACCGGGACGGCAAGGCGTTCGCGGCCGGAGCGGTCACGATCGTGTTCGCCGTGCTGACTCTGTGGCTCGCACTGTTCCCCTACGTCATGCCGTCGACGACCGATGACGCCTTCAGCCTGACCATCTCGAATGCGTCCAGCACGCCGATGACGCTGCAGATCATGTCGTGGGCCGCGCTCATCTTCCTGCCGCTCGTGCTCGCCTACCAGGCGTGGACGTACTGGATCTTCCGCAAGCGGATCACCCGCACGACGATCGAGAAGGCGGAGCTGACCGCAGCCCACTGAGTGCGCTGCACCGGCCCCGGCGCTCACCCACGGGTGAGGACCGGGGCCGGTGTCCGTTTATGAGGCAGGATCGAACAATGGCAACCGAAGCCGACCAGGGCCGCACGCGGGTGCGGCCCGTCGACCCGCGACTGGTGCGCTACGCGTCGGCGTCGCGGGCGTTCTTCGCCGCGATCGCCGTGATCGGCGCGTTGCAGACCGCCGTCGTCGTCGCGTTCGCGTGGCTGCTGACGCACGCGATCACGCGCGCGATCGACGGGATGCCGTGGGCCGAGCTGACCGCACTGCTGACCGCGCTGGCCGCCGTCATCGTCTCCCGTGCGCTGCTGCTCTGGGCGCGCGAAGCCCTGTCGGCGCGTGCCGCCGCGCGCGTGCAGGCGCAGCTGCGGGCGCAGCTCGTGGATGCCGTCGGCATCCTGGGCCCGGGATGGCTGGCAGGCCGCAACAGCGCGCAGCTCGCGGTGACCGCGGGGCGCGGCCTCGAAGCGCTGGACGCGTACTTCGGACGCTATCTGCCACAGCTCGTGCTCACCGTGATCGCGACCCCGGTGCTGGTCGCCGTGATGTGGTGGGAGGACTGGATCTCCGGGCTCACGGTGCTGCTCACTCTCCCCCTGATCCCGCTGTTCATGGTGCTGATCGGCCTCGCGACGCGCACGGTGCAGCAGAAGCAGTGGCGCACCCTGGGGCGCCTGGCCGCCCGCTTCGCCGATACGGTCCAGGGTCTGTCGACGCTCAAGGTCTTCGGCCGTCAGCATCGCGCCGTGCGGTCGATCGAGAAGGTCACCGACACCTACCGCGTCGAGACGATGCGGGTGCTGCGTGTGTCGTTCCTGTCGGGTTTCGCGCTCGAGCTGCTGGCGTCGATCTCGGTTGCGATCGTGGCCGTGTCGATCGGCTTCCGCCTGGTCGACGGGTCGCTCGCGCTCGCGGTAGGCCTGTTTGTGCTGCTGCTGGCGCCCGAGGCGTACCTTCCGCTGCGCCAGGTCGGCGTGCAGTTCCATGCCGCTGCGGAAGGCGTGGCCGCGACCGACGACGTCTTCGCGGTGCTCGACGAGGCCCGCGAGCTCGCCGCCCGTGCACAGCGTGCGCCGCGGACGGCCGACGCCGCGACGGTGAGCGCCGGCCCGGGACGGCTCGTGCTCACCGGACTGCGCGTCCGGCGCGGCGACCGGCTCCTGCCCTCCGTCGACCTCGTCGCGGAGCCCGGCACCGTCACGCTCATCGAGGGACCGAGCGGCGCGGGCAAGTCGAGCGTGTTCGCGGCCCTCCGCGGCGCGGTCACCTTCGACGGGCACGCCGAGCTGGACGGCACGCCGGTGAGCGCGCTCTCCCCCGCGACGTGGCTGGCCTGGGCCGGGCAGCATCCGGGACTGATCTCCGGCACCATCGCAGACAATGTCGCGCTGGGCGACGATGAGACTGCCGCGGCATCGCGGGGCCCCCTGGTCGCACGCGCGCTGGAGCTCGCCCAGGCGGGCGCGCTCGATCCCGATCAGCAGCTCGGGGTGCAGGGCGCGGGATTGTCCGGCGGACAGGCCCAGCGCGTCGCCGTGGCGCGCGCCGTGTTCCGTCACCTTCGCGCTCGCGCCGCGGTGATCGCCCTCGACGAGCCGAGTTCCGCACTGGATGCCGCGACGGAGGCGGCCCTGTGGCGCGGCATCCGAGATCTCGCCGATGGTGGGGCAACGGTGCTTCTCATCTCTCACCGGCGCAGCGCGCGGGAGATCGCCGACCGCGTCGTGACGCTGTCGGCGGCACCGGCGGAGGTCGGCGCATGACCACGACGACGGAGGTGCTGCGGCGGGCGATGCCGTCGTTGCGCCGATTCTGGCCGGGCGCCGCGTCGGGCTTCCTCTCGGAGGCGTCGGCGGTCGCCCTGCTCGCCTGCAGCGCGTGGCTCATCGTGCGCGCCAGCGAGCAGCCTCCGGTGATGTACCTGTCGGCAGCCGTCGTGGGCGTGCGCGCCTTCGCTCTCAGCCGGGCCGCCTTCCGCTACACCGAGCGGCTCGCGAGCCACGATGCGGCGCTGCGACAGCTCGCGGTGACGCGCACCGATCTGGTGCGCCGGCTCATTCCGCTCGCCCCGGACGGGCTGACCCGCACGCGGCGCGGCTCGGTGCTCGGCGCTCTCGTCGACGACGTGGACGAGCTGCAGAACCTGCCGCTGCGGGTCGTGCTGCCGCTCGTGTCGTCGGCGACGGTGGCCCTCGGCGCCGTCGTGCTCGTCGGGATCGTCTGGTGGCCGGCGGCGCTCACGCTCCTCGCCTGCCTCGTCGTGGCGGCGGTCGTTGCGGTCGGCTGGGGATGGGTGGCCGGATCTCGCGCCGAACGTTCCATCGCGCCGTTACGCGCACGCCTCGCCGACGCCGTGCTCGATCATCTCGCGAGCCTGGACGTTCTCGCCGCGTACGGAGCCGACGCGCACAGTGCGCAGCGCATCGCCGCGGCGGATGGCGCGTTGCGGCGGGCGGTGACCCGCCGGGCGGGTGCGCAGGCGGGCTCGACGGCCGTCGTGTCGGTGCTGGCTGGCGCGGCCTCCGTCTTCGCCGTGCTGGCCGCCGTTCCGGCGCTCGGCGACGGGACGATCACCGCTCCTGCCTTCGCCGTCGCGGTGCTCGTGCCGATGGCCGTGTTCGAGGTCTTCGCCGCGGTGCCGGCGGCAGCGTCTTCATGGCGACAGGTACGCGCCGCGGCCGCACGCATCGCCGAGGCCGTGCCGGACGAGGCACCGGCGGGCATCCCGCTCGAGGTCGCCCGCGACGCCGATGCGTACGCACGAACGGACGCCGCTCTCGGCGCTGGCCTCGTTCTGCAGGGCGTCGCGGCGCGCTGGCCGGGAGCCGCAGAGGATGCCCTGCACGCGTTGGATCTGACGGTCGCCCCGGGCGAGCGGATTCTGGTCGTGGGCTCCAGCGGCGCCGGCAAGACCACGGCGGCGCACGTCCTCGTGCGCTTCTTGGAGACGACCGCCGGCCGCTACACGATCGGCGGGGTCGATGTGCACGACCTCGACCCCGACACCGTCCGCGAGACGGTCGGGCTCTGCGAACAGCAGCCGATGCTCTTCGACGAGGACATCCGGCAGAACCTCCTCTTCGCCCGCGACACGGCCACGGATGCCGAGCTGGAGGCGGTGCTGCAGCGGGTGGGCCTGGGCGACTGGCTCGCCGCGCGCGGCGGCCTGGATGCGCGCGTCGGCGAGCGCGGAGCCCTCGTGTCGGGCGGGCAGGCCCAGCGGATCGCGCTAGCACGGGCGCTGCTGCACGGCTTCCCCGTGCTGGTGCTCGACGAGCCGACCGCCGGCGTCGACGCGGACGCCTCCGATGCCCTCCTGACCGACCTGCTCGGTGCCGTCGGACCCGACCGCGCCGTCGTGCTGATCTCGCACGTCGACGTCCCTGCCGAGCTCGTCGACCGCACGGTGCGGCTGACCGGCGGACGCATCGAAGCCTGAGCTCAGCCGCCGATCGCGTTCATCCCGCGCGCCGGCTGCAGGAACGACGGATCGTCGATCGCGTGGCCGGGAAGCTTGCCGGCGATGCAGTCGTGCAGCAGCGCGTCGAGCGCGACATCGTCGGCGCCGGCACGCAGCAGCGGCATAAGGTCGTACTCGTCGTTGGAGAACAGGCAGTTGCGCAGCTGACCGTCCGCGGTGAGCCGCAGGCGGTCGCATGCGCCGCAGAACGGGGCGGTGACCGAGGCGATCACGCCGACAGCGGCGGGTCCGCCATCGAGCAGGAAACGCTCCGCAGGCGCTCCCCCGCGACCCGGAACGGGGTCGAGGCTCCAGCGTTCCGAGAGCGCTGAGAGGATCTCGTCGCGGGTCACCATGCGGGCGCGATCCCATGTGTGACCGGCATCCAGAGGCATCTGTTCGATGAAGCGCATCTCGGCGCCGTGATCGAGCGCGAAGGCGACGAGGTCGACGAGCTCGTGGTCGTTGACGCCACGCATGGCGACCGCATTGAGCTTGAGCGGGCGAAGGCCCGATGCGGATGCCGCGGCGATGCCCTCCACGACATCGTCGAGGCGGTCGCGTCGGGTGAGGTCGCGGAAGCGGTCGCGGTCGAGAGTGTCGATCGAGATGTTGAGGCGGTCAAGTCCGGCCTCGATGAGGTCGGGCAGGACCTCGCCCAGGCGGATGCCGTTCGTCGTGAGGGCGACCTCGACGGGGCCGTCGGGACCGACGATCGCGGCGATACGCCGCACGACGTCGACGATGTCGGCGCGCAGCAGCGGCTCGCCGCCCGTCAGCCGGAAGGTCGTGATCCCGGATGCCGCCGCCAACCGCGCGACCCGCACGATCTCATCGGTCGAGAGGATGCTGGTGCGCGCGAGCCACTCGTTGCCCTGCTCGGGCATGCAGTAGGTGCACCGCAGCGAGCACCGGTCGGTCAGCGAGATCCGCAGGTCACGGTGCACGCGACCGAAACGGTCGACGAGCGGGGCGCCCGGCCGACGGGGCGCGCCGGAGGTCGCGAGGGGCGCGGCGTGTCCCGTGCGCAGCGTGAGCGGGACGGCGACCATGCACCGAGGCTACCCGGCGGATCGAAGGCGAAGGCCGAATAGCGCAGTCTCTTGCCAGTTTCGTACATTTGTTCTATAGTGGAGGGGAGAGTCACCCGTCGCATGTCCCCCCTCGCGGCGGGTGAGATCGGCCGCGATGCGCCGGCCAGTCTGTAGGTCTCTAGGGGGTGAATCATGCTCGCGATATCGGACGCTCGTCCGGTCGAGTCGGTCGGGTCCGCGGGTTCGGCGTGGCCGGCGTTGGACGAGCTGGTCGATGGCGTCGTCGACACGCGTCGTCGCGCGGCGGCGGCGCAGGCGGCAGAAGCCCGGTTGCTGGCGGCTGCGGTGGATCTGGTTGCGGATCGGGTGGAACTGTTGCGGCAGGAAGCACAGCAACAGGGGCGGGCACGCGTGCGCTCGTCCGAAGCGGACCTGCCGCTGCGAGAGGTCGCATTGGAGCTCGCGATGGCGCTGCGGGTGTCGGATCGGGGTGTGCAGCGGCGCATGTCGGAAGCGTTCCTGCTGCGTGAGCGCTTCCCCACCACCTTGAAGGTGTGGGAGGACGGCGGCATTGATGCGGCGCACGCGTGGGCGATCAGTCGCACCGGGATGCTGCTTCGCACGCCCGACGATCGTGCCCGTTTCGAAGCCCTCGCCCTGGAGGCCGCACGGACGGAGTCTCCGACGCGGATGACGGCGGCGGTGAAAGTCATCGCTGCGACCATCGACCCCGACGCGTTCACCGACGCCACCGACCGCGCGTACGAGCCTGGAGTCCCGCGGGGTGGTGGTCTTTCGGGCCCGCGGCGTCGTGACCGCGACGGGGTGAGCCATCGTGCGATGGTCAGTGAGAACGACCAAGAACTCACACAGAAAGACGACACCGCACGATGGCTCTTGACCAGTCTGCCCTCCTCGAGCTGCTCGGGGAACTGAAGCTCACCGGCACCACCGACCGCATCCGAGCCGCGACCGAGCGGCTCTACCAGGAGCTGATCGACGCGGAGACAGCCGCATTCATCGGCGCCGCCCCCTACGAGCGCACGAGCGAGCGCACGACTACCCGCAACGGTTCCCGGCCGCGGGTGCTGTCGACCACGGCTGGGGATCTGGAGTTGCGGATCCCGAAGTTGCGGCAGGGGTCGTTCTTCCCGTCGCTGCTGGAGCGGCGCCGCCGGGTCGACCAAGCCTTGTTCGCGGTCGTGATGGAGGCCTACCTCCACGGCGTCTCAACCCGGAAGGTCGATGACCTCGTCAAAGCGCTCGGCGCTGACACTGGCATCTCGAAGTCCGAGGTGTCCCGCATCTGCCAAGGGCTCGACGCCGAGGTCGCATCGTTCCGCGACCGCTCGCTGTCTGACATCGCCTACCCCTACGTGTTCCTCGACGCGACCTACTGCAAGGTCCGCATCGACCACCGTGTCGTGTCCCAGGCGGTCGTCGTCGCGATCGGCGTCGCCGCTGACGGGCGGCGGGTCGTGCTGGGCTTCGATGTCGGAGACAGCGAGACCGAGGAGTTCTGGAAGCAGTTCCTGCGCTCGTTGAAGACACGAGGTCTGGGCGGGGTGAAGCTGGTGATCTCCGACGCCCACGCCGGACTGAAGAAGGCCGCAGCGACCGTGTTGCAGGGCGCCGCCTGGCAGCGCTGCCGCGTCCACTTCATGCGCAACGTCCTGACCGCCCTCCCGAAGGGCCGGCAGGAGATGGTCGCCAGCGTGATCCGCACGATCTTCGCCCAACCCGACGCCGAGCACATCGATGCCCAGTTCGACGAAGTCGTGCGCATGATCGAGCGCGTCCACCCCAAGACCGCCGTGATGCTCACCGACGCCCGTGACGACATCCTCGCGTTCAAAGCGTTCCCCGCCCGGCATTGGCGACAGATCTGGTCCACGAACCCGCTGGAACGCCTCAATCGGGAGATCAAGCGCCGCACCGACGTCGTTGGCGTGTTCCCGAACAACGCCGCCCTGCTCCGCCTGGCCGGCTCCGTCCTCGTCGAGCAACACGACGAATGGGAAGCCGCCGACCGCCGCTACTTCTCCGAAGCCTCCATGACCGAGCTCACCGCGACCACCCCCACCATCGACGAGGCGGTGATACTCCCCGAGATCACCGCCGCCTAAACTAACGACAGCTGATCATCGCAACGAAGCGAAAGACCACCACTCAAACGGACGCGGCCGAGCGCAGCCCACCGATTGGCCATCGTGATCCTGTCGACCACTTGCGCATTGGCTCCCCCTACCGACGCCATCCGGGTGCTGTTGACTCGCGTTAAGCCGACCTTGAACTGCCCAGTCGAGGGCAGGTGGAGCAGATAGACCTCGTGCGGTTCCCACCAGCCGAGTTCCGCATGCGGATCGTTCGCGTCCCGCGGTGGATAGGACAGGGAGGTGCGCGCGTATCCGAGCCAACTCGATCGGATGCTCTGAATCCGTTCGAGCGGGTTGTCGCGCGTGAACACCTCCCAGACGAACGTGACGGACTCCGCCGACTGATCGACCTCAGCGCGACGGTCCGCACGGAGCCACGCTCGGCTCTGCGGTTGGCGAGGGATGGATGCCCACCACATCATCCGTGACCGCGCCTGCGGGGGAAGGTCCCGCCCGATCAGCGCCTCCACATCGGCAAAGGAAAGCGCCGCATCCTGGTCGTGCGCTATCCCTCTCAGGTAGTCGCCGAGAGGCGTATAGACGCGCTCAAGTCGAGAAATCTCGCCGGAAGCATGCGACGACATCGTGTGTTCCTTTCGATCTCTGAGGGTGCTAGACGGGCACCGCACTTCGTATGGGCTTCGAGTCGGCCAGTTCGCGGATATCTGGTACTCCGATTCACGGCCACCGCTGGAAGACCTCGTCCAGCGCGTCCACGTGCGCGAGGCATCTCTCGACGTGAGCCAGCTCGAACTCATCCGCGAAATCGAGAGCGTTGCGATTGAGAAGACTGCGATACTCCCCCAACGCATTGATGAGAATCGCGTGGCACTCGGGGTTGGCAAGCAACTGGTCTAACTTCGGGTGAACGTCCATCACTCTCCCTCCCCGAACAGTGAGTCGATGGCAGCCGCAGCCCGTTTGGCGACGTCGGATCGGGCCCGGCTGTAGCGCTCGGTCATCTGCATGCTCGAATGACCGAGCACAGCCTGCACGTCGTTCGCTGAGGCGCCGGCATCGAAGAGCATCGTCGCGAGCGTGTGACGTAGGTCATGGATTCGGAGGTCGTCCCTCTGCAACTTCGCGCGCAGCGTCTTCCAATCGATCGCGCGGCGCACGTTCGAGGCATTGATCCGCCCCCCGCGAGGTCCGGTAAAGACGAGGTCGCCACGGTGCTTGCCCGTCATCGCCTCAGTCAGCGGCACGACGAGCGGTGTCGGAATCGGCACGTCCCGCTCCTTGTGGCTCTTCGGGGTCAACTCAACGCCGCGCCCGTCTGCGCCGATGCTGAATGCCCGACGAACGTGGATCGTCCGGTGCGCTAGGTCGACGTCTTCCAGGCGCAGGGCGGTCGCTTCGTTGGCGCGCATCCCTGTGTAGACGAGAGCGGCGATATAGCGCCGATAGTGCGCCTCATCGATTGCCGCGAGCAGAGTCGGCACCTCCGCTGCTGTGAGGGCGCGCGAGCGCAGGCTCGTCGCAGTCTCCGATCTCGGCCGCCGCGCAAGCCGTGCCTGATTCAGCGGCACGAGGTGTGCGTGGACAGCGCCATCAAGCAGCCGACTCAGCACGGCAAGTGCATCGATCCGCGTCGACGCGCTCCCGTCCCATCCGGCTATGGCCTCCTCGACCACACCCGCAGTGAGTTTTTCAAGCCGCACGTGTCCGAGCCAGGGCTTCACCCGGAGCCGCCAGCCACGCTCGTAGGCCCGAGCGGTCGAGGCTCGCACGCTCCCCTCGATCACCGACCAGTGCCGTGAGTGCCACTGTGTGAGCGTCATGTCCCCGTCGGGGTGTCGGCGAGTGAGCGTCTCGGCGCGCAGCTTCTTGGCCTCAGCAAGCGTCGCAACGTACGTCGACCGCTCGCGTTGTTCACCATTTAGGCCGATCGCCCAGACCCGAACCTGGTACTTGCCACGATCCGTGCGAAACCGAATGCCTTCAGGCAGGGGGCGGCGAGTCTTGGGATCAATCCGCTCACTCCGGTTAGTCGACACCGCGAGTACCGCCTGCCTCGAGGAACGCCGCGACAGTCGACGCTCGCCAGAGCATGTGCTTGCCCATGTGCGCGTCCGGGAACGGAAAGCGATTCTGCCGTCGCAGTGAGTCGAAGGTCGACAGCGGCACTCGGCAGAGCCCTGCGGCCTCGCGGCGCGTTAGGTACTCGTTGTGGTCGAGGTGGTCAACAGCTTCCGCCCCGGCTTCATCGACGAGCGTGTGGGTGGTCACGATGTGCTCCTTTCGTAGGGTGAGGTATTGCGATCTCGGGCGCGCTGCTGACGCCACTGACGCGCGGCATCAGCGGCCTCTCTCGCGAGTGCTTTGTCGCCGTCTGTCAGCCAACCCATGCCTGCATAGGCCCACGAGCCGATGACGAGAACTTCGTCGGTGCTGATCTCTTCGGCCGGCTTAGACTTCGCGAGCAGGTGCTTCATGCGCCACGTCCGCCGAGCGCCCCTGAGCGAACCGAGCGTGACTGAGTAACGGCGCGACTTGGTTGAAAAGTGGCCGCGGAAACCGAGCATCCCGTCCCAGCGATGGAGCTGCTCGTAAGGTCCTTCGGAGTGCACGACTGCAGCCAGCTCGCGCACGGTGGCCTTGATGCTCCTGATGTGGTCGCGACCCACGCCCGTCGGCTCGAGGTCTTCTGTGGCTTTGGTCGCATACTTCGCGATGTAGGCAGCGACCGCGCGGTCGGACAGCGCCCCGTCAAGTCCTTCTCGACGCACAATCGGACGAACATCGAACTGTTTGCCCCATGTCAGCGTCCGACCGCCGTCGTCGCCCGGCAACGGACCCGCTGTCACTTGGGTCTTGCGCGCAGCAGCTTGAATCGCGGCCATGAGGTGAACCGCGGTCACGCCGGCGGGAGGCGCCGGGAAGGGTCGCTCCGGATCGATCCCGTCGAGCCGGATGATCGCGTGGAAATGAACGACCCCGCGGCGCTGAAACTCGGCGACCTTCGCGAACTGCACTCGCACGAGGCGGGCAGCGGCGCGCTGAGTCAGCCCCAGCGAACGAGCCAACTCACGTCTGAGCCCGATCGTGAATCGTCGCCACAGTTCAGGCGCGTGGTACTGCCAGACGACGTGACCAACGTAGTCGTAGCACTCGGCGCATACGGCATCTCCGCGGCGCGGATCGTCATCGTCGTGGTGGCAGCGGCATCCTCTCGGATTCCCGTGCTCGCAAGTTCCTGACCGGCGGTCGATGGCGGTTGTGTGCACAGCGCCGAATGAGGGGGCAGTAAGGGTCAGAAATGCCATCGGATGCTCGGCGACCTCCTCCGGCACCTCCTTCATTCCGCCTGCGGCACCGGCCATGATCATGTGCCAGGTGTCGCCCTTGTATTCGTGGCTGCACGACTCGCAGCGCGTTGCACGGCGGTTGCCGCAGCGGGTGAACGTGATCCCGTCAGGCTCACTTGCCGACGAGTACTCCGACAACACCTCGCCGGTCGCCTCGTGAAAGGTGGTCGAGGCGCCGACGAGTCGCACGGGGTTGTGACAGTAGCCAGTCGACGCGACGTTGTGCATCCAGCGGTCGTAATCTTCGCTACGGAGCCGCCGCGAAACGGACTCATCGAGCCTCATCGCTCACCACCATGACGGGAGCTGCGCAACCGATCGGGTAGACCGTCCCCGCGAGGCTGTACTCGTAGACCACACGGCAGATCTCGTCGGTCTCCCCTGTCGCGCGGCGCAGCTCCTGCCAGGCAAGAACCTGCGCGTCGGTGCATGACTCGTTTGCCACCCACGCGCCGTAGCGCTCGATGTAGTAGTCCGCGTCGACCGGGAGGTCGTAGCGCGCGCGAACGGATGCCGTCGCCGCGTCGTATTTCTCGCCGAGGTTGAACGGGATGGAGTGGTCGATCGCACTGCTGGAAGGATCGGCCGATTCCCGCGACGCGCCCGGATCGACGTCCGAACAGCCGGCGAGGGCGATCACGCCGACCACGAGTGCTGCGGCGAGAGAGATGCGATTCATGATGCAGTTTCCTTTCGGGAGGTGCGACGCGAGGATCGCGGCGCTCGGGGTGGACGAGGTGGGCGTGCGTCAGGCGACGGCGGCTCAGGGACGACGACCGGGACATGCCGCGGTGCGGCATACCGCGAGGCGACATCGCGAATCATGTCGTCGGTGATGAGGCCCGCCCGGACACGCTCAGGCGGGCGGCCGTCTTCGGGGAGCACATAGGCGACGCCGGGAGTCGAAGGAGAGATCTCATGGCATCGGCCACCCGCTGCCACCGCGCCGTCGCCGAGCACCATTACGGTCTCCATCCGATCCCGAAGGCGGAGCCCGACGGTCTGAGTGAACAGGCCGCGGGCGGGCAGCGTCTCCTTGCGTGGATCTTGAAGGCAGGCGAACACGATGAAGCCCACCGCACGCCCCTGCGATGCCAACGTCGCAAGAGCTGCGTTCGCGCGACGAAGGAGGTCGCGGTCTGTCTCGTAAGCGGTAAGGGCGGCGAGTTCGTCGATCAGGACCACGACGGTAGGGCTGTCTATGTTTGGCGTGTGCTGTCGCGTTCTCCCTGCAAGATCTTGCGCGCGTTGCTGCATCGCGGCGACCGCATCCTCGAGCAGGATCACCGATCGCTCAGCGTCCGCGGCGAACCTCGACAGAAGCGAACGGCCGAGGGCCAGCTCCATCCCGCCCTTGCGGTCGATCCCCCACACCTCGATCAGACCGGTGTGGATCGGCTCGGCGAGGCCGAGAAGGAGCCCCCAAACCA
>Ga0209934_1001088_pt1 | contig 17787 bp, 21 predicted proteins | sample ThiBiot_750_plan_2_FD_183950 | JGI IMG/M metagenome (GOLD analysis project Ga0209934, IMG submission 183950) | Wastewater bioreactor microbial communities from Cape Town, South Africa - Thiocy_expt_750_plan (SPAdes) | ecosystem: Engineered > Bioreactor > Thiocyanate-remediating >...
AGAAGTGAGGGCTCACTCTGCGACGAACCCGTTGCGTCGCCCGGCTGCAGGCCGACTCGGCGTTGGCCAGACGCGTTCCGTTCTTTGCAACACGCTGCCGTTCAGTCGCGTTTTTGTGGCTCGTGAGCATGCCGGCTGTGTCTGTCTTATGCACAGGGCGATGGTAGATCATGGGGTACCTTGGCATACTCGGCTTTCATCCCAAACTCAACCCTTTCTCGCTCGCTTCGAGGCGGTCTGGCCCGCTACGACGTCCGGCTCAGTCGCACGGTGCCGCTTGCGCGTGGTCAGTCGATCTCGCTCGTGCTCCTGCCATTTCTTGAGCACGTCCGGGTACTCGTCACGCATCAGCTGCTCGTGCTCCAAGCTCGTCTCCGACCGGCCTTGCCACTGCACCTCGAAGTACAGCTGCGGCTCCTCAGCAGCGGCTTTGGATTTGCCGGCTGGACGAGGTCGGGCTCGTTGCGAGACAATGCGTTCGGGACGCCGAGCCAGGCCGTACTCGTACGTCTGCTTGGTGCACCACTGGTCAAAGAAGGCCGCGGGCTCCCAGGTCCGCTCGGCGGCGCTGTAGCCCAGCCAGTGGATCAGGTAGAAGTCTTGCCAGCCCACCGTCTTCTTGGCAATGATGCGGTCGGGCAGGTACTCGGTGTCGTCCACCGCCGGCGACCGCACACCTTCGCCGTCCGAGCCATCATCGTCACCGGACGAGTAGGAGCCCTCGGAGTCCTCCGAGTCGGAATCCGACGCGCGGAGCTTCACGGGCCTTCTGGCCGGCCGCGCTTGCTTGCGCTCTTCTGCAGGCGGAGCCGAATCAGCAGCCACGTCGTCGAGGCCCTCTCCCAAGTCCATGCTGGCGCTGGGAGAAGCGGCAGATTCCTCGTCTTCGTCCGAGTCGATGTTCTCCGAGAGGCCTGCGGCCGCAGCAGCAGCTGCCGCCACCGAAGCCTTCTCCTCAGCCGGACGCCACTGCGCGTACGAGTCACAAAAGTCGACGAGCACGCGCAGCTTGGCCTCGCTCGCGGCGTCCTTGTCGTAGTGCGAGTTGGCAATGGCCAGCGAGTGCGTCTGGTACTCGGCCGCCGACAGCTTCATCTCCTCGAGAAACGGCGAGTCACGCGCGTCGTACGGCACGCCATTGAGCCACGTGACAAAGATGGAGCGAGCCAGCGAGGCACTGGGAGCCTTCTTCTTGTCACCGCTGTGCTTGGCAAACGTGGCCTTGACAAAATGCGTCCAGGAGCCTGTGGAAACGCGCATCACCATCAGTGCTGGTTACCAAGGAGAGATCAGAGAGCACTCAGCAAAGGACGTACTGGTGGAGTACGGCTCGCCGTGAGAGTTGACAAACACCCAGTCGCTGGTGCGCTGCTTGCGGAGCTTGTCCAGGAACGGCGTCATCGACTTGGGCAGCGGAAGAACGGCCCGGCGGTAGTGCTTGACCGTCTTGTGCTGACTTGCCGGAGCGTCCGGGTTGTTCTTGAGATCGATCACGTAGCGCGACGGATCGGCACGCTTCTTGACCAGCGTCGTGCGCCACTGCAGCAGCCGAACGATGCTGCAGCGCGGTGGCGGCGCGATCGTGTAGAACATCAGGCAGACGAGCGACTTGAGCAGGCGCAGCGCCGCCTTGGGCAAGGACGCTTTCTTCCCGTCTTCGTCGCTGCCGTCACCGCCAGCCTTGACTTCGGCTTTGAGGAAGGCGGCCTCGCACGCCCGCCGCACCTGCTGGCACTCGGGCCAGGACAGCCACTGCGCATGCAGGGGCTTCTGCAACGCCTCGGCCTTGGCCTTGGCGTTGGTCTGCGCGCGGACGCGACGAAGACCGGCGAGAACAAACTCGGAATCGACACGGTCGGTGCCAAACGACACGTCGGCAAGCGGGTTGTCGACGAAATAGAACTTGGCCAGCACGACGAGCGAGTTGAGGTAGTTGGCGATCGACGAGAACATGAGGCCGCGCGAGCCGTGCAGGTAGTGCAGGAAGTCCATGACGTAGGCCTCGATATGCTTGCTGCCAAACACGGACATGTCGAACGCCGCGGGCTTCAGCCGGTGCCGCTTGGTCGAGTGGCAGACGAAGCCGCCAAAGAGCAGGAAGACGCGGATGTTGTTGCCCACGGTGCGCGGCGTGACTTGGGTGGGGTCGCGGTGCCAGTTCCAGATCTCTTGCCGGTACTCGGAGAAGCGCTGGCACTGCTCCTGCAGCAGCACCGACACCTGGTCGGGCTTGAGACCGTACTCGCGCAGCACCGAGTACTCCTCCATGACAGGGTGCCACAGCGCGAAATTGTCGACGAGGCTGCTCAGCGTCTGCTCAACGTTGGCCGCTTCGGCTTGGTCCTCGTCCTCCAACCGGGCAAGCGCAGCCAACGTGGACGGGTTCGTCAGGTCAATCACAGGAATGCCGCCTTGCGCGAACCACGACACGGGCACGGGCTTCGGCTCGAGCTTGACCTTGATTTCCTCCTTGTTTTCTTCAGGAAGACGAGGGGCAACAACAGCAGCGGCAACAGCACCACCCAGGCCACCCACGCCCAGACCCAGAGCAAGCCCGAGTCCAGGAGCGGCCGCAGCCGCAGCCGCAGCCGCACCACCGCCAACAAAGGCATGCACGGCAGCGACCGTCTCCGCATCGACCTTGGCCGGGCTGAGTGCCGCCAGAAGCTTGGCCACCAGCGGCAACGGGTACAGGCTGAACTTGTCGCCTTTGCGGGCATTGAGGCTATCGACCGTGCCATCGACCTTGTCCTTGACCACGGCAAACGTGCTGAGCAACCGCGCAAAGCACGCCGCCGGGCAGTCGGAGCGCTTCAGACACACCACCGAGGCAGCCTCGGCCGTCGAGCAATGGCGCGAAACGGACTGGGCCACGGCTCGCGTCGTGACGCGCAGCACGCGAGCCAGCGACACGGTGAAGCAGTACCACGCCTTGGACTCGTCGTGGTCCCGCTCAAACTGAAAGGCATAGAGGCCGTGCAGGGCCTCGATCGCAAACGGCTGCGAGAAGAGACACACAACGAGTTGAATGTCTTTCTGCGATCACAGCAAGGAAGCAAGCCAGCGAACACAGCAAGAAGAACAGCAGCACAGACCTCTTTGCTGCCGGCCATACTTGCGTTGAAAAGACGCGGATTCGAGATTTGTGCTTCAGGATTGTGGCAGAAAATGCCCAAAACTCCGGTCCGGAACACAAGTCAGCGATGGCAGGTCGAATCCGGGCAGAAGCAAACGCTCTTGTCCACAGCGCGCTTGCCGTATTCGTAGCGGGTCCAGAGGCGCTCGCCAGCAGCAAACACGTGCGCGCCGTCGCGAGTCTTGAGCCAGACCTCGCCTCGATCGGCATCGCACTCCCACTGCAGATACGTCCTGGCAAACGAGCAGCGTTCGTTGACCAGCGACAACGGGCCCGTCAGAATGTAGAACTTGCCGTGCGCAACAAACAAACTCGGGTAGCCGCCTGCCAACAGGGCCTCGTAGTCAGCCTCCGCAATCTCAAACAATTGACCCGAGAGCCCTGCGTCGCGCAGAAACCCGTCACGACAACCACGTTCAGCTTTCGCGTCTTGGCGCACGGCCAGGCCGAACCCAACCTTTTCCTCGACGACCATCAACGCGCTCGAGGTCGCAAAGAGCATCTGATACCAGCGCCAAAACTGCTCCACAGCAACAAAGTACTTGCGAGGCCGCCGCCCTTTGACCATGCCTTTCCCGGCGCCGTTGTACGCTTTCGGCAAGTGAAACGCAAGGTTCACCGAACGCGCCCACTTGTCAAATTCGGGCTTCGAGCAGAAAGTGCCCTTGGCCATGTCCGCGAAATGCTCGGCGATCACCACGCGATAGAAGCAGGTCCAGAGAGTCACCCTCGCGTCAACGCCTTTCGCCGCTCGGATCCAGCGCAAGTCTGCAGCGGCCTTGACTCCTTCTTCGGTCATGCCGCGCCTGGAACCGCAAGCCGTGGCCAGAAATCAACAAGATGCAAACCATGAAACATTGCACCTTTGTGAATGAAATCCGGCATACAAGTGCACCATGTGTCAAACACCCTCGACACAACCACGCCCTGTCACACCTTACGCCCACGGATGGCTGCAAACCAGCACGGATTGGTCCGCAAAGCCATCAGCAACGAATGCCGATTCCAGACGGTTGGCTCCAAACGCACACTCGTCGTCTCACGCCTTGCAATATCGTCTGTATATGCAGATGTATGCCCATTTTCAGCCAGAACCTGCTGGCAGTTTTGGAGATCCCGAGCAGGTCACGCAACTGTTTTGAGTCCTGCCACGGTGCTTTCGTGGGTCATCCGTGTACGGTTTCCTTGCTATGCAGTGGTGTCATGCTATTACATCCCATTCTATGACTGTGTGAGCCGTCGTCGATCCGTTTTCCTGGATTTGCTCATCCTCGATTGTCCTAGGATCAGGCTCTCTCAGGACGACTTGTGGCATCCCGTGTCCGGGCAAAAGCACTGATCCTTGGCGACCGACAGCTTGCCGAACTCGTACCGTGTCCAGAGCCGCTCGCCCGCGGCAAACACATGCCCCTTGTCGCGCGTCTTGAGCCAGACCTCGTTCGCGTCCAGGTTGCTGCCCCACTGCAGGTAGATCTTGGCCAGTGAACACCGCTCGTTCACCAGCGACAAGGGTCCAGCGAGAATGTAGTGCTTGCCGTGGGCGACAAACAAGCTCGGATAGCCGGCATCACGCAGAGACTCGTTTCCGGTCAAGCTCAAACAGCTCTCCGGACAGGCCGTGCTCGCGCAGGAAACTGCGTCCACCACGCTCGGCCTTGACCTCGTGGCGCACAGCGAGTCCGAAACCGCACGTTTCTTCGACGACGACCGAGGACGAGGCAAACAGGACCTGGGTACCAGTGCCAGAACTGGGTCAGCGCCACAAAGTACTTGCGAGGACTCTTGCGACCAAACGGCGATTGCGTGTTGTTGCCGCGGCGGCCAACCCCGTAGCCGCGAGGCAAGTAAAACGCCAGGTTGGCCAAACGGGCCCACTGGGCAAAGTCCCGCTTGGACCGAAAATCGCTCTTGACCATGTCCGCATGGTGAATGCCAATCACAACGCGGTAGAAGCAGGCCCACATCGAGATGCGAGCGTCCACCCCTTTTGCGGCACGAACCCAGCGCAAATCCACAACGGCGCCCGAATTCTCGTCGTTGCGCTCACCCGCGGGGTCCACTTTCGTCTCGGTGGCGACAGGAATCTCGGTCATGGACGTGGCGACCGCCGCAGTAGCCAAGGAAAGCGAGTTGCCGCTCGTCAGCGATAACTGACGTGAGAGAGACAAAACAAGACAGAGACTCCTTTCAGCGCAGGTGCACAAGGTTCAATGCGTCAAACGCTGGTGCAAAATACCTTCTGGATCAACCAGAACGCAGGCAATCGATAACTGCGTCTGGTGCAAAGCCTGGTTGTGCGCGTCATTTCCACAATACAATTCCCGTTTGAGCGCACACTGACTACGGAGCGTGATCCACTCCGCGAACATGCTTTTGCGCATACCCAGTGGTCTCCGCGACGATGTTCCACACTCTGCACGGCGAAGATCAGTACGTCTTGGCCCAGAAGAGACCACAGCGGCAACTCAGTTCCATCGCTCTGGGCAACGTCCCACGGGGACGCCCGACAGAGAGTCTGTCTGGGCAGCATACCAGCGCGGGGTGTAAGGCGCAGAGCTTGCTGCTGAGCTTCTGCAAACAGTAGATCGGGCAAAAGAAGGAGCCAAGAGAACTAGACGAGCCCCAAACAGACAGGATGACGAAACTACTCAAGCACACCTGGTAACTTGCATACTCCGGCAAACTGACTGCAATCGGCGCCAGGACACCGCAAAGCGGCGCTGCATGCACCGGCCCCATTGGCGAGCGATCTTGCAGCAGCAGGCTGTAGGTGCCTGCCTATCACAAGTGTTGGTTGAAGAGATGCAGCCGATCGACGCAACAATCGCGGGTTACGGCATATTCGACGATTTCGCGTTTCTGACTGCATTTCTCGTTGTTCACGTTGATCTGAAGCACTCCAATAGCAGAACAACCTCAAGAATTGGCAAGAACATCGATTCCAGACCTGCGGTCTGTGACGTTGGTCTCTTCCCGGCTTTTGCTTGCTCGAGACTGCGGAGTGTCTCGTCGTCTTTGCCTGGCGATGTTGCATGCGCCGGATGTGTCGGCCTCGGCGTCCTTCTCTGCAACAGCGCAACGGCGTAAAAGAAAGCCACGGTTTGCACTCGGGAACGCGCCACACGGCCAACTTCCAGTAACACAACTGCTCGGTGCCAGGCTGAGTGGGCCCGGAGCCGCCAGATGATCGAGGATTTGGACGAGTCCTCTCTGCTTCAAAACGCTCGCTTTCGGCGACCAGAGCCGCAGCCTCTGGCGAACGACCACGATGCTGCGAGCGCGCTGCTTCATCTGCTGCTTGTCACGGCCGCTGGTCAGCGAAGGGCGCTCCGAGCCTGTCTGCGCGCAGACAAACTGCATTTACGTGACCTGGGCGGACTGCACGTTGCATTTCACAAGGACTTACCGTGCCGTGGAACCGAGTTGAACGTCAAATTCTGTTCGGGAACGTTCCCTGGCGCCGAACAGTCAGCGACCCGATTTTTTGGGCCGTCTCGGACGCTTTGGTCGCCCAGGTTCAACGTTGTCGACCTCCTCAATGCCATCAGCACGCGTTGTGCGTTCAGAACAGCACGGCTCGCACTCGCTGCGCCGGTGACTGACTGGTGTTGTCTGAGGCCAACTTTGACGTGCGAATGTGTTGCTGCATGGTTGTAGATTGCATCGGAAGGTGCGCGCTCTTGCCTGGATGCTTCTGGTGACGATGTCGCTGCTGCTACCTCAACTGTGCGACGCCGAAAACCCTTCGGTTGTGTGGACGGTGAGGCTCGCTCTGTGTGCCGGAAGCCCTCACTGATCATTGCATGTGGCCTTTGTTGCTTCAGTGGGTTGCTGGCTCAACTGCCGGTAACCCCGGCCGAAACCTGGGCGTTCGAGGCGTTCCCAGTGCTCTGACGTCTCCCGGCAGCATTGGCGCCGTTGCTCCGGGTGGTCTGGGCGTGGGCAAGGACGGCCAGCTCTGGCTTGCATCAGCAACTGAGAGCCTTGTGTTTTCTTGGAACCCGGCCTCTGGAAACTGGACATGGCGAGTCGTTTCTGTGCGTCTATCGCGTTCGTGATCGGTTGGTGTGTGTGTGTGTGTGTGTGTGTGTGTGTGTGTGTGTGTGTGTGTGTGTGATGCAGGCACGGCGGCTCTACGGCATCCTCTGGCATCTGGGGTTCGCGGCTCAACGGCACCCAAAGCACACGCCCTTGTAAGAGATCAGGATGATTGGGGTGACGTTGTTTGACCTTGTCGCAGCCAGCCGCACCAATCCAGCAGTAGCTGTCGATCGCCTCACTGGTTATGTTTGGGTGTACGGCGGCGCGGGCAACGACGCAACCGAGCAAAACGGAATCATGTCCGATTTGTGGCGATTTGATCCTGCAACTGGCATGTATTCGTGGATGTCCGGAAGCACGCTACGGAATATGGGCCCCGTGGCTGGCGGACTGGGCGTCTTTGTACGTGAGCTGAGCGCTCTTCTTGTCACGCGTGTTCATGCATCCTTGTGCAGGGCCCCGCTTTCCACCCAGGTGGCCGCAGCACCATGCCAATGGTCAAAGACTCCACCGACGGACTGTGGTTGATATTTGGCGACCTGTACCCGGGAGGCACTTTGTTGCGCTTCCCACGGCTGCCACGGCTGTGCAATTCGTTCTGATCACGATGCGTGCTGAGCAGGGCAATCACTTCGGCTCAACGACGTGTGGAGCTACAACACGACAAGCAACATGTGGGCGCTCATGAAGGGCAGCGCCACTTCAACGCTACCCAGCAACGTCGGCCAAATTGGCGTTCCTGTACGGATCCATCCCCTCTAGTGCCATTTGTTCTGACCGAGCGACCTTGCTCAGGATGCCGCGAACATGCCGGCCATGCGCTGGTACCATTCAGCCTGCGTGGACTCCGAGGACAACATCTTTGTGTTTGGCGGATACGTACCATCGGCTGCGCTTACTTCAAGCGAGCTGTGGCGATTCGCGACTCGAGCAGGCAGGGCTGACCGGCTCATGTGGACCCTGCTGGCCGGCACCACCGATTCCTTGGTGAGGGTCTATTCTCTTCGCGGTCAGTGAATCTCTCAACTGCTCCGGACCTTGGACAGCGGGCTGCGGGTGTGTACGGCGTTCGCGGCGTACCAGCCGTTGCAAACTTCCCCGCAGCTCGAGAGTACTCGGCGATTTCAGCAGACAAGAACGATGATCTTCTTGTGGTTGGTGAGCGCGTGTTCATGGCTCTCCTGTTCAAGCGGTTTGCCTGCGTGCCGTAGGAGGAGACGTGGGTACAAATGCACAGCTTGCTGACCAGTGGAGGTTCATCACCACGACCGGAGTCTGGGTTTGGGTCGGTACCACGCGCACCACCACTCTTTCCGTTTCACACTTGTTGTGTTGCTTTTGCAGGTGGGCGGCAGTTCACAGGCTGGCACATCCGACGCCTGGCCGGTGTATGGAACCCGATCCCTTACGTCTTCGTCCAATCGGATTGGTGGCCGGCAAATGGAGGGCTTGGCAATGGACCTCCGAACCAACACCGCGTATGTCGTTGGGGGAGCGGGGTACTTGGCAACCGGGGCCTGTGAGAATGCTCTCGCGCAGCCGTTGCGCGGCCGTGCCGTTTCTCACTGCATGTTGCCGCGTCGCAGCTTCGGTCCTGAGCGACGTCTGGCGGTACTCTGGATCCGGGGCGTGCAGCTCTCAGCCGTGCGACCCTCGTGCAATCTGCGTCGGTAGGCACTTCCGCATCATTGTTCGTGTTTGCGTGCTGATTGCATTGTTTCTGCTCAGAAACGGACAACAACCACGAGTGCTCGCAGTTTCCGCTGCCAAACTCCATCTCGTTGCTGTCGGGCTCGGGCACGCGGCTCCCCGATGGCTCCGTGGTAACTACCTGTCACAACGCCCCCCAGAGTCTGAGTCTCTGGCTATGCCTACACCTCGTTCTCCGCTTCAGGTTCTTGGGGACACGCGGGGCGGGCAGGTGGTGCAGCTCCTACTGCGCAAAGGCAACACGACCATCTCGCGCGTCGTGTACGGTGGCCTGTCGGTCGGCGGCGTGCAACGATTCGCCTGTGCCTCCTTCCAAGTGCTGCCTCTGAACGCTACGGTTGACCGGCTTCTCTGCACCGTGCCTCCTGGTGTTGGCGTCAACCTCCGCTTTACGCTCGTCGTCTGCGCCAGCGGACTGTACGGTTGCTACCCGGTCGCTGACTCGGGCACCGTCCTGTTCCGGTACCCGGCTCCGTTGCTGACTCCCGGCACGCTGCGCTACACAGCCACTCCGACCCTCATGACCCGCGCTCTGGGTGCGTCCAACTCCCTGCCGATGTCTGTCTCGTTTGACGGCGCCAACTTCTTCACGGCCGCTCCGGACCTGCTGTCGATTCGTTACGGCTCGCCTGGAGGCAACCCGCTGCAGTACTCGTGCACGCCCGACCTGGCCCGTTCCTCGTACACCACGGTGACCTGCACGACGCAGTCCGACTCGCAAGGCCTCGGCCTCGTGTTCACCGTCACGCTGGCCGCTGCGACCGCCACGGGCACCGACACGCTCAACTACGCCACCGAACAGCCGTTCATCACCAGCATCCACGGCTGCGGCACCGAAAAGGGCAACGCCACGTCCGGCTGCCCGACTCGTGGCCAGGTGCCCGTCGTGTTGCGAGGTCACCGGTTCTTCGAGCCGCTCACGGTGCTCGTCAACGGTGTCGAGTGCCTGCTCAATCGGCCCACGAGCGCCACGCGAGTGAACTGCACCCTTCCCGCCGGCGCCGGCAGCGACCAGCCCGTGGTGCTGGTTTCGGCTTCGTTCTTCTCTCCGCTCACCAAGCTGCTGTCGTACGCCAAGCCGGCCATCACCGCCTTGTCCTCGCCGGCGTCCACGTGCCAGCAGCAAGCTCCCGGTTCTCCCAGCACCCTTGTCAACTGCCCACGCCTCGGGTACACGCTGCCTTGTTGTATTGTGCTCAGAATTGGCCGTTGTTGTCGTCAACTCTTCGCTTGCTCTCTCTTGTGCAGAAACGTCACCCTGACCATCACGGGCTCTTCGTTTGGATCTGCTGGGGCCCTTGTCTTTGTCGGGACCAGCCAGTGTTCTCCTGTTTGGCACGATCCTGACGCGCCGCAATCCATCCTTCGATGCCGTCTGCCCGCTGGCAAAGGCCAGGGTGTTCCCGTCCAGGTCTTCCAAAAGAATGGAGAGCTGTCGCTTGACGACGCCAGCATCAGCTACGTCCAGTGCCCTGCAGGTACGTCCGTTTGAGGGGTGCAACGTGCAGGCAGGCGCCAACCCTGCCGTGACTTGTGGATCTTTCTCTGCTCGGCTCGTGAAACAGGGCGATTCGATAACGGCGTCACGTGTGTTGACTGCGGCTTCGGGCGCTATTCGGCGCTTCCGTCCCTCTCGGCCTGCAGTGACTGTGCCCCGGGCAAGTTCGCAAACGTCTCCCGCAGCACGACCTGCACCGAATGCCCTTCTGGCATGTACCGCCTTGAGACCGGAGCGTCGTACTGCCGTGTGTGCGCCCCAGGCAAGGCGCAGCCGCTGCCCGGCCGGTCCGACTGCCCTCTGTGCTCGGTATCGCTAGTTCCTTTGCCCTCCGTTCGGCTCATAGTGTGCATCGTCTTGCAGCTCGGCAAGGCTGCCGCCACAGCCGCGGCGACCGTCTGCTTGGACTGCACGGCAGGCCGAGTTGCCACCACCGAAGGACGCAGCACTTGTGATTCCTGCGTTCCAGGTCTGGTCTTCTGGTCCTTGTCCGCCCTTACCTCAACGGCGAAGACGTTGTGCAACAGGATCCTACGCATTTGGAGCGACCATCTGCCGTGCCTGTGGCGTGGGCCAGCACAACAACAAGTCCAGCTCTACGACCTGCACCTCCTGCGCAGCGGGCTCGTTCTCTCCGGGCGGCGTGATCCCCGACTGCCTCTTGTGCCAACCGGGCGAGTTTTCCGGGGCAGCGGGAGCCAGTGCGTGCTCTTCGTGTGCCCTGGGAAGCTACGCTGACAGCCCTGGGTCAACCTCGTGCGTCGCCTGCTCGGCGGGCCGATTCCTTGTTCATCCTCGCGTCGCGTGCGAACCTTGCCGGCCCGGGTCCTTCTCCCGACCCGCTTCTACGTCGTGCACCGTGTGCGCCGCTGGCAAAATCGACAATTCCTCCCTTCATGATCAAGGTGCCGGTTGTTCGCTTGGTGGTTGCGCCGATCTCAACAGTGTTTTGCCCAGATTGCGTCAATTGTCCTCCTGGCTCCTTTTCGGATCGCTCGGTACGAGACAACAACGGCATTGTTGTGTGGTCGTACCGGAATGCTCATGAAAGCTGCGGGTGACAGGGACAAACCTCGTGCCAGCTGTGCCCGCCGTCCACATTCGCCTCTGCGACTGGATCCACCGTTTGTGTGGACTGCGCGCCGACCGCGTACGCCGCTCGCCCGGGCTCGGTTGTGTGCAATGCATGCCCTGCTGCCTCTCAACGCCAAGGTTCCGCCTGCGTGTGCGACGAAGGTGACACCCCTTCCTCGTCATCGTCTGCGCTTGCGCGAATCACATGTCGGTCATCTTGTCAGCATACTATGCTCAAGTCACGGGTCCGTCCACGTTCAAATGCGCCAAGTGCCCGAGCGAGGCGGTCACGTGCCTTGACGGTCGCGTGATCAACCCGGCCGATACTTGGTCCGCAAGACAGACGCTGTGTCTCTCGCTTGCTGGGCCCAACACTCCCTGTGTGTTTTGCTGCTGACTCGTTCTCGTTAGGGTGTACTATCCGGCAAGCGGCAACGAGTCCGGCAGCAGCGAGGCCGCCAAGATCTTCCCTTGTACGCGTGTCGCTGTTGCACGCGATCGGTTTCATGACACGAACTCGGCAGGCCCGCCGAACCGCTGCGAGTCTGCCTCCAGTTGCTCCAAGAACCGTGCGCCGTTTGGGCCTACCAACCCATTGTGTGGCCGCTGTGTGTCCTCCAACTACACGGAAATCGACGGGCACTGCGTTTGTGAGCTTCGACTGCTGACATATATCACACACTCGCACCGCTTGCTTACGCGTTTTGTCTGCAGACTGTCCGTCGGCCGACGCTGGCCTCGTCGTCCTGGTCCTGGTGCTGAGCTGGGCGTTCGTGCTGGTGACCCATGCGCTGGCCCAAGAGACCAACGGCTTGACCAAGAGTGGGTGCTGGGTCGCAGTGCGCGTACCTCACTGACCATCGTGTCTGTCGCAGTCTTTTTGTTCTGGGTGCAAACGCTGATGATCATGCTATCCGGAGCCCACTCCGCGTTCGGATGGTCAGTGGACAAGCTGGAGTCTCGGAGCTTCTCCACTTGTGCCGTGCTGTTTCTCAGGCTGAAGGTCTTCAATTTCGCGCCGCAACAAGCTGCAGGCGCTGTCTGCGTGATGCCGCAGACCCCGTACGAGCAGCTGGGCGTCTCCGGCGTGTTCCCGCTTGTCTTCATCGGCCTGCTGGGCGTCTCTCTCGTCGTGCACCGCTTGTACCAGTACCTGCGCGCCGGCGCCGTGCTGCCGCCGCTCGACCTCGTGCCGTGGATCCGCACGCTGGTCGTGCTCGGGCTCAGCTGCTACACGCAAGTGACGAGCAGCGTCCTGCTCTACATGCAGTGCGTCAACGTTGGCACGCAACGCGTCGTGTTCTCGGTGCCGGCCATTGACTGCAGCCCCGGGAACACCAAGTACATCGGCTGGCTCGTCATCGCCGTCCTCCTGCTGATCGTGTTCGTCGCGGGCCTGCCCGTCGCCGTGCTGGTATTCCTCTGCCGCAACCGCGAGCACATTGAGCGGGGCGAGAAGTTTGCCGTCGCGCTCGGCCCTCTGTTTGAAGTACGTGCACGTCTGCTGCTGCTTTTCCTGCTCAAATCCAAAACCCATTACTGGTGATCAAAGGCCTACCGTCCCGAGCGGTACTACATGGAGCCCGTGGTCCTCCTGCGCCGCACCGTGCTGATCGTGCTCGACGTTGCGCTGGTCCTGCAACCGCGCTGGCGCTACACCTCGTTCGTCCTGCTCAGCCTGGTGCTGTTCGCCGCGCACCTGCTGCTGGCCCCGTTCCGCACCCGCCGGGACAACCACATCGAGGCGCTGTCGCTGCTCCACCTCGTCTTTGTGTCTGCGCTACTGACCTCGGAGTCGCCGCCGTTCTCCGATGCCATGGAGGTCGTCGTCTCCATTGTCGTGCTCGTCCCGGCCCTCGCGTTCCTGCTGTACTTTGCGCTGGACCGCATCCACGCCAAGTACCCGGTGGCTCGCCTGGGCAAGCTGTTCCCACCCGCCGCCACGGCTTCCGTGCTGCAGTCTCCCGGCTCGGCAGCAGCAGTGTGAAACGTTCAAGCGGGTGTGGGAGCACCGTTGTGGCGTCTGAAACGAACGTACTTGCAACATTTGCCCCCAGCAACGGCCACAGAACAACAACACCGAACACTAAGCAACAAGCACAGCGAACAGCTCCGCGATGCAAACGGTCAGCGCGCCTTGAGTTCCAGACAAAGTGTAGTGCTGCTACTGTCCTGTACAGTACTATAACAGCAGCAAAGGCACATTCAGGGCAAGGTACCGGTAATGCCCAGCTTCGCGCAATTGACCACAATGCGGTCATGCATCAACTTGGTCCCTACCTTTGTCAGAACGTGGTCCGAGTCAAACGGGCTCCCCTTTACGGGCTCGGAGATTCCCACGCGCTCGAACTCACGCTTGCGAATGACTTCGAGTAAAAACCCTGCGGTTACGGATAGCATGGCAGCACGCTGCTCGTCGTCTCGGTTAATGTACTTGGAGCCGTCACCAACCACCAGGGCGAGAGAGAATTCCGCCTCGTACGTAGCAAGCTCCTTGATACACTGCTCCCGCAGGTCCGCGTACAACGGACAGTCCATGGCCACGTGCTCGATCGATTCTGCTTTGCCCGCGCAGGCGAAGCATTCGCGTGTGGGCTTCGCTTTACCGCGGCCGTAAAAGTGCAGAGCCAGTTTCTTGACGCGAGATGTCTCCTCTCGAAACGAGTGTTCGCAAAACAGGAACCGCGGGCAGCACGTGCTCCGGTACGTAAATTCCGTCGGGACGGGCGGCGGCGCGCGCTCGGTCTCACCATCAGCGGTTGGTGTCTGCGCCAGCGCATTGTCCAGCCAGCGCCTGTAGAAATGCCGACGGATGTACGCGCGATCCTTCTTGAGGTCATCCAGCGGCAAAGGCGCGCTCTTCCTGCAGTAAAAGCACTGACACTGACCGCGCACACTGTGCTGGAGCATCGTCGGAGCCTCACCTTGCTTGAGATTCTGTTGTTCCAGAGTTAGCACGGGAGCTTGAAGCGAGCTGTCCACAGTGAGCTCGTACTCGGTCAGCTGAGCCAGGCCGCAGCACACCGCGTCCAGGTACGTGGCAGACAGCGCTGCAGCATACACCTTTTGCTTGCAAAGAGCAAAGTAGCGATCGACATTGTCAGCCGTTAGAGCTGCCGGCTCCAGCAGCGGCCATGCCGAGTCTACCGCCATCAACTGATGCAGGAGCTGACCGGCCATGAACACGGTCACGCCTCCCTCTTGACGTTTGCGGAATTCGGCATCGCCCATGCTCTTGGCCTGGAAGACCAACCAGCAGAACGTGCGAAATTGGCCCTCGGTCATGTCGTCATCAGGCGATGGGATCCGGAACTTGTCGGGGGTCATTTGCGCAAGTCGGAACCGGCACCACCACTCCTGGGAGTCGAGCGACCGACACTCTTCCTTGAAGTTGGCACACTCGTACTTGATGTGGTGCGCCGAGCGCGTCGGCAAGAGGGAGGCCTTGCACCACTGGCATTGAACACGGGTCGTTTGCTTGTGCGTGGACCCTGAGCACTCGTCCGCCGACTTCTGGTGCTTGGCAAGGTGACTGGTCTTGATCCAGTTGCCGCATTGCTCGCACTTCGAGTACTGGTCCGGCTTGGCCGCTTTGCACGCCCTGGCCTGGTGGCTCTGCAACCGCTGTTTGGACGCGAACTTGTTGGTGCACACCGAGCACTGCCAGACCGGTACCTCGCGTTGCGCGGAGTACGGTGCCCCAGCGGCAGCAGAGTGCGTACGAGTACTCTGAGTGCGGCGGTGCGCGCCATTGCGGATTGTCGTGCGGGCACCGGCGTCTCCCGCTACAGGCAAGGAAGCAGCAAACTGCACCGGTGGTTCAGTGAGGTGCACAACCTGGGGTTCTTGGACCGCGACGTGTACCACCTTGGATTCGTGTGACATTGACTACGAGACCACAACAGGTGGATGTTGGAAGTTGTGGATGTTGTGCAGTCGTGTTGTTTGTCTCCATAACGGGTAGACTTTTTGTCAACAACAACAGCAGAAAAAAAACGCCGCTCAACAACAACAGCAGAAAAAAGAATTTTCGGGCCTCGTGCAGCAAAAGTTTTGGAGCGTGACAGTTTCTGCCGTCGAGGTAACCTTGTCTTGCGCTTTTTTGCGTGTTTGCGTTTTTGCGCTTTTTTGCGTTTTCACGTTTTGCGTTTTTGCGTTGTTGCGTGTGTTGTGCAGTCAGAACACTGAACGAGCAGAGAACCGCTGCACCGCTGGTGGACTCGCGTCAGGTCAGGTCAAGACATTTTCAACGACAACAACAACAACAGCAGAAAAAAATCGCCGCTCAACAACAACAGCAGAAAAAAGAATTTTCGGGCCTCGTGCAGGAAAAGGTTTGGAGAGTTGCAACTTCTGTCGTCGGGGTTCACCTTACATCCAGGACTTGGCAAGTGGACATGGTCGTTTTGCATTTTCACGTTTTGCGTTTTTGCGTTGTTGTTTGTGTTGTGCAGTCAGAACACTGGACGAGCAGAGAACCGCTGCAGCGCTGGTGGACTCGCGTCAGGTCAGGTCAAGACATTTTCAACGACAACAACAACAACAGCAGAAAAAAAACGCCGCTCAACAACAACAGCAGAAAAAAGAATTTTCGGGCCTCGCGCAGCAAAAGGGTTGGAGAGTTGCAACTTCTACCGAGCGGTGAACTTGTCAAACGACTTGTCATGTGACACCTGTGTCGTCGGGCCGTTTTGCGTTTTTGCGTTTTTGCGTTTTTGCGGTTTCTCGGATGTGCGGTCAGAGCACTGAACTGCTGCAGCGCGGCTTGGTGTGCACCGTCGACGGAGAACCGGCCTCACCGAGTGACCTCTCCAGGTGCCATTTTGTGCGCGAACCAGGTCTACTGGCCTAGAACCACAAAGTGCACCACATGCATCCACTGCAAGGCTCGAGAGGTCACGCCAACAGAGCCAGTCAGCACACAGTCGCGCAGAGAAAACAGCAAGGGCGCTAACCCTCGGCGGCGAGACTGTGGTTGCCTGCCACCGCAACGTCAGCGTATGGTGCACCCACGTCGTTTGTGCATTTCGTTGCAGGGTCTGCGAGGCGCGGCGAGATTGAGCCGGCGGGTGGCACAGTAAGCAGCAGTGAGTCAGCAAAAATGTTTCGGCGCAACCCTGTGAGACCTTTTGCCGTCGGAACACAGCGCCTGCAGAGAACACTGGTAATAGGGCTGTTGTCGCTGCATGATTCACAAATGCGCCACCACGCTGGCGTCTGGTCGGGCTGCTAACATTCCCGTACGAGCTGGCGTGAGCCTCGAGCGAACACATTGCGTGGCGGGCCTGCAAAACAGCCTGGTGCTTTTCTCGGTGGTGTCAGCTGTGGATTGGTGATTGGTTTCTGTTTGTATGTTCGCTGCGTTCGCCTGCTGTATTGTGTGTCTGCTGTCATGTTCTTAACAGCCGCAGCAGCAGCGAAGACGGCTGTTCCGAACCTTGGGGGCGTTGTCTGAGCCACCCGCAGCAGGAAGCTCAAGCTGTCCCGGTGGCCGTACGTGCTCGGTCGGCTCAGGAAGACGCGCGTGAGCTGCGCCGCTGCCCGAGCCGCGTACCGACAGGTGCAGAGCGACGTACGCGAAATCGACCTGGAGCGCGCGCGTGGCCAGTAGTGGCCATCGGATCCTCAGGTTCTCAAACATTAGTATGCAGACGCTTGCCCTGAAAGCTACAGTAGATGTATGTAGTCGCGGCATGAGTCACAGCGTCAGGAAACAAACGAATTTGCACAGTTGCAACATGTCTCTTACACGACACGAAAGGGACCAAGATTTCGCTCAACGAAGCAGGACGAGCTGCTTTTGCTTGAGGCAGCCTGAGGTCATGCAGCAGAACTTGTTGACCGATGCGGCCTTGTCCTTGCCCTTGTACTTGAGGCTGCGTTTGCAGGAGCTGCACGAGGGATACGGTCTGGCGCCGCCAGCGGGAACGGGACGGAGCTCCGGCTTCGGCGGCGCGGACTCGACGAAACGCAGCATCGGTGCACCCTGAGTGTCGGAAACGACGCTCACGCTGTCGGCAGTGACGACGGTGAACGCCGCGTGCTGGCGGACGTCGGAGGCGGCAAAACGCTCGATGGAGTCGACGAGGCGCACCGCCGTGAAGGCGAAGCAGTGCCCAAGTGCCGACGCCAGGACGGGGAGCACGCGCAGGGGCACCAGGCCGACTCGGTCGTCGCCGTCGGCGGCGTCATCGGCAGCCTTGCGACGCAGTGCGAGCACCACGGTCGCGCCGGGGTGCTGCGCGCAGTAGCGCTGCAGAGCGAGTACCTGCTGCGGCACAGCGGATCCGCACGTCATCAAGACGACAACGGTCGGAGGGCCGCGCGG
>Ga0209934_1001103_pt1 | contig 17556 bp, 15 predicted proteins | sample ThiBiot_750_plan_2_FD_183950 | JGI IMG/M metagenome (GOLD analysis project Ga0209934, IMG submission 183950) | Wastewater bioreactor microbial communities from Cape Town, South Africa - Thiocy_expt_750_plan (SPAdes) | ecosystem: Engineered > Bioreactor > Thiocyanate-remediating >...
GCTGTACCTGCATAAACAGAATATGATTTTAGCTGATTAGATATGTGTTTTAGTTTTTTAGCCTCAACATAAGGTGGGTTAGCTAAAACAATATCAAAATATCCACCGTCCGTAGAATTTAAACCACGGTATAACCTATTCCATTCCTATTCAAAAAATACTTATTGAAAGTTCTTTTATACATTTATTGATGATAATAATTGTATAAATTAAATATAAAAATGACTTACGGATACATCAGAATTAGCACAGACCACCAAAATGTAGAAAATCAAAGATTTGAAATCAATCAATTTTGCCAAGCACATTCACTGTTTGTTGATAAATGGATAGATGAAACTGTTTCTGGAACAAAGAAGGTAGAAGACCGGAAATTAGGTAAAATTTTAGAGAAGATGCAAACAGGCGATATTCTTATTTGCTCGGAACTTTCTCGCTTGGGGCGAAACCTACTAATGATCATGGGAGTGCTTAATGAATGTATGAACCGTGATATTCAAGTGTGGACTATAAAAGATAATTATCGCTTAGGAAGTGATATCAATTCTAAGGTTTTGGCTTTTGCATTTGGTTTATCGGCTGAGATTGAACGGAATTTAATTTCACAACGTACTAAGGAGGCCTTGGCAAGAAAACGTGCTGAAGGAGTTGTTCTCGGTCGTCCGGTTGGAAGTAAATCAGCCAAAACAAAATTGACAGGTCAAGAAAAGAAAATACAGGAGTTACTCGATAAAAACGTGTCGTATTCCGCTATTGGTAGAATTCTGGGGGTGCATCGTCTAACCGTATCATCATTTGTTCTGAATCAAAAATTAAAATCATAATTCATTTCTGTCGCAAATTTTCACTATTTTTGCGACATAATAATTAGTATAAAATTTGGAAAGTGTTGATAATAAAATAATTGTAAAGATTAAGAAAGCCAAGAGGGGTTCGCTATTCTTTATCGAAGATTTTCTTAATTTGGGTACTTCTAAAGCCGTATCCAAAGCATTAGAACGATTGGTAGAAAAAGAAGAATTGTCGCGGGTATCTCGTGGTATTTATTCCCGTTTAAGGATAGATCCCGTATTAGGAGCAATTTATCCAACTACGGAAGAGATAGCCGAAGCGGTTCGTCGAAGAGATAAAGCGAGGATTGTTCCTACTGGTATATTAGCACTAAATGCATTGGGTCTATCTACACAAGTTCCGATGAATTTGGTCTATCTTACAGATGGAGCTGCACGTACTATACAAATAGGAAAGCGGAAAATCGTATTTAAGAAAACAAGTCCACGAAATCTGGCAGCAATTGGGTCGATAAGTAGTTTAGCAATTCAGGCACTTCGTGAAATAGGTAAAGACAAGGTAACAGAAGACGAAATAAATAGTATCCTTCGACAATTAGAAAAAGAAGACCCTTACCGCTTACAACACGATATAAAATTAGCCCCAGAATGGATTAGAATTATCATGCGTCAGGCTTTAAAAACAAACAGAAATGATTAATTGGCTCACTATACCAACTGAAACTCAAATCAACGCTTATAATCAAGTCGCTGAACATATTGGGATTCCTCCTTCTGTGGCAGAAAAAGATTGGTGGGTAGTACGTACATTGGAAATTGTATTTGAAACAAGTGCTGCTGAACATCTTGTGTTCAAAGGTGGAACATCATTGAGTAAATCCTGGAACCTTATTCATCGGTTTTCAGAAGATATTGACTTAGCTATTGACAGAAAATTTTTAGGATTTGGCGGTTTATTGTCTAAGAATAAACGTACTCAGTTAAGAAAGGCTGCTTATAAATATACGTCTGAACAATTTTATTTGGAATTACAGGACAGGTTCTCAGTATATGGATTTAAAAATCTGGAATTTAATCTTGTAGAAGCCGAGGACAGCGATCAAGACCCTAGGATTATTGAGATTTACTATCCTAATGTTATAAAGAGTTTGGGCTATGTTCAGCCTCGAATACAGATAGAAATCGGTTGTCGTTCACTAATAGAACCTTATACTTTGCAGCCTGTAACTTCTTTTTTAGATGATTTATATGCAGATAGGGATTTCTCGGCACCGGCAGTGGTAATACCAACAGTCAACCCAGAACGAACACTCTTGGAAAAACTTTTTCTTTTGCACGAGGAGTTTCATAAACCTTTAGAAAAAATAAGGGTCGATCGACTGAGTCGTCATCTATACGATGTATATCAATTGTCAAGAAGTAAATACTTGAGTGCTATTGATGACTGTGATTTGTATAAAACAATTGTTGAACACCGATTTAATTTTACAAAGGTAGGTGGTGTCGATTACAATCAGTTGTCACCGAAAATGCTCGATTTTATGCCTGTGAACGGAGTGTTAGAAGCTTGGGAGCGCGATTATAAAAAGATGAGAGAGGAAATGATCTATCAACCCGATGCTCCAACATTTGAGGAAATCCTAGAACAACTAAGGGATATCAAGAACAAAATCAATCAACAGAATTGGGATTTAGGAAAAATATATCCTCACACCTACTAATCCTGGAATAAAAAATATTTAAAATGGCAAATAATTTTATTACCAATAATAAACAAACTAAGACGCTAAAAGGAAGGCTAAATACTTTGATTTCTATCAGCGATGAATTGAAATTTTTAGTAGGCTATTTTTATTTCTCAGGATGGTCGGATATCTATCTAAGCCTTCAAAGAAATCCACAACAAAAGTTAAAACTGTTAATTGGATTACAGGTTTGTAACTATCTGGGAAATATTATTGAATACGCCGAACAACAAGAGGAAAATAGCTCGATGGATGAAGAATTTCAAAAATATCTTGTTTCATTGGGATTTGCATTGAATAATGAAGAAATGGACACTGAAGAGTTCTACAACCAGGTAAGATTCTTCGTACAGATGATCGAAGAAAACCGGTTAGAAATACGTAAAACAGAGAATCCAAATCACGCAAAACTATATCTCTTCCATCTCAATGAAGACCAGGCAGAAATACAAGGTATGTCTGGACAATTTATCACAGGAAGTAGTAATCTAACTCGTTCCGGTTTACATAATCAGGAAGAATTTAATGTCGAGATCAAAGATTATGGGTATGCTGACGCTGTTCAATATTTCGACGAATTGTGGGAAAGAGCAACACCAATCACAGATAATTTAGAAAATCGTAAAATACTGATTGACTTTATCAAAAATAAAACGCAAGTTGCTACAATAACGCCTTTTGAAGCCTATTGTCTTGTTATAAAAACTTATCTCGACCTACAAAATCAGGAGAAAGAAGACGTTGATTTGGATGCTTTATTGGATAAGATAGAGCTTAAAAAATTTAGCTATCAATCAGATGCAGTGAATCAAGCCATCCAAATGATCAAGGAACACAATGGTTGTATTATTGCCGATGTGGTAGGTTTAGGGAAATCAGTCATAGCATCAATGATTGCCCGTCAGATGAATAAAAGGGGGATAATTATTTGTCCTCCGGGATTAATAGGTGATGCAGAAAAAAAAGATAGTGGTTGGTGGGAATATTTAGAGAAGTTTGGATTATATAACTGGCAGGTGTATAGTCGAGGTAAAATTGATCAAATAGCTGATAATATTGAAGGCAGAGACTTTGAAATCATTATCGTAGATGAAGCCCATTATTTTCGTAATCAAGATACTTCTGATTATGAAGCTCTATCAATGATTTGCCGTGGTAAAAAAGTGATTCTTTTGTCCGCTACACCGTTCAATAATTCTCCCGCAGATATCTTCTCTTTGTTAAAGTTATTTATTGTTCCGGGTAAATCTACTATCTCCTTAGAGGATAATCTGGCGGGAAAGTTCAGTCGCTTAAACTACGAGTATAAGCAGTTGTCTTTTATATTCAAGCATTGGAATTCTACTGACGATAGAAAAAGAAAGATAGCAGAGAATTACTACACAATAATGATTGATGAAAATTTGCCAATAGATATTAAAAAAGTAAAAGCTCAAACAAAACGCTTATCTAATGATATAAAGCGTATAATAAGTCCTGTAGTAATTCGGAGAAATCGTTTGGATTTAAAGCAGGATTATGTTTATGCTAAAGAAGTTGGTGACTTATCTATTGTGAAAGATCCGAAAGAGGTTTTTTACTATTTGGATCCCGAGCAGGATGAATTTTATGATAATATCATTAGTAAATATTTTGCAGAAAATGGAGTATTTACAGGAGCTATCTACCAGCCGTTCAGTTACGAAAAAATACTGAGTGACAAGCTTGATGAATCTGGAAATCGGCAATACAACCAACAGAAAAACTTATACGATTTTATGCGTCGTATTTTGGTGAAACGATTTGAGTCTTCATTTGGTTCTTTTGAAAAATCTATCGAGAGGTTCTTAAAGGTACATAAATTGGTGAAAGATTTTATTTATAAAACCGATAAATTTATATTGGATCGTTCTTTCATAGATCGAATTAAAGATTTTGAAATTGAAGATATTGAAGCCAATTTAGAAAAATATGCTGCTGGTGATCTCAAACGGAAAACACCCAAAAACAATGAAGTTTATGACATTAATACGTTTCAGAGAAGGCAGGAATTTTTAGATGATATAGATTCGGATATTCAATTGTTCCAAGATATTCAACAACGATTAAAAGATTTGAAACTAGTCGATAAAGATCCTAAACAAGAGGAAATTATCAATAAAATCAAAAAGCTTTTGATAAAAGAACCTGACCGAAAGATAATTTTATTCTCAGAATATGTAGATACAATTTATCATCTTGAAAAACGGTTTAGGAAAGAATTCGGAAATGATGTTTTAATATGCGATGGTAAAGTCTCAAAGGAGTTAGCCAAAAATCTAAACAGCGACTTTAATGCACAGTATAAAGGCACAAAGACCAATCATTTCAAGATATTACTGACCTCAGATAAGCTGTCCGAAGGATTTAATTTGAATAGGGCTGGAGTAATTATCAATTATGATATTCCATGGAATCCCACACGTGTTATTCAGCGCGTAGGTCGTATTAACCGTATTGGCTCTAAGGTATATGATGAATTATTTATCCTAAATTTCTTTCCTTCATTAAAAGGAGCAGATATCGTAAAATCAAGGGAAATTGCACAGCAAAAAATGTTTTTGATTCATAATGCTTTGGGAGAAGACGCAAAGATTTTTGATGAAGATGAGGAACCTTCTGCTGCTGCTTTGGGTTCAAAAATCAACAGTAACCCACAAGAGGAAGGAGAAGTTAATACAATTACCAAGATCAGAAATCTCTATGCCGATTTACAGAAAAAACATCCTGAGATCTTAGATAAAATTAGTCAGCTCCCACCTCGCGTAAAAACTGCTAAAAAACATTCCGAATACGAATTAAATGTCCTAAGACGTAAAGGGCTGAGTTTGTTTGCACAGTCCGTAGGCAAAGATGAAGGCAGAACGATCAGTGAGATTGATTTTGAAGATCTCTTGGAAAAAATAGCTTGTGCAATTGACGAACCGACCCTGAAGCTTTCATCAGTTTTCTGGGGTTTGTATGAAGAGGTAAAGGAATTTAGACCTAAATACAAAATGGGTAGAAGCGAGATATCGTTAGAACAAAAAGCTGAGGCAAACCTCAAAAAATCACTTAGAATTTTAAAAGACTTAAATTTCGAAAATTTAAATTTTATCCAAATGTTGATTAGGGATTTACGTCATTACCATACACTTTCAACCAAAAGTATTAGACGAATTGGTGCTCAGGAGCTATCTGATGATAAAAAATCAATTCGCTACTTTTTAGAAGAGATTGCTTATCTCAAACGTCACCTTGGCGAAAGTTATCTTTATGATATTGAATCCAGGACAAGAGGGAGAAGCAAAGAAGTAATCATAGCAATTGAAAATAATGATCTAAGAGAATTGTTTTAAATAATAGTTGGTGTTACACTCCCAAATAATATGTTTCAGAGTAATACAAGACACTGTCTCATAAAGTGTGTAAGTTATAGAAATGCGGAGTTTGAAAGGACTTCGCATTTTTTATTTACTAACTTTATAAGCGTATGATTGACAAGGAGTCACTATTAAACGACAAGGAGTTCTTAAAGAGTTTTAAGGACGGTTTAGAGCTGCAATCATTTTTTCCCGAATTACAGGCACGAGCAGTATCGCAGATGCTCGAAGGAGAAATGGATGGCCACCTTGGTTATGAAAAGCATGAGCGCAGTGGCCAGGGCAATTCCCGCAACGGACATACGAGCAAAAAGGTTCGTGGTGATCAGGGAGATCTGGAAATTCAGGTTCCCCGAGATCGCGATGGTACATTCAATCCCATCATCGTTCCCAAACGCAAGAACATGATTGACGGCGTGGAGAATGTCATAGTTTCGTTATATGCCAAAGGTATGAGTGTTTCGGATATAGAAAACATGATGCGCGATGTGTATGGATTCGACCTTTCTGAATCGACGATTTCCCGGATTACCGACCGTGTGGCAGGTGATGTGATCGCCTGGCAAAACCGCCCGCTGGACAAGGTCTATCTGATTGTCTGGATGGATGGCATTGTTTTTAAGGTCAGGGAGAACTCCAAAGTGGTCAATAAAACCATTTATCTCGCTGTGGGCCTAAACAGGGATGGCTATAAAGAAGTCCTGGGCATGGGGCTGGGCAAGAATGAAAGTGCCAGTTTTTGGATGGGTATCCTGACAGACCTGAAATCCCGGGGCGTCGAGGATATGCTGATCACAGCGACCGATAATCTCAACGGCTTCTCCGCTACCATACGGAGTGTATTTCCTGAGTGCAGCACCCAGGTCTGTGTTGTCCACCAGATCCGAAATGCCTGCAGATATGTTGTATGGAAGGATAAAAAGGCCTTTACAGCGGATATGAGTATCCGTGCTATGAAGTATATATTGCCTTAGATCGCATTAAGCTTTAGCTTTGCTGTATGAACAACTTAGAAGAAAAGCGCGAGCGTATGCAGTCTATGATAGCAGACTGGCATCGGAGCGGAAAAAGTAAGAAAGCTTACTGCGCGGAAAATGGGATCAACGAAGCGACCTTTTATTATTGGTTTTCGCGCAGTAAAGAAAATGACACAACAGGCCTCGGAAACTTTATAACAATTGATAAGGCGCGGGGAAAGAGCGATGTTGAGATTATTTATCCCAATGGTGTGCGTATCAAGATCGAAAACGATGTTGCCCTTGTGTCACAGCTGATCCGTCTATACTGATGTTTGCGCTTGGTTCATCGCACCGTTTTTACCTTTATGACGGCTTTTGCGACATGCGAAAATCATTTGACGGACTCTGCGGACTGATCAGTTCGGGTATGCAACGACAGGCCACCAGTGGTGAAGTGTTCGTTTTCCTGAACCGTAGTCTTACGCATGTTAAGCTATTGCATTGGGAGAAGGGTGGCTTTGTGTTGTATTATAAACGTTTGGAGAGCGGAACTTTTCTGGCACCAGGGGTGAAAAACGGTGAACTATTCTGGAGTGACCTGGTTCTGATGGTTGAGGGTATACAAGTTGTAAAAAGCATTCAGAAAAGACGTTTTTCTTTGCCTTAAAAGTGGCTTTTGGTTGCATGGGCGCGGGTAATTCCGTATCTTTCCTCTATAAATTAACTATAATACAGTCCACTTGCGCATTGGGTTTTGCGATTTTCCTCTTCGAGTTTGGTCAGCCGTAAGGCTGGCATTAACTCATGCTTGTGTACTTATAGCCTTTTCAGGCATTTGCATTAGCCAATTTAAAAACGGGGTCTTTTAGCCACCATAAAGATACCCGGCCTTTACGCAAAAAATTGTTATGGATTAAGTTTCGCTATGCGTTCCATTTCTTTTTGGTGATACCGTATCCTGGCATCTAGTTTGGCTGGTTCGTAGATCACCTGTAGTGCCGGATTATAAGGGGTTAAGTCTTTTAGGATATTCCATACAACAACGGATATTTTTCGTGCGATAGCGATCAGGGCCTTTTTCGAGGATTTTCTTATACTTAGACGGTTGAATTTGTCTTTAAAATAGGAGCCTTTACAGCGGCTTGCCGCCCAGGCAACCTGTACCAGTATTGGCTTGAGATATCTGTTTCCTTTAGTGATCGCTGTACTTTTATATTTCCCTGCGCTTTCATCATTCTTTGGTCGTAATCCGACCCATCCGCTCAGTTTACCGCTGTTTTCAAAAACTTTCATGTCTGCGCCGGTCTCGGCGATGATCACAGCGGAACTGATACGGCTAACGCCGGGAATCGTCTTTAGCAAGGCACTCTGCCGTGGAAAATCACGCAGGCAGATAGCTTCAATCTTTTCTATATACTCAGCAGACTGCTTGATCAACAGGTCGTATTCAGCTTTTGCCATCTGCAGGTTGAAGCGGTGGTGCTCCTTCATGCAGCCGGTTAGTGCTGCTGCCAGCTTTCCGTTTTCTTTGTTCTTCTTACTGGCATAGACCAGTTTGCTTAAACGTACGGCATCACGCTCCCCGGCTATCAGGGCATCAATGACACTCAGCATACTTTTCCCTCCGATATCGGTCACTGGTACTCTCCATCGCTACTCGGAGAACACCCGCAGCCTTCAAGTAGGCTCCCAACTGTCGAATGCCCGTACTGAAGGTTTCGAAAACCTCCACATCCGAATAATGCTTCCCATTAAATACCGCACAAAAAATACTATCTTTATGCACGTCAAGTCCTGCTGTTTTCATATAACTTTTTTTTTCAACATAAAGATAAGCAGCGGGACTTGCTTTGATTGCGATAGCTCTCGCCAATTTTTATCCGCTTGTGTGTAATCGGAAAATTAAATGTAAATTTAGGGTATGGAAATAGCACTGGAAAATCTCTCAAAAGAAGACCTTCTCAAGGTCATTTCCAGTCGTGACCAAGCTCTTTCCGAACGTGATGAAAAGATAAAGTCACTTTCCCAGGATACCTCAAAAAAAGACGAAGAGATAGATTACCTAAAGTCGCAACTTGCCATGTATAAGCGCATGCAATTCGGACAGAAACGTGAACGCTTTGAAGGTGATCCCAACCAGACCATGCTTCCTTTTAATGCAGAGCCGGCCGAAGTTGCCCAGCAACAGGAGGAAATCAAAGTAAAGATCGAGTACATACGTAAACGACCTAATCATAAGGGACGGGCGAAACTGCCCGCCCACCTTCCTGTAGAAGAGATCGAGATCCATCCCGAGGGTGATCTGTCTGAAATGGTCTGTATCGGCAAGGAAATTACCGAGGAACTGGAGTGTGAGCCTGCCAAGTTCTATATCAAACGCTACATCCGTTATAAATATGCGGCTAAAGATAAATCTGCCATAGCCATCGCCGAGCTTCCTGAGCGTGTAATCGATAAAGGAATCGCAGGGCCGAGCTTACTGGCGATGATACTGGTGGGAAAATACGGCGATCACTTGCCGCTGTATCGGCAAAAGCAGATCTTCGCCAGAGAAAACATACAAATAGCCTCCTCAACGATCGAAGGATGGACCAGACAGGCACTGGAAAAACTCGAACCATTGTATGAACAGCTTGTCTTGGATACAAAAGCACAGGGATATCTTCAGGTAGACGAAACGGTCATAAAAGTATTGGACAGCGATAAAAAAGGTGCTGCCCATCAGGGGTATTTTTGGGTCTACCATTCGCCTTTGGATAAAACGGTGCTGTTCGATTATAACCCTTCACGTGGTGGCCATGTACCTAAATCTATGCTGGATAATTTTAAGGGATATCTGCAGACGGATGGGTATGCCGCCTACGAAAAGTTGGGCAAGAATAAAGACATCACCCATCTGGCCTGCTGGGCACACGCGCGCCGCGAGTTTGAAAAAGCCCTGCAGAATGACCCGGAAAGAGCAAAAAAGGCATTACTGATGATACAGCAGTTATATGCTATCGAGCGAAAAGCAAAACAGGATAATCTTTCTCCAGAAAAGATAAAGAAACTGCGGCTGGAAGAATCGCTGCCGATACTCAACGATATGGGGAAATGGATATTTCAGGAGATAAAAAACACATTGCCCAAAAGCCAGATCGGAAAGGCTATGGTCTATACATACGCACGCTGGGACATGCTATCGGAATATTTACGCGATGGAAATCTGCACATTGACAATAACCTTATCGAGAACGCCATTCGACCGGTTGCCCTGGGTTATGACAAGCTAATGGTTATCCGAAGTGTAGCGTGATATACCGCGAGAACTGCCTGCAATTAAGCTTTTATGGAGGACGACTTTGCATAATCATTGATAGTATTTTATTAACCATCATATTGTTAAAAGCTTTTAAGCCAATCCAGTAGGTTGTTGTTTGACAACCAAATCGGTTCTTTTTGGGGCGCCACTGACGTGTAAGCCTTTTCGATTGCCTCTCGTTTTGCCCGTGAGTCAGCCTTGGCGTAAACTTCCGTAGTTTGAACTGATACGTGCCCGAGTATATCCCGGATGTACACCAGGTTTACACCAGCCTGTAACAGATGCATCGCTTTGGAGTGTCGCAATACATGACAACTAATTTTTTCAGGCAAATAAACATTGCTTGTCTTTCTTGCCATCTCAGCATATTTGATCAAAATGTGGTTCACACCAGCACGGGTGAGTTTTTCTCGGCGGCTGTTGAAGAATAAAGGATGTTTATTATTACTCCCTTGTTCAAGTTGATGTTCAGTGATATATAATTTCAATAGCCTTACCTGATCTTCAAGCATGGGAACGATCCTTGTCTTATTTCCTTTACCGGTGATACAGATTGTATTGAGTCCATCGAGTCTCAAACTGGATGGCACTAGGTCAATAACTTCTTGTACCCTTGCACCAGTATCATACATCAACGAAAGCAATGCGAGATCCCGACGACCTTTTGATGTCCTCGTATCTGGTTGTTCCAGCAACGCTTTTATACCTTCGATCGTTAGATAGTTCATCGGAACAGTGACTTTACGTTTCATCGGTATGGATAGTATCTTTTTAGCATTCGTACAAATGCTCAGGTTGTTGATACTGTATATAACTGAAAAAAGCGTGAATCGCAGCCAATCTTGCATTTCTGGTCGTATTACTGTTTCGCCGTTCGGCTTGCAACCAATCCAGAAAACCCACAACTGCATGTTGTGTAATGGACTCTAGGATAAGTCGGTTTACCGGTATTCCTTGAGTAGCCATGTAGCCGATGAACAGAACAAAAGTATCGCGATAAGCACAAATCGTGTTCTTACTGGCACCTCGTTCGTGGGCCAAATACCCAGTCAGAAACCCTGACAGATATTTTGAAAAGTCAGTAGGTTTCATAGCCAGTAGCATTTGGAAAAACGTTAATGCATATCCTGTCGACATCCTTTAGCAAGTCAGGGAACATTGAAGCTACCAGTCTCACGTAATGATTGGTGGACTCTATTGCTTTGTGACCGAGGTAGGTGGAAAGTATCGGGAGAGAGCAATAGATATCTGTTCCCCGCTCCGCCATCATGGCTAGCGAATGGACGCTGAAAGTATGACGTAGAGCGTGCGGGGTAACACCACGTCCTGCATTAATACCCGCTATTGATAGTAAATGGGCAAACCATTTGCTGATCATATCACGAGATATCCTCCTGCCGTCAGGAGCTATAAAAAAGCGGTCGGCTTTTACAAGATTGACTGGCAACTTGTCCCTGTAGCAAGCATACTGCTTCAGTACTGTTGCCATTGAATCCGAAAAAGGAATAGCCCGTTGCTGCCCATTTTTACTGTCGCGTACAATGAGGTACTGGTCATCCAGGTTAACATCCTTAACTGCTAACGCTAGTGCTTCTCCACCTCTTAAACCGGTGGAATACAACAATCGCAATAATGCCGGCATTGCGAACATTGATTGGCGGGTTCCTTTATTGATCCGATAACTATCCGCAGCATCAAAAAGCTTCTGCAATTCAGCTTGTGTGTAAATGTGTGGAGCAAAATCAAGTTTAAAGACAGGCAGACGTGAGACATATGAACCAATACCCCGTTCATTAAGGAAAGCTGCCAGCTGATTCAACAGTATGACCCGGTGGTAATTGTATGACCCAGATAAGTTTATACCTTCTTTTAACCAAGCTTGCGAAAGTTCTGCAGTTATACCTACATGCTTTTCACCCCGCTCTACCGTGAAGCGATCAAATCTGCCAAGGATAACCTCTTCTGTATTTTGTTTAAAGCCGAGTTGACGTTTATCGGCCAAGTATTGCTCCAAATATGGAGCGTAAATACCTACGAATTGCTTACGCATAAAAATGTCCTCCTTTCTGCTCATAAAAAGCCTCGGGTACCGGTGGCACATCTAACATGCATTGTTTCATAGAAGTCAGGTCGATACGTAAATAATATCTTGTTGATCCTGAATCTTCATGCCCCAGCACCTCTGTGATTACTGGCATAACAGTACTTTGTTCTAAAAGCGGGCTCGCCAAACTGTGTCGAAGTGCGTGAGGGCCGTAGTGGCGGTGTTCAATATTGACGCCAGAAGCAATAAATGCTCTTTGAACTACACCGGTAACCGAAGTACTATATATCCGGCCAACCGGTGAACGGCCGCTCAAGAATACATAAGGCTCATCTGAAACTGGCCTAGCGTATTTGAGGTAGTCAATGATCGCTTCACCTACCTCAGCAAGAAGCGGTAGTTGAAGCAACCTACCTGTTTTATACTGATTGAAAGAGATAAGACTTTGTTCCCAAAGAAGGTTTTCAAACTTAAGTCCTGCGATATCGGATGCTCGCAGTCCAAGTCTTGAAGCTAGTAAGGTCATCGCGTAACTGCGTTTGCCACAGGGGCGTGAACGGTCAATCGTAGAGATCATGCGTTGTATCTCATCGATTTTGTATGTTGATGGCAGATGGGCTTGCTTGATGTATTTATCTTTAGGAACATAAACCGATGTGTCTTCCTTTAATAGTCCTTGATCAAATAGGTACTTCAAAAAATTACGGATCGCCCGTAAGGTCATGTGGGCTACGCTTGGTTTGTGCCTATCCAAGGTCTTAAGATAATCCATGATAATAATCTTGTTAACCTTGTTCATAGCATTAATGTTGTCTGGTTTAAGGTGGAACAAGAACCTACTTAAGTAATGTTCTTGCACTTTGGTTGTTGACGGCTTTAATCTACGCGATTCCAGATACAAGATGAACTGCTTAATCTGTTCACCAATGTTACCATCGAGCACGATGCGCTCTTTAGAACTAATCAGCGTACCAGTGTCGTAAAACTCGCAAAGCACATTGATAACCTTCACGACATCTTTGTCTCGTTTACGAAGGGTCGCATAGTCAAATTCGCCAAACAGACCGAGTAGGTATTGTCTACCGATATCCGAGTTAAACTCAGTGATACCTGCGCTTGACAAATGTAAGTGCATTCGCCGCCAGTGGTATCGATACCACTTAACGGTACCGTCTGCTCTGATCAATTTGTTTTTCAGAACTTCACCCGCATCAAAGATCAGTTGATTGAAAGAATTGGTTATCTTACTCAGCTTTCTCATAGCTATTTATTTTAACAGCCACGGTATTGTGACTATTGAAATCAAACACATAATTATGTAAAGTGCTTTTGCTAATTTGCAACTCTTAGCTGGCTTTTGAAAAGTTACTTTGCATAACCGCAGACTTGTCATAACCCAGGTTATGTAAAACTTTACATAACCTGGGGCGAAAAAATTGGTTGTTCGCAGGAAGTCATGAGGCAGCACAGCGTTCAGCAATGATATATTCATTCTTCGCCATCTGCAAAAAACATGAAGTAAACCCTTTTCAGTGGTTAAAGCACACCCTGCAGAATATAGCTTCCATAAATCATAAAAATATAACGAATCTATATCCTCAAAACTTCAAGAAAATAGTAGAAAAGCAAAGCGCCTGTACTTCATAGGACGGATACTAATTGACTGGACTGTAACAGTTTGGGTCCACAGATTTTTATTAGCATAAAAAAAGGAGACAACCATTACTTGGTGTCTCCTTGAGCAACCCCGCTGAGGCTCGAACTCAGGACCCACAGATTAGGAGTCTATATTCCTTATTAAATCAATCGTCCCCCTTCTTCTTAATCGGATACGCTGTTACAAATTTTTCAATTAATTCCCCATATCTTCCTCTTCTTTCAGAGCTTCAATTACAGATAAATCCAAAGCTTCACAAAGATTTAGAAATTTAGAAAAAACAAAATCTTCCTTTCCGTTTTCCATATCGCTAATTTTTGATCTATCCATTTTAGGAATTTTTTCCGCTACTTCATCTTGTGTTAAATCCAATTCATTTCTTCTTTTCCTTAGATTCTTTCCTATTGTTTTGTAGACTTTTGAGTGTTTTTCTTCAATCATAGAAATATATTTTGTGGTTTTATTGCCACATCAAATATTTATTGTTATATTTGTATGGACGATTTAATATTCGAGGTAAATAACCTTGATGAACGACGTTTTCTCGTACCCGAACAGAGCTAAAAATTCGCCGAGAGAACCCGTGTAGATCGCTCCATGCTTTTGTGTGTTCATAAAGTTTTTATACTTTTGATATATGCGGCATGCGAGCGGTTTCACGTGTAGCTTTGGCGATGTCATTTCGAAATCTCTTGCAGACGTAGAGGTGACAAGGGTTAGCTCCCCTGGGTTCAAAGTGTGAAACCGCTCCTTGCTTAGCTAACCTGAACAAGTAAACGGTCCCCATCAGATAACGACGTTCATCATATCCAGATAAATTATGATAACGATGTTAAATAAAACTTTATTCCAGGAGTACCGAGTCCCGTCTCAATTCATTCGGTATTCCGCCAAACAGCATTTCAAAAATTTAATCCGAGCGCCGGATTAAACGTTTACCATAAACAGCACGAGACGGGAGAGGAGCCAATAAAAAATGGCTTAGTACGGCTTATTCACACGAATAACCAAATTCCCCTTTACGTGTTTGCCACCGACCCTACACATCAATAGATTAAATAGCGATTGAAGGCAATGAAGATGGCTTGTTCTAAATAATTGTTTGCACCATAAATTTAGGTAAACTTTTCTTCGAAGACAAATATCTATCCCAAATATTGTTGTGATACAACAAAGGGTCGGTTCTTCCTATCATTGTGGATGTCCGTGACGAACATATATATAACCATTGACGAAAAGAGTAAAACGGCATTCTGAGGTTTAGTTAATAAATTTTTTAACAATGTAGGCTGTGTTAAGACTTTGGACTCGATAGGGATTGCTTTTTCCTATTTTTTCAAAGAATCCATGCAGATATACGCCCTCAAAAGCCAAAAAAATGAAAGAGCTTTTAAAGAAACTAGTCGCCTTTGACCTGGCGATGTACGAAATCCATCATCTGGACTATGATCCAGTAGCATGTATTAAAGATTTTTGGACTAAGTATGATATGGATAGTTGTCGTAATCATCTAGTAGAATTGCTTACGATTTATTTCGATCGAGAAAGGGGAGTTAATCCTACGATCAGTGCAGCGGATATACAAAGTTTCTCCGTCGCATTATTTCGCATGGTAATGGCATACTTTCTGATTCATTACAAAAAGATTAATCTATCGGAGGTGGAAATTTCATTTCTTCGAAGCAACAGATTCATCGCTTGTGAACTCGAAAGTAGCAAGGAAATCTACGATTTTTTTTATCAGCTTTCTCAAAACCACTAATAAACTAAATAATGAATATCCTGAAATTTTTAGCCTTTTTAAGGGGCTATATAACCTATATATTTCAAGTACGTGTGAAGCACTACTTAAGTACAGATATAGTACTAATTACGCAAAATTTGCGTATGAAAATTAGACAAGGAAAAACGTACTTTAAAGGTACTTCGATCCTGCTAAAAAAGCACTATAAGATTAGCGCTCAGAACCTTCTAAAAAAAGCAGATTCTTCGGGCAGCCTTCGGGTTTTGTTCGAGGATCCTTCGACACTGCGTCGTACCAGCGTCGACTCTTCTTCGGGAACGCTTCGACTGTTGTTCGACTGCGCTTCGGGTAGGAGTCGAAGCGTACTCGAAGTCCTGCCGAAGCCGAGCCGAAGAAGTGCCAAGCCTGTCTCGACCATGTCCCGAAGAAGTCTCGAAGCGGAGCCAGAGGCGAGTCGACGAGCGGGAGAGGCATCACCTTCTTCGGACTTTCGCCTGATCAACTTCGCCTCAGCTTCTGACTTTCATGCTATTGGCATCGAGTTTTCATCGGGATCTCATCGGGTCACACCGATCAAAACCCGATGCGGACTCGATGAAAATCCGATGAAATCTAAAAATTCGGCAGGCATTGCTCAAAAGATGGTCGACTATAGCTTGGCACAAGAAACACACAAGCTTGACTATAGCGCGACCCTAGGTTCACCCTTGCTAAGCCCTTGTTATACACAAGGACAACTAAACGATTGCACAATACCCACACAACAAAAGAAAGCTTTCCAGCAGACAGAAGATGCTGTGTCGAATCAGGGGGTGCAAGTGAAACGATCTGTTTTAAAGTATTTTAATTCGACCTGCGAGGCTTTGAAGTATCGAGTTAATACTTTGCTTGGATTAATAGGTCCAGTTGTTCAGTGGGCTTTAAAATGCTTTTTATTCGTCGCAGATTATAAGCGTGCGTATCGCATGGTATTGACATGCTTGTTTTTATGTTTAGTTTCTATGTTTAGTTTATCGGCTCAGACGCCCCGCAAGGACAGCGGGGCCGATGGGCTATCCAGTCTCGTTGCGCTAAAACCGGGCGATAAGATCCCGGATGCGGTATGGAACCAGTCGCTCGAACTGAGCTATTTTAATGGGAAAAAGAAAACAATCAAGTTCGCTGATCTGAAAGGGAAGCTTATTCTGCTGGATTTTTGGTCAACAGGCTGCCCAAGCTGCATTGAAGGAATTCCCGACATGGAATTGATCCAGCAGCGCTTTCAGGATAAGGTACAGGTTGTGATGGTTAACAGCAAGCGGAATAAGGATACACCAGAGCGGATAAAAAAGCGATTCAAGAAATATAAAGAGGACTTTAACTACACACCAGTATTGCCGACAATACTGAATGATACCTTGTTTACGTCGCTTTTTCCGCATAATACGTTGCCAACGATAGGGATTATCAATCCAGCGGGGCAATTTGTCCTCAATTCATACGCAAGTTCTATCACAGAGGATATTATCAAAGATTTTTTAAAAACTGGAGTGTCAAGCCGGTTTATAGAAAAATCGGAAATCCAAAATCCTGAACGGATAAACACACGGCCTTTGGTCGATACAACAGGACTTCTATTTTGCTCGGTGATGTCGGGTTATCGGGAAAATTATCTCGGGGTGTATCCCGCAGTGTCCTACAGCGAAGGAAATTCACTGTTTCAGGTGGGGAATTACTTTCTGAATACCTGTTATCAGCTAGCTTTTCCTGATGCGTTCAAAGGGGTGCAATCGAGTCTTTCCGTTTTTGATGATCGTATCACTAAGGAATTTATCGATCTGATGTACGATTTTAAAACAACAAAAGGACAGTTTTGGTATCAGCTCTACCTGCGCGATAGTATCACACAGGAGTTAGCATTCGATTATTTTAGAAATGCTTTGATTGAACGGTTTC
>Ga0209934_1001106_pt1 | contig 17464 bp, 17 predicted proteins | sample ThiBiot_750_plan_2_FD_183950 | JGI IMG/M metagenome (GOLD analysis project Ga0209934, IMG submission 183950) | Wastewater bioreactor microbial communities from Cape Town, South Africa - Thiocy_expt_750_plan (SPAdes) | ecosystem: Engineered > Bioreactor > Thiocyanate-remediating >...
CTTCTTCCACACCTTCAACACGCTCCACGACCACGACAAGCAGGTCGTCATCACGAGCGATGTGCCGCCGCGCCACCTCACCGGCTTCGAAGACCGCATGCGCAGCCGCTTCGAGTGGGGCCTCATCACCGATGTGCAGGCGCCCGACCTCGAAACCCGCATCGCCATCCTGCGCAAGAAGGCCCAGTCCGAACGCCTTCTGGTGCCCGACGAGGTCCTCGAATACATCGCCACGAAGGTCTCGAGCAACATCCGTGAGCTGGAAGGCGCGCTGATCCGGGTGTCTGCGTTCGCGAGCCTGAACCGCTCGACGCTCGACATCTCACTCGCCCAGACCGTCTTGCGCGACATCGTCGACACCGACGACGCCAACGTCATCTCGCCGACCGACATCATCACGGCGACAGCGCAGTACTTCCGGCTGTCGGTGGACGATCTCTACGGTTCCAGTCGATCGCAGTCGATCGCAACGGCACGGCAGATCGCCATGTATCTGTGCCGCGAGCGCACGAGCCTCTCCCTCCCCAAGATCGGCCAGCTCTTCGGCAATCGCGATCACACCACAGTGATGTACGCGTACAAGAAGATCAGCGAGTTGATGAAGGAGCGGCGCTCCATCTACAACCAGGTGTCGGAGATCACGACGCAGCTCGGCCGCGTCGGCCGCTGAGCGCTCGCTGCGCTGGCCTCCGAGAAGACCCCCGGTGTCGTCACCGGGGGTCTTCTCGCGCAGATCGTCCTTGACAGGCTCACACAGGCGGCGCCAATATACGCGTTCTGCACAATGTGGACAGGCTGTGGATAACTCGGCATCCCGGTGGACTCTTGTGAGTCGATGACGCTGTCCTGTGGATGACGTGAGGGCCACAACGGCGACGGAGCTCATGTCGCTCACCGACTCTCCGCAGGCCGCCCACAAGTTACACGCGTGTGGTTTCCCTGTCGCGACTGGGATCGGTCGAGTTCTCCACAGTTTCCACAGCCGTTAACACCATGACAAAGAACTTCATCTAGGAATCCGATTCGATCACCTCGTCGGTGCCGACCGTGCGGACTCGGCACGAGGATGCCGGGTCAATCCGGTCGGATCGTGGCACTAGCATGGGAGAGCCCTACTCGACGTCAAGGGAGCGCCAGTGAAGTTCCACGTGAATCGCGATGTTTTCAGCGAGGCCGTGTCGTTCGTTGTCAAGCTCCTGCCGCAGCGCAACCCGCAGCCGATCCTGGCCGGTGTGCTGATCGAAGCATCCGAAGATGGCCTGTCGCTCGCGGCTTTCGACTACGAAGCGTCGGCGCGTACGACCATCGAAGCGACGGTCGATGAGCCCGGCACGATCCTCGTGCATGGACGACTGCTGTCGGAGATCGCCAGCCGTCTGCCCAACGCGCCGATCCAGATCGAGGTCGGCGAGGACGACGGCATCGTGCTCACGTGCGGATCCGCACGATTCACGCTCGCGTCGATGCCCGTGCAGGAATACCCGGCGATTCCCGAGGTCTCCGGTGAGTCGGGACTCGTCCCGGCGGAGGACTTCGCCACCGCGATCGCCCAGGTGGCCTTCGCCGCGTCCCGTGACGACGTCACCCCGGTTCTCACCGGTGTCCAGCTCGAGGTGGCCGGCAACGAGCTCAGCCTCGTGGCGACCGACCGCTATCGCGTCGCACTGCGCGACGTGAAGTTCGACGGCGGCGGTGTCGCGAGCGAGGAATCGACGACAGCACTGGTTCCCGCGCGCACTCTCACCGAAGTCGGAAAGACGTTCGCGCACTCCGGTGACATTCAGATCGCCTTCTCGGGATCCGGAGATCGCGAGATCATCGCTTTCACCGCGGGCAACAAGACCGTGACCTCGCTGCTGATCAAGGGCAACTTCCCGCCGGTGCGCCGCCTGTTCCCCGAGCAGACGGACCACTACGCGGTCGTCAACACCGCTGAGCTGGCCGAAGCCGTGCGTCGCGTCGCCCTCGTCCTGGATCGCTCGGCCCCGCTGCGTTTCACGTTCACCGAAGACGGCGTCTCGATGGACGCGTCGGGCACCGAGCAGGCGCGCGCGACCGAGTCGGTCGATGCGACCCTCACCGGCGAGGACGTGACGCTGGGACTGAACCCGCAGTACCTCCTCGAAGCCCTCGGCGCGGTCAAGAGCGAGTTCGCGCGCATCACCTTCACCTCCAGCGACAACGCCAACAAGCTCAGCCCGGTGCTGATCACCCCGCAGACGTCGGGCACGCCGGAGAGCTTCAAGTACCTGCTGCAGCCGAACCTGCTGCTGCGCTGATCGGCTTCCGCCGGCTCGAGCGGGGCCCCGAAGCGTCGGCACCGCCGAATAGGCTGGGTCGGTGATCGTGGAGCAGCTCAGCCTCGTCGACTTCCGCAACTATGCGGCCGCCGACGTCTCGCTGGATGCCGGCGCCAATGTCTTCGTCGGCCGCAACGGTCAGGGCAAGACAAACCTCGCCGAAGCGATCGGGTTCTTCGCCACACTGGGATCGCATCGGGTGTCGCAGGATGCTCCCATGGTGCGCGACGGAGCGGACGCGGCGATCGTGCGCATGCGGCTCGCGTATGGCGAGCGGCGAGTGATGCTCGAGGCGCAGGTGAACAGAACCGGCAGCAACAAGGCGCGCGTCAACGGCTCGTCGGTGAAGACGTCGGAGCTTCCGCGATACGCCCAGGTCGTCCTCTTCGCACCCGAGGATCTTCAGATCGTCCGATCCGACCCGTCTGCGCGGCGTCGTTTCGCCGATCAGCTGCTCATTCAGCGCGCACCGCGCATGGCGGGAGTGCTGTCGGACTACGATCGGGTGCTCAAGCAGCGGACGGCGCTGCTGAAGTCCGCGCGTGCGCGCGGCATCCGCGGGCAGGGCCTGTCGACCCTGGAGGTCTGGGACGACAAGCTCGTCCAGCTCGGCACCGACGTGATCCGCGCACGACTCGCCCTCGTCGACGACCTGGCCGGCCCCGTCTCGCGGGCGTACACGGCGATCGCCGGAGCCGACCATCGCCCGGAGATGGAATGGATGCTCTCGATCGGCGGAACCGACCCCGACGACGACGGTGTCGAGGCCGTCGACGGTGCGCCATCGTCCCTGCGCGGACTCGGCGCCGAGGACATCCAGCGCATCTTCCGCGAGCAGCTCGTCGTGATGCGGGCATCCGAGCGGGAACGTGGGCTGACGCTGGTGGGCCCGCATCGCGATGACCTGCTGCTGCGTGTGCGCGGTCTGCCGGTCAAGGGCTACGCGTCGCACGGCGAATCGTGGTCGGTCGCCCTCGCACTGCGTCTCGCCTCGGCCGAACTGCTCCGCGCGCAGTCCCAGCTGGGCGATCCGGTGCTGATCCTCGACGACGTGTTCGCCGAACTCGACGCCGACCGCCGTTCGCGCTTGGCAGGCCTCGTCGAAGGCTACGAGCAGGTGGTCGTCACGGCCGCCGTCGAGGAGGATGTGCCCGCCGCGCTGCGCGCGCGGACGGTGTGCGTCGTCGCCGGCACGATCGTGGCCGCCGACGCCGACGGCGACGGTGATGCGGAGGTCGACGATGAGTGACGACGTTCCGGAGACGATCGGCACCTACCTGCGCTTGCGTGGCCTGGAGCCGTCCCCCCGTACGGCGCGTCGCCGCAAGAAGCGCGCGCTCGATGACGACGACAAGCAGCCCTTCGCTCCCGGTCGCGATCCCAAGGGCGTCGCGGACGTGCTGTCCGATCTCACCCGTCAGTCCGGATGGGACGCGCAGCTGGCGCGGGAGGATCTCGTCCTGCAGTGGACGGATGTCGCCGGCGAGGAGACCGCCCGCCACGCGCATCCGGTCGCCCTCGCCGATGGGCTTCTGACCGTGCAGTGCGACTCGACGGCCTGGGCGAAGAACCTCCAGTTGATGCGCGCGGAGATCGTGACGCAGCTGATGAGGCGGTTCCCGGATGCCGGGGTGCAGAATGTCCGATTCGTGGGGCCGGACGTCCCCTCATGGAAATGGGGCCCCAGAGCCGTTCCAGGGCGGGGTCCTCGCGATACCTACGGTTGAAGAGGGTCCGGGGGCATCCGGAACGATTTCAGGGCGCCACAGGGGCCTTCTCCGGACTTTCGGCAGCCGTGTGGGGGTAGAATGAGACGTCTCTGATCGACCATCCAGGAGCGCTCGAAACCTATGACGTCCGATACCCCCGACAGCGTTCCTCAGGAACTTCCTCCGAAGCAGTCACAGAAGGTCGAGAACGAGTACGGGGCCGACGCCATCCAGGTGCTCGAAGGCCTCGAGGCGGTGCGCAAGCGTCCCGGCATGTACATCGGTTCCACCGGTGAGCGCGGCCTCCACCACCTCGTCTACGAGATCGTCGACAACTCCGTCGATGAGGCCCTCGCCGGCTATTGCGACACCATCACGGTCACGATCCTCGAAGACGGCGCGATCCGCGTGGTCGACAACGGCCGCGGCATCCCCGTCGACATCCACAAGGCCGAGGGCAAGTCGACCGTCGAGGTCGTGCTGACGGTGCTGCACGCCGGCGGCAAGTTCGGCGGTGGCGGCTACGCGGTCTCGGGCGGTCTGCACGGTGTGGGCTCCTCCGTCGTCAACGCACTGTCGACGCGGCTGGATGTCGAGGTGCGCCGGCAGGGACACGTGTGGCGTCAGTCGTTCCGCGACGGCGGTGTGCCGCAGGCGCCGCTGAGCCAGGACGAAGCCACGGAGGAGACCGGCACGACCATCACGTTCTGGCCGGACGACGGGATCTTCGAAACGATCGACTTCGATTACGACACCCTGCGCACGCGCTTCCAGCAGACCGCGTTCCTGAACAAGGGGCTGCGCATCACGCTGAGCGATCTGCGACCTTCCTCGGCGTACGTCGTCGACGGCGAAGACGGGCAGGCCGTCGAGAAGCAGCCGTTCGACGACTTCCACTACGAGCGCGGCCTCGTCGACTACGTCGAGTACCTCAACAAGATTCGCAAGGCTGAGGTCGTCAACGACGAGATCATCGAGGTCGAATCCGAAGACACCGAACGGCACATCTCGCTCGAGCTCGCGATGCAGTGGACGACGAGCTACACGGAGAACGTCTTCACCTTCGCGAACACGATCAACACCCACGAGGGCGGCACCCACGAAGAGGGCTTCCGCGCCGCGATGACGACGTACATCAACAAGTACGCGCGGGAGAAGGGCCTGCTCAAGGAGAAGGACGACAACCTCACGGGTGAAGACATCCGTGAAGGGCTCACCGCGGTCATCTCCGTGAAGCTGTCCGAGCCGCAGTTCGAGGGGCAGACCAAGACGAAGCTCGGCAACACCGAGGCGAAAGCGTTCGTGCAGAAGGTCGTCGGCGATCAGCTGACCGACTGGCTCGACCGCAACCCCGCCCAGGCCAAGCGCGTCATCATGAAGGCGATCGATGCCGCGACCGCGCGACTGGCCGCCCGCAAGGCGCGCGAGACCGCGCGACGCAAGAGCGTTTTCGAGTCGGCATCCATGCCCGACAAGCTCAAGGACTGCACGAGCAAGGACCCGTCGATCAGTGAGATCTTCCTCGTCGAGGGCGACTCGGCCGGCGGTTCGGCTGTCCGCGGTCGCGACCCCGAGACGCAGGCGATCCTGTCGCTGCGCGGCAAGGTGCTCAACGTCGAGAAGGCGCGGCTGGACCGCGCCCTCGGCAACAACGAGATCCAGGCGATCATCTCCGCGTTCGGCTGCGGTATCGGCGAGGACTTCGACGTCGCGAAGGCGCGCTATCACAAGATCGTGCTGATGGCCGATGCCGACGTCGACGGGCAGCACATCACGACGCTGCTGCTGACGCTGCTGTTCCGTTACATGCGCGGACTCATCGAGGCTGGGTTCGTCTATCTCGCCATGCCGCCGCTGTTCCGGCTGAAGTGGTCCAACGCCGAGCACGAGTACGTGTTCAGCGATCGGGAGCGCGATGCGCTCCTGGCTGACGGTCTGGCCAACGGAAAGCGGATGCCGAAGGACTCCGGCATCCAGCGCTATAAGGGTCTCGGCGAGATGAACCCGAAGGAGCTGTGGGAGACGACCATGGATCACAGCACCCGCACCCTCCGGCAGGTGACGATCGACGACGCGGCCGCCGCGGATGAGATCTTCTCGGTGCTGATGGGTGAGGACGTGGAGTCGCGCCGGAGCTTCATCCAGCGCAACGCCAAGGACGTCCGCTTCCTCGACATCTGATCCATTCCATTCACCTGCAGCGGTAGCACGGCAGCCCCGTGAGAACGAGAAGACATGACTGACGAAGAACGCCCCGACCCGACCGCCGGCCACAACCACGGCAACATCGACCAGGTCGATCTCCAGGTCGAGATGCAGCGCAGCTACCTCGACTACGCGATGAGCGTCATCGTCGGCCGCGCGCTGCCGCGCGTCGAAGACGGTCTGAAGCCGGTGCACCGGCGCGTCATCTATGGGATGTATGACGGCGGGTACCGTCCCGACAAGAGCTTCAACAAGTGCGCCCGCGTCGTCGGCGAGGTCATGGGCCAGTACCACCCGCACGGTGACAGCGCGATCTACGACGCGCTCGTGCGCCTCGTGCAGCCGTGGTCGCTGCGCTACCCGCTGGCCGACGGTCAGGGAAACTTCGGATCCCCGGGCAACCAGGGTGCGGCCGCGCCGCGGTACACCGAAACGAAGATGGCCGCGCTGGCGATGGAGATGGTCCGCGACATCGACGAGGACACCGTCGACTTCGAGGACAACTACGACGGCAAGACCCAGGAGCCCGTCGTCCTGCCCTCGCGCTTCCCGAACCTGCTGGTCAACGGCTCGGTCGGCATCGCGGTCGGCATGGCCACCAACATCCCGCCTCACAACCTGCGGGAGGTCGCCGACGGAGCGCTGTGGGCGCTGGAGAACCCGGATGCCACCCGCGAGGAGCTGCTCGAGGCGCTCATGGGCCGCATCCACGGTCCCGACTTCCCGACGGGCGCCCAGATCCTGGGCACGAAGGGCATCCGCGAGGCTCAGCGCACCGGCCGCGGCTCGATCACGATGCGTGCCGTCGTGAACGTCGAGGAGATCCAGGGCCGCACGTGCCTGGTGATCACTGAGCTCCCCTACCAGGTGAACCCCGACAACGTCGCGCTGAAGATCCGCGACCTCGCCCGCGACGGTCGCATCACCGGCATCGCCGACATCCGCGACGAGACGAGCGACCGCACGGGCCAGCGCCTCGTCATCGTCCTGAAGCGGGATGCCGTCGCCAAGGTCGTCCTGAACAACCTGTACAAGCACACGCAGCTGCAGGAGAACTTCGGCGCCAACATGCTGGCGATCGTGGACGGTGTGCCACGCACCCTGGCCCTCGACGGCTTCATCTCCTACTGGATCGACCATCAGGTCGAGGTCATCGTGCGGCGCACGCGCTTCCGTCTGCGCAAGGCCGAAGAGCGCATGCACATCCTGCGCGCGTACCTCAAGGCGCTCGATGCGCTGGACGAGGTCATCGCACTCATCCGCCGCTCGCCCACGGTCGACGAGGCGCGCGAGGGTCTGAAGTCGCTGCTCGCGATCGACGATGTGCAGGCCGATGCGATCCTCGCGATGCAGCTGCGCCGCCTGGCGGCGCTCGAGCGTCAGAAGATCATCGACGAGGCCACCGAGCTGGAGGCGCAGATCGCCGATCTGAACGACATCCTCGTCACGCCGGGTCGTCAGCGCACGATCATCGCCGCAGAGCTCACGGGCATCGTGGACAAGTTCGGCGACGAGCGGCGCACGACGATCCTGCACGGCTTCGATGGCGACATGTCGATGGAAGACCTCATCCCCGAAGAGGAGATGGTCATCACCGTCACCCGCGATGGGTACATCAAGCGCACACGCAGTGACAACTACCGTTCGCAGCACCGCGGCGGCAAGGGTGTCAAGGGCGCCCAGCTGCGGGCGGACGATGTGGTCGAGCATTTCTTCGTGACGACCACGCACCACTGGCTGCTGTTCTTCACCACGAAGGGTCGCGTCTACCGGTCCAAGGCGTACGAGGTGCCCGAGGCCGGCCGCGATGCGAAGGGTCAGCACGTCGCGAACCTGCTGGCGCTGCAGCCGGGTGAGGAGATCGCGCAGATCCTGGACATCCGCGACTACAAGGTCGCGCAGTACCTGGTGCTGGCCACCCGCGACGGCAAGATCAAGAAGACCTTCCTCAGCGAGTACGACACCAACCGTCAGGGCGGGATCATCGCGATCCGCCTGCGCGGGCAGGACGAGGAGGACGGCGACGAGGTCGTCAGCGCGCTGCTCGTGGACGACACCGACGACATCCTGCTCATCTCGCGCCAGGGCATGTCGCTGCGGTTCACCGCGACCGACGAGTCGCTGCGCCCCATGGGACGCTCGACGGAGGGTGTGAAGGGGATGTCGTTCCGTGAGGGCGATACGCTCCTGTCGGCATCCGTCGCGAAGGACGATGCCTACGTATTCGTCGTGACCGAAGGCGGGTACGCCAAGCGCACCGCTGTCGACCAGTACCGCCTCCAGGGACGTGGCGGACTGGGCATCAAGGTCGCCAAGCTGAACGAGGATCGGGGCGACCTGGCGGGCGGTCTGATCGTCGGTGAGGACGACGAGGTCTTGGTGGTTCTTGCCAGCGGCAAGGTGGTACGCTCTGCCGTGGCCGAGGTGCCTGCGAAGGGTCGCGACACCATGGGAGTGGTCTTCGCCCGTCCCGACGACGACGATCGCATCCTCGCGATTGCACGGAACTCGGAGCGAGCGCTCCGAGCGGAGCAGGACCCGGCCGAGACCACCGACGCCGAAGACTCCCCCGCTTCGCGCCCCGAAGGAAGTGACACCGACGCATGAGCACGGTAGCCGACAAGCTCGCCAAGAAGTCATCCAGTAAGACCAGCGCCAAGCAGGTGCGTCTGCGCCTCGTGTACGTGGACTTCTGGTCCGCCGTGAAGCTGTCCTTCCTCGCCGCGGTCGCCATCGCGATCGTCACCGTGGTGGCCAGCTTCCTGATCTACACGGTGCTCAGCACGACGGGACTGATCGGCAAGCTCGACGACCTTTTCAAGGCGTTCGACGACAACTTCAAGTTGAGCGATGTGATCAACCTCGCACAGGTCATGGCGTTCTCCTCGGTGGTCGCCATCCTGAACCTGATCGTGATCACGGTGCTGGGTGCCGTCGTCGCCGGGATCTACAACCTGATGGTCAAGGTGACCGGCGGACTGCTCGTCGGCTTCACATCCAACTGACCGATTTTTTGTTTGCCCGCTCGTCGGGTAAAGTCTTGGAGGTTGACGGCGGCAACGCCGCCTCCGGACGGGGCTATAGCTCAGGCGGTTAGAGCGCTTCACTGATAATGAAGAGGTCCCAGGTTCAAGTCCTGGTAGCCCCACCAAACACCCGTCCGGGGCCTTAGCTCAGTTGGTAGAGCGCCTGCTTTGCAAGCAGGATGTCAGGAGTTCGAATCTCCTAGGCTCCACAGTTTTTCTCGCGACACCATCGCTTCACCGATGGACCTGCTGGGCATGCTCACCTCTCTGCACGGCGTCGCGACCGGCCCGTCGTCCGCCGCGGGGTCGTGGGCGGTCTTCCGCGTGGAGGGGGCATACTCGCAGCATGCGGTTCGAAACGACGCACTTCCAGCAGGGAAACAACACCGGCATCATGGTTCCCCCCGGCCTCGCCGGCGGTGACGCGATCGAGGTCACCCTCGAGCTCGACACGGCACCGCGGACGGTCGAGGTCCCGGACGATCTCGCCGTCGCCTTGGACGATGCGGGGATCCGCGCGCGCTTCGACGCGCTCGCTCCCAGCGCGCGCAAGGCGCACGTCACGAACGTCGTCTCGGCCAAGTCAGATGAGACCCGCACGCGACGCATCGCCGCGATCGTCGCGATGCTCGCCTGAGCGGCGGCGCAGCCTCAGTCCTTCGTGCGCGCGAAGCGCCGTCGGGTCTCGGCATCCGCGACGTAGACGACGAGCTGCAGATCGAGGTGGTCGGAAGGCCGCAGCTGGTGGTGCTCGAACACGAGCCGGCCGAGCTCGGGATGACGGAACACGCGCTCGCGTGAGACGAAACCGCCGACGCCGTGCTCGTTCCAGCGGGTGTCGAAGTCGACGCTCGCCGCGCGGAGCCGAGAGATGAGGTCGAGGTAGCGGGGATCACTCAGGCGCGGTCCGGCCTCCGCCCGGAACTCGGCGAGGAAGCGCCGGCTCGTGTCGTCCCAATCGTCCAGCAGCGAGCGCACGGACGGGTCGGTGAAGACGAGCCACAGCAGGTTGCGGTTCTCCCCCGCGGTCGTGGCGACCCCGGGGTACAGCCGCTCGTACGCCTTGTTCCATCCGGCGATCCCCCAATCCGGGGCGAGCGCGTAGGCGGGATGCTCGTCGAGCGCATCGAGGAAGCGCTGTACCTGAGCGGGGGCGATGTCCACGGCATCCGCCCGCGTGGCCGGCCGCGGTGCGAGACCGACGAGACTCAGCACATAGTCGTGCTCTGCGTCGGTCAGCCGCAGCGTCGTCGCGACCGCATCCAAGACCTGCCGCGAGGGGTTGATGTCGCGCCCCTGCTCGAGCCAGGTGTACCAGGTGACGCTCACACCCGACAGGTACGAGACTTCCTCGCGCCGCAGGCCCACGGCACGACCGCGGCCGGCCGGCGGCAGTCCGTAGGCGGTGCGGTCGAGGCGCTCGCGCTGTCTACGCAGAAACGAACCGAGCTCCTGCCGCTGCTGACGGCCGTCGTCGCGCGCACCATCCTCACTCACCCCATAAACCTAGTACTGCCACTACTAGGAGCAACGCAGACTTCCGGAGGTGCGCCACGGCATCCAGAGTGGAATCATGCCCACCCCTCTGCGCTCCCGCACCGTCACGCACGGCCGCAACGCCGCCGGTGCCCGTGCCCTGTTCCGCGCCGCCGGCGTCAATGCGGCCGACTTCGGCAAGCCGATGATCGCCGTCGCCAACAGCTTCACCGAGTTCGTGCCCGGCCACACGCACCTGCAGCCGGTGGGTCGCATCGTCTCCGACGCCATCACCGCGGCCGGCGGCATCCCGCGCGAGTTCAACACGATCGCCGTCGACGACGGCATCGCCATGGGCCACGGCGGCATGCTGTACTCGCTGCCCTCACGCGACCTGATCGCCGACTCCGTCGAATACATGGTCAACGCGCACCAGGCCGACGCGCTCGTGTGCATCTCCAACTGCGACAAGATCACCCCCGGCATGCTGATGGCGGCGCTGCGCCTGAACATCCCGACCGTCTTCGTCTCGGGCGGCCCGATGGAGTCGGGACGGGCGACCCTCGTCGACGGCACGGTGCGCACCCTCGATCTCGTCGACGCGATCTCCGAGGCGGCGAACGACACGGTCTCGGATGCCGACATCCAGCGCATCGAGGAGAACGCCTGCCCCACCTGCGGGTCATGCTCGGGCATGTTCACGGCCAACTCGATGAACTGCCTGGTCGAGGCCCTCGGCCTGGCCCTCCCCGGCAACGGATCGGTGCTCGCGACGCACACGGCCCGTCGCGCCCTCTACGAGAAGGCCGGCGAGGTCGCGGTGCAGATCACGCGCGCGTTCTACGACGAGGACGACGCCTCGGTACTCCCGCGTGCGGTCGCGAGCCCCGCCGCCTTCGCCAACGCGATGGCCCTCGACATCGCCATGGGCGGATCGACCAACACGATCCTCCACCTGCTGGCCGCGGCTCACGAGGCCGGCATTGACTTCGGCCTCGATGAGATCGACGCCATCTCGCGTCGCGTGCCCTGCCTTGCGAAGATCGCGCCCAACCCGGCCTACGGCCGCATGTACTACATGGAGGACGTCCACCGCGCCGGCGGCATCCCCACGATCCTCGGCGAGCTGCACCGCGCGGGGCTGCTCAACTCCGACGTGTCGTCGATCCACTCGCCCTCGCTCGAGGCGTGGCTTGCCGAGTGGGACGTGCGCGGCGGTACGGCGTCTGAGACCGCCCACGACCTGTGGCATGCGGCGCCCGGCGGGGTGCGCTCCTCGAGTGCGTTCTCACAGTCCGAGCGCTGGGCGAGCCTGGATGAGGATGCCGAGAACGGCTGCATCCGCTCCGCCGCACACGCCTACTCCGCCGACGGCGGCCTCGCGGTGCTGCGGGGCAACCTCGCCATCGACGGCGCCGTCGTCAAGACCGCCGGTGTCGACCCGTCGATCCTCGTCTTCTCGGGCCCGGCCGTCGTGTGCGAGTCGCAGGAGGAGGCGGTGGCGAAGATCCTCGGCAAGAAGGTGCAACCCGGCGATGTCGTCGTCATCCGCTACGAGGGTCCCAAGGGCGGACCCGGCATGCAGGAGATGCTGCACCCCACCTCGTTCCTCAAGGGCCGCGGCCTGGGCAAGGTGTGCGCGCTGGTCACCGATGGCCGCTTCTCGGGCGGCACGTCGGGCCTGTCGATCGGTCACGTCTCGCCGGAGGCGGCGAGCGGCGGCATCATCGCCCTCGTCGAGGACGGCGACATCGTCGACATCGACATCCCCTCACGCTCGATGAGCCTGCGGGTCGACGATGACGAGTTGGAGCGCCGTCGCGCCCGGCTGCTCGACGCGGGCGGCTACGCACCGAAGGATCGGCAGCGTCCCGTGTCGCTGGCGCTGCGGGCCTACGCGGCGATGGCGACCTCGGCCGACCGCGGAGCGGTCCGCGATGTCGAATCCGTCGAACGCGCGCTGCGCGAACGCGAGCTGCGCACCGCCGCCGTCTGAGCCTCGGACGCGACGTTCCGTATTCAGTCTCCGCCATCCAGCCGCCGCAGAGCTCGCCGGTCCTTCCGGTATGCCCGGCCGGTGCTCATCGCACCGGGACTGAGTACGGAACGGAGGGAAGAGGACTCCCGTGCGATGCAGCCTCGACCGCTAGGCTCACGGAATGGACTTGCGGGTTGCCGCCTACGCCGTCGTCGTCGACGAGTCCGACCGCGTGCTGCTCGCTCACTGGCACCAGGGGCGCCGGGGAGCCTGGACGATGCCCGGAGGCGGCTTGGAAGACGGCGAGGATCCGGTGGATGCCGCGCGCCGCGAGGTCCGGGAGGAGACGGGGTTCCGCGTGCGTATCGGGGCGCTTCTCGGCATCCACTCTCGTGTGATCCCCGCGAACCGCCGCATCTTCGCGGACGACCCCGAACCGCTGCACACGCTGCGCATCGTCTACCGGGCGGAGGTGACCGGCGGGCAGCTGCGTTACGAGCGGAACGGATCGACCGATCGTGCGGAGTGGTTCGCCCTCACCGCGCTCCCGGCGCAACGGGTGAAGCTCGTCGACATCGCACTCGAGATGGCCGGCCTGCCCGTCGCCAGGGCGAGCTGACCCGGCTGAGCGCCGCGCTCAGCCAGCCGACGCCGGTTGGGAGATGTCGGCGACCGTCGCGTCGTACGCACGGATGAGGTCGTCGGCGTAGACGAACAGGCTGTAGCCGTGTGCCCCGGCACCCATCGCGATACGCCGCCCCACGATCGACGCGTCCGCGTACACCGGCCAGTCGTTGGCGCTGCCGATCGGCACGATCGTCCCGCGCTCGTAGCCGGTCGCGGCCAGAGCGAGCTCCGGCTCGGGGAGCCTCAGCTTGTTCACCCCGACGAGGGCCCGCAACTTCGGCCAGGAGATCGCGAGATCTCCGGGGATCAGCGCGAACAGGTACGTGTCGTCCGACTTCTTGACCACGAGGGTCTTGACGATGTCGGCAGGCTGCAGGCCGAGCAGGCTCGCCGCCTCCGCGAGGCTGGATGCCGCGGGCCGCTCACGCAACTCGATGTCGAGACCGCGAGCCGCGGCGGCGGTGCGCACGCGTTCGAGCGGATCGGTCATGGCGTTTCGACTCGCTGCGCTCGCTCGACGACCGGGGGCTGCGGGAGCTCGACGACCGGGGGCTGATCAGGCATCCGGGGCGCGCAGCGGGTCGTCCGCCACCCACAGCTCGTCGTCGGCGCGCAGTGTCTGCCACGCGGCGTAGACCACACCGGCCGCGGCGGCGATGCCGAGGAGAATCGCGATGACGCCGCCGGCGCCCAGGCTCTTCTTCGGAGCGGGGACGCTCAGCTGCTTCGTCGCCTTCTTGCCGTACTTGTCGGCCTTCTTCTGGATGGCGGCGAGGTCGATCGAGCCGAAGCCACGACCCGCGGCCAGATCATGACGCTTCTCGGTCGCGGCATCCCACACCGACAGCGCGGAACCGATCAGCGCACCCGCCGTCGGCACGACCTTGTCGTTGTAGACCTTCTTGGAGGTCGCGACGCCCTGCTCGACATACGGCGCCGCGTACTTCTCGTACGTGTGCTGCACGGTCGGCACGACCTGCTCGCGGTTGTAGTTGCCGAGCTGACGACCGGCCTCGCGGGCGACCTCGCCCGCCTGTCCGATCAGGACCTGCTGCGACTCCCACAGCGTGTTCGCCTGGTGCTGGAGCTTGCGGAGTTCCTTCTTGCGCTTGCGGCTGAGGCTCACGGTGCCCTCCCTGGGTTCCGGCTGGGTTTCATCCCATCTTGCCAGACCTGCCGGGCCTCGCGAGGGGTTGACAGGTGAGAGAATGCTAGGCATGCCGATCCACACCGCCGTCGCGACCATCCACACCAACCACGGCGACATCGTCGTCAACCTCTTCGGAGACCACGCACCGCGCACCGTGCAGAACTTCACCGGTCTCGCCGACGGCTCGCAGGCCTGGACGCACCCGGCGACCGGCAAGCCGGGCGAAGGCCCGCTCTACAAGGACGTCATCTTCCACCGCATCATCCCGAACTTCATGATCCAGGGCGGCGACCCGCTCGGTCAGGGCGTCGGGGGACCCGGCTACAACTTCAACGACGAGATCCACCCCGAGCTCACCTTCGGTGCCCCCTACCTGCTGGCGATGGCCAACGCGGGCCTGCGCCGCAACGCCATCACGGGCAAGGCCGAGGGCACCAACGGCTCGCAGTTCTTCATCACGACCGATCCGACGCCGTGGCTCAACGGCAAGCACACGATCTTCGGCGAGGTCGCCGACGATGCTTCGCGTGCCGTCGTCGACGCGATCTCGGCCGTTCCGACCGCCGCGGGCGACCGCCCGATCGAGCCCGTCGTGATCAGCTCGATCGACGTCGTCCCCGCCTGAGCAGAGCGGAACCGGCCCGCGTGACCGACTCCGACATCCGCACCAATCCGGACAACTTCTGCTACCGGCATCCGGATCGGCAGAGCTTCGTGCTCTGTCAGCGGTGTCTGCGCACGATCTGCGGAGAGTGCCAGACACCGCTTCCGGTGGGAGTCATCTGCCCGGAGTGCCTCGCCGAACAGCGCAAGGCGGCGTCGGCGAGTGTCACGCGGATGCCGCGTCGACGCCCGTCCGGTATCGACGGAAAGCCCGTCGTGACGTACACGTTGGTCATCGTCACCAGCGTGTTCTACCTGATCGGACTGATCCCCGGCATCGGTCTCTATGTGCAGAGCCTGCTCGCCTTCCACGCGCAGCTGGCGTACGTGCAGCCGTGGCGACTGCTGACGGTGACACTCGTTCACGCGAGCATCTTCCACATCGCCTTCAACATGCTCGCGTTGTGGGCGCTCGGACGCAGTCTCGAGCCGCTGCTCGGAAGGTGGCGCTTCCTCGCGCTCTACCTGCTGAGCGCTCTCGGGGGCTCGGTCCTGACGGCGCTGCTCGCCCCGAACACCTGGGTCGTCGGCGCTTCCGGTGCGGTCTGGGGATTGCTCGGCGCGATGTTCGTCATCGGCCGTCACCTCGGCGCCAACGTCACGGCGATCGCCGTGCTGCTCGGGATCAACCTGGTGATCACGTTCCTGCCGGGATCGAACATCGCCTGGCAGGCGCACATCGGCGGCGGTCTGGTCGGCGCCTTGATCGGCGTCATCTTCGCGCGCACGCGCAAGATCCGCCAGCGCGCGCTGCAGATCTGGCTGCTGGTCGCCGTGGGCGTCGGCCTGCTGGGTGCGCTGGCTGTTCCGCTCTACCTGTACGCCTAAACCGTCAGCCGCGAGTTATCCACAGGTTCATCCACAGATGGGGATGAATCACACCCGTGTAATTCACAGGCCATGACACCTGTGGAAAGACCGCGGATGCCGGTGATCAGCGCCAGCGCGTCGTCATCAGGAACCCGATGAAGGCGATCCCGAAGCCGATGACGAGGTTCCACCCGGCGATGCCGGGGATCGGCAGCGCCTGGTTGCTCAGGTAGAACACGATCACCCACAGCAGACCCAGGATCATGAGCCCGAGCATGATGGGCTTGAACCACACCGGGTTGGGTGCGGATTCCCCCTCGCCGTATTCCGCGACCTGCTCGTCGTGCTTTCCTGAACGCGCCATGGCCACGATTCTACCTGGCAGGTCTCCCTCAGCCACGCTGTGCGACAATCACAGCGTGAAGGACGGCACCGGCGACAACGCAGCTGAGGGTATCGGCTCGCTCGAGCACACGTCTCGGCGTGCCCGCCGTCTTGCCGCGCAGTCGGAGGAATCGGGGCCGACCACTCCGGCAGAGCCGAGCACCCAGGAGCCGGAGGGCGCGTCCGCGCCAATGCGCGCGGCGAAGCCGCGACGGCGGGCCTCGTTCCTCGGCGTCCTCGGTGAGCTGCTCATCACGGCGGGCGTCATCGCACTGCTCTACGTCGCGTGGCAGATGTGGATCGGTGACTGGATCATCGGATCGCAGAAGCACACGGAGGCCAGCGCCCTCTCGCAGAGCTGGCTGCAGCAGGCATCGCAGAGCCCGACGGCATCCGACACCCCCACGCCGTCGCCGAGTGCGAGTTCCTCGCCCGCGGCTGCCGCACCGGTCGTCCCGGTGATGGCGCAGAAGGACTACGGTCAGCAGTTCGGGGTGATGTTCGTGCCCCGCTTCGGACCGAACTGGCAGTTCACGGTGGCCGCGGGAACGGGTCGCCACGACATCCTCGACGCCGGTAAGATCGGTCACTACACCGACACCGCCATGCCCGGAGCCGTCGGCAACACCGTGTACGCCGCACACCGGTGGACCTCGGGCGCACCGTTCGACCCGATCGACAAGCTCGTGATCGGCGACGCGATCGTCATCCAGACCCCGGACGGCTGGTACACCTACCGCTTCCGCACCCTCGAGTACGTGCAGGCGACGCAGGTGGAGGTCCTGCTGCCCGTTCCGCAGCAGGTGGGCATGGCAGCCAACGGCCGCTATCTCACACTGACCAGCTGCGCCCCGAAGCTCAACATGCTCGAGCGCATCATCGCGTACGCCGTGTTCGAGAGCTTCACTCCGACCTCGGCGGGACCGCCCGCCTCGCTCACCCAGGGAGTGTCCGCCTGATGTATGCCGCCCTCTGGCGTGTTCTTCCCGGCCCGGCCTGGGTGCGCATCCTCATTCTGCTGGTTCTGCTCGCCGCCGTGCTCTACGGGCTGTTCTGGTACGTGTTCCCGTGGGTCGGTCAGTTCGTCAATCCGCAGGATGCCACGGTCGGCGGCTGACGGGGGACGAATCCTCGTC
>Ga0209934_1001110_pt1 | contig 17430 bp, 13 predicted proteins | sample ThiBiot_750_plan_2_FD_183950 | JGI IMG/M metagenome (GOLD analysis project Ga0209934, IMG submission 183950) | Wastewater bioreactor microbial communities from Cape Town, South Africa - Thiocy_expt_750_plan (SPAdes) | ecosystem: Engineered > Bioreactor > Thiocyanate-remediating >...
CCCGCCGAGATCGCGATCCCGATACGCGCGACAAATGACGGGACGACCGGAGTCGGACTAGCGGGCGAAGCGCGCAACCATGACCGGCATCGTCACCACCCCGGTCACCCCATCGACCGAGGCGATGCGGTCGCGCACGGCCTGGAGGGCTGCCGCGTCCCGGGCTTCGACGGTCAGCACCATGTCCGTTTCCCCGGCTACCGAGTCGCAGCGGGTGATCTCGGCGATGCCGAGCAGGCGCGGCGCAACTGCGGCGCATTGGGCCCCGGCGGTGGCGACCAGCATATAGGCCCGGGCGCCCTTCTGTTCGGCGCCACGGCGGATGGAAAAGCCGGCAATGGTGCCGTCCGCCACGAGCCGCGCAATCCGCTCCTGGACGCTGGACCGCGAAAGACCGACGGCGGCGGCGATGGCCTTGAGCGGCGCTCGGCTGTCGGCGGCGAGCGCATCGAGAATGGCGGCATCCTTGTCGTCGATCACGGCCGGCTCCGGAAAAGCGCCGGGCTCTGCCGGACAATCAACGGATTTATCCAAAGCCGATCCGGGCGACAAGCATGCCGGCAAGGAGGAGCCCATGCTCGAACTCAGACCCAATTGCGAATGCTGCGATGTCGACCTGCCGCCCGACGCGGCCGATGCCCGTATCTGCAGCTATGAGTGTACGTTCTGCGCCGATTGCGTCGACACCGTGCTGCACGATGTCTGCCCCAATTGTGGCGGCGGCTTCGTCCCGCGTCCCATCCGGCCGGCGGGCGAGTGGCGGCCCGGCGAAGGACTGACGCATCACCCCGCCGGCACGGTGCGCCGACATCTGCGCCATAGCCGGGAGGAGGTCGCGGCGCTCAGCGCAAGGCTCCGCGACACGCCGCCGGGCGAACGTTAGTCGAAGTCCGGCAGGACCAGTGCCGGTACGCGAAGCCGCGCGCTCTCCTGCTTGCCTCGTCCCAGACCTTGAAGTCACCCTTCTCGGTCGGGAATCACCTGGCCACGCGTGGGCCCGCGCCGAGCCATTTAGAGCGGAAGCGTCGCCCGTCGAGCTCACATCTTGTCGATGGTCGCGCGGTCCGACGCGCTCAGCCCCTTGCCTTCCGTGAGGTGCTGCACCGCCACCTGGATGTAGCCGCCCTCCTCCCTGGAGATGCTCCTGCCCTCCAGCAAACGGAACAGCTCCTGGAAGTCTTCGTACTCGGTGATGGGCCCCACAGCGTACTCGTCCAAGGGATCGGTGGGACGGCGGGGGCTGTTGGCGCAATACATGAAAATCGGCGCGAAGAACCGCGTACCGGCCGGGACCTCGAACGAGATGCCCTGCGTGAGGATGCCGTTCTGCACCTTCAGATTCTTGGAAATGAAGATGAGTCCGGGCGGCAGCGTCACGTTGATGGGCGACCCGGTGGGGGTGTTGAAGATGAGGCACAGCCGGACCCTGGCCCCGTGGCCGTAGGCCTCGTCGCCGTAAATGTCGTCGCAGTCCTCCGGATCTTCCGGCGCGTAGCCCATGATGGGCGTCTCCAGCGTCAGCCCCGCGGGCAGCGTGAAAGGCCTGCCTTCGGGCGCCTTCGTCGACTTCCCCAGCCCGGGGCGGTGCTCGTCACCCCCGCTGCTGGTGTCGTCCGGGTTGCTGTCGCCGCCTTCGTCGCCTTCGTCGCTGCAGGCCGCCAGCAACGTCATCGCCAGTACCACCCCCAACCGTTTCGCCAAGTGCCAGTTCATCGATGTGCCTCCTGTGCGCCGCGCGCGCGGGCACCTCCGCGTAAGCCCATCTGCTCACGGTCGTTCTTTGGGAGGATGCCCGGGGGTGCACGGATCGAATCTCTCGAACCGCGAGATTTGATCGCTCGAACGTCACGAGCAGGTCACGGAGCTCATCCTTCGGGGCCTTGTGCTCCCGCTCAACCGAGAACACCTACTGGGTTGGGACCGTGAGCGAGACCTTGGCGAGAGGGAAACGCAAAGCACTCGGTTGGGCGTCGCGGGTGCCGACTGTGAGCTCGTCTCCGCGCGCGGCATGCGCCAGCGCGGCGCTCCGGAGTGGACGTTGCGCCCGAAGTACGAATTTCAGCCAGAGCGGAAACGTCGGCCCATTGGACGAGGACGGCGACGCTCTGCTGCCGCTCCTCCGCTAGCAGCCCGTTTCTTCAACGGGCTGTTAGGGCGAAAGAAGGTGTGCGCGTTCTACAAGGCGGGGACCGAGATCCCGTCCGACTTCTCGGGGGTGCTCTTCATCCCGATGGACGAGCACGACGGATGGAAGTTCCTTCTGGCCAAAGAGCTCAAGAAGGTCATCCCATCCGTCGACCTGAACCTCCTCTAGGAGGGGAGGCTTCCACGGCCCGGGCGCTTTCCGCGGCGCGGAAAGAAGACGCCCCGGATCGCCCTCCCAGCAAACGGTTCGCCCCTTCGGCGGGGGCATTCGGCACGTGCGCCGACTCGACGGTGAAGCGCCGCACGGGTCGATTTCAGACTCGCGCTCAGTGACCCTCCATAGGATCGTGCGATGACGCGAGACCTTTCCTTCGGCGTTGGCATCACGAGCTTCGCGATGGGCGTGGTCGTGTGTGTCGCCGTTGCTTGTGGGGATGTGCCGGCGACCGACGTGGGCACGGCGGACGGTGGCGATGCCGGAGGACCGGGGCTCATCGACTCTGGAGTGTCCGGTCCGAACGAAGGCGGCGTCTACGATGGCGGAGCCGACGCGGCTCGAGCGAGCGACTTCTGCGCGACGTTCCCCGCGCTCCCCAGCGTCAGACCCACGGCGGCGAACACGGGCGTTCCACCGGGAACGACGCTGACGCCGGAGACAGGCATGACGATCACGGTTGCAGGGACCGTGATCGATGCGCGCGACGTCACCGGAACGATCAACGTCGAGGCGAACGACGTCATCATCATGAACAGCAAGGTCCATGTCTCCGGCGGACCGAGCGACATCGCGATCAAGGTGAAGCGCGGCATCACGGGCACGAAGATCCTTCGTTCGGAGGTCTACTCCGACGAGGGGGCGTACATCGGCATCTATGCAGACAACACGACGGTGTGCGGTAGCTATCTCCATGGTTGGGAGAACGGCATGACCGTCGGCGGTGGTTCGATGCTTCAGGCGAACTACATCGATCGCCTGCAAGGCGGTCAGCCCGGCGCGCACTACGATGGCATCGAGGTGTACGGCGGCGGCGCTCCGTCGAAGCTCTGGGGTAACAACATCCGGCTGACCGACCCGAAGGACGAGTGGCGAGGGGAAACAGGGGCCATCAACCTCACCGCCTGGGCGGGCGACATCGACGCCGTCGAGATGAACGGCAACTGGCTCGGCGGTGGCTCGTACACACTCTACGTCGACGAGCAGAACGGCGATCAGGCGACCAACGTGAAGGTCACGAACAACCGCTTCTATCGAGATTCCGCGGCCTATGGCACCCATCTCGTCCGGGATGAAGCCTCGGTCATCGTGTGGAGCGGCAACGTCTTCGACGACAACGGCGATTCGGTCTCAAAGTGACCCGCTCGTCGAAGCCCTATTCTCGGCGAGTGGGGAGAATCGCCGTTCGTCACGTCGCCGTCGTCTGTGCGCTGGTTGCCGTCGCGGCCTCGAGCGCGTGTCTGCTGACGACCCCACTCGACGGCTTCGACGATCGCTACGACTCGTCGCCCTCTCCCGACTCGACGCCGAACGATGGACACTTCTGGGCCACCGAGCAACCGAACGCTGTCTACTTGGTCGAGCCCGCCGATCGCTTCGCCAAGCTCGTCTACCTGCTGGCCAATCCGTTCGCCGACCACCTCGTCGATCGGATTAGCGATTGGCCGGGAGCGTGCTCTCTCGGGATGCAACCTGTCGGGGACGACGAAATCAGTGAAGCGGCCGAGGGGGTTCTTTCGGTCCAACGGCAAGATGCCCAACGACGTCACGCTCCGTATCGAGCGGCCCGACGGCTTCGAGGAGCTGTCGGAGGAGGCGTGGGTGGCGAAGCTCCGAGAGGCCCTGAACCTCGAGGAAGAGCGCACGCGAAGAGCGAAAAGCAGGCGGTCGTGGTGTGCTCGGACGCAAGGCCGTCCTCCGCGCTGAGCCGACGGATTCGCCCAAGACGGTCGAACCGCGGCGTGAGCTTCGGCCCCACCTCGCATGCCTCGACAAGAGGCGACGACTCCGCGAGCTCGCCGCTCTCGTCGCGTTCCGTGCACGACGCTTGGCCGCGCTCGTCCGCTACCTCACAGGCGGTTGCGACGTTGTCTTTCCTCACGGCACCTATCGCATTCGCGGCCGCTTTCTCTCTCTGCCAGAGCCGCTCTCCACGTGCGCTTGATTCAGGCGAGCGCCCCGCGCCCATACAGCGAGACGGCTGACGTCCCGCACGCCAACCGGTTCCCATCAGAGTTCGTGGCGCTCGTCCGCGTATCAGCGGTCCTGCTCAGGTTCATCGGCGCCCTGTCGGGCCGATGCTATAGCGGTGCTCACTTGGAGGGACCTCCGATTCACGCCCGCCCGTTGGGCGAGCGGGCGTGAATTTCCGGTCAAAGCGAGTACGTGTGAGCCGACCGCTTCGAGCTTTCAGGATCGGCGCAACTGAGTTGCGCCTTAGCTGCGGCGCGCTCGCTTCCGCCCACAACGCCTCGCGCGATAACGTTGCTCAGGACGGGTCTCCACGGGTCTCCACGCGAAGTACGAATTAGGGCCAGAGCGGAAACGTCGACCCGTTGGTCGCCCGAGGCCCTCTCGACGAGGGCCTCGGGCTGCGCGGATGGGCTCAGGGAGGGCCGGAGTGCGGGCCGTTGCAACACATCACGCACTGGCAGACGGGCTCAGCGCCGGCCGAGAGCTCCGTCGGGATCTCCACGGTGAGGCGCAGCTCGCGGGGCTGCTGCTCGATCTCGCGCGTCTCGATATTCGCTTCTTCGATGTTCATCGTATTGCTCCAGTCGTTGGGATTGACAAGCGGGGGCGCCGGGTCGAAGTGTCTCGCTTCCGACGCCCCGCCTCGCTCCTCTGCACGAGCGACGCCAACCGCACGAGCACGCGCCGATCGCGCCTGAAACGCGGGTCTTCGTGCCAGAGCACGCGGACTGTGATGGGAACGCTCCTTCCCGACGCGGGAAGCGACCTTCCACGGCGTGGGACGTCTGCTTCCCATGACTTCGGCGCGTTCGCTCGTCGCGTCTCGCCGCCGGCGCCCGGCGTGATTTTCGCACTGCCGGCGGTCATGACCTTCTCCCTCGATCGCTTGACCGCGCTCCTCCGCGTCGAAGCGCCCTATCTCACCAACAAGCTGCTTCGTCTCAAGATCGTCCGCACCCCGGACGAGGCTACCGACCTCTTCCAGGAGGTGAAGAAGTACCTCGTCCTCTGCGACGTGCACCGGTCTCGACCGATCCCGATGTTCTCGCGCCGCGTCGACGAGGTCTGGCATCAGCTCGTCCTGTTCACCGCGCAGTACGACGAGCTCACCCGAACGTTCTTCGGCAAGTTCGTTCATCACGATCCGGCGGAGGCGGGGAGCAACGACGCTCTCCAGATCCCCCAGATGAGCTTCGTCGAGTTTCGAGCGGCTTACGAGGCCCTCTTCGGCGAGCTCCCCGATGCGTGGTTCGACGATCGCTCGATCCATACCGGCAGCCGCGTCGCGCGCGCGTCGTGGGGGCGGCCGCTCGCGCTCCGGCGAGAGCGGAGCAAGATCGAGATCGTGCTCGAGAGCGAGACGCCCGTCGTGCTGTGCCGGGTCGATGCCTGGGCCGCGCCGGCGCTCGAGCGCGCCCTGTCGTGGGACGCGTTCTACGTTCGCGAGCTGCCGGGGCTGGAGAGCGAGGACCAGGTCGTCCTGAGCAAGGCACTCGTCAAGGTCGGCGTGCTCTACGTCGCCCCCTGAGCGGAGCTCGCACGCGAGCACGTGAGGGAGAGATGCGCGAGCTGCGCAAGGCGCAATGCGCACCATGCGCAAGCCGCGCGTCCTGCGCGAGACGCGCCTCGCGCCGCTGCGGGCGCTCCGGACGCAGGTTGTCACCCGAACGGGGGTCACCGAATCATGAAATTTGCCGACGAATCAGCGGGGCACATGCCTTGCGTGAGTACGCGCCATGAGGATGGGGATCACGAGCCACTACGCGGACGGCGAGGCGCCCGGCGCGAGAGAGACGACGGGCGCGCGCGACGAGACGGACGAGCACGTCGTGATCGATCCCGAGATGCGTCGTGTCTACGCCGAGCTCGCGCGCGTCGCGGCCACGCAGCTGCCAGTGCTGGTGCTCGGCGAGACGGGCTCGGGGAAGGAAGGGGCCGCCGAATGGCTCCACCAGCAGTCGGGACGCGCGCGCGCCCGCTTCGTGCGCGTCAACTGCGCGAGCTTGAGTGAGTCGATGGTCGAGAGCGAGCTCTTCGGCCACGAGCGCGGGGCCTTCACGGGCGCCGTCGCGGAGCGCGAGGGCTACTTCGCCGCCGCTCACGGGGGAACGCTCCTGCTCGATGAGGTGGGGGAGCTGTCGTTGCGCGTGCAGGCGAAGCTGCTTCGCGTGCTGGAGACCGGTGAGATCGTGCGCGTCGGAAGCACGAGGCCGCGCCAGGTCGACGTGCGCCTCGTGGCGGCGACTCATCGTGACCTTCGCATGCTCGTGGCGCGCGGCGAGTTTCGCGAAGATCTCTACTTCCGCCTCGACGGCCTGAGCGTGACCGTCCCGAGCTTGCGGCAACGCCGGTCCGAGATCCTCGCGCTCGCGCAGCTCTTCCTCCGTCGCACGGCGCGCCAGTTCGGTCGGCCTCCGCTCGGCTTGAGCGAAGCGGCCGAGGCGCTCCTTCGCGATCACCTGTGGCCAGGCAACGTCCGCGAGCTCCGCAACGCGATCTCGCGTGCGGTCGCGCTCTGCTCCGGCACCGTGCTCGACACGGAGCACTTCGCGCTCGCGAGCTCGCCAGTCCTCCCAGTCCCCTCAGGCCCGCCGGACGAGCCGGAACGCGACGTCGCTCCCGGACCGCGTGGCGGACCGAACGCCGGTGACATGCGTGGCGAGCTCCGCGCCTTCGAGCTCGCGCGGATCCTCGCCGCGCTCGAGCGCGCGGGCGGGAACCAGACACGCGCCGCCAGCCTGCTCGGCGTGTCGCGACGGACGCTCACCAACAAGCTGAACGCGCACCGCATCGCGCGGCCTCGCAAGGACGCGAAGACCGGAGCGAGCACCAGCGGTACGCGCCCGGCCGTATCCCTCGGCGTCCGACGCGTCTCGGGGGAGTGAGCAGCGATGGCATCGAGCTTCTCACGGACGATGCGATCGCTGGACGACCGCGGCCCGCATCCGTTGCGTCTCGTCGCGGCGCTCGTCGTGCTCGGCGCGTGGGCCACGTGGATGGGCTGCGCGCGGATCGACGTCCGCGCGTCCACGTCCCAGGCGCGGCTCGAGGTGCGACGCCTTCCGAGCCGCGTCTCGTCGCCGGAGTCGGGCCGCATCACGGCGCTGAACGTCGCGCTGGGACGGCAGGTCACCGAGGGCGAGGTCCTCGTCTACCTCGACACGACGGTCGAGCAGCGGCACCTCGACGAGGAGATCGCGCGCGCCGCAAGCCTGCAGCCCAGGCTCGACGCGCTGCGCCACCAGATAGACGCGGCGAACGAGGTGCGCAGGGCCCGGTGGCGGCTCAACGGAGTGGCCGCCGACCGCGCGAAGCTGCAGCTCGACGAGGCGCAGGCCGCGAGAGATCGGCAGGAGGAGCTCGGCGTGATGACGAAGAACCTCAGCGACAACCAGCTGCTCTCGCGCTCCGACAAGGTGAAGGCCGACGGCGAGCTCGCCGACAGCCGGCTCAAGGTGCAGGGCGCGGCGGTGGAGATCGCGCGCCTGGGAGCGTCGCAGCACTACGAGGACAGGCTGGAGATCACACGCACCGCCGAGCTCGAACGGCAGCTGTCAGATCTCGAGGCCGAGCGCCAGGCGAGCCTCGCGGCCGCCGAGACGGCGCGGGCGCAGATCGATCGTCGTAGGATACGAGCGGCGATCGCGGGCAAGCTCGGAGGCATCTCCGCGCTCCAGATCGGCGACGTGCTCTCTGCCGGTGACGTGATCGCGACGGTGATCCCGGAGAGCGATATCCACGTCGTCGCCGAGCTCGCCCCCTCCGGCGCGGTCGGTCGCGTGCTTCCGGGACAGAGCGCGCGCGTCCGCCTGAACGGATTTTCGTGGACGGAATACGGCATGCTCGACGCCGCGGTCGTCGACGTCGCGAACGAGCCCTCGGGCGGCACGGTGCGCGTCGAGCTCGTCATCCGCGCGGACGACGCGGTGAGGGCACCGATCCAGCACGGCCTCCCTGCGTCCGTCGACGTCTGCGTGGAGCAGGCTTCGCCTTTCGCGCTGCTCATGCGCGGCATCGGCGCTGCCGTCGCGCCGCCGTCGCTGCCGACCCGCGAGCAAGAACGTGCTGTCGCGAAGACCGACTCTGACCCGGCGGCGCGGCCGGCGCGCGCGAGCGTCCGATGAAGGACAAGGCCTCACGCAGGTTCTTTGCGCCGGAGGTGATCCAGACCTCGCTCATGGACTGTGGGCCCGCGGCGCTCGCGGCCGTGCTCGAGGGCTTCGGGATCGAAGCGAGCTACGAGGCGCTGCGCGAGCGCTGCCAGACCGACATCGACGGGACATCGATCGATGCGCTCGCCGCGCTCGCTGCCGAGCTGGGCCTCGCGAGCCATCAGGTCCTCGTGCCGCGCGATCACTTCCTCCTGCCCGAGGCCGACTGCCTCCCGGCGATCGTCGTGACGCGATCGAGCGGAGGTCTGCTCCACTTCCTCGTCGTCTGGAGGACGCTCGGTCCCTACGTGCAGATCATGGATCCGTCCGGGGGGCGGGCGTGGGTGAGGAAGCGCGCGCTGTTCGACCGGATGCCGGATCTCGCGATCCCGATCTCCGTCGAGAAGTGGCGCCGCTGGGCCGGATCGGAGAACGCGCTCGCGCCGCTCTGCGCGCGGATGCGGGCTTGCGGAATGAGTGACGTGGCGGTCCGAACGTTCGTCGCGGCTGCCCACGCCGATCCGAGCTGGCGAGGCTTCGGTGCGCTCGACGCCGGCGTCCGGATGATCTCCGCGCTGCTCGAGGCCGACGCCCTCGAGCGCGGCAAGGCCGCCGAGGCGCTCCTGCAGAGCCTCCTCGAGCGCACGCTCAGCGAGGGCGCGACGCCGGCCGACGGCATCCCGCGTCGGTTCTGGTGGGTCTCGCCGGGCCCGCAGGCGGGGAAGCTGACCGTGCGCGGCGCGGTGATTGTGCACTTCTCCGGGCGCGACGAGCATCTCCCGGCACCGGTGCCACCAGGGCGCACCCGTGAGGTCGTCGCCGATCGCCGCGTGGATCCGCTGCGCCTCGTCTTGCAGATCATCCAGCTCGACCGTCCGCGCGCGCTCGGCGCGATCGCGATCGCGATCGCCGCCAGCGTGTGTGTGGCCGGCATCGACGTCTTGCTCATGCGCGGCGCGATCGATCTCGGCCGCTTCCTCTCGCTCGACTACCAGCGCGCAGGCGGCTTGCTCGCGCTCGCCGTGTTCGCCGGTGCGGGTCTCGGCCTCGAGCTGTTCCTCTCGTCGATGATCCTCCGCGTCGGTCGCGGCCTCGAGACGCGCCTGCGCGTCCAGCTCCTCGAGAAGATCCCACGTCTCGAGGACCGCTACCTCCGGAGCCGCTCCACGTCGGACATGGCCTCGCGCGGACACCAGATGCAGATCCTCCGCGAGATCCCGGTGCTCGGGGCGCGGATCGCCCGAGCGGGCGCGGGCCTCGTCGTCACCACCGCGGCGATCGTCTGGTTGCATCCGCGAGCGCTGGGCTGGGCCGTCGCGGCGACGGGTATCTCCGTCCTTCTCCCTTTCGCGATCCGCCGGCCCCTGACCGAGACGAGCCTGCGCCTCCGCACGCACGCGGCGACGCTCGACCGCTTCTACCTCGATGCGCTGCTTGGGGTGACGCCCGTTCGCGTACACGGCGCGGAGCGCGCAGTGTGCCGCGAGCACGAGGCGCTCCTCGTCGAATGGTCGCGCACCGCGCGATCGCTACAGCAGGAGAGCACGCGTCTCCAGGCGCTGCAGGCGCTCGTGGGCAGCATCATCGCCGTCGCGCTCGTGGCGACCTACGTGGGAGACCAGAGGCCGCTCGCGGCGCTGCTCCTGATCGCGTTCTGGGCCTTTCGTATCCCGGCGGCCGGTCAGGAGCTCGCGGTCTCGCTCACATCGTATCGCGACATGCGCAACGTCGCGCTGCGTATCTTCGCGCCGCTCGGAGCGACGGAGATCACGCGCTCCGTGCGCGGCGCATATGCGCCGGGCGATCCGACGGAGATACCGATGCGAGGCGTAGACGTCGAGCTGCGCGACGTCACGGTGCGCCCCGCGGGCAACACCATCCTGCACAAGCTGCGCGCGAGCATCCCGCGCGGGAGCCACGTCGCGATCGTCGGCCCGTCCGGCGCCGGCAAGTCGTCGCTCGTGGGGCTCTTGCTGGGGTGGCTCGCGCCGTCCGAGGGTGCCGTCCTCGTCGACGGCGAGGAGCTCGATGGCGATCGCATCGTTCGGCTTCGCCGCGAGCTTGCCTGGGTCGACCCGGCGGTGCAGCTCTGGAATCGTTCGCTGCTCGACAACGTCACGTTCGGCGAGGGCGACGTGCCGCTCGATCGGCTGCCGGAGGCCGTGGCCGGCGCGGATCTCACCGAGGTGCTCGAGGCCCTCGCAGACGGCATGCAGGCGAATCTCGGCGAGGGCGGCGCGCGCGTCTCGGGAGGACAAGGTCAGCGGGTACGGCTCGCGCGAGCGCTCCTCAGGAAGCAGCCGCGCCTCGTCATCCTCGACGAGCCGTTTCGCGGCCTCGAGCGGCAGCGCCGCCGAGCGCTCCTCGCGCGTGCGCGCGAACGCTGGCGTGGCGCGACGCTGCTCTTCGTGAGCCACGACGTGAGCGACACGAAGGAGCTCGATCGCGTGCTCGTCGTCGACGGCGGCGAGATCGTGGAGGACGGCGCTCCCGCGGCGCTCCTCGCCGATCCGGGCAGTCGCTATCGCGCGCTCGTCACCGCCGACGAGGCCCTGCGGAGTGAGACGTGGTCGTCGGCGCGGTGGACCCGGAAGACCGTCGCCGGCGGTCGTCTCGTCGACACCGTCGAGCAGGTGGAGCGATGAGCACCGCGGCCCTGGAGGACGCGACGTGGAGCGACGACGCGCTCGACGAGGCGCTCGTCACGCTCGCGCGCGCCGCGGGTCTCTCCCCCCGCGCGGCCTTTGACGCGACGTCGACGCCTGGCGGTGCCTCGGGCAGCCCCGCGAACCGTGCGCGCTGGATGGAGGCCATGGCGCACCATGTCGGGGTCGAGGCGGAGCCGGTCGAGTGTACCTACGGCGAGCTCAGCGGCGTGCTCGCGTCACTCGGTCCAGCGCTCGTTCGCGTGCCGACGTCGAGCGGGAGCCGCACCCTGGCGGTCCTGTCGTCTCGTCGCGATGCCCTCGTCGTGATCGATCCGTCGCTAGCGCATCGTCGCATCTCGCCCTCCGCGCTCTTTCGAGCGCTCACGGCGTCGATGGAGGACGGGCCTTCGCAGCGCGTGGACGCCTGGCTCGCGGTCGCGGGGGTGAGCACGCGCCGTGCCGCGAAGGCGCGACACGAGCTCTTGAAGCACTTTCTCGAGGAGCGCCGCGTCGGCGAGATGTGGCTCCTTCGCGCGGACCCGGGCTCGTCGTTCTGGGGCGAGCTCCGTCGCGTGGGCGTGCTCCGTCGCGCGGCGTGGTTCGCGCTCATGTCCGTGGCGCAGGTGGTCGCGAGCATCTCGGGCTGGGCGCTCCTCGGTCGGAGCGCGCTTTCCGGCGCGCTCGATCGGGGCTGGCTCGTCACGTGGATGCTGATCACGCTCACCGCCGTCTCGCTGCAGCTCGCGAGCATGCACCTCGGCGGTCGCCTCGCCATCGACGTGGCCGCAGTCCTCAAGCAGCGACTGCTCACGGGCGCGCTGCGGCTCGATCCGGACACCATTCGTACGCAGGGCTCGGGTCGCCTGCTCGGCACGGTCTCGGAGTCGACGGCGATCGAGACCGCGGGCCTGGCCGGCGCGTTCGGCGCCGCCGTGGCGCTGCTGCAGCTCGCGAGCGCAACGGTCGTGCTCGCGCTCGGCGCCGGCGGGGCGCTCCACGTCCTGCTCCTGGCGGTCTGGTGCGGGCTGATGGGCGGCCTCGTCGTGCGTTCTCACCGCCAGCGCACGGCGTGGACGTCGGAGCGACTCGAGCTCACGAGCTCGTTCGTCGAGAACGTCGTGGGCAATCGCACGCGGATCGCGCAGCAGCCGGAAGGGCAGTGGCATCGCATCGAGGACGATCGGGTCACGCGGTACCTGTCGTCGTCGCGCATGATGGATGCCACGAGCACGCATCTCGCGGCGCTTCCGGCGCGCGGGTGGCTCGTCGTCGGGCTCGTGGGGCTCCTGCCGGCCATCCTCTCCCACGCGGAGCCGGCGCAGCTCGCCGTCTCGATTGGCGGCATCCTGCAAGCGCAGGCGGCCTTCGCAGCGCTCGTCGCCAGCGCGACGGCGCTCCTCGGTGCGCATGTCGCGTGGCGCAGCGTCGGTCATCTCTTCCATGCAGCCGCGGCCCTACCTGCCGCCGGTCTGCCGGCCGCCGCGATCGAGCGCCCCGCGTCCGGCCCGCGCCCGCGCCCGCACGACGCCGTCAACGACGTCGTGCTCGACGCGCGCGGCGTGTCGTATCGCTACCGACCGACCGGAGATCCTGTCCTGCGAGACTGCGCGCTGACCGTGCGCGAAGGCGATCGCGTGCTCCTCGAAGGCCGTTCGGGTGGCGGGAAGTCGACGATCGCGGCGCTGCTCGTCGGACATCGCGCGCCCGAGAGCGGCCACATCCTGCTCCGCGGTCTGGACGCGGCGACCCTCGGCGCGCGCGGCTGGCGTCAGCGCGTCGCCAGCGCTCCGCAGTTCCACGAGAACCACGTGCTCTCGGGGACGCTCGCCTTCAACCTCCTCATGGGACGAAGCTGGCCTGCTCCCGAGGGCGATCGTCGCGAGGCCGAGGCGGTATGTCGTCAGCTCGGGCTCGGCCGGCTGCTCGACCGGATGCCCTCGGGCCTCGATCAGGTCGTGGGCGAGACGGGCTGGCCGCTCTCGCACGGAGAACGAAGCCGGATCTTCCTCGCGCGCGCTCTCCTGCAGGGCGCCGATCTCGTCATCCTCGACGAGACCTTCGGCGCTCTCGATCCCGTCACGTTGCGGAGCTGCGTCGACACGGTGCTCGCGCGCGCGCCGAGCCTGGTCGTCATCGCGCACCCGTAATTGGCGGGGGCCGCGGGCCCGAGCTCATGGTTCGCCGTGCGCGATTCGTGATTCGCGATGGGGGTGGCTCTTTTCCGGCGGCCGGGAGCTGAAGGAGATCGATCACTTGACCATCTTGAGGCGAGCCTTCGGCGGCGGGAGGGGGCAGGGATCTTGCCGTCGCGCGCCTCCCACCACCGGATGGTCGTCGCGACGTCGCCGCCGCTGCGGCCGGTGAGGAGCGCGAGGAGTCGATCCGCCACCCACTTCTCGGCCTTGGCGTTGCTCTCTCCGAAGAGCGCGCGGGCGCGCTCCAGACGGCAGTGAGCTGAGTCTCGGGTCAGAAGGCCGGTGCTGCTTCGCTCGCGCAGAGCACTCCGCGCGCCTTGTTGCGGGTCTCATCCGCCTCGCTCTGCGGATCGCTCGCAGCGGCGCGCGGGCGAGGCGGGACGCGGTTGGTAATTCGGCTCACCGACTCCAGCAGGCACAGACGCGAGCTTTCGGCGCGTCCCCGAGGCTTCCGGCGCCGCCCCGCCGCCTTCCGGCGCGAGCGCCCGCGCCGTCGACGCGAAAATCAGGCCTTTCGGCGCGCCGGGAGCGCCCTCCGGTGCGCGCCGGAGGGGCCAAGTCCTGGATTCGCAAGCCTCTATTGGCGCGTCGGAGACCCTCCGGACCGCTCCGGAAGGCCTCCGACCGGAGACCAAGGGCCTCTCGGTCACGCAGGAGGCCCTCGCGGCGGCGCCGGGAGGCGGATGGGCGCCCCTTCGCGGTCCGGCGCCGCACATCGGGGCGTCCGTCAGCTCTCGACGGGGTCCGCTACGCCACCGGCGTCCGGCGCGACGGTGTCCTTGCCGTCCGAGGGCGCCCGCCGCGAAGCGAGGCCGAGACGAATGAGGTAGTCGCGGCGCTTGATGGTCGCGCGCGCCACCTCCGTCCACTCGCGGTACCACGCATACAGGTTATTGAGCGCCTCGCGCCGCGCGGCGTCCTCCTGCGCGACGGCCTGAGGATCGACCTGGACGAGGGGGACGACGGACTTCGCCGTCGAGACGAGCTCGCGCATGCGCTTTCGCTTCGCGTCGTCGATCCCACGCTGACGAAGGGTGGCGAGCGCCGCCTCGTCCTCCGTGCGCGAGGCCTTGCGCTCGGGCGAGCGCTCGAGGGCGTCGAGGCGATCGAGGAGGCGCTCGACGGACAGAACGGCCGCGGCGCCGGTGGCTGGCTTGAGGCCGTTCATCACGAACGCCGCCTGCTCGGGGAAGCGCCGCTCGAGCGTCGCGCGCACGATGCGGAACGCCGGCTCGTCCCACGCGTCGAGCTCCTCGATCGCCTCGCGGATGCTGGGCTCCTCGGTGAGCTCGTCGGCCTCTTCGATGAACCCGGCGCAGGTGTGAAGGTACTTCCAGCCCTCGCGGTGATCTTCCGCGGTGTAGCCCCGCCCGAACATCGCCGCGCGGATCGCGCGCGATGTTCCGACCGCCCGCAGGAATGCGAGCGCCCGGTGAGGCGCGGTCTCGAGCGTCTCGAGCGTGACGTCGTACTTCGGCTCCGTCTTGGTCTTCTTCGTGCTCACGTGTCCCCCCTTTCTCAGGTACGCAGCACGGTCGCGCGATCGCGACTCCTTCGCAACGGTCAGCCGTCACGAACCGTAGCTGCGGCGCCGCGCCGTCCCGCACGCAGGTGCCGAGCACCGCGATCGACGGCGCTCGCTCACTACTGGTTTCGAGCGTACCTCCTGCTGGTGCTCGCTGCAGGAGCATCCGGACGACGCTACGAGAATCGGAACGCGTGCATGGTGATCGCCTCCCGAGGCCCCGATTGCCGCGGGCCTCGGTCCCAGAGGCGCAATCGGCATGACGCAGCCGGACGGGGGCGGGCACAGCTGTCCGCTCACCCACGAAGCGAAGGCGTCGTGCCTGCATGGACCGGCGGCGGCAGCCCGATTGCGCGCAGGGCTGAGGCCCGCGGTGATCGGGGCCGAGCGACTGGGGTCCGGCGCTCGAAACGCTCAATACAGTGGTCCGCGCCTGCGAGCGCGACCGCGAATCCCGACTCGCGACCCCCGACCGCGAATCCCGACTCCCGGACGAGAAGTCAGCTGTAACAAGCTCCACTCCGAGATGGCGGCGACGGTCCGTTTCGACGGGCGCGGGCGCGGAAGCGCAAAGCACTCCAGGCGGGGAAGAGCGGTCAAGACACACCGCTCCGGAGTGGACGTAACGCCCGAAGTACGAAGTTCAGGCAGAGCGGAAACGTCGACCCGTTGGTGTCCAAGAAGCGGGTGAGCATCACACCAACGTGCTCCGCGATGAGCTTCGTGTCCGCAAGGAATGCCTCGGCGGTGCGCTCGTCCGCCTCTCTGCGATCGGCGTCGACATCCGCGACGCCGATCGTTCGACCGTTCCCGGTCCCATCCCACAAGACAAATCCCGAACGAACCCCTCGACCACCAAATCGAGGGGCGAGGGCCTCGGCTTTCGACAAGCACGAGGATGCCGCCCCTACCGCGCGAGCGCGAGGCCCTCGCTCTCGACTTCCACCGAAGCTGGGCCGAGGATGCGAGCGCCGGTGCGGGGGCGGCATCTTCGCGCCGCTCTACAAGAAGCCGCGCGAGCAGCGACGGCGGATCGATGGCGACCGTACCGTTGGAGAGCTTTGTCCCTTGTTGCCGCTCAGCCGATCTTCCGCCGCGTTAGCTATCTGCCCCTGCCGCGCCTTATTGGGTCCGCCCGCGAATCAACCCGCCAACCTTCCACTTTGTCACATTGCTCTGTCCATACGAGGCATTAACGTCACTGTACTTAAATTGCCATGTACCATCTCCGCGCGAAATGGCCGAATGAACACGCAGGCCCAGCCCTGTGCCAAGGAAAAATGGGTCTACGAGGTCGGCCAAGCCGTCGCCATTGACATCCATAACCTTCCAGTTGGCCATGTCGTTGGCGCCATAACTGCTGTCAATGTCCTGATATTGGAAGGTCCAAGTGTCGTCGGGATTTGAAATAATGGAATGCACCCGAAGGCCTTTTGGAGAACCGGTCGTGCCGAGGAAGTAAGGCTCCACAAGGTCGGCGCGACCATCGCCGTTGATGTCCGCAACCTTCCAGTTTGCCATGTTTGTATTTCCGTACGCGGGGTTGACATCTTGATATCCCCAGGTCCATGTGCCGTTCGGATTGGATATCACATAGTGGATACGTAGGCCGAAGCCCGGTCCCGCATGCCAGGGCTCCACAAGGTCGGCGCGGCCATCGCCATTCACGTCCGCTACCTTCCAGTTTGACAAATCCGCCTTGCCGTAGGTGGCGTTAACATCCTGATAATTGAATGTCCAGCTTCCAATATAGTTCGTTCTTGCGCGATGAATGCGAAGTCCCTTTCCGGGGCCAAGATAGTACGGAGCTACAAGATCATCCTTGCCGTCGCCATCAAAGTCAGCGACTTTCCAATTTGCCATATCGTTGGCGCCGTAGGCTGGGTTGATGTCTTGATATCCCCACGTCCACCCGCTGCCGACGGATCGCGCGTAGTGGATGCGCAAGCCGTGTCCGATGCCTGCAAACCACGGATCTATGAGGTCCTCACGGCCATCTCCGTCGATGTCCGCGGGCTTCCAGTTGGCCATGTCCGGCGCGCCGTAACCACTGTTTATGTCATCATATCTAAAGGACCATGACGCCGGCCCAGTGCGGTTCGCCGTATGGATGCGTAGGCCTGGAGCTAGATAGTACGTGTCAACGAGTGACGGCGAGTCGTTGTATCGATTTAGCGGCTTCCAGTTTGCGGTGTCGTCGGTGCCGTACCACGAATTTATGTCCTGAAAGGCAAACGTCCATGCATCGTTTGAGTCGGGCGTAAGCTGGTGAATTCTGAGTCCGGGACTGAGATAATAGGCCTCGAGCAGTCGACCCCGTGGTGTCAAAGTGCGCGCGCCGTATGCCGCGCGGATGCCATTAATGTCGCCAGTGCTCAGCTCTGTCTGCCATTCGGTTTCGTAGCACATTATCGAGCGGTCATCCACGGCGCTTGTCCAGTATAGGCCTCCGCTGGCCGCGCCTTCTCCCGGGGCGGTCACCGTGCAGGTCGTAGGCGCAGGCGGATTGGCGGAATTCCAGTTGTCGGGTCGGGCTTGCTCATGAGCAAAACCAAGAGCATGACCGAACTCATGGATA
>Ga0209934_1001125_pt1 | contig 17193 bp, 15 predicted proteins | sample ThiBiot_750_plan_2_FD_183950 | JGI IMG/M metagenome (GOLD analysis project Ga0209934, IMG submission 183950) | Wastewater bioreactor microbial communities from Cape Town, South Africa - Thiocy_expt_750_plan (SPAdes) | ecosystem: Engineered > Bioreactor > Thiocyanate-remediating >...
GCGGGTCGCGATCGCCCGGGCGCTCGCGATCCAGCCCGAGCTGGTGGTCCTCGACGAGCCGGTCTCCGCCCTCGACGTCTCGGTCCAGGCGCAGATCCTCGACCTCCTGGTGGACCTGCAGCGCCGGCTCGATCTCAGCTACCTCTTCATCTCCCACGACCTCGCCGTCGTGCACCAGCTCTGCCACGACGTCGTCGTCATGCGCGCGGGCGGCGTCGTGGAGGCGGGGCCCACCGCCCGGGTCTTCGCCGACCCCCAGCACCCCTACACCCAACAGCTCCTGGACGCGATCCCCGGCCGGGACTCGGCCGTCGCGCCTTGAGGCACCACCAGTACGCATTCACAGCACACAACGAGAGGAACAAACCCGTGTCGAATCTCAAGTCCCGCACCACCGCGTGGGCGCTCGGCGTCGCGGCGGTCGCGATGTCGGTCGGCCTCGCCGGCTGCGGCCCCTCCGCGGGCCCGGCCCCGACGTCGACGGGCGATGCGCCCGACCCGAACGCGCCGGTCGTCGGCGGCTCGCTCATCGCGGACATCCCCTCCGACGAGGGCTGCGTCGACCCGCAGCAGCTGATCGGGCGCTCGCTGCTGTCCGTCATGCGCTCGGCCTACGACTCCCTCGTCTACCAGGACGCCGACAGCGGCGAGATCCTGCCGTGGCTCGCCGAGTCGTGGGACGTGTCCTCCGACGGCACCGAGTACACCTTCCACCTGCGCGACGACGTGACCTTCTCCGACGGGACGCCGTTCACCGCCGACTCGGTCAAGGCGAACTTCGACGCCATCATCGCCCTCGGCGCGAAGGCCCGCCTCGCCTCCAGCTACCTCGCCGGGTCGACCGGCACGGAGGTCGTCGACGACCACACCGTGAAGGTGGGCTTCGAGACGCCGAACGCGGCGTTCCTCGCCTCGCTCGCCACGCCGTCGATGGGCATCATCTCGGACGCGGACGCCGTCAAGGACCAGGGCGCCCGGTGCGCCGGCGTCAGCGGCACCGGGGCGTTCACGATCGACAAGTACGTCAAGGACAACGGCATGTCGCTCAGCGTGCGCGACGACTACGCGTGGGCGCCGGCGCCGCTGCACCAGGGCCGCGCCTACCTCGACTCGATCGAGGTGCAGATCGTCCCGGAGAGCGGCGTGCGCGCCGGCTCCGTCGTCTCGGGCGCCGCGGACGTGATGACCGAGGTGAACAAGCCCGATCTCGCGGTGCTCGGCGACACGCCGATCTCGGTGCGCTCCAACCCGGGCGTGACCCAGGGCCTGATGGCGAATCCGAAGGCCGGCGTGCTCGTCGACCCGGTGATCCGGCAGGCGCTGCAGGCCGCGTTCGACCGGCAGCTGCTCGTCGACTCGACCCTGACGAAGTACCAGCCGGCCGCCACGAGCGTCCTGTCCGCCGCCACCCCGGGCTACACCGACCTCTCCTCGAAGATGGCCTACGACCCGGCGGCCGCGAAGTCGATGCTCGACGCCGACGGCTGGAAGGCCGGCGCCGACGGCATCCGCGAGAAGGACGGCGTCCGCGCGAGCGTCTCGCTGCTCTACGCCGCCCAGCGGATGGCGCCGTACGTCCCGCTGATGGAGCTCATCCAGCAGCAGGCCGCAGAGATCGGGATCGAGTTCGTGCTGCGACCGCTCCCGGATGCTGACGAGACGACCGCCTGGACGAGCGGCGACTACGAGCTGCGCATCTCGGCGCTCACCCGCGGCGACGGCGACGTGCTCCGCACGGCGTTCCGCGGGCTCGACCCGAAGCTCGACGAGGTGCTGAACCAGCAGCTGGTGCAGACCGACCCGGCGGCGCGCAACAAGCTGCTCGCCGAGGCTCAGGAGATCATCGTGGAGCAGGGCATCCACATCCCGATCAACGAGCTGAGCCTGCCGATGGCCTCCGTGCCGGCGGTGAAGGGCATCACCTTCACGGGCGACTCCCTGCTGCTCTACTCGGAGCTCTGGAAGTCCCAGTGATCCCCGGGGCGGGGTGCGCCGTCGTGCGCACCCCGCCCTCGTGGGCCCCAGTCCGACACCGCGACCGATGAGGAGGTGATCCGCGGTGACCGAGTACCTCGTCCTCGGGGCCGGCGCGATCGGCGGCAGCCTGGCGCACTACCTCGCGCGCTCCGGGCACGCCGTCACCGTCGTCGACGCCGACGCCGAGCACGTCGCCGCGATCCGCTCGCACGGGATCGTGCTCGTCGACCCGGTGACCGGCGAGGAGGACGCCGCCCTCGTGGCCGCGGCGCACACGCCGGAGGAGCTGACCGGTCTCGGCACCCTGACGCGGGTGCTGCTCGCGACCAAGTCGCACCACGTCGCCGATGCCGCGGCATGGCTGGCGCCGATGCTGCCGGAGGACGGCGCCGTGCTGCTGTGCCAGAACGGCGACACCTTCGGCCTCGCCGCCGAGTCGCTCGGCGCGGACCGGGTGCTCAGCGCCTTCGTCAACTTCGCCGCCGACGTCGTCGCCCCCGGCCGGATCCGCTCCGGCGGGCCAGGGATGATGGTCATCGGGGAGCGCCGCGGCGACCGGACCGATCGGGTCGCCGTCTTCGTCGAGGATCTGCGGGGATTCGGCGAGGTCGAGGCGAGCGACGACGTCGAAGGCTATCTCTGGTCGAAGCGCGGCATCGCAGCGGTGCTCAGCGCGACGTCGCTCGTCGACGAGCACACCGCGACGGTCATCGACGAGCACCGCGACGTGATGAGCGCCGTCGTCTCCGAGGTGGTCGCCGTCACCAGGGCGGAGGGCATCGCACTGCACCCGTTCGACGGGATCGACGCCTTCGACCTGACCGTCGACGCCGACCCCGACGCGCGCCGGCTCGCCTTCGACGCACTGGTCCGCTTCACGGGCTCGCTGCCGGGCAAGGAGCGCAGCGGAGTGTTCCGCGACCTCGCGGTGCGGAGGCGACCGACCGAGGCGCGGCCGGAGCTCCGATCCGTCATCGCCGCCGGCGAGCGGCACGGCATCGAGGCGCCGCACCTGAGGCGGCTCGAGCGACTCCTCGGCGAGATCGAGGCGGGGGAGCGCGGCTTCGGCCGGGCCAACCTCGCCGAGCTGGCCGTCACGAACTGACCTGGGAAAGGAAGACCGGACATTGAACCAACCGCTAGCGACCGGACCGCGCCGGATGAAGCCGCGTCGGCCGGACGCGAACCTCCGGTTCGGCATGATGTGGCCGAACTCGCCGTCGCCGAACGTCACCTCGCGCGCCGTCGCCGAGCGCAACCCCGACATCCTCGACTTCAACTCGCACGCCGAGCTCGCGAGGACCGCGGAGCGGGTCGGCTTCGACTTCGTCTTCTTCGCCGACGGCTACACCAACCACGGCGAGGACAACGCGCGGGTCGGGCACGGCGAGCCCTGCGTCTCGGCGCCGATCTTCGCCCCGATCGTGATGGCGGCCACCGAGCACATCGGCGTCGTCACCACGATGCACGCGCGCTACCTCTCGCCGGTCGTGCTCGCCCGGCTCGGCGCCAATCTGGACGTCCTCTCCGGAGGACGGTGGGGGTGGAACATCGTCCCCGGGTCGAAGGGGAGCGAGGAGCTGCTGTTCGGCATCGAGGGCGTCGAGCACGACGAGCGCTACGCCGTCGTCGCCGAGACGCTCGACGCCGTGCGCGCGCTGTGGGCCGCGGACGGCAAGCCGATCGACTTCGAGGGGAAGTACTACCACCTGCGCGGCGTGCCCCGCGGGCCCTACCCGGTGCAGGAGTCGCCGGCGATCTTCAACGCCGGCGCCTCGCCGGCCGGGCAGGAGTTCATCGCCAGGTCGGCCGACTACGCCTTCTTCGCGGTGACCGACGACCTCGACGCCACCAAGTCGCTGGTGGACGGCCTCGAGGCGCGCGCCGCCGCCGCGGGCCGCGAGCCGTACGCGGTGAGCGCGGCGGGCTCCATCGGCGTGGTCGTCGACAAGACCAGCCGGGCGGCCAAGGACAAGCTCGACTGGATCGTCGAGCACATCGACATGCCGGCCGCGCGCGGCTGGGCCAAGGGCTTCCTCGGCGGGAGCCAGACCTACGCGCAGCTGTTCGGCACCGAGCTCGACGAGGCCGCGAAGAAGATCGGGCTCGCCGCCGGCAGCCGGGTGCTCGTCGGCACCGCCGAGGAGATCGCCGAGCAGATCATCGAGATCCACCGGTACACGGGTCTGCGCGGCTACATGATGCTCAACATGCTCTGGGATCCCAAGGAGGTCGCAATGCTAGAAGGGGTGTTCCCCGTATTGGAAGCCGCAGGCGTCTACGAGGCGCCGGCGAAGCGGGGGTGGTCCTGGTGAGCACCGCCCCGATGGACTTCCACTCCGACGAGGAGAACCAGGCCCGGCTCGACTCGGGCCCGCTCTCCCGTCGCTCGCTGGGTGCGATCGACACCCACACGCACTACTTCCCGGCGCCCTACCGCGCCGCGATCGACGCGGCCGGGATCACGCACCCGGACGGCTACCACGCCGGCGTGCCGTCGTGGTCGCTGGATGCTCAGCTCGCGCACATGGAGAACCTCGGCATCGAGACCGCGGTGCTCTCCATCTCGACGCCGGGGGTGCAGCTGGCCAACAACGACCCGGCGAAGGTCGCGCGCGACGCGAACGAGGAGGGCGCGCAGCTCGCGCGCGACCACCCCGGCCGGCTCGGGTTCTTCGCGTCCATCCCGATGGACGGCGTCGACCGGGCGATCGCGGAGATCGAGCACGCGTACGAGCGGCTCGGCGCCTGGGGCGTGTGCCTGATGACCCACACCAACGGCGTCTACCTCGGCGACCCGTCGCTCGAGCCGGTGTTCGAGGCGCTCGGCCGCTACCGGGCCCGGGTGCTGGTCCATCCGACCGAGCCCGCCGCCTTCCCCGCGCAGGTGATGCCCGGCTGGTCGCGCTCGATGTACGAGTACTTCTTCGACACGACCAGGACGTTCATCAACCTGATCTTCTCCGGTCAGCTGGTGCGCAACCCCGGGGTGCGGATGATCATCCCGCACGCGGGTTCGGCGCTGCCGGCCCTCGCGCAGCGCATCGAGCGCAACGTGAAGCGCGGGAACGCCGAGGCCGGCCAGCAGCGCTACCCGAGCATGATCGAAAGCCTGCGCTCCTGCTGGTTCGACACCGCCGGCTCGGTGCTGCCGCATCAGATGGCGTCGCTGCTCGCGCTCGCCGACCCGACCCGCATCCTGTGGGGGAGCGACTTCCCCTACACGAACGCGCAGATGGGCGCGGAGCTGTGCGCGGACATGCGCACCAGCGACATCCTCACCGAGGCGCAGCGGAGGGCGATCCTGCGGGACAACGCGCTCGCGCTGTTCGCCGACAAGCTCCCGGCGACCGCCGGATGAGCGGCGAGGGCACCCGCGGCTTCGCGCAGCACGAGGGCTACCGCGGCTATCGATCGTTCGACTACCTCCGGCCGGGCGAGGACTACAAGGCGTACGAGCTCACCCCCGAGATCGACCGGCTGCCGCTGCACGACCTCGGGCTGACCGAGCAGCAGCGGGATCGGGCGGAGCGACTGCTGCAGGACTCGCTCGTGATCAGCCTGCACGACCATCCGCAGATCTACCCGCTCGACATGTCCGAGGCCATCGAGTACGGGCAGGGCGGCCGCTATCCGGTCGGCTTCGAGGCGCTCTCCTACTCCGGGATCGACGTCATGTTCGACTCGCTGGCCGGCCCCACCGGCTGCATCGCGAGCCACTACGGCTGGACCTGGGGCGACATCGTCTACGACGTCGGCCATCGGCTCGCCGACATCGCGCACCAGGACTACGTCCGTCCGGTGCACACGATCGACGAGCTGCGGTCGATGCACGGCTCCGGCCACATGGGCTGGGTGCTCACCATCGAGGCGGCGACGATGATCGAGAACGACCTCGACCGGCTCGACGTGCTCTACGGCTGGGGCGTGCGGCAGATGGGGCTCGTCTACAACGAGGCGAACCTCGTCGGCGGCGGCCTCAAGGAGTCCTCCGACGGCGGCCTGACCCGGTTCGGGCATCGCGTCGTCGAGCGGATGAACCGGCTCGGCATGTCGATCGACCTCTCGCACGCCGGCGACCGCACCTCGCTCGACACCATCCACGCCTCGGCCGCGCCCGTCATGATCACGCATGCCGGCGCGCGGGGGGTGTGGCCGAGCGAGCGGATGAAGCCGGACTCGGTGCTCCGGGCGCTCGCCGAGCGGGGCGGCCTCCTCGGCATCGAGTCGGCGCCCAATTCGACGCTCGCCCCGGGGGTCGACGCCCACAACATCGAAACCGTGATGCGCCACTTCGAGTACTGCGCCGAGCTCATGGGCATCGACCATGTGACCCTGGGGCCGGACACGCTGTACGCCGATCATCGGAGGCTGCACATCGTGTTCGCGGGCCACTTCGGCTCGAACGTGGCGTCGCCGGACCCCGCGTCCCCGCCGGCGCCGGGGACGCGCGAGGGGGTCGACCCGGACACCCCCGTGACGACGTACGATCACGTCGCCGGCATGGAGAACCCGACGGAGAACTTCCGGAACGCGATCGGCTGGCTCGTCCAGCACGGGTACTCCGACGACGACATCCGAAAGGTCGTCGGCGGGAACACGCTGCGGGCGCTCGAGGCGACCTGGGTGCGGTGATGGTCGCGGCGCAGGAGGTGCTCGCCCGCGCGGCCTCGTTGCGCGCCGAGCTCGTCGCGCTCCGGCGGACGCTGCACGCCCATCCGGAGGTCGGCCTCGACCTGCCGCGGACCGTCGCGGCGCTCGACGCGGCCCTCGCGGCGCACGGGCTCGCGGCGACGCCGGGGCGCGCGGTCGCGTCCCGGGTGCTGGTGATCGAAGGCGCGAGGCCCGGGCCGACGGTGGTGCTGCGCGCGGATCTCGACGCGCTGCCGATCCTCGAGGACGACGGCAACGACCCGCGATCCGAGGACGACGGCCGGATGCACGCCTGCGGGCACGACCTGCACGCCGCGATGCTCGTCGGCGCGGCGGCGCTGCTGCACGAGCTCCGCGCCGAGCTCGCCGGCCGGGTGGTCTGCGTGTTCCAGCCGGGCGAGGAGGGCTACGAGGGCATGCAGGCGATGCTCGACGAGGGCCTGATGGACGTCGTCGGGCCGGACGCGGTCGCCAGCTACGCGCTGCACGTGCTCTCCGACACCCTGCCGAACGGGGTCTTCGCCGGTCGCGCCGGCGTCTCGCACGCCACGAGCGGCACCTTCGAGATCACGATCGAGGGGGCCGGCGGGCACGCCGCGTTCCCGCACACCACCAGGGACCCGATCCCCGCGGCCGCGGACCTCGTGACGCAGCTCCAGGTGGCGGTCACCCGCTCCTTCGACGTGTCGCGTCCGGTGATCCTCACCGTCGGCAGCGTCCACGCGGGCGACGCGCCGAACGTCATCCCGAGCACGGCGGTGCTGCGCGGCACCGTGCGCGCCTTCGCGGAGGACTCGGCCGCGCTCGTGCCGGCGATGATCGAGCGCGTCGCGCTCGGGGTGGCGGCCGCGCACGGGGTGTCCGCTCGGGTCGGGTTCGTGCCCGGCTACCCGGTCGTGGTCAACGCCGCCTCGGAGGTCGCGGCCTTCGAGCGCGCGATCCGCGAGCTGCTCGGCGACGACCGCTTCCAGCCGCTCGCCGCACCGCTGCCGGCCGGCGACGACATGGGCCGCCTGATGCAGCGCGTCCCCGGCGCCTTCCTCCTGCTCGGCGCGGCGCCCGCCCGCTCGGCGGACGGCGGGACCCATCCGAACCATTCGGCGAAGGCCGAGTTCGACGAGGAGGTCATGGTCGACGGCGCCGCCGCGCTCGCCTGGCTCGCACTGACCCGCACCTCGGCCGGGCGCCCATGACCGAGCAGGACGGGGTGCCCGCGGCGCTCGACGCCGAGCGATTCCGCCGGGTGCTCGGGAACTATCCGACCGGCGTCGCCGCGATCACCGCCGTCGCCGCCGACGGCATCCCGGTCGCGATGGTCGTCGGCAGCTTCGGCTCGGTCTCCCTCGACCCGCCGCTGGTCATGTATATGCCCGCGAAGGAATCGACGAGCTACGCGGATCTCCGCGGCCTCCCGAGCTTCTGCGTCAACGTGCTCGGTGCCGACCAGGAGGAGCTCTGCCGCACCCTCAGCCTGCGGGGGTCGCGGACCAAGCTCGAGGGCGTGCCATGGCATCCCGCCGCCGGCGGCGCGCCCATCGTCGACGGCTCGATCGCCTGGATCGAGTGCGCGCTCGAGCAGGTCGTCGACGCGGGCGACCACGACATCGTGATCGGCCGGGTGGTCGACCTCGACACCTCGTCGCCGGAGCCGGCGCTCCCGCTGGTGTTCTACCAGGGCGGCTTCGGGCGCTTCTCCGCCCACTCCCGGGTGGTCCCCACGACGCGCGACGCCGTCGGCGTGCTCGGCGTCGTCGCCGCGGTGCGCGCGCCGATGGAGACCCTGGCCGAGGAGCTCGGGGTCGAGTGCATCGCGGTCGGCCTCGTCGAGCGCTGGGTCGTGGCGCTCGCGAGCGCCGGCACGCCGAGCAGCGGCCAGTCGCCGATGCCGATCGGCGTGCGACTGCCGTTCGAGGCGCCGCAGGGCGCGCTCATGGTGGCCTGGGAGGGCGAGGCGACCCGCCGGCGATGGCTGCGCGAGGGGACAGGCCCGCGCGACGAGTCGCTCGTCGCCGCTCATCTCGCCGCCCTCGACCGGGTGCGCGAACGCGGCTGGACGGTCAGCCTCGTGCGGCCGGAGACCAGCGAGATGGAGCGCCACATCGCGCGTCTGGCCGAGGGCGACGCCTCCGCCATGCAGGATCTCCGAGCGATCGATTCCCGGATCGACGATCCCTCGGAGTACGAGATCGACGAGATCGAACCGGAGAAGGAGTATCGCGTGCGCCATATCTCGGCCCCCGTCTTCGACGCGACCGGCAGGGTCGCCGTCTACCTGTCCCTGCGGGGACTGCCCGAGCGGACCTCGGGCGCCCGGCTGCGATCGATGATCGATCGCCTGACCGCGGTCGCCGCCTCGGCCGCCGGGGTCCGCGCGTGAGCGCGGGGTTCGCCGGCAGGGTCGCCGTCGTCACCGGCGCCGCGGGGGACATCGCGCGGCTCGCGGCGCAGCGGCTCGCCGCCGAGGGCGCGACCGTCTGGGCGGTGGACCTCGCGTTCGCCGAGCCGAGCGAGGAGGCCGTCGGCGCCGGACGGATCATCCGCCGCCGGCTCGACGTGACCGACTCCGCCGCGGTGGCGGAGCTCTTCGCCGAGGTCGCCCGCACGACCGGGCCGGCGACGCTGCTGCTCAATGCTGCCGGCGGACCGGGCAGCCGCCGTGCGCCGGTCGAGGAGATCGGCGACGAGGACTGGCACCGGGTGGTCGCGCTCAACCTCGACGCCGTGTTCTACTGCGTGCGCGAGGCCACCCGATGGATCAAGGACGCCGGCCTCCAGGGGTCGTTCGTCATCATCTCCTCCGGCGCCGGGCGGACCTCGTCGCGCACCGGCGTCCAGGCCTACGGGGCCGCGAAGGCCGGCGCGATCGGCCTGACCCGGCAGCTCGCCCGGGAGGTCGGCAAGCACGGCATCCGGGTGAACTGCATCGCCCCGGGCCTGGTCGAGGTGGAGGGCATCCGCGCGGAGATCGAGAGCATCCCGCCCGCGGCGATGGAGCAGCACCTCTCGAACGTCGCGCTCGGCCGCCTCGGCCGGCCGGCCGACCTGACGGGGCCGATCCTGTTCTTCCTCGGTGAGGACGCCGCGTTCGTGACGGGGCAGACGATCAGCGTCGACGGCGGGTCGATCATGCTGGGCTGACGCCCGCGACCGGACCAGGGGGCGCGAGGGCGACCCCGGTAGGCTTGGACGTCGTGACGGAGGAGATCGAGGCGGCCGAGCCGACCGCCGAGGAGATCAGCGAGCAGATGCGCGTCCGTCTCGGCAAGCGGGCGCGGCTCATCGAACGCGGCGCCGACGCGTACCCCGTCGCGCTGCCGATCACGACGACGATCGGCGAGGTGCGCGCACGCCACCCCGACCTCGAGCCCGGCGCCGAGACCGGCGAGTCGGTCGGCCTCGCCGGACGCGTCGTCTTCCGCCGCGACACCGGGAAGCTGTCCTTCGTCTCCCTGCAGGCCGGCGACGGCCAGCGCATCCAGGCGATGCTCTCGGCGGCGGTGGTCGGCGAGGGCTCGCTCGAGGACTTCAAGGACGTCGTCGACCTCGGCGATCACCTCTTCGTGCACGGCGAGGTCGTCTCGAGCCGTCGCGGCGAGCTCAGCGTCATGGTCGACGAGTGGCAGCTCGCCGCGAAGGCCCTGCGGCCGCTGCCGAACATGTACAAGGAGCTCTCCGAGGAGTCGCGCGTGCGCTCGCGCTACCTCGACCTCATCGTCCGCGAGCAGGCGCGCGAGACGGTGCGCGCGCGGGCGGCGGTGAGCGCGAGCCTGCGCGCGACGTTCGCCGCGAACGGCTACCTCGAGGTCGAGACGCCGATGCTCCAGGTGCAGCACGGCGGCGCCTCCGCGCGACCGTTCGTCACACGGTCGAACGCCTTCGACACCGAGCTCTACCTGCGGATCGCGCCGGAGCTGTTCCTGAAGCGCGCCGTCGTCGGCGGGCTCGAGCGGGTGTTCGAGATCAACCGGAACTTCCGCAACGAGGGCGCGGACTCCACGCACAGCCCCGAGTTCGTCATGATCGAGGCGTACGAGGCCTACGCCGACTACGGGCGGATGGCCGATCTGACGCAGGAGCTGGTGCAGGACGCGGCGCTCGCCGTCTCCGGCTCGCTGACGGTGACCTGGGCGGACGGCACCGAGTACGACCTCGGCGGCCGGTGGGACCGGATCCGGATGTACGAGTCGCTCTCCGCCGCCTCGGGGCGCGAGGTCGGCCCAGAGACCCCGTTCGAGGAGCTCGCGGCCTGGGCGGCCGAGCTCGGCATCGAGGTGCGGCACCCGATCCACGGCAAGTACGTCGAGGAGCTCTGGGAGCACTTCGTCAAGCCGGATCTCGTCCGCCCGACCTTCGTGATGGACTTCCCGGTCGACACCTCGCCGCTGGTGCGCGACCACCGGTCGACGCCCGGCGTCGTCGAGAAGTGGGATCTCTACACCCGCGGCTTCGAGCTCGCGACCGGCTACTCCGAGCTGGTCGACCCCGTGATCCAGCGCGAGCGCTTCGTCGAGCAGGCGCGGCTCGCCGGCCGCGGCGACGACGAGGCGATGCGGCTCGACGAGGAGTTCCTCCGCGCGCTCGAGCACGGCATGCCGCCGACCGGCGGCATCGGCGTCGGCCTCGATCGGCTGCTGATGGCGATCACGGGCCTCGGCATCCGCGAGACGATCCTCTTCCCGCTGGTGAAGTAGCGGTGGACCGCCGAAGCTCCCGGCTCGTGATGGGCGTCGTGCTCGCGGCGCTGGTGATCGGCGTCGCCGTCTGGTTCCTCGTCGCCCGCTGAGCCGCGTCCCGTCGCGCCGCCGCCGGGATGCCGCACGGCCGTGCGGCGCCGCCTCCCGGGAAGAGATGAGAGACTGGTGGGGTGCCGCAGGAGTTCTGGGCGAACGCCGTCTACTCGCTGATCCCGACCATCGTGCTCGGGCTGGTGTTCTGGCTGATCCTGCGCTCGGTGATCCACGCCGACCGCAGGGAGCGCGCCGTCGCGGCGCGGATCGAGGCCGAGGAGCGCGCCAGGATCGGCCTCCCGCCGCGGTCCTGACCGAGCAGCGGCTCCCGAGCGGGCGCCTCAGGCCCCCGGGCGCGCCAGTCCCAGATGCTCGCGCAGGGTGTCGCCCTCGTAGTCGGCGTGGAAGTAGCCGCGCTCCTGCAGCTCGGGGACGAGCAGCTCGCAGATGTTCCGCAGGCCGCCCGGGATCCACGGCGGGTTGAAGTTGAAGCCGTCGCAGGCCCCCGACTCGAACCAGTCGATCATCCGGTCGGCGATCTGCGCCGCGGTGCCGGCGACGAAGCCGTGCCCGAACGAGCGGGTGTTGGTGAGGATCAGGTCGCGCAGCGTCAGGCCGCGGTCCTCGGCGAGCCGGCGGTACATCACGTAGCGGCTGTAGTCCTGCCACTCGCCCCAGCGCTCGGCCGGGATCGGCTCGTCGAGCTCGAGCTCCGACAGGTCGATCGAGATCGCCTTGCCGAGCGTGCTGCGGCCGAGCTCGAAGTCGACGACCGAGTCGAGCATCCGCACCAGCTCTGCGGCGTCCCGCTCCGTCTCGCCGACGACCGCGATGATGCCGGGCAGCACGATCGTGTCGGTGCGGGCGCGGCCGTGCCCGGCCGCCATCTGCTTGATCCGGTCGTAGAACGCGATGGCCTCGGCCTTGTCCGGCTGCGCCGTGTAGATCAGGTCGCCGATGCGGGCGCCGAGGTCCATCCCGGTCGGCGAGGAGCCGGCCTGCGCGAGGACGGGATGCCCCTGCGGCGACCGCCCCATGGTGAGCGATCCGACGACGTCGAAGAACTCGCCGTGATGCTCGATGTCGTGCACCCGGTCGCGGTCGAGCCACACGCCGCGCTCGCGGTCCGCCGTGATGGCGTCGTCGGCCCAGCTGTCCCAGAGCTCGCGGACCACGTCGACGAACTCGCCGGCGCGGCGGTAGCGCTCCTCGGCCTCCGGCATCCCGGTCATGCCGAAGTTCTTGTCCCCGGTGAGCGAGGTGACGACGTTCCACCCGGCACGGCCGCCGCTGATGTGATCGAGGCTGTTGAACATCCTGGCCGCGTTGTACGGCTCGCTGAAGGTGGTGGAGAGCGTGCCGACCAGGCCGATCCTCGAGGTGCGCGCGGCCGTCGCCGCCAGCGTGGTGAGCGGCTCGTGGAAGGCGTTGAACTCGATGTTGCCGGCGACCACGTTGTCGTTCACCAGCGCGTCCGCGAGGAAGACCGCGTCGATCTTGGCGTCCTCCGCCATCCGGGCGACGTCCAGGAAGAGCGGGAACCCGCCGAGCTCCTCGGCGCGGGAGCCGGGCAGGGTCCACGACTTCTTGAAGTAGCCGGTCAGGGCCATGAAGAGGGTGAGCGTCATGCGCCGGCCTTCGGGCCCGGAATACTTCGTCACAGAACGAAATGATATTCGCTCCTCGTGCTGCGTCCACGGCCGTCGAGCCGCTCGGCCGAGCGGGGCGCCCCGCTCCGCCGGGTCAGAGCGCCTGGACGACGATCGTGATGAACGTCACGCCGCCGGCGAGCACGAGCAGGCCGATGACGGTGAGCCAGACGATCCACTTGCGCTGGCGCAACCGCCCGAGGAATCCGCTCGGGCCGCTCTCGTCCGTCATGCGGCCGACTCTAGCGCCAAGCCCGCGCACTGCGCCCACGGCGAACACCGGCACATCGGCCGTGCCCGCGGCGTTAGCCTCGATGAACGGAGTCCACCGGCGACTCCGGCTCAAGGAGTCCTCCAGATGTTCGAGCGTTTCACCGACCGAGCCCGTCGCGTGGTTGTCCTGGCCCAGGAAGAGGCCAAGATGCTCAACCACAACTACATCGGCACGGAGCACATCCTGCTCGGCCTCATCCACGAGGGGGAGGGCGTCGCCGCCAAGGCCCTCGAGTCGCTCGGCATCTCGCTCGACGCCGTGCGCGAGCAGGTGCAGGACATCATCGGCCAGGGCCAGCAGCAGCCGACCGGCCACATCCCCTTCACCCCGCGCGCGAAGAAGGTGCTCGAGCTGAGCCTGCGCGAGGCGCTGCAGCTCGGCCACAACTACATCGGCACGGAGCACATCCTGCTCGGCCTCATCCGCGAGGGCGAGGGCGTCGCCGCGCAGGTGCTCATCAAGCTCGGCGCGGACCTGAACAAGGTGCGCCAGCAGGTCATCCAGCTGCTCTCCGGCTACCAGGGCAAGGAGGCCGTCGCGGTCGGCGGCAACCAGGAGCAGGCCCAGGGCTCCGACAAGGGCTCGCAGGTGCTCGACCAGTTCGGCCGGAACCTCACCCAGGCCGCCCGCGAGGGCAAGCTCGACCCGGTCATCGGGCGCGAGAAGGAGATGGAGCGGGTCATGCAGATCCTCTCCCGCCGCTCGAAGAACAACCCGGTCCTGATCGGAGAGCCCGGCGTCGGCAAGACCGCCGTGGTCGAGGGGCTCGCGCAGGCGATCGTCAAGGGCGAGGTCCCGGAGACGCTCAAGGACAAGCAGCTCTACTCGCTCGACCTCGGGTCGCTCATCGCCGGCTCCCGCTACCGCGGCGACTTCGAGGAGCGCCTCAAGAAGGTCACCAAGGAGATCCGCACCCGCGGCGACATCATCGTGTTCATCGACGAGATCCACACCCTCGTCGGCGCCGGTGCGGCGGAGGGCGCGATCGACGCGGCCTCGATCCTGAAGCCGCTGCTCGCCCGCGGCGAGCTGCAGACGATCGGCGCCACGACGCTCGACGAGTACCGCAAGCACTTCGAGAAGGACGCGGCGCTCGAGCGCCGGTTCCAGCCGGTGCAGGTGCAGGAGCCGTCGATCCCGCACGCCATCAACATCCTCAAGGGGCTGCGCGACAAGTACGAGGCCTTCCACAAGGTCTCGATCACCGACGACGCGATCGTGGCGGCGGCGAAGCTCGCCGACCGCTACGTGCAGGACCGCTTCCTGCCGGACAAGGCGATCGACCTGATCGACGAGGCCGGCGCGCGGCTGCGCCTCAGCATCCTCTCCAGCCCGCCGGAGCTGCGCGCGTTCGACGAGCGGATCGCCGACGTCCGCGCCCGCAAGGAGCAGGCGATCGAGGACCAGGACTTCGAGAAGGCCGCGTCGCTGCGCGACGAGGAGAAGACCCTGCTCGGCGAGCGGCTGCGCCTGGAGAAGCAGTGGAAGGCCGGCGAGATGGGCGCGACCGGCACGGTCGACGAGGGCATCATCGCCGAGGTGCTCGCCGCCGCGACCGGCATCCCGGTGTTCAAGCTCACCGAGGAGGAGACGGCCCGGCTGCGCTTCATGGAGCAGGCGCTGCACCAGCGTGTCATCGGCCAGGAGGAGGCGATCGCCGTCCTCGCGAAGTCGATCCGCCGCACCCGGGCCGGCCTGAAGGACCCGAAGCGCCCCGGCGGCTCGTTCATCTTCGCCGGCCCGACCGGCGTGGGCAAGACCGAGCTCGCCAAGGCGCTCGCGGAGTTCCTGTTCGACGACGAGGACGCCCTGATCACGCTCGACATGTCCGAGTACGGCGAGAAGCACACCGCCTCGCGGCTGTTCGGCGCCCCTCCCGGCTTCGTCGGCTTCGAGGAGGGCGGCCAGCTCACCGAGAAGGTGCGGCGCAAGCCGTTCTCCGTCGTGCTCTTCGACGAGATCGAGAAGGCGCACCCGGACATCTTCAACTCGCTGCTGCAGATCCTCGAGGAGGGCCGGCTCACCGACGGTCAGGGCCGGGTCGTGGACTTCAAGAACACGATCATCATCATGACGACGAACCTCGGCACGAAGGACATCACCAACGGCCCGGTCGGCTTCCAGGCCGAGGGGGACGCCCGCAACGACTACGAGCGGATGGCCGGCAAGGTCAAGGAGGAGCTCAAGAAGAACTTCCGGCCCGAGTTCCTGAACCGCGTCGACGAGATCATCGTCTTCCCGCACCTGACCCACGCGGAGCTGCTCGAGGTCGTCGACCTCTTCATCAAGCGGCTGCGCGACCGGCTCTACGAGCGGGAGATGTCGATCGAGGTCACGCTCCCGGCGAAGGAGCGCCTGGCGGAGATCGGCTGGGACCCGTCGCTCGGCGCCCGGCCGCTGCGCCGCGCGGTGCAGCATGAGGTCGAGGACGCGATGAGCGAGAAGATCCTCTACGGCGAGTTCAAGAACGGCGACCACGTCACGGTCGACTTCGTGGACGGCGAGTTCACGTTCGCCGCGGCCCCGCGCGGGGACGCGGCGCCCGCCGCGGAGCCGGTGCCCGCGGAGGCGTGACGCCTGGCCTCCGGGCCGGGCTCAGCCGCCGAGCCGTCGCTTCGCGGCGAGGTACTCCTCGCTGATCGAGGCGACGGCCTCGCGGTAGGCGGACTCCAGTCGTCCGAGCGGCTCGCCGAGGTCCTCGCCGTCGCCGAGCTCGCGGAGCCGCCCGACGAACGCGTCGCGCGCGACCTGGTAGGCGCGCAGCACCGCGTCGAGCGGGAGGCTGGTGCCGATCGCGCTCGCGAGCCCGACGTTCCGCGCCGCGGCCATCGCCGCCGGCTCGCCCCGCAGCACGTGCAGCACCTCGTCGGCGTTCTGCTGCACGGACGGGCCGAGCAGCGTCCGCGCCGTCGCGTCCGCGGAGTACTCGGGCACCTCGACCAGGATGCGCGCCGTGACCCGGTCGGCGAACTCCTCGATCTCGGCCTGCAGCCGGTCGATCGCCCTCCATGTCACTCGAACAGGGTACGCGGCATCGCTCCCGGATCGCATCGCGCCCCGCCCGCGCCGCCGCCCGCCGGTCGCGGCCGCCGGGTAGTCTGGACCCCCGTGACCGTCACCGTGCGCCGCGCCCGGACCGGCGACGTGCCGGCGATGCGCGCGATCGCCGCCCCGCTCGTCGAGCGCCGCATCCTGCTCGGCAAGGAGTGGGTCGAGTCCTACGGCGCGGTCCCGGAGTTCCGCGTCGCGGTCGACGCCGAGGGGCGGGTGGTCGGCTTCGGCGCCCTGCACGTGATCTGGTCGGACCTCGGGGAGATCCGCACGCTCGCCGTCGCCGACGAGTGGCGCGGCCACGGCGTCGGGCACGCGCTGCTCGAGGCGCTCGAGGAGGACGCGCGCGGCTACGGGCTCTCCCGGCTGTTCTGCCTGACCTTCGAGGTGGCGTTCTTCGGCCGGCACGGCTTCGTCGACATGGGGTCCGAGACCGTCGACCCGGACGTCTACGCGGAGCTCGTCCGCTCCAGCGACGAGGGCGTCGCCGAGTTCCTCGACCTCGCCCGGGTGAAGCCGAACACCCTCGGCAACACCAGGATGCTGAAGCGGCTCTGAGCGCGACGGTCGCGCGCAACGCCGGGCGCGCACCCCGCGGGCGCCGGTGCGCCGACATACCCTGACGGCATGTCGAGCGTCGTGCGTCCGCGGGGCCCCCTGCCGCCGAAGGTGTACTGGCGGCGGCGGCTGCTCGTGCTCGGGATCCTCGTCGCGATCGTCGTGATCCTCGTCATCGTCCTCATCCCCCGCGGCAGCGGCCAGTCGACGCCGGCGCCGACCACGTCGATCGGGGCGACCCCGGGCCCGACGGCGACCGCCGGCGGCGCCTGCGACCCGACTCGGATCGCGCTGACCGCGGACA
>Ga0209934_1001146_pt1 | contig 16828 bp, 18 predicted proteins | sample ThiBiot_750_plan_2_FD_183950 | JGI IMG/M metagenome (GOLD analysis project Ga0209934, IMG submission 183950) | Wastewater bioreactor microbial communities from Cape Town, South Africa - Thiocy_expt_750_plan (SPAdes) | ecosystem: Engineered > Bioreactor > Thiocyanate-remediating >...
CGCTCGAAGCGCCGCCCCGCCGCCCGCTCGGTCAGGAACCGCGCGAGCGCCTCGGTCTCCGGCATCTCGGGCATGTGCTCATCCTCGCACCGCTCCGGCCACGGCGAGGTCGAGCAGCGTCGCGCAGCCGATCGGGCTCATCGGCCGGTGCGCGACTCCACGTAGCCGGCGAGGTTGGCGAGCGAGGACGCCATCCCGACGGCGTGGTCGGCGGCGGAGATCCCCGGCGGCACGTGCTCCGCGCGCAGCTCGACGAGCGTGCCGTCCGGGGCCGGACGCAGCTCCCAGGTCATCGTCATGGTGCCGGCGTAGCCCGCGTCCTCGCTCGGGAAGTCCACCGTCTGGACGATCCGCTCCACTGGCACGATCTCGACGAACCGGACGTCGGCGACGTCCGAGTCCTCGCTCGCCTTGCCGCGGCCGCTCGCGTCGGCATAGGTGAGGACGAGCCGGTACGAGCCGCCGGGCCGGATGTCGGCGTGCTCGAAGCGCCCGCTCATCCCCTCGGGCGGCAGCCAGCGCAGCAGCGCCTGCGGATCGACCATCGCCGCGAACACCGCGGCGGGCGCTCGCCGCACGAGGCGGCTCGCCCGGTCGACCCTGGTCATGACGCCCAGTATGCGCGCGACGGCTCAGGAGGCGCCCGCGCCGCTGCCGACCGGCACCGGCACCACCTCGAAGACCGCGGTCGTCGGCGCCGCCTGCGCGAAGCCCTCGGGCGTGCGCTCCGGCGCCGCGCCGACCATCTTGAGGAACCGGCCGGGCATGCCCCGCTCGCCGAACGCGACGACGACCCGCTCCTTGTGCGCCGGGTCGGTGACCTCGACGAGCCGGACGGCCTCGATGTCCCCGGCGACGTCGATCGCGGCGTCGCCGTCGGCCCTCGCGTTCTGCGCCCAGTTCGCCGTCCCGATCGCGGCGACGACGTACGTCCGGCCGTCGACCTCCACCGGGGTGACCGGGGTCGAGCGCAGCTCGCCGGACTTGCGGCCGTTGAGCGTCAGCACCACGACCGGCCCGAAGCGCACCCCGATGCGGTTGAGCCCCTTGACGACGGCGTCGCCGTACGGCTGGATCCAGGGAAGTCGCTCGTCCATGCCCGCGATGCTACGGAGGCAAGCTCCATGGACCCTGGCCGGCCGAGGCATCAGGACGAGCAGCGGTGCCGACCGGGGGACGACATCAGGCGGCTCGGCAGCGAACCCCTCGGCGCTACGTCTCGTCGGCCCGACGCAGCTGCGATCCCGCGATCACGAAGAAGGCGCCGAGCCCGCCGACGAGGGCGCTCACCCCGTAGGCGAGCACCGAGGTCATCAGGGAGGTGCGCAGGGAGGCCGCCGTCGACAGGGCGGCGCTCTGCTTTCGCAATTCGGCCGCCTCGTCGCTGCCGCCCTCGACGTCGCGCAGCGCGGCGCTGATGTCGGCGAAGGTGCGCCCGCCCGCGCCGCGCTCGGCATTGCCCTTGATGACGAGCGCCTCGACGTAGGCTGTCACCGGATCCTGGACGCGCCTGCCCGCGAGCAGCGGCGCGTTCCCGGGCACCGTGATCTTCTCGTCGCGCAGCTGCTTCGTCACGGTGAGCCATGCGCCGGCGCCGGCGGCGAGGAGCACGGAGCCCGCGGCGATGGCGAGCCCTCCGACGCGGCGGAGGGTCGGGATGGAGGGCGGCGACGTCATCATCGTCCTTTCACGGGAGGAAGCGCTCGGGGGAATCCTCCCTGATCTGGAGGGTACCGAGCATCGCCGGCATCGGCACGCCCTGCTTCGATCCCCCGGAGATGGCGAGCCGACCGGCGCTCGTGTCCAGATCCTCGCTCCGGACGCCTAGCTGTGGCGGAACTCGACCACGTCGCCGTCCTGCATGACGTAGTCCTTGCCCTCGATGCGGGCCTTGCCCTTCGCGCGGGCCTCGGCGACCGAGCCGGTCTCGACGAGGTCGGAGAACGAGATGACCTCGGCCTTGATGAAGCCCTTCTCGAAGTCGGTGTGGATGACGCCCGCGGCCTGCGGCGCCTTCCAGCCCTTGCCGATCGTCCAGGCGCGCGACTCCTTCGGACCCGCGGTGAGGTAGGTCTGCAGGCCGAGGGTGTCGAAGCCGATCCGCGCGAGCTGGTCCAGGCCCGACTCCTCCTGGCCGGTCATGGCGAGCAGCTCGGCGGCCTCCTCGGGCTCGAGGTCGATGAGCTCGGACTCGATCTTCGCGTCGAGGAAGACGGCCTGGGCCGGCGCGACGAGGGCGGCGAGGCGCGCCCGGGCCGCCGCGTCGGAGAGCACCGACTCGTCGACGTTGAAGACGTAGATGATCGGCTTCGCGGTCATCAGGCCGAGGGTCCTCAGCTGCGCGAGGTCGACGCCGGTCGCGCGCGAGAGCGGGACGCCCGCGTTCAGCGCGTCGCGTGCCGCGATCGCGGCCTCGAGCACCGCCGGCTCCGCCTTCTTCCCCTTGACCTCCTTCTCGAGGCGCGGGATCGCCTTCTCGAGCGTCTGCAGGTCGGCGAGCGCGAGCTCGGTCGTGATGACCTCGAGGTCGTCCTCGGGGTTCACCGCGCCCGCGACGTGGACGACGTCGGGGTCCGCGAAGCCGCGGACCACCTGGGCGATCGCGTCGGCCTCGCGGATGTTCGCGAGGAACTGGTTGCCGAGGCCCTCGCCCTCGGAGGCGCCCTTGACGATGCCGGCGATGTCGACGAACGACACCGTCGCCGGCAGGATGCGCTCGGAGCCGAAGATCTCGGCGAGCCGCTTCAGGCGCGGGTCGGGCAGCTCGACGACGCCGACGTTCGGCTCGATCGTCGCGAAGGGGTAGTTCGCCGCGAGCACGCCGGCGCGGGTGAGCGCGTTGAACAGGGTCGACTTCCCGACGTTCGGGAGGCCCACGATGCCGATCGTCAATGCCACGGCGTACGAGCCTACCGGCGGGTAGCATGCGGAGGTGCCGACCGTCGTGCAGCGGGTGGAGAACGCCGCCATCGCGGCGGCGGTGCTCGTCGGCGCGATCGCGCTCGGCTGGCCGTGGTGGGTGCTGCTCGCCGCGTTCCTGCTCTGGGACGCGTCGGCGGCGGGCTATGCGGCCGGGCCGAGGCACGGCGCGTTCTGGTACAACCTCGTCCACAACTACACCGGACCGGCGGTGCTCGCGCTCGGCTGGGCGGTCGGCCGCCTGCTCGGGGCCGATCTGTGGATCCTGGGCCTGATCGCGGCGAGCTGGGCGTTCCACGTCGGGGTCGACCGGGCGCTCGGCTACGGGCTGAAGCTCGCGTCGTTCACCGAGACGCATCTCGGGCCGATCGGCCGGGCGCGGCGCGGCCGCGATTGACGTCGGAGCGGACGCGTCACCGACCGGTCGCGACCGGCGCCTCGCTAGGCTGACCGCCGTGGACGACCCGAACGACGACGCGGACGTGCAGGCGGTGCGCACCGCCGAGGACGCGGCGCCGCGGCGGCCGCTGCCGGTATCCATCGCGGTCGTCCTGGTCATGGTGCTCGCCGGCTTCGGGGTGCTCGAGGGCGTCCTCGTCCTGCTCGCCCGCTACGACGAGACGACGGTCGCGGCGGGCCTCGTGATGGCCGTCTCGCTCGCCGGCGCGGCCGGCATCCTGCTCTCGCTGCTGCTCGGCGCGGTCGCGGCGGCGGTCTGGCGCGGCTCGCGGGCGGCCCGCATCCTGGTCACGGTCTTCGCCGCCGCCGCGCTGCTGCTCGACGTCATCACGATCGCCGGCTCGCCGGCCGACCTGTGGTGGACGAACCTCGACGCCGTGTTCTACCTGTTCGTCATCGTCGCGCTGTGGGCGGGGCGGCGCACCGCCGCGTTCTTCAGGCAGGGGCTCCGGGCGCGCGCCGCAGTCGCAGCGGCCTCCTGAACCAGGCGCGGCCGATGAGCCGCCGGTGCACGACGCGGACCAGCTCGATGAGCCCGATCCCGATCGCGCAGACGATCGCGACGAGCAGCGCCCCGTCGAGGCCCGGGTCGACGAACTCGAGGAATCCGCCCGCGAACGGGATCGTGAAGACGAGGACGAGCCCGATCATCATCGCGCCGATCACGAGGCCCTTGACGAGGCCGATCGGCCGCGAGAGCACGCCGAGGATCCAGAGCCCGAGGATCGCGAGCACGAGCGTCGCGCCGGTGCGCAGCGGCGCGGTCGGGATGCCGAGCGAGGTCGCGGCGCTCGCGTAGGCGAGCAGGGCGACGGCGACGATCGCGCCGGTCGGGAGCGCGAAGGCGAGCGATCGGCGCAGGAAGCCCGGGGTGTACCGCGGCGTGTTCGGCAGCAGCGCGAGGAAGAACGCCGGGATGCCGATCGTCAGGCCGTCGATGATCGACATCTGCCGCGGCAGGAACGGGAACACCATGAGCGCGGCGCCGAACAGCACGGCGAGCAGCACCGCGTACGAGGTCTTCGTGAGGAACAGCATCGAGACGCGCTCGATGTTCGCGATGACCTGGCGCCCCTCGGCGACCACGCCGGGCAGGTGCGAGAAGCGGCCGTCGAGCAGGACGAGCCGGGCGACCGCCTTCGTCGCGGGCGAGCCGGACTCCATCGCGATGCCGATGTCCGCCTGCTTGATCGCGAGCGCGTCGTTGACGCCGTCGCCGGTCATCGCGACGGTGCGGCCCCTCGACTGCAGCGCGACCACGACCGCCTTCTTCTGCTGCGGCGTCACCCGGCCGAGGACGATCTCGCGCTCGAGCACCTCGGCGATCGCCGCCGGGTCCTCCGGGAGGTCGCGCGCGTCGAAGCCGTCGCCGGCGGGCAGGCCGAGGCGCCGGGCGATCGCCGCGACGGTCCTGGGGCTGTCGCCGGAGATGATGCGGACGTCGACCCCCTGCTCGGCGAAGTAGCCGAGCGTCTCGGCGGCGTCCGGGCGGACCTGCTCGGCGAAGGTGAGCAGCGCGACCGGCTCGAGCCCGCTCGGCAGCCGCTCCTCCTCGGCCGCGCCCGCGTCGAAGGGCGCGGCGGCGCGCGCGAGCACGAGCGTGCGGCGACCGGTGTCGGCGAGCGCGGCGACCCGCTCCATGAGCGCGCCGTGGCCGGCCGGGAAGACCATCTCGGGGCCGCCGAGCACCCACGATCCGACGGGGCCGGCCTCGAACGCGACGGCGCTCCACTTCCGCGCCGAGGAGAACGGGATGCGCGCGGCCGGCGCCGTCCGGGGCGCGTCCCCGAAGCGGCCGGCGAGGGAGCGGGACGTCGCGTTCGCGTCCGCCTGCTCGCCCCACCAGGCGAGCGCGGCGTGCCACGACGGCGCGACGGCGTTCGCGGGCCCCGTGCCGCCGGAGCGATCCGCCTCGTCGAACGGATGCGCGTCGTCGAAGGCGATCTCGCCCTCGGTCAGCGTCCCCGTCTTGTCGAGGCAGATGATGTCGACGCGGGCGAGGCCCTCGACGGCGGGCAGCTCGTTGACGAGCACCTTCCGGGTGGAGAGCTTCACGGCGCCGACGGCGAAGGCGATGCTCGTCATGAGCACGAGCCCGAGCGGGATCATCGCGATGACCGCGGCGATCGTGCTCACCGCGGCGTCCCGCCAGGCGCCCGACTCGATCGCCTCCGCCCAGCCGCCGAGCGCGAGCATCTGCGCGTTGAGCACGACCAGGCTCACCGGGCCGACGAGCCAGGTGATCCAGAGCAGCACGCGATCGAGCGACGCCCGCAGCTCGCTCGCCATCAGCGAGAAGCGCTTGGCCTCGTCGGCGAAGCGGTTCGCGAAGGAGTCGGCCCCGACGCGCGACGCCCGGGCGATCCCCTCCCCGCCGACGACGATCGAGCCGGAGAGCACCTCGTCGTCCGGGGCCTTGTCGATCGCATCGGACTCGCCGGTCAGCATCGACTCGTCGAGCTGCAGGCCGCGGGACTCGAGCACGACGGCGTCGGCCGGCACCTGATCGCCCGCGCGCAGCACGAGCAGGTCGTCGAGCACGACCTCGCGCGGGACGACCTCGACGTCGGCGCCGTCGCGGCGCACCCGGGCGAGCGGGGCGCTCAGCAGCGCGAGCCGGTCGAGCGACCGCTTCGCGCGGAACTCCTGGACGGAGCCGATGATCGAGTTCGCGACGGCGCTGAAGCCGAAGAGCGCGTCCTGCCAGCGGCCGAGCACGAAGAGCACGACGAAGCAGCCGACGACGATCGCGTTGAACAGGGTGAACACGTTCGCCCGGATGATGCTCCAGGCGCTGCGGCTCGAGGCCTGGTCGAAGGCGTTGACGCGGCCGTCGGCGATCCGCTCCGCGACCTCGGCGGCGGTCAGGCCGGGCGGCTCGGCGCTCGCGAGGGACGTCGCTGGCATCGTGGTCCCCCGGATCGTCGGATGAGGCGGCGGGCAGGGCCCTCACGAGCATGATAGGCAACGCGCCGAGGCGCCACACCCGCGCCGGCACCGCCGCGCCGAGGTCGCGACGTCCAGGCGAGCCCGCGCCCGGGTGACGCCGTGTCTAGGCGACGTCGCGCCGCCAGGTGGTCGCGCGCGAGAGGACGAGCAGCACGGCCGCGAGGGCGGCGAGCACGAGCCCGCCCTGCCACCAGGACAGCGCGGCCGAGTGCATCCCGGCCGCCGAGGGGTCGAGCGCGCCGAGCGAGCCGAAGAGGCCGGCTCCGACGAGGGCGTCGCTCGCCGCACCCGGCAGGAACTTCCCGACCTCGGCGCTCCACTCCCAGACGGCGCCGACGAGGCGCAGGATCGGCTCGAGGAACTGGGTGAAGACGAGCAGCAGCACGATCGCGACCACCTGGTTCGCGACGAGGCCGCCGAGGCCGACGCCGACGAGCCCCCAGAGGGCCATCGCGAGCAGGGCGCGCAGGATCAGCCCCCAGGTCTCCGCGCTGCCGAGCAGCGGGTCCCCGCCGCCCACGGCGATGACGGCGGCGCCGAGGCCGACCGAGGCGAGCAGCCCGACCACCCCGTACAGCGCGCCGAACGCCGCCCCGGCGATCGCCTTCCCGGTGACGACGACGCCGCGCCGCGGCTCGGCGAGCAGGGTCGGCGTCAGCGTGCGGTGGCGGTGCTCGGAGGTCACGATGAGCGCGCCGAGCAGCACGGGGACGAGATAGCCGACCGAGGTCGCGGTCGAGTAGACGAGGTCGGCGACCGCGCGCGGGGGCAGACTCGACCCGCCGCCGAGCGCCGCCCCGAGGTCGCCGAGGAAGAACGCGAGGAATGCCGCGACGAAGGCCGTGTAGCCGAGCAGCACGAGCCCCAGGATCCACCAGATGCGCGTGCTGACGACCCGGAGGAGCTCCGCGGCGACCGAGCGGCCGACCGCGTTCACGATCCCGCTCCTCGGATGAGCTCGAGGAAGCCGCCCTCGAGCCCCTGCGTCTCCGCGGCGAGATGCGTCACCGCGATCCCGGCGGAGAACGCGATCCGCCCGACCTCCGCGGCGTCGACGCCCTCCACGAGGAGCGCTCCGTCCGGCGCCGCGCCGACGACGCGGGGGCCGAGCGCCGCAGCGAGGTCGGCGCGCCGCCCCGCGTCGACGACGATGCGCGGGTGCGTCGGCGCGAGCCCGCCGACCGGGCCCTGGTAGACGCTCCGGCCGCGGTCGATGACGACCAGGTCGTCGACCGCCTGCTCGACCTCGGAGAGCACGTGCGAGGAGACGAGCACCGTCCTGCCCTCGGCGGCGAGCGTGCGCAGCAGCGACCGCACCCAGCGGATGCCCTCGGGATCGAGGCCGTTGATCGGCTCGTCGAGGACGAGCACGCCGGGATCGCCGAGCAGCGCCGCGGCGAGGCCGAGCCGCTGCCGCATGCCGAGCGAGTAGCCGCCGACGCGCCGACCGGCCGCCGCGGTCAGGCCCACCTGCTCGAGGACGAGCGGCACCCGCTCGCGTGCGATGCCGCCGGCGGTCGCCTGCAGCCGCAGGTGGTCGCGGGCCGTGCGGCCGGGGTGGAAGCTCGTCGCCTCGAGCGAGGCGCCGACCTCGCGCAGCGGTTGCGCCAGGTCACGGTAGCGCCGGCCGCCGATGGTCGCGGCGCCGGACGAGGCGGCGGCGAGGCCGAGGACGATCCGCAGCGTCGTCGTCTTGCCGGCGCCGTTCGGCCCGAGGAATCCGGTGACGCGGCCCGGCCGCACCGTGAAGCTCAGGTCGTCGACGGCGAGGACCTCGCGGTAGCGCTTCGCGAGGCGGCTCACCTCGATCGTGCTCGTCACACGGCAATGATATTAGTTCTATCTGTACTAGAACAAATGCGCAGCGCCGTCACGACCGCCCGTGCGCATCGGATCTTCGCGGGCACGACGGCGCGCCGCCGGGCCGTTGTCGGGGGCCGGGTTCAGGCTGGGCGTGTGCCCGACCTCAGCGCGCTCGACTTCACGGCGATCGACTTCGAGACCGCGAACCCGTCGGCGGCGAGCGCGTGCTCGGTCGGGCTCGCGAAGGTGCGCGGCGGGAAGGTCGTCGACCGGGAGGGCTGGCTCATCCTGCCCCCGGAGGGCCACGACCACTTCACGGAGTGGAACACGCGCATCCACGGACTGCGCGCCGCGGACTGCGCCGACGCCCCGCGCTGGATCGACCAGCTCCCCCGCCTCCTCGAGTACATCGAGGGCGACCCGCTCACCGCGCACAACGCCGGGTTCGACATGGGCGTCATCAAGTCCGCGTGCGAGGCGTCCGGGACCGCCACGCCGGAGTTCGACTACCTCTGCTCGCTCCAGATCGCGCGGCGGACGTACACGCTCGACTCGTACCGGCTCCCGATGGCGGCCTCCGCCGCCGGGTTCGACGACTTCCCGCACCACGACGCGCTCGCCGACGCCGAGGCCTGCGCGTGGATCATCATCGACGCGGCGAAGCGGCACGGCGCCGCGACGCTCGCCGAGCTGGGCGCCCTCGCCGGCGCGCGCATCTCCCACCTCGCCCCCGTCGCGGCGTAGTCGGCCCCCGCGGGTCGAGTAGCCGCGCAGCGGCGTATCGAGATCGTGATGTCCGGAGTCCATGCGACCCTGTCCGCATGGAACCCTGGCTCGCCGCCCTGATCGCCGCGATCGTCGGCCTCGTCGTCGGCGGCGCGATCGCGTGGCTCCTCGCGTCGAGGATCGCCGCGGACCGCTCCCGCCGGGCGATGGCGACCGGTGCGGCGTCGGCCGCGGCCGAGCGGGAGCACGCGATCGCGCTCGTGGCCGCCCGGCACGAGGCCGCGATCGCGCAGGAGCGCACCCTCGCGGCCCAGGCCTCCGCGGAGGTGCAGGCCGAGCTCTCGGCGGCGCAGGCCTCGGTCGAGGCGCTGCAGGCGCAGGTCGCGGCCGCGGCCGCGCAGCACAAGGAGCTGGTCGACCGCGGAGCGCGCGACGCGGCGGCGCAGCAGGCCCGCGAGGCCGCCGAGTCGAAGGTGCTCCAGGCGCTCACCCCCGTGCAGGAGACGCTGCGCACGATGCAGTCGAAGGTCACCGAGCTCGAGCAGCAGCGCGCCCGGCAGCACGGCGAGCTCGCGCAGCAGCTCAAGGCGGCGACCGAGGGCGAGGAGCGGCTGCGCGCGACCGCGGAGGCGCTCGCCGCCGCGCTGCGGAACAACGCGGTGCGGGGCGCGTGGGGCGAGACGCAGCTGCGCACCCTCGTCGAGTCGGCCGGGCTGCTGCCGCACGTCGACTTCACGGAGCAGGCCACGATCTCCGTCGACGACACGGCGCGCCGGCCCGACATGGTCGTCCACCTGCCCGGCGGCAAGCAGATGGCGATCGACGCGAAGGTGCCGTACAACGACTTCATCGAGGCCTCGGCGATCCCGCCGTCGGCGACCGGCGACGACGAGACGCGGCGGCGCAGCCTCATCGCCGCCCACGCGAAGCGGGTCAGGGGCCACGTCGACGCCCTCTCCGGGCGCGGCTACTGGAACGGGCTCGAGGTCAGCCCGGACTTCGTCATCGCGTTCATCCCCAACGAGGCCCTGCTCTCGGCCGCGAACGAGGGCGACGCCGGACTCATGGACTACGCGCTGTCGAAGGGCGTCGTCCTCGCCTCCCCCGTCAGCCTCTGGGCCGTGCTCAAGACGGTCGCCTTCACCTGGCGGCAGGACGTGCTGACCGAGGACGCGAAGCGGCTGTTCGACCTGAGCCGGGAGCTCTACACGCGCCTGACGACCCTCGCCGAGCACGCGGAGAAGCTCCGGCGAAGCATCGACGCGACCGTGACGAGCTACAACACCTTCGCGAGCTCGCTCGAGAGCCGCGTGCTGGTGACGGCGCGCAAGCTCGACGACCTCGACGAGTCGAGAGTGATCGCCGAGCCGAGACTCATCGAGACGAGGCCGAAGCCGCTCACCGCGCCCGAGCTCGCGGAGGCCGTCGAGGTCGAGCTGATCGAGGGCTTCGAGCTGGACGCGCCGGGCTAGTCAGTCCTCGAGCCACTTCGACGCGAGATGCGTCGCCTGGATGCGGCGGATCGTGCCCGACTTGGCGCGGAGGATCAGGCTCTCGGTGTGGACGACCCCGCCCACCCGCTCGACGCCGCGCACCAGCGAGCCGTCGGTCACGCCGGTGACGACGAAGATCGAATTGTCGCCGCGCACCAGCTCGTCGGCCTCGTAGATGTGGTCCATCCGGAGGCCAGCCGCCTCGCCGCGAGCCCGCTCCTCGGCGTCCAGCGGGGCGAGCCGGCCCTGGATGAAGCCGCCGATCGCCTTGATCGCGGCGGCCGTCGCGACGCCCTCCGGGCAGCCGCCGATCCCGAGGCACATGTCGATCCGGGTGCCGTCGAGCGCCGCGTTGATGCCGCCGGCCACGTCGCCGTCGAGGATCAGCCGGGTCCCGGCGCCGGCCGAGCGGATCTCGTCGATGATCCCCTGGTGGCGCGGCCGGTCGAGCACGGCGACGACGACCTCGCCGACCGGCTTGCCGAGCGCGCGGGCGAGCTCGCGCACGTTCTCCCCGACCGAGAGCTCGAGCGAGACCGCGCCCTCGCCGGCGGCGCCGGTGACGAGCTTGTCCATGTAGAACACCGAGGAGGCGTCGAGCATCGTGCCCCGGTCGGAGACCGCGAGCATCGAGATCGCGTGCGACCGGCCCGCCGCCGTCAGCGAGGTGCCGTCGATCGGGTCCACCGCGATGTCGCACCTCGGACCGCGACCGGTGCCGACGACCTCGCCGTTGTAGAGCATCGGGGCGTTGTCCTTCTCCCCCTCGCCGATGACGACGACGCCCTCGAAGTCGACCGTGCCGAGGAACTTGCGCATCGCGTCGACCGCCGCGCCGTCGGCGGCGTTCTTGTCCCCCTTGCCGATCCACGGCACCGCGCGGATCGCGGCGGCCTCGGTCGCCCGCACCAGCTCGAGCGCGAGGTTCCGATCGGGGGCCTCGAAGTGGTCCGCGGCAGCGTTCATCGTCGACACGCTGTCGAGCCTAGCTAGACTCGGGACGGACCCGCACGAGCCCACGAAGGAAACGCCATGCCCGTCGCCACCCCTGACCAGTACGCGGAGATCATCGCGAAGGCGAAGGCCGGCGGCTACGCGCTGCCCGCGATCAACGTCTCCTCCTCGCAGACGGTGAACGCCGTCCTGCAGGGCCTCGCCGAGGCCGGCTCCGACGGCATCATCCAGATCTCGACGGGCGGCGCCGACTACTTCAGCGGCCCCTCCGTCAAGCAGCGGGCGACCGGCGCGATCGCGTTCGCGAAGTACGCGACCGAGGTCGCGAAGTCCTACCCGATCACCGTCGCGCTGCACACCGACCACTGCCCGAAGGAGGCGCTCGGCAGCTTCGTCGAGCCGCTCATCGCGTTCTCCGAGGAGGAGGTCAAGGCCGGTCGCGGCCCGCTCTTCCAGTCGCACATGTGGGACGGCTCGGCGGTGCCGCTCGCGGAGAACATCGAGATCGCGAAGGCGCTGCTGCCGCGGATGAAGGGTATCGGCGCCATCCTCGAGGTCGAGATCGGCGTCGTCGGCGGCGAGGAGGACGGCGTCGTCGCCGAGATCAACGAGAAGCTCTACACGACCCTCGAGGACGTCGAGCAGGTCGTCGACGCGATCGGGCTCGGCGAGCAGGGCCGGTACATCGCGGCGCTCACCTTCGGGAACGTGCACGGCGTCTACAAGCCGGGCAACGTCAAGCTGCGCCCCGAGATCCTCGGCGAGATCCAGGCGGGCATCGCCGCGAAGTACGGCACCGGGCCCAAGCCGCTCGACCTCGTCTTCCACGGCGGCTCGGGCTCCAGCCCCGAGGAGATCGCGACCGCGGTCCGCAACGGCGTCATCAAGATGAACGTCGACACCGACACCCAGTACGCGTTCACCCGCTCGGTCGCCGGCTACATGCTCGTCAACTACGACGGCGTCCTCAAGGTCGACGGCGAGGTCGGCGACAAGAAGCGCTACGACCCGCGCGCCTGGGGCAAGATCGCGGAGGCCGACATGGCGGCGCGCGTCGTCGTCGCCGCGCAGGAGCTCGGCTCGGCCGGCAGGTCCGCCTAGGCCGTCGCCGGGCACGCCGGCGATCGGCCTCGCTACGCCCGCGCCCGGCCGCCGAGCGAGCGGGCGTCGCCGTCGACCCGGAGCTCCTTCGGCAGCGAGAACATGAGATCCTCGCGGGCCGTCTCGACCTCCTCGACGTCCGCGTAGCCCGCGTCGGCCAGCCACTGCAGCACGTCCCGGACCAGGATCTCCGGCACCGAGGCGCCGGAGGTCACCCCGACCGACTCGACGTCCTCCAGCCACGCGGGGTCGATCTCGGCGGCGTAGTCCACGCGGTGCGCGGCCCGCGCGCCGCTCGCGAGCGAGACGTCGACGAGCCGCATCGTGTTCGAGCTGTTCGAGCTGCCGACCACGATGACGAGATCGGCCTGCTCGGCGACCTTCTTGATCGCGACCTGACGGTTCTGCGTCGCGTAGCAGATGTCGTCGCTCGGCGGGTCGTGGAGCTCCGGGAACCGCGACCGCAGCCGCCGCACCGTCTCCATGGTCTCGTCGACCGAGAGCGTGGTCTGCGAGAGCCAGACGAGCTTCGAGGCGTCCGCGACCTCGACCGTGTCGGCCTCGTCGGGGCCGCTGACCAGGATGGTCCGCTCGGGGGCGTGCCCCATGGTGCCCTCGACCTCCTCGTGACCGGCGTGGCCGATGAGCAGGATCTGGTAGTCGTCGCGCGCGAACCGGGTCGCCTCGCGATGGACCTTCGTCACGAGCGGGCAGGTGGCGTCGATGGTCAGCAGGCCGCGCGCGGCGGCGCCGGCCTCGACGGCGGGCGAGACGCCGTGCGCGGAGAACACGACGCGGGCGCCCTCCGGCACCTCGGCGACGTCGTCGACGAAGATCGCGCCGGCCTGCTCGAGCGTGCGCACGACATGGATGTTGTGCACGATCTGCTTGCGCACGTAGACCGGAGAGCCGTGGAGCTCGAGCGCCTTCTCGACCGCGACCACGGCGCGGTCGACGCCGGCGCAGTAGCCGCGCGGGCTCGCGAGCAGCACCCGTCCGCGCCGAGCCGCGGGCGCCGCGGCGCCGTTCGTGATCACGCTCCCATGCTACGGACCCCTCCTGTGCCCGCCCGGGTCCGCTGCCCGCCGGCTCGCCTCGAGCCCGGCCCGACCGCCGGCAACGGCCCGTAGTCTGGGGACGTGGCGAGGCGTTCGGCGACGGCGACGCGGGCGGCGATCCTGGACGCGGCGAGAGCGCTGTTCCGCGATCGCGGCTACGCCGGGGCCTCGGTGCGCGACATCGCCGCCGCGGCGCACAGCGACCCGGCGCTCGTGATCCGCCACTTCGGCTCGAAGGAGCGCCTGTTCCTCGACGCGATCGAGCCGGAGGCGCTGGTGCAGCCGCTCACCGCTGGCCCGCTCGAGACGCTGGGGCGCGACTTCGTGCGATTCCTGCTGGATCCGGACGACGACGTCCGCGGCATCTACCTCGCGCTCATCCGCGCGAGCGACGGCGCGGGCTTCGGCTCCCGGCTGCGCGAGATGCACGAGGTCGACTTCGTGCTCCCGCTGCGTGCGCGGCTGACCGGCCCGGACGCGGACCTCCGCGCGCGGCTCGCCGCCGCGCTCGCCGGCGGCCTGCTCTACTCGCTCTGGCTGGTCGGCGACGAGGGGCTGCGCGGCGCCGAGCCCGAGGAGGTCGTCGAGCGCTACGGGAGCGCGCTGCAGCAGCTCCTGACGCCCGGGAGCGACGGGAGCGCCCCTGGTCAACAATGTTGACATGGCGGTACGATCCATCCCGTAACCCGCATTCGTGAGGAGCGCGGCCATGCAGATCAGGGACAGGGTCTTCGTCGTCACCGGCGGCGGGAACGGCATCGCCAGGGAGGTCGTCCTCCAGCTGCTGGCGAAGGGCGCGCGGGTCGCCGCGCTCGACCTCCGGGAGCAGGGGCTCGCCGAGCTGACCGCCCTCGCCGACGCCGGCGAGCGGCTGACGACGCACGTCGTCGACGTGACCGACCGCGACGCCGTCGAGGCGCTGCCGGACGCCGTCCGCGCACGGCACGGCGCGATCGACGGCGTGCTGAACATCGCCGGGATCATCCACCGCTTCGCCCCGGTGTCGGACCTCTCGCTCGACGAGATCCGCCGGGTGGTCGACATCAACTTCTGGGGCACTGTCTACGTCGTCAAGGCGTTCCTGCCGGACCTGCAGGCCCGTCCGGAGGCGACGCTGCTGAACTTCTCCTCGATGGGCGGCCTGGTGCCGGTCCCCGGCCAGGGCGCGTACGGCGCCTCGAAGGCGGCGGTCAAGCTGTTCACCGAGACGCTCTACGCGGAGCTGAAGGACACGAAGGTGCACGTCACCGTGGTCTTCCCCGGCGGGGTCTCGACGAACATCACCGGCAACTCCGGCGTCGCGATCCCCGGCGGCATGACCGCGGAGCAGGCGGCCGAGGCGGCGAGGAAGGTGAAGACCACGACGCCGCAGGAGGCCGCGCGCCTGACCGTCGAGGCGATCGAGCGCGACCGGCCGCGGCTGCTCATCGGCGGCGACGCGAAGGCGCTCGACCGGATCGGACGGCTGATGCCGACCCGTGCGATCCGGATGATCGCCGACCGGATGAAGGCGCTGCTGGGCTGAGCCGACCCGCGTCGCGGGCATCGGCTACCCTTCCCGCATGGCCGCATCCCCGACGATGAGCGCGGAGGAGCCCTGGCCGGTCGCGCGGCTCGCCGGCGAGCTCAAGGGCTACATCGACCGCCTCGGCGAGGTCTGGGTCGAGGGCGAGATCACGCAGTGGAACGCCCGGCAGTCGGGCGTGTTCGCGAAGCTCAAGGACCTCGAGCAGGACGCGACGCTCGGGCTCACCGTCTGGCTGCGGACCATCCCGGACGCCGCGACCGAGTTCAAGGCGGGCGACCGCGTCGTCGTCCGCGCCAAGGTCGACTTCTGGGCGAACCGCGGCGAGCTCACGCTCAACGCGCGCGAGCTGCGGCACGTCGGGCTCGGCGACCTCCTCGAGCGGCTGGAGCGGCTGCGCCGGCAGCTCGCGGCCGAGGGGCTGTTCGACCCCTCGCGGAAGGTCCCCCTGCCGTTCCTGCCGCAGTGCATCGGACTCGTCACCGGGGAGAACTCCGACGCCGAGAAGGACGTCGTGCGCAACGCCCGGCTGCGCTGGCCGGACGTCCGATTCCGGACCCGGCACGCGCTCGTCCAGGGCGAGCGCGCCGCCGCCGAGGTCGCCGCCGGCATCCGGGAGCTCGACGCCGACCCCGAGGTCGACGTCATCATCGTCGCGCGCGGCGGCGGCGACTTCATGAACCTGCTCCCGTTCAGCGACGAGGCCCTGCTGCGCACCGCCGCGGCCTGCGTCACGCCGCTCGTCTCGGCGATCGGCCACGAGAACGACCGGCCGCTGCTCGACGAGGTCGCCGACCTGCGCGCCTCGACCCCGACCGACGCGGCGAAGCGCGTGGTGCCGGACGTCGTCGAGGAGCTGAGCCGCATCCGGCAGGCGCGCGCGCGGAGCCTGAACCGGCTCGCGACGCTCGTCGGCACCGAGATCGAGCGGATCTCGGCGCTGCGGTCCCGGCCGGCGCTGCTGGAGGCGAGCTGGATCGTCAGCAGCCGCGAGGAGGAGGTCGCCCGCTGGGCGGAGCGCGGCGCGCAGCTCCTGGAGCGGCGCGTCGAGGCCGCGCACGCCGTCGTCGCCCAGCTCTCCGGCCAGCTGCGCGCGCTGTCGCCGCTGCGCACGCTGGAGCGCGGCTACGCGATCGCCTATCGGGAGGGCGGCGCGATCCTGCGCTCCGCCGCCGAGGCGGCGGCCGGCGACCCGATCGGCGTCATGCTCGGCGACGGCGAGATCGCGGCCCGCGTCGAGTAGGGCGCCCGCGCCTACGCCGCGGGTCGAGCGCCGGCGGAGCCGGTGTACCGGGACCCCTCGCGGGCCAACTACATTGGAACCCGATGACCGATCAGCCCCCCGCCGACGTCGCGAGCCTGTCCTACGAGCAGGCCCGCGACGAGCTGGTCGAGGTCGTGACGAGGCTCGAGCAGGGCGCCGCGACGCTCGAGGAGTCCCTCGCGCTCTGGGAGCGCGGCGAGGCCCTCGCGGCCCGCTGCGAGGAGTGGCTGCAGGGCGCGAAGACCCGGCTCGACGCGGCGCGACAGGCCGCCGTCGCGGCGGAGACCCCGTGACCGATCCCGCCGCGACTCCGGTCGCGACCGCGCCGCGGCCGCGCACCGCCCGCTACCCGAGCACCGCGCTCGCGCTGATCGGCTCCGTCATCGGCTGCCTCGGGATCGTCGCGTTCATCATCCTGGTGGTGGTGCGACCAGACGCGATGTCGCCGCGCACCGTCGACTGGGTCGCCGCGGCGCAGGAGTCCGGCGATCCCGCGCTCCTGGCGCCGGAGCTGCCGGAGGGCTGGTCGGCGAATTACGCGGAGCTCGTCACCGACGGCGACACCCGAGTGTGGCGG
>Ga0209934_1001156_pt1 | contig 16684 bp, 18 predicted proteins | sample ThiBiot_750_plan_2_FD_183950 | JGI IMG/M metagenome (GOLD analysis project Ga0209934, IMG submission 183950) | Wastewater bioreactor microbial communities from Cape Town, South Africa - Thiocy_expt_750_plan (SPAdes) | ecosystem: Engineered > Bioreactor > Thiocyanate-remediating >...
TCCGGGTCGGAGAGCACGGCGTACGCCTCGCTGATCTCCTTGAACCGCGCCTCGGCGGCGGCGTCACCCGGGTTGGAGTCCGGGTGGTGCTGCCGCGCGAGCTTGCGGTAGACCTTCTTCAGCTCGGCGTCCGAGACGTCCTTCGCGACGCCGAGCGACGCGTAGAAGTCCTTCTCGAACCAGTCCTGGCTCGCCATCCGGTGCCTCCTCTCGGCGTCTCGGGATCAGGGCGTCTCGGGATCAGTATGGGTCCATCGCGGCGGGGCGACCGGGAGCGTCACTCCGCCGGGACCGCGACCGCGACCTTCGCCGGGCGGACCACCCGGTCGCCGAAGCGGTAGCCCGCCTCGACGACCTCGAGCACCGTCTGGGACTGCGCGCCCGGGGTCGGCTGCTGGAACAGCGCCTCGTGCAGCGCCGGGTCGAACGGGTCGCCGGCCGCGCCGAACGAGGTGAGCCCGAAGCGCTCGAGCCCGGTCCGCAGCTTCGCCGCGATCATCCCCATCGGGCTGCCCTCCGGCAGGTCCCCGTGCGCCTCGGCCCGGTCGAGGTCGTCGAGCGCCGGGAGCAGCGCTCGCAGCACCTCGGCGATCGCGGCCTCGCGGTTGGCCTGGCGGTCGCGCTCGACGCGGTTGCGGAAGTTGACCAGCTCGGCCTCCGCGCGCGCGGCGCGGTCCCGCATCTCGGCGACCAGGTCCTGCTGGGCGCCGTCCAGGATCGCCTGGTCCGACTCCGAGAGCGCCTCCGCCTCGGCGTCGTGCGCCGCGTCGACCGCGATCAGCTCCTCGTCCTGCTCGCCGGACGCGCCCTCCTGAGCGGAGGGCCGGTCCGACGGCGGCCGGCCGAGGAGGTCGTCCTCGTCGTCCCGCTCCGACATGCCGCCGCCTACTTGTCGTCCTCGACGACCTCGGCGTCGACGATGTCGTCGCCGGAGTCGTCGGCCGGGGCCTCGGGGGCGCCGTCGGCCGCAGCCGCGCCGGCCTGGTAGATCGCCTCGCCGAGGCGGCCCTGGGACTGCGCGAGCTTGTCGGCCGCGGCCTTCACCGCGTCCTCGTCGCTGCCGGCGAGCGCGGTCTTGAGCGCGTCGACGTCGGCCTGCACCTCGGACCTCACGGTCTCGTCGAGCTTGTCCGCGTTCTCCGCGATGACCTTCTCGACCGAGTAGACGAGCTGCTCGGCGCCGTTGCGGACCTCCGCGGCCTCGCGGCGGCGCTTGTCCTCGGCGGCGTGCTCCTCGCCCTCCTTGACCATGCGGTCGATGTCCTCCTTGGACAGCGACGAGCCGCCCGTGATGGTCATCGACTGCTCCTTGCCGGTGCCCTTGTCCTTCGCGGAGACGTGCACGATGCCGTTCGCGTCGATGTCGAAGGTGACCTCGATCTGCGGCACCCCGCGGGGCGCCGGCGCGATGCCGGTGAGCTCGAAGGTGCCGAGGTTCTTGTTGTCCCGGGTGAACTCGCGCTCGCCCTGGAAGACCTGGATCGCGACCGACGGCTGGTTGTCGTCGGCGGTCGTGAACGTCTCGCTGCGCTTGGTCGGGATCGCCGTGTTCCGCTCGATGAGCTTCGTCATGATGCCGCCCTTGGTCTCGATGCCGAGGGAGAGCGGGGTCACGTCGATGAGCAGCACGTCCTTCCGGTCGCCCTTCAGCACGCCGGCCTGGATGGCGGCGCCGACGGCGACCACCTCGTCCGGGTTGACGCCCTTGTTCGCCTCCTTGCCGGTGAGCTTCTTGACGAGCTCGGAGACCGCCGGCATGCGGGTGGACCCGCCGACGAGCACGACGTGCGCGATGTCGGCGACCTTGATCCCGGCCTCCTTGATGACGTCCTCGAACGGCTTGCGGGTGCGCTCCAGCAGGTCGCTGGTCATCTGCTCGAACTGCGCGCGGGTGAGCGACTCGTCGAGGTTCGCCGGGCCGTTCTCGGTGAGGCTGAGGTACGGGAGCTGGATGCTCACCGTCATCTGCGAGGACAGCTCCTTCTTCGCCTGCTCCGCGGCCTCCTTGAGGCGCTGCAGCGCGATCTTGTCCTTCGAGACGTCGACCCCGGTGGTCTCCTTGAACTTCTTGATGAGGTGCTCGACGATCCGCTGGTCCCAGTCGTCACCGCCGAGCCGGTTGTCGCCGGCGGTCGCGCGGACCTGGATGGTGGAGAAGTCGTCGTCCTTGCCGATCTCGAGCAGCGAGACGTCGAAGGTGCCGCCGCCGAGGTCGAAGACCAGGATGAGCTCGTCCTCCTTGCCCTTGTCGAGGCCGTAGGCGAGCGCCGCCGCGGTCGGCTCGTTGATGATGCGCAGGACGTTCAGCCCCGCGATCTCGCCGGCCTCCTTCGTCGCCTGGCGCTCGGCGTCGTTGAAGTAGGCCGGGACGGTGATGACCGCGTCGGTGACCGGCTCGCCGAGGTACTGCTCCGCGTCGCGCTTGAGCTTCGCGAGGATGCGGGCCGAGATCTCCTGCGGGGTGTACTTCTTGCCGTCGATGTCGACGCTCCAGTCGGTGCCCATGTGGCGCTTGACGGAGGCGATGGTCCGGTCGACGTTCGTGACGGCCTGGCGCTTGGCGGTCTCGCCGACGAGCACCTCGCCGTCCTTGGTGAACGCGACGACGGAGGGGGTGGTGCGCAGGCCCTCGGCGTTCGCGATGACGGTCGGCTCGCCGCCCTCGAGGACGCTGACGACCGAGTTCGTGGTGCCGAGGTCGATGCCGACTGCTCGTGCCATGGTGGGGGCTCTCCTTGATTCGATGGTGGTTCGGAAGTCTTCGCGCGAAACTTGAGTCGCACTCCCTCAATCCTAGTCCTTCTTGTTCGGCTGTCAACCCAAACCTGAGCCGGTATCGCTCAAGTCTTGCGCCCCGGACGGCAGGCGATCCGGACGGCGGGGATGCGTTCGACGAAGGGCTACCGAGCGCTCACCGGGCACCAATAGATTCGTCCCATGACGGATGCCGACGGCGAGGACGCCGTTCCCACGCCCCCGCCCACCGCGAACACCGGCGCGGTCGGCGCCATGGGCCGCGGCGCCACGCCCGAGGCCGCGCCGCGCAAGGCGGTCGTGAGCTGGGCGTTCTGGGACTGGGCGACCCAGCCGTTCAACTCGGTCATCCTCACCTTCGTCTGGGCGAGCCTCTACCTGGTCTCCTGGCACTTCCTCCCCGAGGACGTCGCGGCGAGCGGCGTCGTCGGCGTCGACGCCACCGGCGATCCGATCCGGATGAGCTGCGACACGGCGGCGAACACCGCGACCGAGTACTGCCGCTCGCTCGCCGACCTGTCCAGCGGCTACGGCTGGGCGACCACCGCCGCCGGCATCCTCATCCTGCTGCTGGCGCCGGTGCTCGGCCAGCGCGCGGACGCCACCGGGCGCAAGAAGCGCTGGCTGTTCGTCTTCACCATGCTGCTCGCGCTCGCCCAGTTCGCGCTGTTCTTCACCTTCGAGGACCCGGCCTACTTCTGGTTCGGCGCGATCGTGCTCGCCCTCGGCGCCGTCATCTCGGAGATCGCCGGGGTCAACTACAACGCGATGCTCGCCGAGGTCTCGACGCCGAAGACGATCGGGCGGATCTCCGGCCTCGGCTGGGGCCTCGGCTACATCGGCGGCATCGTCGCGCTCGGCATCGTCGTCGTGCTCAGCCAGTTCGACCTGCTGCCGGCCGAGGACGGGCTCGGCTACCGGCTGATCGCCGTCGGCGCGGCGGTCTGGACGCTCGTGTTCTCCATCCCGATCTGGCGCAACGTGCCCGAGGGCGCCCCGCACGGCGACCAGACCCGGGTCGGCTTCCTCCGCTCCTACGCGATCCTGGTGCAGGACCTCGCGCGCCTGTTCCGCGACCACCGCCCGACCTTCTGGTTCCTGCTCGCGAGCGCGGTCTACCGGGACGGCCTCGCCGGCGTGTTCGCGTTCGGCGGGGTGCTCGCCGCGGTCGCGTTCGGCTTCCCTCCGACCGAGGTGATGCTCTTCGGCATCGCCGCGAACGTCGTCGCCGGCATCTCGACGATCGTCGCCGGCCGCTTCGACGACCGGTTCGGCGGCCGCGCGGTCATCATCTTCTCCCTCAGCGGCCTCGTCGTCATGGGGGTCGTCATGTTCGCTCTCGCGGGGCAGGGGAGGATCGTGTTCTGGGTCTCCGGCCTGCTGCTGTCCGCGTTCGTCGGCCCGGCGCAGGCGGCGAGCCGCTCGCTGCTCGCCAGGGTCACGCCCGCGGGGATGCAGGGCGAGATCTTCGGGCTCTACGCGACGACCGGCCGGGTCGCCAGCTTCATCGCGCCGCTCATGTGGTCGACGTTCATCGCCATCGCCGCGTCGACCATCTGGGGCGTGCTCGGCATCACGCTGGTGCTGCTGGTCGGCCTGGTGCTGCTGCTCCTCGTCCGGCTGCCGAGGCACGAGCGCCTGTAGCGCCGCGGCTCAGTCGCTGACGCGGGTGCGGTGGAAGCCCTGCCAGGAGCGGGACGCCGTCGGGCCGCGCTGACCCTGGTAGCGGTTGCCGTAGGCGCCGGTGCCGTAGGGGCTCTCGACCGGGGAGCTGGTGCGGAAGAAGCAGAGCTGCCCGATCTTCATCCCCGGCCAGAGCTTGACCGGCAGCGTCGCGACGTTCGCGAGCTCGAGCGTGACGTGCCCGGAGAAGCCCGGGTCGATGAACCCCGCCGTCGAGTGCGTCATGAGCCCGAGGCGCCCGAGGCTCGACTTGCCCTCCAGCCGCGCCGCGAGGTCGTCCGGGAGGCTCACCTGCTCGTACGTCGAGCCGAGCACGAACTCGCCGGGATGCAGGACGAAGGCCTCGTCCGGGTCGACCTCGACGAGCCGGGTGAGCTCGGCCTGCTCCTGCGCGGGGTCGATGTGCGCGTACTTGTGGTTGTCGAACAGCCGGAACCAGCGGTCGAGGCGGACGTCGACGCTCGAGGGCTGCACCATCCCGAGGTCGAGCGGCTCGAGCCCGATGCGGCCCGCCGCGAGCTCGGCGCGGATGTCGCGGTCGGAGAGGAGCATGCGGAAAGCGTAACGAGAAAGAAGTGGGCCGCGACGCGGGGCGGGGATCCTGCGTCGCGGCCCGGCTGGTTGGGTCGACGTGCCCGCCGGCCCGAGGCCTCGACACCAGTATGCCCGAAATGTCCCCCGAATGGGGGGTGCCCGGTCGGCGGCCGGACCGAGCCGGTATGGTGGTACGGCACTCCACGTGCACGGGGATGTAGTTCAATGGCAGAACTCCAGCTTCCCAAGCTGGTAGCGCGGGTTCGATTCCCGTCATCCCCTCCGAGTACCGATCTCCGGGCTGGTCGAGCGACGGCGGAGGGAGGTCGCAGATGAGCGGCATCGGACGGTTCGGCCGGAGGGCGTGGCACGACCTCGGCGGCGACCCGGGCGCGCTCGAGGCCGTCGCCCCGATGGAGCCGCCGGCGAGCCTTCCCTCCCGGCTGGACGTCGTCGGCCTGGCCTCGGACAGCGTCGCCGCGGCGGCGCTGGCCGTGCACGAGGCGATGGTCGCGCGAGGGCTCGTCGAGGCGATCCCGACCGTGCGGCTCTCCGGCGACCGGCTCTGCACCTCGATCCGCAGCGAGCGCAGCTTCCGGCTGGGCGGCGAGGCGCCGAACGCCTGGGCGCCCCTGTCGGGCTTCTTCCGGACCGGCGACGGATGGGTGCGCACCCATGGCAACTACCCGCATCACGCCGCGCGGCTCCGGGCGCTCCTCGGCGTCCCCGAGGACGGCCCGCAGGAGGCGGTCGCGGCGGCGTTCCGGGCCATGGCCGCCCAGGATCTGGAGGATCGGGCCGCCGAGACGGGTGCGATCGCCGTCCGGGTGCGGACCCCCGACGAGTGGGCGCGGCATCCGCACGCCGCGGCGCTCGCCCCGACGCCCCTCGTCGACCTCCGCCCGCTGCCGGGCGACGGCGGGCGGGTCTGGGGCGCCGCGCGTCGACCGCTCGACGGCGTCCGCGTCCTCGACCTGACCCGCGTCATCGCCGGACCGGTCGCGAGCCGCGATCTCGCGTTCGCCGGCGCCGACGTGCTCCGCATCGACTCGCCGCGACTCCCGGAGATCCCGTGGCAGCACCTGGACACCGGGCAGGGCAAGCGGTCCGCTCTGCTCGACCTCGCCGCGCCGGGCGACCGAGCCTCCTTCGACGAGCTGCTGGCCGCGGCCGACGTCGTCGTCACCGGCTACCGACCGGGCGGCCTCGACCGGCTCGGGCTGTCTCCGGACGCGCTCGCCGAGCGGCGACCGGGCATCGTCGTGGGGCGCGTCAGCGCCTGGGGCGACGCCGGTCCGTGGGGCGACCGGCGCGGCTTCGACAGCATCGTGCAGGCGGCGAGCGGCATCGCCGTGGTCGAGTCCGAGGACGGCGTCCGGCCCGGCGCCCTCCCGGCGCAGGCCCTCGACCACAGCGCCGGCCACCTCCTCGCGGCCGGCATCGTCCGCGCCCTCGTGACGCGGCACGCGGCGGGCGACGGCGCGACGGTGTCGGTCGCGCTCGCGCGCGTCGCGCAGGAGCTGCTGGCCGCGGGCGCCACGGCCTCGCGGCGCTCCGACAGCCGGCCGGCCGAGACCGTCCAGATCGGCCGCTGCGGCGGGACGGCCCTCGTCACGGCCGCGCCCGTGCTGACCTACGCCGGCGCTCCGGCCGAGTATCCGGAGATCGGCGGCGCCTGGGGGGCCGAGCCGCCCGTCTGGTAGTCGGCCGGCGCTCCGCCGCCGGGAGTAGTCTCGGGTCGGCGGGAGCCGCAGGCACGAGGAGGCGATCGTGGCGGATCCGACGTTGCGCATCAAGCGGGTCTACGACGCACCCGAGGCGGCCGACGGCTACCGGGTGCTGGTGGACCGGCTCTGGCCGCGCGGCCTGAGCAAGGAGCGCGCGGACGTCGACCTGTGGCTGGGCGCCGTCGCGCCGAGCCCGGCGCTGCGCACCTGGTGGCAGCACGATCCCGCGCGGATGGACGAGTTCGCCGCGCGCTACCGGGCGGAGCTCGCCACGAGCCCGGCGCTCGACGAGCTGCGCGGGGTGATCCGCGATCATCCCGTGACGACCCTGCTGTTCGCCGCGCACGACCCCCGGATCAACCATGCCGTGGTGCTCCGGGACGTCCTGGAGGCGCCCGCCGGATGAGCGACGAGGGCGGCGAGGCGGTCTGCTGGCTCGACCGGGTGTGCCCGGACTGCGGCGCGCTCGCCGAGCACGCGACGGCGACCTGCTGGCGATGCGGCAGGAGGCTCGGGGACCGGGAGCGGGGCGGCGGCGAGGAGGAGGCCGAGGATGAGCACGAGGCGTGACCGCATCGCGGAGCTGCTCGGCGTGGAGGCGCCGATCGTGCTCGGCGCCTTCGGCGGGCTCTCCTCCGTCGAGCTGACCGCGACGGTCAGCGAGCTCGGCGGCCTCGGCTCCTACGGGCTCTACGGCTACGTCCCGGAGCGCATCGCCCAGACCGCCGCCGCGATCCGCGAGCGCACCGGGCGCCCGTTCGCGCTGAACCTCTGGCTGCCGACCGGCGACGAGGTCCGGCCGGACGACGGCATCGACGAGGCCGCGATCGCGGCGGTGCGGCCGCTCTTCGACGAGCTCGGAATCGACGTCCCTCCGCGGCCGGCCCGTTTCCTCCCGGATCCGCGGGAGCAGCTCGACGCGGCCATCGCGGCCCGCCCTGCGGCGATCAGCGTCGTCTACGGCGTGCCGGAGCCCTGGCTGGTCGACCGCGCACGCGCAGCCGGCATCCGCCTGATCGGCACCGCGACCACCGTGGAGGAGGCCGTCGTGCTCGAGGCGGGCGGCGTCGACGCGATCGTCGCCACCGGCTTCGAGGCCGCCGGCCATCGGGTGTCCTTCCTCCGGCCTGCGGAGCGGTCGCTCGTCGGCACCGTCGCGCTGGTGCCGCAGGTGGTCGACGCGGTCGGCGTGCCGGTGATCGCCGCCGGCGGGATCGCCGACCGGCGGGGCGTCGCCGCCGCGTTCGCGCTCGGAGCCGAGGCGGCGCTGGCCGGGACGGCGTTCCTGCGCACCAGCGCGTCCGCGGCGACCGAGCCCCACCGCGAGGCGATCGCCGCGACCCCCGCGCACGGCACCGTGCTCACCCGCGCGATGAGCGGCCGCCTCGCCCGCGGCGCGCCGAACCTGGCGGTGCGCACGATCGAGGCGGCCGACGCGATCGCGCCCTTCCCGGCGCAGAACTGGCTCACCGGGCAGTTCCGCGCCGAGGCCGGCCGGCGCGGCGTCGGCGAGCTGCTGTCGCTCTGGCTCGGGCAGGCCGCGCCGCTCGCGCGGTCGACGGACGTGCGCGAGGTCTTCGCGGAGCTGCTGGCCGGCGTGCCGGGTCGATCCTGATCCGGGATCCCGGAACGCCGACGGCCGGGACCCGCGGGCCCCGGCCGTCGCACGCACGCGTCAGGGCGTGACGGACTCCCCGAGCTCGGCGAGCTTCGCCGCCACGTCCGGGCACAGGTCGCTCATCGCGTACTGGCTGACGTAGCCGAGGGTCATCAGGTCGAGGTTGCTGCTGTAGAGCTCCATCGCCTTCGTCGCACCGCCGAAGTAGTCGCCGCCGATCATCATCCGGCCCGCGTCGCACAGCGAGTTGCCCGCCTTCAGGAGGTCCTGATCGGAGGCGCCCGATGCGCCGGAGGCCTTCACGTGCTGCAGGAACTGGGACTGCTGGGCGCTCGAGGCGCCGCCGCCCTGGAACCAGTTCGTCGAGGCGCCGATGATGACGACCACGATCGCGGCGACGACCACGACGGCCGCGACGATGATGCCGATCAGCGCGCCCTTCGAGAGCCCCTTCCGCGGGGCGCCGGGCGCCGCGGCGGAGGCGGGCTGATACGCCGGGTACGCGGCAGCGGCCGCCGCGGGAGCGGCAGCGGGCGCCGCGCCGGTGGCCGGCTGGTACGGCGGGTAGGCGGTCGGAGCCGCGGCGGGCGCCGCAGCCGGCGTCGGCTCGACGACGGGCGCCGCCGGAGCGAGCGGGCGGAACTGGTCGGTCCACTGCGTGCCGTCCCAGTAGCGCTCCTGGCCGGCGGTGACGCCGTCCTCGTACCAACCGGCCGGCGTGCCGCCGGTGCTCGCGTCGCTCATGGGGTTCCCTTCGTGTCGATGCTCCCAACACCCTGCCGGAACATCGCCGCCGGGGGCAAGCCGGCGTCAGTCCTCGAGCCCGCCCATGAAGCGCCGCACGTCCCGGTCGGCCATCACGTCGCGCCGGCGCAGCGGGCGCGACAGGTGCAGGCCGTCGAGCGAGCGCAGCCGGGAGAGCGCGACGTAGGTCTGGCCCGGCGCGAAGGCCCCCGAGCCCAGGTCGATCCGCGCCCGGTCGTAGGTCTGCCCCTGCGACTTGTGGATCGTGACCGCCCAGGCGAGCCGGAGCGGGAACTGGGTGAACTCCGCGACGACCTCCTTCTTCAGCTGCTTCGTCCCGGCGTCGTACTCGTAGCGGAACTTCTCCCAGGTCGTCGGCCGGACCTCGTGCACCGCGCCGTCGACCTCGACCCTCAGCTCGTCGCCGATGCCCACCACGGTCCCCGTCGTCCCGTTCACCCAGCGGGCGTCGCCCGAGACGTCGTTGCGGAGGAACATCACCCGCGCGCCGGCCTTCAGCTCGAGGGACTCGTCCGCCGGGAACGCCCCCCGGCCGAACTCGCCCTCGACCTCCGCGACGCTCGTGCGCGTCGAGCCGGGCAGCGCCGCGAGGCCGCGCGCGTTGATCGCCGCGACCGCCGCGTTCGTCGTCGCCAGCGTGATCGCCTCGGCCCCGTCCGGCACCGGCCGCGCCCCCGCCTCGTTGAGCAGGTCCGCCATCTCCTGGGTGACCTCATCGAAGCGCACGGCGTTCAGGATGCGGGTGAACTCGGGATCCCGCTGCCGGTGGATCTCCTCCAGCGTCCGCACCTCCAGCGGCGCCTCCTCCCACACCCGCGCGTCGAAGAACCACGGCGATCGGTAGCGGTCGGCGAAGTAGGCGCGCTCGTGCGGGTCGCTCGGCGGCACCGGCGCGAGCTGATAGGGGTCGCCGAACAGCACCGCCTGCACGCCGCCGAACGGCTCCTGGCGGCGGTTCCGCGACTCGCGCAGCGTGCGGTCGATCGCGTCCATCAGGTCGGCGTTGACCATCGAGACCTCGTCGACGACGAGGGTCTCGATGCCGCGCAGCAGCCGTCGCAGCTCCTCCGGGTGCGGCAGCGGCTGGTCGGCGATGACGCCGATCGGCAGACGCAGCAGCGAGTGGATGGTCTGGCCGCCGACGTTGAGCGCGGCGACCCCGGTCGGCGCGCAGACCGCGAGCCGCTTGCTGCTGCGCTCGGCGAGGTGCGCGAGCAGCGTCGACTTGCCGGTGCCGGCGCGGCCGGTCACGAGGACATGCTCCATCGACAGCTCGATCGCGTCGAACACCGCCGCCTGCTCCGGGGTGAGATCGGGCGCGTCGAGCACCCGGCCAGGCTACCCGGAGCCCGGATCGAGCCGCCGCCGCGTCGAAACCTAGACTTGGCCCGTGCGCGCGCTCTGGGTCCGGCTGGCGATCGCGGGCGGCCTGCTCGTCGTCGCCTTCGTCACCGCGGTGATCGTGCTGAACCAGACCGTCTACACGCCGGCGGGCTTCGTGCGCGGCTACCTCGACGCGCTCGCCCGGCACGACGTCGCGGCCGCGCTCGCGATGGCGGGGCCGTCGCCGACGAGCAGCACGCGGACCGACCTGCTCACCGTCGAGCTGCTCCGCGACCTGGACTCGGTCACCATCGCCGAGACCGACGTCGAGGGCGACGTGCACACCGTCACGGTCGACTACCGGATGGCCGGGCGGGACGGGACGGCGGCCTTCCAGGTCGAGCAGGTCGGGTCCGTGCTCGGCATGTTCCCGACCTGGGGGTTCGCCGCCACGCCGCTGGCGCAGATCGAGCTCACCGTCCAGCACGCGCGCGACTTCACGGCGAACGGTGTCCGCTTCGTCGCCCCGGTGCAGGACGTGCCGAGCTCCTACCTCGCCTTCACGCCCGGCGTCATCGTGTTCGGGCACGAGTCCGCCTATCTGCGCGCCGATCCGACGACCCTCGTGCTCGGCTCGCCGAGCATCGAGCGCAGCGTCCTGGTCGGCGCGCAGGCGAACGACGTGTTCACCTCGGTCGTCGAGGAGCAGGTGCGCGCCTACCTGGACGAGTGCGCGACGCAGCAGCGGCTCTTCCCGGCCGGCTGCCCGTTCGGCCACGGGGTCGCCGACCCCCGGCTCGCCTCGGCGCCCGCCTGGTCGATCGTGCAGTACCCCGACGTCGTCATCCGGCCGACCGCGACGCCGGGCGAGTGGACGGTGCCGCAGGCGACGGGGGTCGCCCGGCTCCAGGTCGACGTCGTCGACACCTACGACGGGAGCGTCTACGCCTTCGACACGCAGGTCGAGTTCTCGCTCGGCTTCGTCGTCACCTTCGTCGGCGCGAGCGAGGTGGTCCTGACGCCGATGCTCGGCGAGGGCGGCTGATCAGTCCGCGTCGTCGTCCCGCGCGGCGACCCGCGCGAGCATCGCGTTGTACGCCTCGAGGTCGGCGTCGCCGTCCCGGTCCGCCTTGCGGTCGAGCCGCCGCTGCTCCCGGGTGTCGGTCCTCGCCCACTGGATCGCCACGGCGATCGCGAGCGCGAGCGTCGGGAGCTCGCCGACCGACCAGGCGATGCCGCCGGCGCGCTGCTGGTCCTGCAGCGCCGAGACGCCGGTGTCCCAGCCCATCGCCCCGAACCAGTCCGCGAGCAGCAGCCCGGTGCTGCTCATCACCGCGAGGCCGAAGAAGGCGTGCACCGCCATCGTCGCCAGCAGGATGACGAGCCGCACCGCGTGCGCGGGTCGCGCCGGCCCGGGGTCGACGCCGATCAGCGACTGGGTGAACAGGTATCCGCTGATCAGGAAGTGCACGATCATCCACTCGTGACCGAGGTGGGTCGTCGCCGCCCAGCGGAAGAGCGGCGTGTAGTAGAAGACCCAGAGGCTCAGCACGAAGATGACCGCGGCGACGTAGGGGTTCGCGATGAACCGCCCGTACCGGGAGTGCACCGCGGCGAGGATCCACTCCCTGGCGCCCCGGCTGCCGTCCTTCCGCGGCGCGATCGCCCGCAGCGCGAGCGTGACGGGAGCGCCCGGCACGAGCAGCACCGGGATCAGCATGCCGAGCGCCATGTGCATGATCATGTGCGCGCTGAACAGCTTGTCGACATAGGCCCCGATGCCGCCGTTCGTCGCCCAGAGCAGCGCGAGCAGGCCGGCGAACCAGGACACGGTGCGCAGCACCGGCCAGCGGTCGCCCCGGCGCGCGAGCCGGATCACGCCGACGAGGTAGAACGCGCCGCCGGCGAGCACGATCGCGAGCCAGATCGGGTCGAGCGCGACGCCGAAGAAGTAGTGCGCGGCGCTCGGGTCGGGCGGCAGCGGCGACCCGGTCAGCAGCTCCGACGGGCTGGTGCCGAGCGGGGTCGGGTCCACCGGGGGGGCGCTCGAGGCGAGCGCCGCGCCCATGCCGCTCGCGATGCCCATCAGCGCGAGCTCCCCGACGACGATGCCCCAGAACGCCGTCCGCCGGGGCAGCCTGCGGATCGCCCAGGCGCGGTGGACGACGCCGAGCGCGCCGAGCGCGAGCAGCGCGACGGCCTTGATCACGACGATGGCGCCGTAGGAGGTGGCGAGGCCCGCGAACCCGCCGATCCGCACCCAGGCGCTCACGATCCCAGAGCCGGCGACGACCAGGAAGCAGACCAGCGCGATCGAGGAGTAGCGCTCGACGATCGGCTTGTCGCGCGCGAGCAGCAGGCCGCCGAGCCCGCCGAGCCAGGCCGCCGCGAAGGCCACGTGCAGGAAGAGCCCGCCCCACGCCACGTCGTGGTCGGCCGTGCCGCCCTGGTGGCCGAGCTGGGAGAGCGCGACGAGCGCGGCCGCGGCGAGCACGACCGCGCCGGCGAGCAGCCACGGTCCGCTCGCGAACGCGATGACGATCGCGGCCGCCGCGGCGAGCCCGATGCCCCACAGGCGCGAGAGCCCGGCATCCGTGTCGGTGAGGTACTGCCAGAAGCCGGCGCCGAAGGTCGCGTCCAGGCGCAGCGGCGAGCCGATCGCCTGCGCGTAGCCGAGCAGCGCGTCGAACAGCTCGCCGAGCGTCCACACCGTCGCGCCGACGCCCGCCAGCCGCAGCAGCCGCTCGAAGGCGGGCGAGCCGACCGGGACGGCGAACAGTGCGAGCACCAGCGGGCCGAGTGTCGCCGCGGCGGCGAGGCTCGTCAGCAGCGCGACGATCGGGACGCCGTAGCGGACGAACGCGCCCGGGTCCAGCAGCAGCGGGGTCTGCGCCGCGCCGGTGACCGCGAGGCCGACGAGCACCGCCGCGAGGCCCGCGACCACGAGCGAGACGGCGGCGAGCGGTGCGATGGCGCGCGCTGGCACGACATCCAGCCTAGATAGGTGCGCGGCGGAGCCGGGAACGAGGAAGGCGTCGGACCCGCGGGTCCGACGCCTCCGACGTGGTGGTGCGAGCTACTTGACCGCGGCCTTGAGCTTGCTGCCGGCCGAGACCTTGACGCTCTTCGACGCGGGGATGTTGATGGTCGCGCCCGTCGCGGGGTTGCGGCCGGTGCGGGCGGCGCGGCTGGTGCGCTCGAAGGAGACCCAGCCCGGGATCGCGACCTTGGTGCCCTTCGCGACCGACTTGGACACGACGCCGAAGAACGCGTCGAGCACACCCGCGACCGCCGTCTGGGTGAGACCGGTCTCGCCGGCGATTGCGGCGACCAGGTCGCCCTTGTTCAGGCTGTCCGCCATGTTGTCCTCCTCGGACTCGTTCTACTGGGACTGGACGATCCCGGGACCGGCCCGGAATCGCACGCGACGTTACCAGCGAGGGGGCCGCTGGCCCTGTAATCACGGGGCTGTTCGCGATTTCGGGTTCAAGTCGGGGTTGAATCCCGTCGGAGCATGCGGAAGGGGCCGGGACAGCCGTCCCGACCCCTTCGCGGATGCGTCCTAGCCGACCCTCACCACGAGGACTTCGTGATGCCGGGCAGCTCGCCCCGGTGCGCCATGTCGCGGAAGCGCACCCGGGAGATGCCGAACTTGGAGAGCACGCCGCGCGGGCGGCCGTCGATCGAGTCGCGCGAGCGGACCCGGACCGGCGACGCGTTGCGCGGCAGCTTCTGCAGCCCGACGCGGGCGGCCTCGCGGGCCTCGTCGGTCGCGTTCGGGTCGACGAGCGTCTTCTTGAGCTCGGCCCGCTTGGCGGCGTAGCGCGCGACGACGATCTTGCGCTGCTCGTTGCGAGCGATCTTGGACTTCTTCGCCATGTCAGCGCTCCTCTCGGAATTCCACGTGCTTGCGGATGACCGGGTCGTACTTCTTGAGCACGAGCCGGTCGGGGTCGTTGCGACGGTTCTTCTTCGTCACGTAGGTGTAGCCCGTCCCGGCGGTCGAGCGCAGCTTGATGATCGGACGGATGTCCTGGCCCTTCTTCGCCATGTCAGATCTTCTCCCCGCGCTTGATGAGCTCGGCGACGACCGCGTCGATGCCGCGCGCGTCGATGACCTTGATCCCCTTGGCGGAGAGCGTCAGCGTGACGTTCCGCTTGAGGCTCGGGACGTAGTACGTCTTCTTCTGGATGTTCGGGTCGAACCGGCGCTTGGTGCGACGGTGCGAGTGCGAGATGTTGTGCCCGAAGCCGGGGGTGGCTCCGGTCACCTGGCAAACGGCTGCCATGGCGTCCTTCCTTCGGCTACCGCCCGGCTCTCCGCTTTCGCTGACGAGGGCCGGACCCATGATCACATGTCTGCGGGCCCGTCACCGGGCCCACCGGAAGCCGCTCCCGGAGGAGCGACCGATCAAGTGTAGCGGAGATGCGCCGGCGGCGCGATGTCGAGGGTCCGGTGTATCCTGGGCCGCACGACGGGGCGGTGTTCGCCACGTTGTCCGGCCTGGGGCCCTGCGATGCAGGGCCTTAGTGCTTTTCTACGGTGCCCAGAATTTCGTATGCACCGTGCCCTCGTCGATGGCCCGCATCATCCGGTCCAACCCGCCGCCGACATGCAGTCGTCGGGACGCTCAGCCGACCGGGGCGACGAGCACGCCGCGGACGACCTCGCCGGGGAGCTCGCCGGCGACGAGTTCCGAGCCCAGGCGCAGACCCCGCGCGTCTAGCAGCGCGAACAGGCCGGGGACCGCGTCCGAGACGCGGACGATGCGCACGCGGGTGCCCGCCGGGACCTCCTCGAGCGGCACCTCGCCGCCGACGGGGACGACGCCGTCGGCGCGCGGGATCGGGTCGCCGTGCGGGTCGCGCGCCGGCCGGCCGAGGCGCGCGTCGAGCGCGTCGACGAAGCGGTCGCTGACCGCGTGCTCGAGCACCTCGGCCTCCGCGTGGACCTCGTCCCAGCCGTAGCCGAGCTCGTCGACCAGGAAGGTCTCCACCAGCCGGTGCTTGCGGACGATGCCGACCGCGATCGCGCGACCCGCCTCCGTGAGGGTCACCGCGCCGTAGCGGGCATGGGCGAGCAGCCCGGCGTCGGCGAGCTTGCGGACCGCCTCGGTGACGCTCGAGGGCGCGAGGCCGAGCGCCGCGGCGAGCGTGCCGTTCGTCGTCGTGCGGTCCCACTCCTCGTCGGACCAGACGGCCTTGAGGTAGTTCTCATCCTGCGGCGTCGGCGGTTTCATGGCGGCTCGCAGGTGAAGGCGACGCTCGCGCCGGCTCCCGCCGCCTCGCCCGTGCGGCGGCGCGGCCGGCTGCTCTGGCCGCTGGTCGCGCTCGCACTCGTGCTCGGCGGCATCGGCGTCCGGCTCGCGGCCTCCGGCGGCGCCCCCCTGCCGGACGCGCTGCAGGACGGCGTCACGCTCGCGATCAGCGTGTTCATCGAGTCGCTGCCGTTCATCGTGCTCGGCGTGCTGCTGTCGATCGTCGTCCAGATCTGGCTGCCCGCGCGCTGGATCGACCGGGCGCTGCCGAGGACGCCGTGGCTGCGGCGCGGCGTGCTGTCGCTGCTCGGCATCCTGCTGCCGGTGTGCGAGTGCGGGAACGTGCCGCTCGCCCGCGGGCTCGTCGCGCGCGGCCTCGCGCCGGCCGAGTCGATCACCTTCCTGCTCGCCGCCCCGATCCTGAACCCGGTCACGATCATCACGACCTACCAGGCCTTCGGCTGGGACCACGGCATCCTCGTCGCCCGGGTGCTCGGCGGCTTCGTCATCGCGAACCTGGTCGGCTGGATGTTCAGCCGGCACCCCGACCAGGGCGCGATCCTGACGCCGTCCTTCGCGGCGAGCTGCCGCGCGCACCACGAGCACGCCGACGGCGACCGGCGCTGGAGCCGCTCCGTGGCGCGGTTCGCCGAGGAGACCAGCACGCTGCTGCCGGCGCTCGCCGTCGGCTGCGCGATCGCGGGGCTGATCCAGGTCGGGATCCCGCGCGAGTGGCTCGAGGCGCTCGGCTCGAACCCGTGGTGGTCGGTCCTCGCGCTGATGGCGCTCGCGTTCGTCGTCTCGATCTGCTCGAACGTGGACGCGTTCTTCATGCTCGCCTTCGGCTCGGTCTTCCTCCCAGGCGGGATCGTCGCCTTCCTCACCTTCGGCGCGATGGTCGACGTGAAGATGGTGGCGCTGATGCGCACGACCTTCCGCACGGCGGCGATCGCGCAGATCGTGGCGGTCGTCGGCCTCGCCTCGCTCGTGCTCGGACTGGCGGTGAACCTCATTGCGTGACG
>Ga0209934_1001157_pt1 | contig 16633 bp, 19 predicted proteins | sample ThiBiot_750_plan_2_FD_183950 | JGI IMG/M metagenome (GOLD analysis project Ga0209934, IMG submission 183950) | Wastewater bioreactor microbial communities from Cape Town, South Africa - Thiocy_expt_750_plan (SPAdes) | ecosystem: Engineered > Bioreactor > Thiocyanate-remediating >...
TCCATCTATCATAAAGGCTTTGAGCCTCGCTGATGATGGTGTCGGAGTTGAGGTACTCGATCTTCATAAAGTCCACTTCTGCTTGTATGGTAGGAATAGTTGCCACTATTTGCTTTAGTTGTTCGTCTAGGGGATTGTAGTACTTCCCGAAGCTATCCTTAGGAATCTGACCGGCAAGGTATAATTGCATGGTTTTTTCCATTTCGATTTCCAACCGTTTTTTTTCTTGGTTTAGGGTTTTTATATGCGATTCTTTTTCGGCAATTGCCGAATCTGCTTTTGAAAGAAACTTCTCGATGTCCGAATCTTTTAAAAGAAAACTTTTGAGATTCTCATAATAGATTTCTTCGATGTCTTCCTTTGCGATTCGGTTCTTCCGGCAACCGTTGCAAATGTATTTTTTGCCGTCCGATGGAACAAGCATTTTGTGCCCGCATTCGCATAACAAGATGCCAGTAAATAGGTGTACTGTTTTCTTGGTTGGCTTCTTCTTAGTTTCTTGTTGGTCTAAAATGCGGTTGCATTCATCCCATAAGTCTTCAGTAACGATTGCAGGACACGTTATGGTAATCCACTCGCTTTCGGGTTTAATGACCCATTTTTTGCCATCGCCCAGGCTTTTAGTGTAATTGGCTATTCTGATGCCTTTTGCTGTTGAATCCCTTAATAGTCTTCCAATGGTTGTATTGGTGAAATTTGAGCCATTACGAGTGCGGTAACCCATGCCATTTAGCTTGGCAGCTACCGTCTTTTTTCTTTTGTGTTCAGCAAATAGCTCATACAGCAGTTTTCTTATAGGGGCTTCTTTGTCGTTTATGACTAACTCCTTGCCATTCCATGTATATCCAAAGGATGCCTGACCGCCTAACGGCTTGCCCATTTTCGCCCGGATAGGAACGGAGGCAGCCACCCTGTCCGCTATCTCTGCTCGTTCCCATTCAGCCATTGCCGCAATGATTGTAAAGAATAGCCTGCCGGATGGAGAACTAGTATCTATGTTCTCTGCTAATGAGATCATATCTGCGTTAGATTTTCTAAACAGTTCTGAAAATTCAAGCAGTTCTTTAGTGTTCCTAGCCAATCGGGCAAGCTTTGAGAATACTAGCGCTGTAATACGGCCTGTTTGAATGTCTCGGAGCATCTTTTGTGTTTCAGGTAGTTCCATGACTGTTTTTCCCGAAATTGCTTCTAAACGATATACCTCAATTACTTCCCAGCCTTTGGCTTCTGCATAATACCTGGCTCGTTGCTCATGATGTTCGGGACTGTCTTCCTTGACTTGGAATTCGGTTGAGACCCTGACCCAAATACCGACACGTTTTTTCTCCTCCATGTGTATTGGATTTTCAATGTGAAGTTAAATAATTGATTATTTCTTTTTGTAAAGTGTACTGGCTATTTGCACTGCGATAAGGGAGGCAGATATACCATTTATAATATAGGCATTAATTTTTATCACTTTTGATAAGGTTGCCTCTCTTTTGCAGTTTACTCTCAAAGCTCAAAATGTAGATATATAGAAACTATCATGTCTGCTATTGACGAGAACAAAAATCTAGTGGAAAATGCAATCGTTAATCCTAAAACGATAAATGTTTATTCTGCTTTTGCTGTTATTCTAAAACGTATTCATATTCGGCTTGTAGCAGAAGGATATATTATTAAAGACGGGCAAAAAACTAAGTCTGAAAGACTACTCGCATATGAGCAAAGCAACAAACCCACTCGAAAAAATAGGTAACCAGTATACGGATTGCTATATAGCATATACCCGTAAGAGTACTGATGATGCAGATAATCAAAAGAACTCAATAGAATATCAAATTGGAGAAATCAAAAGGAATTTGGCAGGGCAAGGAATAAAAATTGCACCGCTGAATATTGAGGGCTTTTGTACTGAAGGATATATTACCGAACACCATTCAGGATTTAAAGAAGATGCAGATTTTGAAACAAATGCAGATGGCACAATTTCAATTTCAGTTGAACGGCCTAAGTTTCTTATGCTTGTTAACCTACTCAAGCAGAAGAAGTTTAAGGGAGTGATATCCTTATGTTGGGATAGATTTAGTCGCAATGAGGCTGACGACATGCTGACTAAAAAATTGCTCAAACAAGGGATTGATGTATGTTTTGTCCAGGTCAAATATGATACTGGTAGTTCTGGTGCACTCCACATGGATATTGACGGGATGTTTTCCCGACACTATTCACGTACTATTAGCGAGAAAGTTAGAAATACTAACAAGAAACTTAGGAGTGAGGGTAAGTGCATATATACCCCTCCGCTTGGGTATACAAGCGAGGGCTCAGGTTCTAAACCTCTTGATCCTGAACGGGCAGCCCTTGTAAAGCGGATATTTGAGCTATACGCAACTGGAGAATGGAGTTTTAGTACATTGGCACAATGGGCAAATCAGCAAGGGTTAACTACAAGGCCATGTCGCAGAAATCGTACTAAAGAAGAAAAGCTGCAAGGCATTGAATTGTCTGCCATACCAAAATCAACCCGTCCAATAACAGAGACAAGCATTTGGCATATACTGAGTAATCCGTTCTATATTGGTAAAATCACTCATAAAGGAGAATTGTTTGATAGTAAGGTACACCAACCGCTTATTGACCTTTCAACCTATTACAAAGTGCAATCAATTCTTAAAAGGAGAGCAGTAAAAATTCATTACCCTGAACTCGCATTTTTCACCTATCGGGGGCTTATAAAATGTGGCTCATGTAAAAGGGGGTATTCACCTTATGTCAAAAAAAACATTACATATTATCGTTCTCGATGTAGAAAGGATTGCAGTAATCGCGTAAAGAATATTAATGACAAATTCATTACTGCCAAGATTGGCAAAATCTTAAGCAGAATATATTTTACCGAACCTGAAAAATCGGCTATTGAGGCTAATGCATGGAAAGAACTAGATAAGCATACAGAGAGAAGAAATAAGATTGCAGAGGACTTACGTTTGCAGAAAAACAAGGTTGTAGTGAACCTCAAATACCTAGGTACAGATAAGTTAAACCTATTACGAACAAAGGTTTTTACTTCAGAACAGCTTATTGAAGAAGAATGTCGTCTTAATGGATTATTAGCAGATTATGACGATAAGATAAGCGAGCTTTCTGTTTCCACAAAAGCTATGCTTGAGTATGTTATATCATTTTCAGAACTAGCAAAACATGTGGCGTTCTATTTTAGTGAAGGATTAGATGCGGAAAAAAGAGACATAGTATTACAAGTCTTTACCGAACTGTATATTGAAAATGGCGAACTAAAATATGTCGCAACAGAAGCATATAATGCGCTGTTACAGCGTTTTGATACCCAGTTACAACCACTTTGCGGGGAAGATTATGTAGTTCTCGAACTTGTTAATATTTACAACCTTGTCAAAGCTAGCAAGGTAACTTTACAGAAATTGCTTGACCATAGCATCTTACCACGAGCCGCCTAGCGGTGTTTTCTGCGTTTCCTGTACTCCTCAGAAGATATAGGGAGGTTGGTCTTAATCTCATACAAGACACCATCTCGTATCGCGTATCCTTCCTTAAACAGTCGATCATCTATATCCCGCATCCACTTTCGTAGAAAGACCTCAGCTTTCTTCATGGCTACAATATCTTCTTCAGTAAACGGAAACGTCTTAGGCACTATTTATCGGGAATTGAAAGGACTGACACAGCAGCAAGTAGCAGATTATCTCGGCTTTAAGAGTACGGCTCGTATCTCTAAATGGGAGAAGGGGGTACAGTATCCGCATCTTGTTAATTTCATACAGTTACTTAAGCTATATGGAGCTAATGCAAATGAGATATATAATATAACTAGTTAAAAAAATGTTTAGAATGGAATGATACAGTAAACTGATTAAATTTATATTGATTTATACCCAATTACCTATACGACCGTAAACAAATACCATGGCAAAAATCCACAGTCTTCAGATACAAAACTTCAGAGGGATTAAGAAATTTGACCAAACATTTGGCCAAAGTGACATTGTTTGTCTTATTGGTCGGGGTGACTCAGGAAAGTCAACAATTTTAGAAGCAATATCTCATGTTTTATCACCCCAATGGAATATATCCATACAAGACAGCGATTTTACAGACTGTGATACAAAAACACCAATACAAATCCAGGTAACCTTAAGAGAAGTGTCTGGGAAGCTAATTCAAGATGACAAATTTGGATTGTATTTGCGAGGAATAACAAATAATGCAGTGATAGATAGTGTTGATGAGGCTGAAGAAATAGCACTGACAATAAGACTTAGAATAAATAAAGACCTAGAGCCACAGTGGTTTGTTTTTAATGAACAACAAGGCGAGGTACACATTTCAGCAGCTGATAGGTCCAGATTAAATGTTTTTATGGTTTCCGATTACGTGGATAGGCACTTTTCTTGGAACAAAGGCAATCCATTGTACTCTCTCTTAAAACAAAACGAGTCGGAAGGTGTGGATGAAGAAGATGTAATTATTAATGCTCTCAGAGAAGCAAAATCAAAAATAGATAGTCATTCATTTCCTGAACTAGATACAGCTCTACAGAAGGTTATAGTTTCCGCTAAAACTTTTGGTATTGATATTTCAAAAGTAGCAAACACTATAGATTTTAAAGATATTTTAGTAAAAGAAGGAAAAGTTTCCTTACATGATACTAAAGTGCCATTTCGCTTGAAGGGCAAAGGTTCTAAAAGATTACTCTCAATTGCAATTCAAACATCATTAGCTGAACAACGAGGAATAATATTAATTGATGAAATAGAACAAGGCTTAGAACCTGATCGGGTTCAACACTTAGTCGCGACCTTGAAAAAAAATAATTTTGGACAAATTTTTCTTACTACACATTCTCAAGATGTACTCGTAGAATTATCTACTTCTGATTTATTTCTCATGCGGCAGGGCGCTAGTATGCTAAAAACTTTTAGTACAGATTTGCAAGGGCTCCTGAGAGGTAACCCAACATCTTTCTTTGCTAATAAAATCATTGTATGTGAAGGTGCAACTGAAATAGGAATTTGTAGAGCACTTAACGCTTTTAAAATTGAAAAGGGGCAAAGTAATGCCGCATATCAAGGAGTGAGATTTGCAGACGGCAAAGGAAGCCAAGGAGTAGTATACACAGATGGATTTTATGATAGTGGATTCTCTACTTGTTTATTCTGCGACTCCGATCTTAAAAAAGATAACCAAGATGTAAACAAAAATAAGGATCGCCTTTCTAAAAAAGGCATCAAGCTCGTAGATTGGGACTCAGGGGATTGTTTAGAAACTGCTGTTTTTAAATATTTGCCATTTGACGCTATGTCGGATGTATTAGCTTGTGCTACAGCTTTTAAAGAGGCTGAAGAAGGTGGTGACCTTACCATCCACAAAAAAGCTATTTGGGAAGGTATCGCTGCAAAGTTTGGTAGAGAATGTCCAAGTACCTTTACTGCCGAAACAGATAGTCCTGCGTTAAGGGCTGCTATGGCAAAGGCAGCGACCGCAAAAAATAAGAGTTGGTTTAAGTCTCAAAGCAAGGGTAATGAGCTAGGGAAAATAATATTTAAACATTGGGATGCTATCTCAGATAATAAGCTTAAGCATCAACTTAACGAATTGTCTAAATTCATTGACGGTAATGGACTATAAAGATTTTGTCTCAAAGCCTAAGAGTATGCTTATTGCGCCTGCAGGATATGGCAAGACCTACACCATTTCCGAATGTTTAGCGTATACAAACGGTAAACAACTAATACTGACCCATACTCATGCAGGTATTGCATCTATTAAAGAAAAAGTAAAAAAGACAAATCCGAATTTAAATAATGTGTCAATCGAAACCATTACGGGCTTTGCACAAAAATTTGTATTGGCATATTGCACACCTGATGAAATTCCCGCGCCTAATACCAATGAGTTTTACAAATTTGTAGTTATTCGGGCGAATGAACTGTTTAAAAAAAGAATTATTCGTGAAGTAATACTTGCTTCATATTCGGGGCTATTCGTTGACGAATATCAAGATTGCACAGAAACGCAACATGCTCTGATTATCACACTTTCTGAAATACTTCCAACACGAATATTGGGAGATCATTTGCAAGGAATATTTGAGTTCGGAGATGATATATTGGTTGACTTAACTATTTCAGAAAAAATGCAAGGATTTCACGATAACCAATACCTACTTACAGAACCTAAACGATGGGAACACCATAATGTGGCTCTTGGCGAGTCTTTAAAAATTATCCGTTCTAGTTTAGAAGCAAAAGTAGATATCGATATATCGAAGCATCCAAGTATTGAGGTTATAATTGCACCAGAAGCAGATCTGTTTAATATCAAGAAAGATTACGCGAAGAAAATTTGGTCACTACAAAAGGAAAGAAGTTTACTGATTATTCACCCTGATACCTCAAGCATTAACCCACGAAGAAAGGTTATGAGTGCTTTTAAAAACTCTTTTCATTTAATAGAAGCGATTGATGACAAAGATTTTTATAAAATAAGCACGCTGCTGGATAACTCCAAGACTGAAAACATTGAAAAATCACTTAGAGATATTTGTTATCAACTTTTTAGCAAATCACAATTAAATAAATGGTTCAATGATAAAGGTCTAGTAAATAAAAAGAAACTAGATGAGATAGCATTAATTGCTCCAGTTAAAAAGTTATTGGAACAGTATAAAATCGACAATTCTTTTCTTGTCATAAGCAATATGCTAAGGGAAGTGCAACGACTTCCGGATATGTCCTGTTATCGCACAGAGCTATTGGCCAGCTTATTGAGATCCTTGGAGAATGCCCATAATGATTTAATTACTGTTACTGAAGCAATGACCAAAAGACGCAATCAAATACGCCGTATGGGCAGAAGTGTTGACGGCAGATGTATTGGTACAACGCTTTTAACTAAAGGGCTTGAATTTGATACGGTTGTCATTTTAAATGCGCATAAGTTTAAATGCCCAAAGAATCTGTATGTTGCTTTGACTAGAGCGAAGAAGCGTTTAATAGTATGCACAGAAAAGCAAATACTATCACCTTACAAAAACTAGTTCGAAAAACCGTTATTTATTAAGTTGTATTTGCCATATATGGCAACTTGCGGGGAAGATTATGTTGTTCTCGAACTGGAGAAAATCTACAATCTTGTTAGAAGAAACAAGCCAACACTCCAAAAACTACTTGACCATAGTATTTTACCACGAGCCGCCTAACGGTCTTGGTTTTTCGCTTACCATTTCTAGTGTTTTTAACCTCCTTATGCAAAGGAACAATCGTTTCTACTATTACATCTATGAAAACAAGAAAAAATAACCTAAGGCATTATCGGGAGTTGAAAGGATTAACACAACAGCAAGTAGCAGATTATTTGGGATTTAAGAGTACAGATCGAATTTCTCGATGGGAAGCCGGACTAACATATCCGCATGTTAGAAACCTCTTTAAATTAGGTGTGCTTTTTGAACTGCACGCTGAAGAGTTATATTCAGAAAAAGAATTTTAATTTTTAATGCAATAAACGCTCGTTAACTTACTGGTACTAAAACAATATTTTATGAGCAAAAACTCAAACAAAAGTTATGACCACAATCGGGGTCAGCAAGACAGAGCCAATAGTAAGGGCGGTAACGGACAGGATAACTATAATCCTCCAGGGAAAGGAGATCCAACTGGCGGATTCTTCTCAAGCAAAGCCACTAATATCGCTCGTGACAATTATGACAAAGGATGGGCGTCACACAGAAATCAAAAGAAGAATTAGTGTTTTTGTCAATTGAAGTCTTGTTAGGTTACAGTTAGGTGTAGCTATTATTTTAAGATAGTTGCATCTAACTTTTTTAATGTTCCTTCTCCAAGTGTTTTTTCTATCAATCTTCCTACTTTAAATAGGTCGCCATTTGCTTGAGCATGTATAAACAGTCCGAGTACTTCTTCTTTACTAGAAAATGAATCTTGATTCTTCTGAAATAACATATCTACAAGTGTATACAGCTTCTCCACCTCTTCTCTTCTGCTTGTATCAATCGACACATCAAACTTCTCATCTTTGAATAGGGAGTTAATTTTTACTGAGTTGTTATAAAACTGTTCAGTTGCGTATCCAATTATCGCTTCTTCAAGATTATTTAGATAAGTGGTTTTCCCATCACGAGAAACGACAGCAATGCCATTACGATATGGTCTGACTTGAGCTGCATCTTCTTCTGTACTTGGCAGTACTTGCAATGCCGTATAGGATTTCAAGTGCATAAGCTCGTGAAAGAGGGTAAGCGAAAATGCAGTATCTGACGGATTCCTATCTATGAGTATACTTTTAAGTGTACTTGAGTGGGCTCCTCTACTAAAATGCCCTTCAGTGTATTCTTCTGTTCCATGCTCTTTTAATACATGAATATTTTTTATAGGCACAGTAATTTGCTTATCTCTCCCGTATTCCTTCAGAAAATTGTCTGCTGATTTTTCAGCAAAATGAATCAATGCAATATCATTGGAAGTCTTTTCTATTTCAAACTCCTCAATTTTCTTTCCTCCGATTTGTGTGATTTGCTCGATAATATACCTATGCCACTCATGCTCTAAATGCTCTTGGTCCTTTGGCAGACCTACCAATTTATCTATGAATTGATTGTTTGGTTGTTCCACATACGCAAGTATATCATTAGTGCGGGATGCAGTATAATATCCTTATTTTATAAGGAATGTAGGTTGTTACAATTGACAAGTTGCGGGGAAGATTATGTAATTCTCAAACTAGTTAAAATCTACAATCTTGTCAAAGCTAGCAAGGTCGTCTTACAAAGATTACTTGACCATAATATCTTACCACGAGCCGCTTAGCGGTGTTTTCTGCGTTTATGGTACGTCGTAGCATCTACATACTCTCCATCAAGCGTATAGGGCTTGCCATCACGCAGCTTATAACCTTCATTATATAGTCTGTCATCTATATTTTGCTTCCACCTCGTTAGGGACTTAATCGCTTTGAGCATCTCAGATACTACTTCTATGTTAAAAGGAAACTTCTTCGGTATTATTCTTGATTGCTTCTTTATCAGGGAGTACCAGAACTTATCGAAAGACGCAAAATTTCCTTCCTACCACCATTTCATTACTAATTTTAACCTTATGTATATGAAAACAATACAAAATAGTCTTAGACACTACAGGGGATTAAGGGGCTTAAACCAGAAACAGGTAGCAGACTATTTGGGTTTTAAAAGTACGGATAGGATATGTCGTTGGGAGAAAGGGTTGGCTTATCCTAGTGTAAAAAATCTATTTTGGATATCAGAAGCTCTTCAGGCTTCAATAAAAGAACTATATTAATTTTAAGGCTTCTTCGTGTATTTTGTTCGATAAATACTTCGGTCAACTCCTGTAAAATTGAATGAACGAGCTTCCCATAAAGGTTTGCCATTATTCTTGCTACTTTCTGGTAATTTATCAAAACATGCTTTTGTAATGTAAACACTGTATGGATAGTTTCGTATGTCTGATAGCTTAGCTGCAAAACTTGGAGCTTCGCCAATCCAGATAAGATCATTATTATTTCTGATTCCAGCACGTACGGCAACTGCTTCTCCTGTGGCTATTCCTATACAATGACGAATTTTTATACTGTTATCACTAACTGATTTAAATTTTTCGGTTGCTTTGGGATTCAACACGTTCTCTACCATCCAATCTATTTCTCTTGCACAACTGGTCGCATTTGTATTTGGGGTATCACCCATAAATACGGCCATTACTCTATCACCGTCAAAACTTCGTATTTCACCTCCCCAAGCTATAATAGACCTCGTACAACAATCGAGGTATGCACGAATTATTTTTGCGGTTGTCTCCCAGGGACATGTTTTAGCCAAATTAGAAGAGCCAGCTAAGTCAGCATACAGAAAGGTTGCTTTTACTTTAACAGCGCCGTCCTTAAGAGTTACACTATCGGACTCAGGAACTACGGTACCATCCCTAGTATCCCATTTAGTACTAAAAATAGTTTCTATTTGTTCAGTTAATGTATCTACCCAAGCCATAAATTCTATTAATCGTTTAGCGGTAGTTGCCAGTTGGTAAGTTTAGTATTCCATACTTTACCTTTCCAGTTTATTGTTCCATCCTTCCACATGTTTACTTTGTTTCCATGGTTGTCTTTTCCATATAGCCAGTTATCTGTGAGATTTGAGTATGTTTGGATTGAAATCTCAATATGATTAGGTCCTTTGGCTTGATTAGCTGTCATCGCTGCAAAGTTTACACACATTCCCAAGAATACTAGATCGTTATTATTATCGTTTCTTGGCAAGCCGGCTTTGATTATGTAAACATCACCCCAATCAATGCCGATCCCAAAATCTAGTTTTGAGTATTTCTCAAAGTATTTTGAGAATTTTACGTCTAATGCCCATTTTAGCTGGAATGCTGCACAAACAGCCTTCTCAATTTCTGATTTATAATTTGCTGGCCAAAAAGCTAAAATGCTATCACCATTGAAACTTCGTAATTGTCCGCCATTGGCAGTAATAATTTTTGAAGCAATAGTTAAAAAAGATTTATGAATTTTGCCACAGGTTTGTTTATCATGGACAACAAGTAAGTCGGTTGATTTTCTCAGATCAATGCAAAAAGCTGTCAATTTTATTTTATATGCCTTTTTCCCAAATGTTACATTCTCTGCAGATGGGATCGATGTTGTTTCTATAATCTCATAATCACCCTGCATGTAATCAGCAACAGTATTCTCTAGATCTTTTATGTATCCCATATGTTTGATTTTAATAGAGGCCTGCGAAATAGAGAGCTATCAACCAAGGAATCACGGCTATGATAATCCACGTTATCGATGATTTTAGGTAATAGAATTTCTCACACAGTATTTCTGAATTAATATGAACTTGATGTAGTAAATCATCAAAATAATCTTCAGGTGAGGTATTGCTGAATTTACTTTTAAAATCATCAAATTTCATTTTAGCTATGGTACCAAAGAAAATAAGTGATTCGTTTGGGGCAAGAATTTTAGGATTTTGACTCTTATAAAGATAGAAGAGGCTTACAAAGAGAAACGCGGCAGCAGAATAAAAAACAGCATAGTGATACCACTCCCAACATATAATACGAGAAAACGCATTAGCAAGAACGCCTAACATTGCAATAGCGACTCCTGCAATAAAAGATACACGAGTGTCTACTCGACTAATCCATTCGAGCTTTCTTTGTAGATTTTTCTCGGCTCGATCTATTCGCTTATCTAAGTCAGTAATCATAGTAGTCAATGATATATACAAATATAAGTTTATACCAAACAATTTATTTTATTAAGCTCAAATAGGTTGTAAAATCAATGTTTCTCGAACTCCGTTTCTTATGCTGGAAGGATATTTTGTTATTTCTAACAAGAACTGTGGGGAGATTATGTAATTCTCGACCTTGAGAACATATACAATATTGCTAAACGGAACAAATCAAAACTCAACCACTTGATTTTATCAGGAGATGCAAAGCAATGTTATTAAGGATAAATACATTTTCCTATTTCTAATTTAACTTATCATGAATTATACAGATTCAATTTCAAGGAGGGATGTGTATCTAAATATCAACATCCTTTTTAGACTTGGAAGATTGTATCAGATTAAGGTTGGGGACGTATACTGTACTAAAATATATTCTTAGTTATCTTAGAAACGCCGCTAATAAGATCATCCATTTCTTCTTTTTTAGGCTCTTTGTTTTTATTGTGATCGGCTAAATTTCTTAGGTCACCCATATGTTGTATGTGTCGCCATGAGGCTACTTCAATTATGTTATTTGATTTTAATAAATCGTTTAAGTCAGCTATAGTCGGATATTTCTTTGTAATTGGAAGGTTGTGGTTATTGCAAACTTGTCGTAGATGCTTTTCCAAAACTACGCCCGCGACTGCACCAGCAGCTCTCATAAACCCATTTTTCAATAATTCTGAAGCAGAATCCAACTCTGAATCAAAAAGGTCAGCTTGGACTAATTGTTTGATATCGAACAAGGAGCTTTCAAATCTTCCAGGGATTGCCTTTAGTATTTCTAATTGCTGTTGGAATTTGGGGATAGCAGCACTAGTATCAACTTTCGTTTCAAGCCCCCGTGTCACTCGAAGATTTATTAAGTAATCTTCTATGACGTAGTTTTCATACCCTATTTCCTTTCGTGTTTTAGGCTTTTCGTATAGCTTTACAAAATCTGAGAGGCGATCGGGTAATAATTGCTTTACACAAAGAAAAGCTTCTGAATACCAAGATTGATATTTCCCATTGAACGTGGGGAGTTTTTTCCTAAATGATTTAATTTGTTCTTCTGTTAACTTATGTTTTTTTAGTTGTTCTGTAAATTCCGATGGGTAACATTCAAACTGCATCGCATGCAAAAGGTCGTTACCCAAGTCAATAAGCTTTTTCAGGTCTGCTTTGTATCTTTCAAGGTTAGTTGACATACTCTGTTATTATACCTAAAATTAACATTGTTATTAATAGCAAGTTTGCGGTGAGAATATGTAATTCTTGAACTAGTGGTAGTGAAACTTGTTATTTTCTTCCCAATTCGGATTCTTGAAGGTGTGGACAACAAATGTCTTATTGGTATTTAGGTTTACTACAGCTCCAAATTTATAATTTAAAATAGGATTGAACCATGATTCCTGTATTTTAATAATGTCACTTTGAGTAGCACTATTGCTACCATTATATTTCATTTCAATTACTAAAAAGTCATTAATAACCCTTCCTCTGGTATGAAATATAATATCAGGTCTTTTGTTATTGAAATTATGTTTAGTTACATCAAGATCACAATCTAAGCATGGGAAAAACTCTTTAAGTTCAAATGCTAGATGGTGTGCTAAATTCCACTCAGTTTGTCCTGTCATTTCGGTAAAAGAGAAGATATTCTTTTGCTTTTCAAACAACCTTACAATAGCTGTATTAATTATGTTTTCAATCTTTGCTACTGTAATATTGGCCGCGTTTTTAGTAAATCTGAGATATTTACGTTTCATTTTTCAAAAATAATTGAAATCCTGCGAGTAATGGGTTTTCAATATCCATATGCTAAAAATTGTATAGTACTTAATAAAGTTATTGAATGTCTGACCAAGCGTATGTTAGCGTAAACGCATCTGTTTTTATTTTTTATTTATGGAAATTTCACCGGTCTTATGTTGCAATGGGAGCATTGCTATTCTTTCACTATGTATAAGACGAAAAAATATAAGCCACCAAATCAGTGCAGGAATTTCCGTATTGAAGCCGGGCTTAATCAAAGCGATGTTGCTTTCCTTCTTGACATTAAAAATGTTGGACGAATCTCAGAATGGGAGAATGGCTTGTCTAACCCAAGCATTGAACATCTACTTACTCTTAGTTTAATTTATCAAAGGTTGCCTGACCAGATTTATCATGAACTACGTAAGCAACTTATAAGGAAACTCAATGTCCGTAAGAAATTACTTCAGCGGCTAAAGGACAAGGAATTGAAAGATAATTTCAATGGAGTGGGTTGAGTGTTTTTTGATAATTCAATAATCGAAAAGTGCATAACGTACGATTACGTTTATAAATAAAAACGAACGGTATCAAATCCATGCCTTCGTTTACCATGTATAGTAAAATTTATGGAACAATCTAGGGAGGTGAAATTAGCGTATGAGATAGCGGATATTCTTAATGACAGAAAATCAATTGACTGGCATATAGATTGCACAAAGAAGTTTTCGGAATCATTTTTAAGAGAAAAGTTGAACTATGTTCTTTCTAAGCCAGGCATCCGAAATCGTGCAGGTTACTATAACCGACTCATACAGCTTCATGCAAAACATTATAGGGATTAGTCTCGGGACAAGGCTCTTAGGAATTGCGATCGTGTATGATGGAACATTGTATGATTTTAGAGTTCGGACTTTTTACGGTAGTTGGAACGAGACTAAAAGAAGTAAAATCATCGCAGCTATAAGAAAAGCGATTGAGCAATATGCAATAACTGCACTAGTTATAAAGATACCAAGACCGAAACATCGCTCGTTGAGAATTCAAGAATTACAAGACGATATACGGCAGCTTTCGGAGCAATTGGGTATCAAACTAACCATTTGTACCATTAACTGCCTTAGAGATCGGTATAACGGCAATACACGGCCTAATAAGAGAGTGCTTGTTGAATCAATAATCAGTAAGTATCCGCAGCACCGGCAACTTGCTAAGCTGAATGTGAGGGAACACAATAGCCGCAGAGCCTATCACATAAAAATATTTGAAGCCATTGCGTGTGTTGAAAGGGAACTAAGGACGGAGCAATAATGCTTCGTCCTTTTGGGTATATCATTAATCGTATTTTCACCTCTCTTATTTTATGAGCATAAAAATCATATCCTTTCTAAGTATGAAGAAAGACTATGATTCACATTCGCTCACCCCCATTGGCATTACTAATTTCAGAAGTACTAATCAGCCATTTGGGATTAAGGATAAAGATCGGCTGGCCCATATATTTTGCATTGGGAAAACAGGTGTAGGTAAAAGTACTTTGCTTCAAAATATGGCAGTGTCGGATATAAACAAGGGCAAGGGACTATGTGTAATTGATCCGCATGGAGATGTTGCAGAATACCTCTTAAAAAAGATACCTGAATATCGCAAGCAAGACTTGATTTATCTTGACCCTGCGGATTTGGATCACACAATTGCATTTAATCCATTGCATGGAGTACATCCTAATTACCACTACCTGGTTGCCTCCGGGCTTGTCTCGGTCTTTAAGAAGCTGTTTTCAGATTCATGGGGGTATCGTATGGAGTACATTATGCGATTTGCCTTTATGACCCTGCTTGAATACCCTGATGCCACGCTGCTAGATATCCAACCTCTACTTACGGATACTTTGCAGAGAGACAAGATTTTAGAGTATGTAAAGAATGAGGCGACAATAAACTTTTGGAAAAATGAGTTCCTGAAATATCCTGCTACACTTAAAGCTGAGGCGATTGCACCTATTTTGAATAAGACTGGATTGTTTTTGACTAACATACCATTGCGTAATTTGGTAGGACAAAAAACTAATAGCTTCCGAATGCAGCAAGTGTTGGATGGGAGCAAGATTCTGCTTTGTAACCTTAGTAAAGGAAAAATTGGAGAAGATGCCTGTACTCTCTTAGGGAGTATGATTGTTACATTTATACAGCTTGCAGCTTTGTACAGAGCAAGAATACCGCAACATACTAGAAAGCCTTTCTTCTTATACATTGATGAAAGCCAAACATTTGTAACTACTAGCTTTTCAGACATGCTTGCTGAATGTCGTAAGTATGGATTAGGTGTGTTTATGGCTAATCAGTTCCTTGACCAATTACATGAGAAGATTAGAGCAGCGATTTTCGGTAACTGCGGGACTATTATTTCTTTTCGAGTTGGGGCTACTGATGCCGAAATACTAGCAAAAGAGTTTTATCCTGTTTTTGAAGCGATAGACTTGGTGCATCTTCCCCGGTATTCAACGTATTTAAAGCTTATGATTAATGGAACAACAAGCCAGCCGTTTAGTGCGATTACCAATAAATTGTAAGGTTGCACGGCTTCTCATTTTCTGATAGGATGAAAATACTATTGTAAAGGAGATTAATCAACCTGAACAAATTTTTCCTAACCGGCGTCAGAAACCTGTTTGTTTTGAAGTTGAATATCAGAATAGGAATATTTTTTATTTTGGTGCAATTCATACAAGACAATATTCTGACCAACAATTCATCATACTAAAAAAACATTTCCACTCTTTCATAGAAACCACTAATAAAAAAGATATAGTAGTTGTAGTAGAGGATGGTCCATATATACCTCAAGAAAATATTAAGGAATCAATTAGGCTTTTTGGTGAAAATGGAGCCGTTACTTTTTATGCTAATTTGCTAAACATCCCTGTTGTTTGTTTTGAACCATTGATGAGAGAGCAAATAGAATTTTTATTAAAAAAGTATAGCAGGGAAATAATTTATTTATTTTATTTTATTCGAAGTTTGGTTTTTTATAATACCGGCAATCGAAATGCGAAAGAAACCATTGGTATTAATATCAATCAATACAATAAATGGTTTTTTAAACATGCTCAATGGAAAAAATTTGAATACTCGTTTCAACACTTATTTGACATATATAAGCAAACATTCAAAATGGAGTTGGAAATAAATATTGACTTTTTTAAAGAACTAATTGTACCAGCTCCAAATACTGTACTCAATAAACTTGCATTAGACTTAAATAAGTTTAGGGATCAGAGTATTACGATTGGATACAAACGTCTCCTTATTAACAAGAAAAATTTTTTTATCGTTTATGGAAGAAACCATCTGTTAGAGCACAAAGCAATTATTGAAGAGCTTATTGGTAGAGAAAAGCTTGTCAGACTATAGAGGTTGTAATATGTTGGTTATTTGATTGCACATATTTAAGTCGTTCTCCTGATATAAAGCATTCGCAATATGTTGTATAATAAATTTCAAATCCTGGCAATAAATGGAAGGAGCGCTAAATCCCTTAGTAGGATGATATCTATGAGGCATATATCCACCACCACAAACATTTACATATTTACAAGCTCTACAGTCTGAG
>Ga0209934_1001169_pt1 | contig 16499 bp, 20 predicted proteins | sample ThiBiot_750_plan_2_FD_183950 | JGI IMG/M metagenome (GOLD analysis project Ga0209934, IMG submission 183950) | Wastewater bioreactor microbial communities from Cape Town, South Africa - Thiocy_expt_750_plan (SPAdes) | ecosystem: Engineered > Bioreactor > Thiocyanate-remediating >...
ATAAGATACACGCAGGCAAGTTAGACTGAATAAATTGATGGAGAGCCGTATACCTGGAGACAGGTACGTACGGTTCGGGGGAGAGTTCTTGGAAACCTACCATAGTCAATATGGCAAGGCGCCGGGTTCTTATCCTACGCTTACACGACAGAAGAAACCGAAAAAATGGAAGTGATGCAACTCGCTTCCGAATTGGACGGTAATGTGGAACTCGCCATTAAGCATATCGCTATGCAAAGGCGTGACAACTTAAATCAATAGTTATTAACAATCAAAAATTTTAAGACAATGAAAAAAATATTTTTAATGATGCTTACGGCAATGATGTTTGCCGTAGCACCGTCCGCAAAGGCTCAATTTGTAGTAACTGACCCGGCAAATTTGGCTTCAGGTATTCTCAACTCAGCGAATGAAATCGTACAGACTTCATCCACTGTGAGCAATGTCGTAAAGAACTTCAAAGAGGTTGAAAAAGTGTACAAACAAGGCAAGGAATATTACGATAAACTGCAAGCTATCAACAACCTTGTGAAAGATGCTCGTAAGGTACAGCAAACAGTTTTGCTAGTGGGCGATGTGTCTGAAATGTATGTGACCAATTTCGGTAAGATGATGAACGATCCGAATTTCAAACCAAATGAGTTAGTAGCTATTGGTAACGGGTATTCGGCACTGCTGAATGAAAGTACTGAACTTCTAAAGGAATTGAAGCAGATCATCAGTGCATCAAGTCTTTCACTGAATGACAAAGAGCGTATGGATATTATTGACCGGGTGTACAAAGAAGTAAAAGAATACCACAGCCTTGTACGCTATTACACCAATAAGAACATATCAGTAAGTTACCTGAGAGCAAAAAAGAAAAATGATGCTAAAAGAGTGCTTGATCTGTACGGAACTTCTAACCAAAAATACTGGTAAATTATGGAATGGGATAATCTTCACGAACTTCTGCGTTCGCTCTACGATGATATGATGCCTCTTGCAGGCGATATGGCTGCGGTTGCGAAAGGTTTGGCAGGATTGGGAGCTTTGTTCTATGTAGCATTAAAGGTTTGGCAGGCTTTAAGCCGTGCCGAACCTATTGATGTGTTCCCATTACTTCGTCCGTTTGCTTTAGGACTTTGCATTATGTTTTTCCCAACTATCGTGTTGGGAACCATTAATGCGGTATTAAGTCCTGTGGTAACCGGAACCCATCAAATACTCGAAGACCAGGTACTTGATCTGAACAAGCTACAACAGCAGAAAGACCAATTGGAATATGAAGCAATGGTCAGAAACCCAGAAACAGCCTATATGGTATCGGACGAAGAGTTTGATAAAAAGCTGGAGGAACTGGGCTGGTCGCCATCCGATATTGGAACAATAGCCGGCATGTATATGGACAGACAAGCCTACAAGATCGAAAAAGCCATCAAAGATTGGTTTCGTAACCTACTCGAAATACTTTTCCAAGCTGCGGCTTTAGTCATTGATACTATCCGAACGTTCTTTCTGATTGTTTTAAGCATTCTCGGTCCAATTGCTTTTGCTATCTCCGTATGGGACGGTTTTCAGTCCACGCTCACACAATGGATTACACGGTATGTCAGTGTATATCTCTGGCTTCCCGTTTCGGATCTTTTCAGCTCTATGCTGGCAAGGATACAATCTCTCATATTGGAAAGAGATATAGCTATGCTAGCAGACCCAACATATATACCTGATACCAGCAATACCGTGTACATCATTTTTATGATTATCGGCATTATCGGATACTTCACCATACCAACAGTAACAGGATGGGTAATCCAAGCCGGAGGTGCAGGAAACTTTACACGCAACGTAAACCAAGCGGCTATGAAAACTGGAAATATTGCAGGTGCAGGAGCTGGTTCGGCGGCAGGGAATATCGGTGGCAAATTAATGGGAAAATAAAATAATTAAATCAGTTAACAATGGAATTTAAAACTTTAAGAAATATAGAAAACAGCTTTAGGCAGATACGTTTGTATGCCATAGTATTTGCAGTTCTCTGTATTGGTATTGTAGGATATGCCGTATGGAAATCCTACAGCTTTGCCGATGAGCAACGTCAAAAAATCTATGTACTGGATAACGGTAAATCCTTAATGCTTGCCCTGTCGCAAGATGCCAATATTAATCGACCTGTTGAGGCTCGGGAACACGTTAGGCGTTTTCATGAACTGTTCTTTACGCTGGCTCCCGACAAGAATGCCATTGAAAGTAATATGAGCAGGGCTTTCAATCTTGCCGATAAATCAGCCTTTGATTATTACAAAGACCTTTCTGAAAAAGGGTATTACAGCCGTATTATTTCGGGTAATGTACAGCAACGCATAGAGGTAGATAGTGTAGTGTGCAACTTTGACAATTATCCTTATGCGGTGCGTACCTACGCAAAGCAGTTCATCATTAGGTCAAGTAATGTAACACGTCGTAACCTGGTTACTTCCTGCTATCTCGTAAACTCCGTTCGTTCCGACAACAATCCCCAAGGTTTTAACATCGAAAAATTTGCGGTGGTAGAGAACAAGGATATAGAGGTCATCGAACGTTAAAACAGGATATATGAAAAAATTCAAGGAAAATATGGACAGGTTTTTTGACAAGCTGGACAACAGTTGGAGGGCTTTACCATTGAGGAAGCAACACCTATACACGCTGTACTTCTTTATTGGTTATCTACTGCTTACTGTAGGCGTTGTTACCAAAGTATGGTACGATACAAGCAATTCAAAAAACGATATACAGATAGAGCATATTGAAAACCCTGTCCTTAAAAAGAACGAAAGTCCTGCAAGGTTACAGGACACATTATCAACAATTTTAAAAAATCAGATTTATGAAAGAAAATGAGAACAAAAAGTCGGTTGTTCGGGTAACGGAGGGTAACCCGAAAGAAACCGCCGATGTACTGCAAAACGGTAAGGAGAATAAAACGGAAAAGCTCAAAAAGCCTTTGATTTTTGGTTTGATGGGTATTGTTTTCGTGGGTTGTATGTATTTAATTTTTAAACCGTCGGAAGACAAAAAGGAAATCGAAAACATCGGGCTAAACGATGACGTGCCACAGGCTACCGGAGCAGGAATGCCTGCCGACAAAGGCAAGGCGTATGAACTTGAAATGTTGGAACGCAAAGAACAGGAGAAGCGTAATGGTTTAGCAACGCTTTCAGATTATTGGAACACCGATGACAAGAAAGAGCCTGTGGATGAATTTACCGAAGATGATGATGAAAGCACCGGCTATGGAGGTGGTAGTAGAAATTCGGGAAGAAACAGTAATCCTGCATTGAACAGCTATCGAAATGCACAAAGTACATTGGGTAATTTCTATCAGGACAACAATTCTGAAACAATGGAACTTCGCAAGCAATTGGACGAGTTGAAAGAACAACTAGCTGATAGAGATCTGCCAAAGCCTACAACTGTAGATGACCAGATTGCATTGATGGAAAAATCCTATCAGATGGCGGCAAAATATCTCCCGACAAATACGAATACCAACACCGCAGAACAACCTGTACCTGCAACAAATAGTACCACTTCAGTGGCTTCGGGTGAGAATAAAAAAGAACATTTTGTATCATTTACTGCTGCAAGGAAGAATACCGTATCCGCCTTGTATCGTGAGCCTACAGATAGTGAGTTTTTGGAAAATTGGAGCGAAACCCGAAACAGAGGGTTTTATACAGCAAGTACTACCGAACAAATGGTACAACCCAAAAACAGTATCAAAGCCTGTGTACACGATGCACAAACAGTGGTTGGCGAAACCGGTGTTCGTTTACGATTATTAGAACCTGCAAAAACACCAAGCCGTACTATTCCACAGGGAACCATTGTAACAGCTAATGCCAAATTTCAAGGAGGACGTTTACAGCTTAAAATTACCTCTGTTGAACTGGAGGGCAATATCATTCCGGTTGATATCACCATCTATGATCTGGACGGACAGCAAGGTCTGTATGTTCCGTATTCTCCTGAAATGAATGCTCTTACCGAAATGGCGGGCAATATGAGTCAGACAGGTGGAACCAGTCTGATGCTTACCCAGAATGCAGGACAACAGGTAGCTGCAGATTTAAGCCGTGGCGTGGTGCAGGGAGTTTCGGGCTATTTCGCCAAGAAAGTACGCACTCCAAAAGTTACACTAAAAGCAGGGCATCAGGTCTTTCTTGTATCAAAGCAATAATGTTAAACTCAAATATTAAAAAAATGAAAAATATTTTTAAAACCTTTTGGGCAGTTGCCCTGACTATCGGCTTTGCCGTAACCTCCTTTGCACAGGATAGTGTACCTGTAAAAACACCTCTTGAATTGGGCAGAATTGAGCCATATCGTATGGAAGTAACTTACGATAAAACATCGCACCTGATTTTCCCGACTGCCATTCGTTATGTGGATTTGGGAAGCGAATACCTGATTGCCGGAAAAGCCGAAAATGCAGAAAACGTATTGCGTGTAAAAGCATCAGTTCGGAATTTTGAAGCCGAAACCAACTTTTCCGTAATTACCAATGATGGTCGCTTTTACTCTTTCAATGTGTATTACAGTTCTTACCCCGAAGCGTTGAGCTACGACCTGCTAACAATGCAAAAAGCAGTAGATAAAGCCAATGGAAACGATGTGTTGTTTGAAGAATTGGGGAACAATTCTCCGTCTTTGGCTGGTTTGTTATTGGAAACCATTTACAAGAAAGATAAGCGTATTGTAAAGCACATCGGGGCAAAGAGCTTCGGTATTCAGTTTATCTTGAAAGGTATCTATATCCACAACGGGAAATACTATTTCCATACGGAATTGAGAAACAAGAGCAACGTACCTTTTAATATTGATTTTATCAACTTCAAGGTGGTAGATAAAAAGGTAGCCAAACGTACCGTATTACAGGAACGACCTATGATACCGCTTCGAACTTACAAGCCTTTGGAAGACGGAATAAACGGACAATCTACCGAGCAAAATGTTTTTTTGTTAGACCAATTTACCATTGCCAACGATAAGGTGTTGCTGATTGAAATCTTTGAGAAAAACGGCGGACGACACCAAATGCTTCAGGTAGAAAATTCGGACTTAATCAAAGCCCGTGTAATCAATGATATGCACCTGAAATTTTAATAACCTTTTAAAGTAATTACAATGAAAAAATATATCTACACCGTGATGTTGCTCTTTATGGCCATCACGGTAACACAGGCACAAAGAATGTTACCCAAACAAAAAGGTTTGGAAATAAGTACAGGTATTTTATCTGATGATAAAATCGGTAACGATTATTACATCAGTCTGGGTATGACCGTAAACGGTAAAAACGGAAATTATCAGATATGGGCTTTGGAATACACACATCAATACCACAATTACAAATCGCTTCAAATACCGCAGGAAACCTACACGGCTGAAGGTGGTTACAGTTTCTTTTTATTGGGCGATGCCCGTAAGAATATCACACTCAATGCAGGGATAACAGGTGTTGTTGGTTACGAAAATATCAACCGTGGAGAAACAATGTTGTACGATGGTGCGAAAATAGTTAGCGAGGACAATTTCATCTACGGTGCCAGTGGTCGGCTGACCTTTGAAACGTACCTGTCTGACAGATTTGTATTGGTTTTACAAGGGCATACAAAAGTGTTATGGGGTACAGATTTGCGACAATTCCGACCTTCCGCAGGTGCGGGATTAAGATTTAACTTTTAATACGTAAAATTATGATAGCAATATTTAATAAATTCAGAATAGGATTACTGCCGTTATATTTAATGCTGGCAATCCTGACAGCTTCGGTTTCTTTGGTATCTTGTAGTAAAGATGACGAACTCGAAATACAGAACGATTTTCCTTTTGAGGTCAATGTAATGCCAGTTCCTAAAGAGATTGCCAATGGAAATACCGTTGAGATCCGCATTACCATACAGCGTACAGGAAATTACAGCAACACACAATATTTCCTACGCTACTTCCAATTCGACGGACAAGGCTCGTTGAGGTATTACGATGAACCACCATATCTACCCAACGATTTGTATCCTTTGGCATCGGAACAATTTCGCTTGTATTATACTTCAACGTCATCCGTATCGCAGTCTTTTGATGTGTGGATTTCGGATAGCTTCGGGAATGAAAAGCAAATAAGTTTTCAGTTTAACAGTAATGATTAGAAGTAAAAAGAAATCCTGCCACAAAGCAGGGTTTTCTTTTTTGATGTAGATTGAGGGTGATTTTTTGTAAATTTAAAAGGTAGAATTAAATACATTTGGATATGGTTTCATCGTTAGTTATTTCAATAATATTCTTGGTTGCAGGCTTAGGATTACGGTATTGGCTTAACCGTCGAAAGTTTTACAGACGTGGTCCTATGGGAGCAGAAGGATTTTCCTCATACGAAAGTTCGGTATTCATTAAATTAATTGAAAGGATCGGCAAATGGTTAGCCTATGCATTAATTATCTTTGGGCTATTGTCATTGTGGGTTTATTCGAGGGAGAAAAAGGAAGTAAAAACAGAGCAATCAAATCAAAAATAATTTCTAATTACATTTTTAGGAGAATCGGATATCTAAAAGGTTATCCGATTTTTTGTTTTTTAAAAGAGATAATGATTGATAAGGATTACAATTATAGAGAGTATGCTAATCAATTAAAACGACTTTAGTATATTTGCTTAGTAAAATATAGAAAATCTTAAAGTGTTTTTGCTTTAAGTCTTGGTACTGAAAACTGGTAATTTTTAAGACAACAAGACAATAAGTAGGAACGCTCACGCTATAGGCGTGGGCGCTCGCTTATTCGTTGTCGGGTATACCAGTGCCTCAGTATCGGTAAGTTGTAGTTGCCTACGCTTCTTTTTTTCGTAAGGCCACATCAATTTTTAAAAGTATATTGATATGGAAACAGACACACATCCACAAAAAATGACCCTTGGTTTTATCAATGATAAAAGTCCAATTCTAGATCGTATTTGTAATGACTTAAATGCTTTAGGAATTGAAGCTTTATTCCGATTGGAAAATGTTCAAGATGGATTAAATTACTTACTCACACTAAAAATACTTCCTAAAGCTTGTATTATTGATCTTGACTTTTATGACAAGAATGTACTAGCACAGCTTCAATTATTAAGGACACAATATCCAACCATTCAACTTATTGCACATAGTGATATTGATGATAAGAAAGTCGGTAAAAACTTGTTAGATATTGGTGTTTCGAGCTATTTATTAGCTGGTAGTGATGCTGATGATTTTAAATTAGCCATTGACATCCTTGTCAATGGCTAATTTTCAATGTTATGAATAACAATCTAATACTCTATAGACTCTTCTCGTACACTTCTAAAATGATTTTACACAAGATTTTAACGTGTTCATGTTCAATATTTTCAAGCTCATCTATCAATAGAGGATAATGGTCTTTAAACAAACGTAACCTCCCAATGCTGAGAGCATAGAGAAATTCCATTAGTGCTTCACCTTGATATTCATCACTATGTTTTGCAAAGGTCTTTAAAAGCATCAACATGTCCTCAGAATTCTTACGACTAAATGAATAATTAAGCTCGTCATTTTTTGCTGCTCTAAGAATAGACGCTTGAATAATCCCATCATTGAAACGATTAAAAACAAATGGATCAAGTAAATTCTTTACAAAATTAGTCTGATAAAGCCCGTCAATTCTATTATTTCTTAGATTATTTAAAACACAAGAAATAGTAAAATAAATATCCGATTGAGTTACTTGCTCAAAGTAATCATTACTATTAAAAAAAGCGGAATTTTTGCGAATTTGTAATTCATTACCTAGAATATCAGGATAAAATATTTTTTGTGTGCCACCTTTGAATGTTTTATTAGAAAAGTTATTTATTGTCGTTATTCTTTCATTTACAAAACTAGATGGTTCATTTAAGCCCTCTTGTATTTCTCGTAAATGATCTAGCTCAATTTCCCAAGGTGTTTCTATATTGGAGTTATCACAATTAATAGTCTCTATTTCTACGAAAGAACTATTTTCTGCACCATATAGTCCATATTTAATATTACTTTTTAATTCTTTATGCTTATCAGAATCACTAATTCTATTGATACCAATAAAGTATATAAGTCTGATATTATTATAATTTCTGAAATATCTACTCAAATAAAGTAGGTTTTTCCCATTTGTAATACAAGAAGCTACAATCAAAATAGAACCAGATTCTTCTTCAGAAATCTTTTTATCAACTAATTCAGATTGATTAATAACTTCAATTGAATTCTTAGAAAAGCAAGTAGTCTTTTCCAAGATATACTTTGCTAATAATTCTGACCCTTTATCATTCAAATGGATTATATACTTTAATGATGCTGGTACGTATTGATTAACGAAAGCGTCTATCTTACTTTTATGGCTTTTATAGTGTTTCTTTTCAATATTTCTAATGATATTCTCATAATCAATATACAAATTGTATTTTTTTCTATTGATAGTATCTTCACTAAAAGAAACTTTTAAGGAAGTGCCAGTCTCCTCATTATATTTGAATACTTCCACAAAATCTTTTAAGGTTTTGGTTATGTATTTACTAGCAACGATATTTCTAGTATTTATAATAGGTTCATCCAAACTAAAGGAGTCCCCAACAATCTTAATTGCAGTAGATTGATTCTCGCAAAACGAACATCTTTCACCAGCCTTGAATTGCTTATAAATCTCTAATCCGTATTGAAATTTTTCATTACGTTCTAAATTACAGAGAACTCTTTCAAGTGAGAGATTTGACGGCTTTTCTATTGGAAGATAGTAAAGAATACAAACATCTTTTGAATCTATCTCTGGATGATTCCCTTTTAAATAATGAACTAATCCACCAGATGTCGATGCAGATATTAAAAAAATTGAATCTTTATAGAATTTGGTATTTTTACTGTATATGCCATCGTACGATTTAAATGACTCAATATTAAGATCTTCTCTATTATCATATCTTTTCAGATATTGGCTTATGGAGTACCCGACAACATTTATAGATAACGTATCACAATAAATATTTCGAATTTCTGTGTTTTTAAATAAATGCAAAAGATTTAATCCAATGAAATCAATTTCACTTTTTTGTACTAATACATTTGCCGTTCTTAAAAATTTGGTTGAATGCTTTCCTGATGGAAAAACATAATGGTGAGAAATGCCATTACTCTCTACTAGCCCTCCATTTGATATAAAGATGTTTGCTAATCCTTGATTAATAATTTCCTTAAAGTTCTCTTTCAAAAAGCGATCATCTTTTGAAAAGATAAAGTCTGATTTATTGTAACCAACATAAAAAATGCTTTCAACAAGTGAGTTTTCTTCTGCTTTTGGAATACTTTTAAAAATTTTATCGAGATTAATTTTTATAAGAGATTCTACAGAAGATACAGTAGAGCAATGAAGAAAAACGAGGGCACTTGTTTGATGGAAATATCTAAAATGTTCTGTCAATTCATTCTTCAAAGCACCAAAATCAAACTCGATATTAGGGTTGAAAATTATTGTGGCACTTTTATATTTTTTATCTCCGATGTTTGAGTTGTAAATGTAAAATTTTCCCATTATCGATTGCTTTTGAATGGATATAGAATACTGATATAAGAACCTTGCGATTTAATGATATTGTCCGTTTTAAAACCATCATTATTCCAATCCTCAAGCTTTAGATCCTTCAATTTTTCTATGTCAATAGGTTTGTAATTGTCCTTTATTAAATCTCTGTAAACACAATACTTATCGGTTGAAATTTTCACAAAACCTTTTTTATTCAATATATTTAATATACGGTCTAATCCTATACCTTTCTTTGACTTTAGATTAGAGGTTGAAGATGTCTGATTTTTCACAAGACACTTCTTAATAACTTCTAAATCCGTTAATGTTTCTTTCTTAGTAAATTTGTCAATAAATCCTACCCCTGAATCAAAAACTAAAATTTCTAAATAATAAATTTGATTGTGTTCGTTAACGCAGTTTTCCAAAATGAACGGGTGTTGAAAAAAGGATTGAATAGGTGTTTCTTCGAACTCCTCAAATATTTTATTACTATTATTTATATGAAACCTAAAGTAAACTCCGCGTATACTTGCAGGAATATCTATTAAATTTTGGTCAGTCTTCCCCCATTCGTAAGTGTTTTTTGTTAACTCGTAGACTATTGCACCAATATCTTCAATAAGATTCTCAAATTCAATTTTGTTGTTTTTATTAAAGGTCAAAACATAGTCATTGAAAATTTTCTTGATGCTGTATTTGATTTGATCTTCATCATCGTTAAACCCATCAGGACTTTCAAGTAACCTTATTAAACCTTTGTTTTTTGAAAGATGATCCGTATTTGTCAGAATATATTTATTACCCTTTATTCTATCTAACGAATTCATTTTTATGAAAAAATCGTTTTGCAGTTCTCTTAAACGATCCTTAATATTGACATTGTTTTTATCAATGAAATTTGTTGTATTCCATAATAATGAGACTACAGGATAAGCATATTCTTGATCATAAAAATTGTTTAAGTTTTCATTATCTACATCTAATTCTAATGTTTGAATATTTGATTTATTATTTAATGTGATAATGAACTTTAACAAATCTCCCAATAGTCCAAATGTATATTTGTTTAATGAACCTGGCATTTTTAGATTTATAACACCCTCGACCTCATTATTTATATGTTTCCTATATAAAATCTCCATTTTGCGAGGAGTGATATTTTTAGGTATTGATATTTTGATCATATAGTTTCTTTATTTACATTCTTTTACTAAAATCCTTGTAAATTTCAAATAACAAACATACTAAAATATTAAAAGCCAATCTAACCAAGCGGCGTTCTTTTGCTTCTTTTCTTTGGTCGCAGATGTGGAAAGAAAAGAAGTCTCCAAAAACAACGAAAGGGATACTGAATATCCCTGCAAAACAGATCGCAACCTGTTTGATAAAATGAGAAGTGAAGATGGGGTGTAGCCATACATTTTGGCAAAGTGGTTGCACCGCTTAAATGCAAAAAGACTGCCCCGACCTTCGGGAGGGTGTGTCTTTTTGCCGCCAGATTTCTGCTATCGGGCGACTTGTATGGGTTGTGAACGGAAATCTTTCAAATTGAGAAAAAAGCCCCTGTTTTCAGTCAATCCATTACGGAACAAACCCCATAACAAAGAACTTCCCATTTGTGCGAGTGACGAATTGATATATAAATCCTGTTTTTCCAATGCTTCAGCTAAACTGCAACTTGGTGTATCGTCCTGTTGTTCGGACTGCTTCAGCAAATGTCCAAATTCATCGGTAACCATTGGCAGATTAGATACCGTTTCGTATCTGTCGGAATTAGGCTGTTTTATATCTCCAATCGTTGATAATAATACCTGTCCTGTATATTGGCTGTTTCCATAATCCAACCAATATTTTGGTTTATGATGGTAATATTTTCCGTTATCCAATGCTTTCAATATTTCAGCAATACCAAACCTTGCTTTTACAATATCTACACAGGTAATAAAGATAGTAGCCTGTGCGTTTTCGGGAACTTTGCCCAAACTATCTTTTTCAAACTTCTGTGTTTCGGCTTTCCAGTTAGTACCTGTAAAGCGGTTTGCTCGGTTGATGAGAGCAACGGATTTATACAACCCGACCTCACATTCTGCAAAACGCTGTCTTCCCAAATTTGCTTCTGTGATAACATCATCATCCCAAAGACGAACGGACAATCCTGCGTGTCCTAAAGCTATTAAACTGTGGTTCATTTCCATTAAGGCGGTCAAAACCTTTGAGCCTGTGCCACCTGCACCGATAAGGTTTATCGATATGGGATTGGTGGCATTTATTAAACTATTGTCCGTAAAATGGACTTTTATTCTTTCGTTGTTCATCGCAATATGTCTTTTAAGGTTAGGTTATGTTCTGTCAATACTTCCATTGGAAAGGCGTCGCCTGTGGCGATTAAATTCTCCCAAAGGCTTACGCAATTTCCATTTATCGGGTTATGACCGTGCATTAAATGACTGAAATAGCTGTTAAAGAAAAAGCCTTCCCATTTGTTTATAAATTCTTCCAATGAAGCGGTTTTCTTTATGCGTACATCTACTGTACCCATACATACATTGCCGTCCTCATACACGTTAAAAAAGGGGGCATTGTACAGCTTTGTGTTTATTGTAGGTCTTCTTCTATTCGGTAAGGCGAAAACGGCTAAACCGTTGCGGTTGGCTACCCACAGCATAGGTGGTACATTGGCTTTGCCTTTGGGTATTCCCAGACTTTCAATAAAATATAGTTCCCTTTGTGTGGCTTTTGTAAACCAAACTACTTTGTTTCCATTAGGGTCGAAGTATAAAACCTGATTGCTCAATACTCCCTGCGGTTTCAATAACGGTTCTTTTTCTTCTTTGGCAGTTTTCAACGCCTTTGCCAGTTGGTTTGCTTCTTTTACGGTCAAAGGGTGTGCATTAATGGGAGTACCGTTTTTATCCATATCAAAATGCTCTACATAAGTATTGTTACCCTTTCCAGTAGTCTGATAAAATACCAATGCTGATTTTGGGTAGTATAGCGTTCCGAAATCCTGTGTTATATCGTTCATAGCCTTGTTTTTAAAAATTATTCAAAATGTAGGTCAATTCATTTATCATCGTAAGCAAACGGTTTTCAAACTCCAATGTGTTGGCGGTTATATCACTTCCGTCAAACCGTTTTATAATAATGGGTTCTTCCATCTGTCCGTATTCCTGTAATTCGTTGTTTACTGATTCTACCACATTATCCATAAGCCAGCCTGTACCATCTGCACAGAATGAAACATACTTTTCCATTGAAATGATATTTTCCATGTCTTCTTCATTGGCTTCGCCATTTGGTCGGGCATTGCGGAATACGTTTGCATTAGGGTACTGCTGATAAATTGCATAGGCTTCCTGTGCTACTTTAAAGCAATCAGCATCAATCTTATCTTTCGCTTTAAAACGGTTTAAACGTTCTTTAAAGAGCCTTAAATTAGCTTCGTTGTAAATCTTCTTTTCCATACAGTCGCCAATCCATTCTGCTTGAGAAAATTCGCTGAGGTAGGCTTCTGTATCTTCTCCGTAATCATCCTCGGTTACCCAATCTTTGTGCATTTCATACATCCAGTACAGGTAACTACTTTCCTGTCTGTAGTATGGAATATCGGCAATGTGGTACAAATAACTGCAAACTGACAAAAACAGTTGAGCGGTATGTTTTCGCTTTGGGTCTTTCAACCAACGAAATAAGGGTATTACAGGAATGTAATACAGGGTTGTACCAGTATTATATCTTTCCTCGCTTGTAAAAAACACTTTCTTGCTATCCTGTATCAGTCTGATTTCTTCCCAATCCGTTATTTTAAGTTTTAGCTGTTCTTCGGTGTCTTTTAAAGCCAATGCGATATTGTAGGGATAGCCGTAAGATTGCGTTGATTTCGGAATGATGCCGTAATGCTCTGCCAATTGAGAAAGGGAACTATAAAAATCCCTTTCCATTTTGATATTATCCCTGCAAGCCTGTACTGTTTCTGTTTCGTTCAGTTTAGGGAGAAACGAAGTCCTTAAAAAACCATTGGTAACATGGCTACTGGTACGGACTGTTGTTTGTCCTTTTGGATTTCGTTTGCGTCTTTCGGTCGTTGCATCCAGTTTGCGAACTCGCTCAACTGACGGTGCAATTGCTTTTGCTTGGGTTCTTGGGGCATTTGGAATGTTCCCGATACGGTATGTCGTTGCATAAGTCATTGTTTTACTGTTTTAGTTTAACCTTTTGTTCCCATTGCACTTTCAAAACGGTACTGTACCGTATCGTCCTTGATTTGTGGTGCTGATACTTTTGCGGTAGTCAGAATGGGGTATGTATTGGAATAAAAATTCATTACTGCCTGTACACTCCATTGCGGTTCGGGGTCGTTCAGTTTGATTTCCTGCCCCTTATCATTCAATATAAAAACTCGTTGTAATTGCGTTGCTAATAACATAACATTTGATTTTTGGGTTAGTACTTTTATTCTTCTTCTCCTGCTTCATCAATGGGGTAATCGTCTGTAACTTCTGCCGATTGTATCGGTTCGGGTGTTGCTTCTTCTGTCGCACCGAAAAGGCTCGGTGTGGCAAATTTGCCCGATAGTGAAGTTTTACGTTTGCGTATGGCATCGGCATAGTCGGGAAAATCGGCAGGGTTCGGCACTTTCATCCACGCTTCACGGAATTTACCCTCTTTTTCCAGTTCGTCAGCCTTTGCCATAGCTTCTTTATATTTCTTGTCCCTGGCTTCCTTTTCTTTCTTCTCCTTATCGGCTTTTTCCTTCTCCATTGCCGATTGTTTTTTGACTTCTTCCATTTGCTTTAAGAATTTCTCCATATCCACCATCAAACCCGAAACGGTTTGTACTGGTGCGGTTATCTGTTCAAAAAATCCCTCATCAAACTCCTGTGCGGTAGCATTGAATGTAAGGGGCGGAATAAGGTTTTTTGCATTATCCCCGCATTGTTCATTGTTAAGCATAACCGATACGATTAGCTTGGTTTCTGCTCCCTTTGAAATGTTCAGTTGTAATACTCCTGTAAAGTTCAACTGCTGTATCTGATTGAAAAAATTTGTATTCATCGTTCTAATTTTTTTGTTTGTCCTCTAATCGTTTTTTCTTAGCTGTCAGTTTATTGTACATATCTGTCCAGTATGCGTTCTGTCTCTTGTCGAACTCGTAGAAACTTTCGTCCTCGTGTCTGTAACCAGTGAACCGCTTGCTAATCTTTATGGCTTCATCAAGGTCAGTGACTTCGATAGAGCATCCGTTTAAATCCGTTACTTTCATAGCAATGATAATTTGCGTTCCAAAAGCGTTTCCAGTATTTCGCAATCACTTTCATAAGTTTCCCCCTCAAAATGGTAAGTGTCTGTATCTTCATCAAAATCATACGCCTCTATGTCTTCATCGCTCAAACATACATCGTCCAGTATGCCGTTTTGATAGGTTGCTCTACCATATATCCCGTTTCCCATTTCCTCATAATCCTGTACAAAATCAACTTGGTATCGGTCTGCTATGCTCCGCAGTATCTCGGAGTTAGGCGACCATTTGGTTTCGTACTGAAAATTTCCTTCATCGCCCTCGTTCCAGTAGATATTGAAGAAATACCCACCGTTCGTACTGTCTGAAAAGTCGGGCAATTGCCCTTCTTCGGCTTGCTCTTCCTTTTCCTTTAAGATTTGGAAAAGTTGTTGTATCTGTGTGATTGCTTCGGGTTTTCCCTCGAACACAACCGTATTACTACACCAGTTCGCCATTGCTGTTATCATTTAAGGTTATTTCAATCATTTTTTGTTCTCCGAAAAGCAGGTGTATAGCCTGTTTTAGTTGGTGGTTACATTCGGGTTTTTCCGCATATTCTATCAAGCTATTTGAAACAAATATGGCATTCTAACCGTCAAAAAGTTGGTCAGAAAATACTCTTGGGTTTCGCTGTAACATCACGTTGTACTGCTTTAAAATTCTTTCGGTATTCTCTACAAGACCAAACCAAAAATTGGCTGTAATAAGGGTTTTATCTGCCCATATACTCCGCATATATTCCTCGTGTTTTCTGAAACGCTCGGTTTCCTGCTGTATAAAAAGGCTTATTTCCTTAAGGTTTTTGGAAAACAGTTTTGCCAGTATATATCCCTTTTCCACATTGTTCATTTCTTCTAATGCTTTCATTGTAATGCTTTTTAAAGGCTACCACCGTTTGTAAGGCGGTAGCCTGTGGTTTAATTAATTGAGTTGAAAAACGTCTGCACCGACTTTCTGAAAAGAGGTACATAATTCAAATGCTTTCTGTGATTTCAGTTGAGCAGTACCACCCATTACAATACTCTGTAATTTGGCTTCGTTGTCTTTGTAATTTCTTACGTTCTGATAGTAGCCTGTTACCGCATTGTATGCTCCGAACAATGTACCTTTGGTGGTTTCCATTTGTTGGGTATCGCTTATCATTGCATAAGCAAAAGCATCTTCAACAACGTTTTTGAATACGGTGGAAACTTCATCTTCCGCACCTTTTTTCAGCAGTTCCAATGTTTCCTTATTTGGGCAAAGTGCCAATTGGATTAGCTTTTTAACCTCTTGGTCTGATACCTTGACTTTCGTCCACTCATTGAAAATCCCTTCTAACTGGTCGCTGAACTGGTTAGCAAGTCCCATAACTTTATGTGCGTTGTCTAAACGTTGTTTTGCTCCTGCGGTGTGCTTGATGCGTACCACATTGCTCATATTGCGTAAAGAAGCATTTAAGGTATTTTGGCAAACAATTCGGATAGGTGTAAAAGCGGCTGTAATACTTCCGCTACCGTCATGCGAAGTGGTTAGAAAGTAGGCTCGACACCTGACGCCAATATCTATGTTTCCATAGCTGGTTTCCCTGTGTCTGCCCCCAAACCGTACGTACATGTCTCCATGTATACGGCTTTCCATCGGTTTATTCAGTCTAATGCTCC
>Ga0209934_1001181_pt1 | contig 16371 bp, 15 predicted proteins | sample ThiBiot_750_plan_2_FD_183950 | JGI IMG/M metagenome (GOLD analysis project Ga0209934, IMG submission 183950) | Wastewater bioreactor microbial communities from Cape Town, South Africa - Thiocy_expt_750_plan (SPAdes) | ecosystem: Engineered > Bioreactor > Thiocyanate-remediating >...
TCAGTGCGAATGGCGATTATCGCAACGGAGGCGTGTTTTACTCCTACACCGCGCGTCTGAACTACTTCAACGGAAACGCCTACATGACGCAATACAATGACCGTGAGCCGTTTGTAGTACCTGGTTCCGTGATCAAAACAGGTGATAATACATACGCGCCGAACACCGTTCCGGTATCCCGCGCCGATGTGTTTACGTATTACGGCGGTGCTACATCAGCCAACGAATACAACCATGTGTTGCCGAAGACATTCTTCAAACTGAGAAACGTGTCGCTCACCTACTCGGTACCTAAGAAATCGTTGGAAAAACTGCCGGTAAGAGGTGCGTCTGTGGGTATTTTCGGTCGTAACCTCGTGTTGTGGACCCCTAAGGCCAACCACGTAGTAGACCCGGAAGCCAATACGTTTGGAACCAGCCTGAAAAACCTTTATGGTGAATTCGCTGCAGGTCCGTCTACCGCAACGTACGGTGTTCAGTTAAATCTATCATTCTAATTAGGATTCAAATGAAAGGTATCATAAAAAATAGTGTCCTGCTGCTTGCTGCGCTTTCACTAGGCTCCTGCAACGACTGGCTGGATGTAAACGAAGACCCCAACAACCCGACTAACGTAGCGCCCGAGTTCGTACTGCCCGCAGCGCAAGCGTCGGTGGCGGGGATTGTCGGTGGAGATTTTGCGATCATCGGTGGCCTGTGGTCGCAGCACTGGACGCAATCCAACTCTGCCAATCAATACCGCGGCATCGATTCTTACGACCTTCAACCTTCCGATTACAACATCGCCTGGACGGAATTGTATGCCGGCGGCCTGAACGACTTCGAAGATGTGAAGCGGAAAGCCACCGAAACTGGCAACAATAACATGGTACTGCAAGCAGTAGCGGTTCAATCCTACGGTTTCCAGATGCTGGCCGACTGGTTCGACAAGATTCCTTTGACCGAGGCATTGCAGGTTGAATCTATCAAAGCACCAAAATACGACGATGGGCCGGCTGTTTATGCAGAGTTGGTGAACAGACTCGATGCGGCACTGGCATTGGATTTCAACAATGGCAAGTCGACGGCAGTTGCTTCTGACCTCATTTTCGGAGGAACAAGCGCGGCCAATCAGATCGATCTGTGGAAACGTTTTGTGAATACGCTGAAACTGAAAATATATCTGCGTCAGACGGCGAGTGCCAACTCGGCCCAGGCTGTCGCGGCTATCAAAACCATGCTCGATGCCAATACGCCATTCCTGGAAGATCACGCGGCGATTACCAAGTTTGTGGACGAACCTAACCGCAGTAACCCGTTGTACGAGAACAACGTTCGCCAGTTGAACGTATCATCCAACCTCCGTTTGAGCCGTACGCTGCAAACCTACTTGCAGGCAAACGGTGACGATGCGCGCCTTGCGGCATACTTCACACCAGGCTCGGGAGGTCAGGCAGGACTGGAACAAGGCGACTTCCTCAGCGGGGTAGGCGTCAATGTTCCCAGCGTAGCCAGAATGACCGCTACCGATCCATTCTATTTCTTCAGCATCGACGAAGTTTATTTCATGCTGGCGGAAGCTTACCTGCGCATCGGTAACGATGCCAAGGCAAAAGAATTCTACGAAATGGCGGTGCCTGCTGCCTATGCGAAATTCAACATCGCATTCGATGCGAAGAAGATTGCAAAAGGTGGTGTTTACGAGTTTCCGTCAGCCGGCAGCATGGAAGCGAAGCTGAAAACCATCATTTATCAGAAATGGGTGGCCATGTTCCGTCAGGGGTACGAATCTTTCTGGGATCAGGCACGTACGGGCTATCCTGAAAAATCGTCCGTTCCAACTACCGACCAGAAATATGTTCCGGGCCAGTGGACCGTCGCGGCTAAATCCGTTCTGGAAAAAGGCGCACTGCCGAAACGTATTCCATACACTTCCGCTTCGCGGGATGGTAACGTGAATACACCTGCGCTGGTGCCGCTGACTTCCAAAGTTTGGTGGATGAAATAATCAAAGGTCATTGATAACTGATATTATGAAAAAAGGATTAAAACTAATAATGATAGCCTTGACCTTGTTTGCCGCGTTTTCTTGCGAGGATAAGGTGACGGAAGGCATTTCATCGATTACCTACTATCCCGTTATCACTTTGAAAGGTGACCAATGGAACCAGGTGAAGGTGGGAGGTACTTTTACAGATCCCGGCGCCACTGCAAAGGAGGGCGAGACGGATATCGAAGTGAAAGCGACCGGAACGGTTGATACGAAGACGCCAGGCGTGTATGTGATCGAATATACCGCTGTGAACAAAGATGGCTACTCATCTGTCGAATACCGCTATGTTGGGGTAATCTCGGCGACGGCGACGGCTGACATTTCAGGAAGCTACAAGAGAAATGCAGGTGCTTTTGGCGTGTCGAAGGTGACCAAGGTGAGCGGTAATCTGTACACCGCCGATAATGTCGGTGGCGTTGCCGTGCCCTCGCCCGGTGAAACAGTGTATTTCTACTATTTTGATAAAGGCAAAATCGGATGCCCTTACCAGCTGACTGCGGGAAATGCATTTGAATGTACCAATGCATCGATTAAGGAGGGAGTATCATACAGCTGGGTTGTATTGAACCCGGGCTTTGGTACAGCGCTTCGCGTATTTGAAAAACAATAATATTCGACACTTATGAAATATACAAAGTATGCTCTCATAGCCCTGGTTTTCGGACTGTTGTCCTGCGATCTTGGCAGCGAACCGACTATCGAAGGAACCAAACTGCAGGCGATGTGCGGTGAGTGGTGGGTACAGGTTTACTCGGGTGGTGAAGACCAAGATCTGGGCTATAACCTGATTACTACTGCTAATACTGCAGATAATAATGAGACAGATCTCATTTTGGACGACCATGGTCTGCTAACGCCTTACGAATACCCGTCCATGAAGATTGTTTCAAAAGTGAACCTTGGGGGGCTTACATTCAATGCGACACCTGATTTGCCTAACTTAAACACCGGACAAAGTGCAGTTTCAATTTTGGAGGGCAAAATAATAAAGAATGCCGCAACTACTCCTGGGGGGAATAAGGTGGATTCAATATATGTTAAATTTGAATTCAAAGCTATACCTGGTGAGCAGTATGAATATGCGGGCTACCGTCGTACCGGTTTCCTCGAAGACGAGCATTAATGCCTATTAACCGAATTGTTCTATTATAGAATAATCCCAGTTGTATTAGCAGCTGGGATTTTTTTTATTTCATAAAACCGAGTTTTTTTTTGTTTTGCTGTTAATATGGTCGAATGGAGGTTTTGGATTATTAGATTGTCGAATTAGGCCAACAACTGTTAATCAATTTTTATTGACAAGGAGCTTTTGGAAGCATTCGTTTTATGAAAAGCGTGCCGGCTATTGGCGATTCACCACAGTTGCAGTGAGTACATTGGCGGTCGTAAAATTTGTTTCCGATACAAGATTTATCATTGCCATATTTAACACACTTAAAGCTATTTGCCCCATTCTAAGCCGGCCAGTTATTTTGTATAGCTCTCGATATTGGGAAACTGACTTTGAACTCAAACAATGGACATTTCCGGACTATCAAACAATAGACTAATTTAATTGATCTATAACCCTTGGAATAAATTATTTTCACCGATTATTAATTTTAGGGTTTAGCTTAGTTGTAATGATTTAGTAAGACCGTATATTCAGTGCATCACTAACTCTAAATATTATGAAGAAGATTTTATTTTTATTGGGCTCGATAATTTTGTTTAATTCATGTAGCCGGGATAGCGATACCGTTAACCCAGTTGAGAAGAACTTGCCGAGTACTGTGGCAAATCCTAATTCGAATTTGCGAGAAATCGTAATAGGGAACGGGGAGCTGTTGTATTCCTTTGATAAATATGGTTATTACAATGCAACAACAGAGAATACACCTCTAACTCTAACCGTCACCAATTTTACGACCAGTTCAATGAGGGTGACGTTCGAAATAGCTAGCGGTTCCATAGCGCATGGGAACTGGGGAGTGCCGGGTGCAGTAAGAGCGACTTCAGTAATCGCAAATAACGGTTTAGGAGTTACATTCGACTCCGATTCCAAACTTCAATGGCGAACTGGATTCATTCCGCAAGGACAGTCTCGGCAGTTGACTCTTAACATGAAAATGAGCCCGCTATGGGGCGTTGAGGGAACCTTTGGGGCAATAATCGTAGATAGCTTTCCGACAGATGTCCAAACGTCACTAGATTTTACAGACGATCAATGCTATTTTATCCGAGGATTTAACTAGCAGTAAGCTACCGCCGCATTTCCTGGAAGACGAGCATTGATCGTAAACATTTGCACATTCAAGGCCTTATCCGTTACGGGTAAGGCCTTTTTTATTTTGGAAGCCTAACATTTCTTTACGATCTTGATAAGCCTGATCCTTTTAACCATCCAATATGACAACTCCTTTTACAAGCAAGATTGCAAACCGCTTGAGCCGCATGTCCGCCGCGTTGCTGGTCGCTGTTCTTGCCGGGCATTCTGCATGGGCCCAAAGCCCTTTGGCCAAGTCCATCGACCAAAAAGCTCCGGCGCTGGAAAAGAAACTGGTAGAATGGCGCCGCCATTTTCATGAAAACCCGGAATTGGGTAATCGGGAGTTTAAAACCGCCGAGAAGGTCGCCAGTCATTTGAAACAGCTGGGTATCGAAGTGACCACCGGCATTGCGCACACCGGCGTAGTGGGGATTCTCAAAGGCGGGAAGCCAGGCCCGGTAGTGGCCTTGCGGGCCGATATGGACGGGTTACCGGTTACCGAGCGGGTGGATGTGCCCTTTAAATCGAAAGTTACGACCGAGTACAAGGGACAAAACACGGGCGTCATGCACGCATGCGGGCACGATACGCACATCGCGATCCTCATGGGCGTGGCCGAAGTGCTTGCATCCATGAAGAATGAGCTTCCCGGAACGGTCAAATTCATATTTCAACCAGCCGAGGAAGGTGCGCCGGAAGGCGAGGAGGGAGGGGCAGAACTGATGGTGAAGGAAGGGGTGCTCGAAAATCCAAAGGTCGATGCCATTTTTGGATTGCATATCGATTCGCAGATCGAAGTCGGCAAGATTTCTTACCGCCCGGGCGCGACCATGGCTGCGGTGGATTTTTTCAGTATTGATGTAAAAGGAAAACAAACCCACGGTGCCTACCCGTGGTCCGGTGTGGACCCTATTGTGACTTCTTCACAGATCGTCACCGCATTGCAGACCATCGTGAGCCGCAATCTCGACCTCACACATGCGCCCGCGGTCGTGACGATCGGCGCGATACACGGCGGGGTGCGGCAGAATATTATTCCCGAATCGGTCAAGATGATCGGTACGATCCGCACTTTTGACGAGGCGATGCATTCCTATGTCCATAAACGCCTGAATGAGATCTCTTCCAACATCGCGGAAAGTGCCGGTGCTACGGCTAAGGTCGATATCGATGTCATGTACCCCGTCACTTTCAACGACGAGAAGCTGACGGCGAAAATGATCGGAACGCTTGAAAATGTGGCGGGAAAGGAGAATGTAAACGTCATTCCTGTTAAAACAGGGGCCGAAGATTTTGCGTTTTACCAGCAGAAAGTGCCCGGGTTCTTCTTCTTTTTGGGAGGTATGCCCAAAGGTAAAAGCGTTGCGGAAGCCGCTCCGCATCACACTCCTGATTTTTATGTGGATGAAGGCAGCCTTGTGCTGGGCGTGCGTTCCATCGCCCGCCTCGCCACCGACTACCTCGAAAAAGCGAAAGCCAAGTAGCTATCCGGCTATTCCTACTCCGGAATGTTCTTCCTGACCTGGTCAAACAGCAGGTTCGGGAAGAACCTTTTGAGATAAATGGCGGCTACCTCTTTAAATCCGCCGATGTAAATTTCCTTTTTATCCCTCCTGACGGCATCGAGTATTTTAACAGCGCACACATCGGCGGGAATGCCTTTGGCCTGATTACTGTCCATTTTGCCGAATTTGTCACCCGAAGCATTCAATGCATTCAGTGAAATGTTCGTGCGGATGTAGCCGGGACAAATAGTCGTGACTTTGATATTGTGCGGGTACCCTTCCGCGCGGAGCGAATCGTAAAAGCCTTGCAAAGCATGTTTCGCTGCATTGTAGCCCGAACGCATGATCGTACCTACTTTTCCGGCAACGCTACTCATAACAATGAAATGCCCCGACTGGCGGGCGATCATATGCGGTAATACCGCCTTTGTGAGTGCTACCGTGCTGAAAAAGTCTACGTTCATCAGGTTTTGGTAAACTTCCAGGTCGGTATCGTTGATATACGACCGCTGGCTCACACCCGCATTGTGGACCATGATATCGATATGGCCAAAATGCGCGATTACTCGCTCGGTCGCAGGTTTGGCCTGATCAAATTGCGTCACATCCAGCGGCAGGATCAATACATCCATGTCGGGTAGTGTCGTCTCGCGCTTTACCCTTTCCAGCTCCCCGCGCCGGCGGGCGGTTAGGACCAGTTTTGCACCTTCTTTGGCAAAAGCCATAGCCAGCGCCTCGCCTATACCCGACGATGCGCCCGTTATCCAAACCACTTTATCTTTGAAATTTGTCATATCTCTTCGCTTTTGGCATTGGAATTCGGTAAGAAGCGGAGCTGCACGGCATGCTCCGTCACGATCAGCTCGGCTTCCATGCCTATGCCCATGGCGCGGTTGTCGGACACATGTCCAACCGGAAATCCATAACATACCGGATAACCGAATTCTGTCACATGTTCGGCGATAATCTCGTACGAATCCTTGCCGAACGTAGGGCTGTTGTTGTCTTTCATGTCTGTAAACTGTCCTACAACCAACCCCGCCAGTTTGTCGAGCTTGCCCGACCGTTTGAGTTGGATCATCATGCGATCATGGTTGTACAGATACTCATTGATGTCCTCTATAAAAAGGATTTTTCCATCCGTTTCTGTCTCCGTCTCCGATCCGATCATGTGCGCCAGCAGGCAGAGGTTCCCGCCGACCACCTGTGCCGTCGCATGTCCCGAACGGTTCAATGGATGGGCAGGTACTTCATAGGCCGGCATTTCTCCGAAAAGCATTTGTCTGAGCGATTCTGCCGCTGTTTCAGCACCCACATTGGTAATGGTTTTAGCCATAGGCGCATGAATGCTGGCGTAACCGGTTTTGAAAGTTTTGGCAAGAAACGCAGTCAGGTCGCTGAAACCGACGATCCATTTAGGATATTGAAGGAACTTTTCAAAATTGAGGCGATCCACGATGCGGGAACAGCCGTAACCGCCGCGGGCAGCAATGATGGCTTTGATGGAAGGATCATCGAGCATTTGCTGCATATCCGCCAGCCGGTCGTCGTCTGTTGCTGAAAACTGGTTGAATGAAGTCTTCAAAGTTTCGCCCTCGATCACTTCTAGGCCCCATTGTTCGGTAAACAACCTGATACCCGGGACAACGTCTTCATACTTCACAATACTGGCCGGAGCCAAAACCCCGACACGGTCACCGGGTTTCAGAAATGCAGGAAATTGGATTGGATTCATTCAGATTTTTAAAGCAATACTTCCCGATTGGAGTTATTTGGGAAGTAAACATAGGAATTAGTAATGGCCATTTAGAGAAAGAATTGCGCCGCACTTCTTCTCAGTTTTAATCGTCAGCGTAATCATATCTTCCAAATGTTTGCCGGTGGAAGCTACAAATTTTTTCCTGCGGCAAGAAATCAGACAAAGATCACATCCTGCACCAGCGTGCTACCCATTTCCCGGTTGATCAGCTCGATGATCTTGCCTTTGGCGCGGAAAAGTTCGTTGCGGAGCGGTGCGGACTCGATTTGAAGGAACAGGATGTTGTCTTTAATGTAAACCTTCTTGGTACGGCTGGCGATCGCCGAACCCATGATCTTGTCCCAATGCGCGACTACGTAGGATTGGTCGAAACGGTTACGGAGCTTGTACCTATCGAGCATTTGATCGATAGCCTCTTTCAACGGCGTAACTCCTGGCCGTCGGGACGCTTTTTCCTTGTCAAACCGATAATACATTTTATAACCTTGTTCGTGAATGTGCAAAGGTAGCAAGTTCAGGGTTCTTGTGTTAAGCAGGGTTACTTTTTTAAAAGCTGCTCGTACACCACATCCATGATCGACGTACGGATATTCATGGTCGAGATCTTGTTATTGTCGCGCGTCGGGTAAACCCGGTTTGATAAGAAAACGTAGTTCAGGCCCCAGGCGGGATCGGCCCACGTCATAATGCCCGTGTAGCCGGTATGCCCGAAGCTCGAAGGGCTCGCATATCGCGGTGCATTGCCGGTATATTTAAATGTTGGCTTGTCAAACCCAATCCCTCGGCGGCTGCCTTCTTCCGGGTATTGGTATCGCGTAAACTCGATCAGGGCATCCGTGCTCAGCAACTGCTGTCCGCCATAATAGCCGTCCTGCAAATACATTTGCCACACTTTCATCACGTCGTTGGAAGTCCCGAAAAGCCCCGCATGGCCGCTCAGCCCACCCAGCATGGCAGCGGCTTCGTCGTGCACTTGTCCGTGCAGCTGGGTCATCCGGAAGAACGTGTCGCGTTCGGTAGGCACAATGTCTTCCAGCTTGTAGAAACGCTTCGGGTTAAAGGTCAGCGTGTTGGCGCCGAGTTTATGGTAATAGTGGTTTTTAAGATAATCTTCGAAATTCTCCCCGCTCAGCCGTTTCACAATCTGCGGGTAAAGTATAAATGAAAGGTCGCTGTATACATATCCTTCTTTTTCATTCAATGGAGAATCGCGGATCGACTTGAATATGGTTTTATCGTAATTTTTGTAAATAAACAGGCTGTCGCCCACTACCGAAGTGGGGTATCGCTTCGACTGTTTGGTGCTGAATGTCTTCTTTTTCCAGCTTCCGTCCGGTTTCTGGGCCTCTTTCCAAAGCACAATGAATGCTTTCAGGCGGGCGCTATGCGTAAGCACGCGGCGCCATTGCAGGTCGGCTTTGTTGGAACCTTCAAAATCTGGCAGGTAATCCTTCATAGTGGCATCCAGATCGAACTTTTTAGCGTCCCAGAGGCTCATTAAGGCAAGTGTCGAAGCGGTAATTTTGGTAACAGAGGCCAAATCGTACAAGTCCGTTACTTTCACCGGTTGATTGCCTTCGTAAGTATGTTTTCCGTAAGCTTTGCGGAAAAACACCTTCCCATCTTTGGCCAGCTGCACCACACATCCGGGTGTCGCTTTCTGCGTGACGGCCGCATTCGCAATGGAATCGATCTTAAATGTAATCACCTTCGAATCCAGCCCGAGTTCTTCCGGAATGGTGTATTTCAACCTCCCAAGTGCAGGTGTTTCGATGCCCGTGAGATAGGGATACTGTGCATTGACGGTCACCGGCAGTTTTCCCTGCGCAGGAATGGCACCGAAAATAAGCTGAGCCGATAGGTCCTGCGTATAAGGTGTCAGCTGGTAAGCCATAATCAGCGCCTTGGCATCGTCGGTTTTCGGCATCTTATTCAATGCATAAGGATTACCGAATACCGAAACCACGGCCTTTTTAGTAGCGATCAACTCCTGTAAAACCGCGCTCATCGGCTCGGTAAGGCCATAGTTTGTCCGCGGCGAAATGCTGCCCAAATGTACACCCACCAGTAACAGGTTGTAAGCCGCCAGCTTCGAACGCACCGCCTCGATCTGCTCAGTCGTAGCTTTGGCGGGGATCTGGAAATGGTCGACGGTAGTGTATAACCCTAATGTATTTTGAAAAGTCGTTATCGTATCGGCTCCCAAGGAAATAGACGCAATCCGGAGGGTATCGAGCTCGCGTAGCGGCAGAATGCTGTTGTCGTTCTTGAGTATCGTCAGCGCCTTTTCCGTGAGCAGTCGGTTTGTAAGCTCGGCAGCTTTGGGGTTCAGGTCTTCATAGAGGTTTTTGAGGTCAACCGGCTGGTAGCGGTTCAAGCCCGCCCAGGCCTTTGCTTCTAACACTTTACGGCAGCGAAGATCGATTTCTGCCTGCGTGATTTTGCCTTCCGCAATGCTTTTTTTGATCTCGGCAATCGATTTGTTCACGTCTTCGGTGAATTCCAGGAGGTCCATACCCGCTTCCAGCCCCATCGCGTCGGCCTTGCCATCGGGGAAATATTTGGTTACCCCCTTCATATTCATCGCATCGGAATAAATCAACCCCTCAAACCCCAGCTGGTCGCGCAGCAGGTTGCTCACAATCGGTTTCGATAGGGTAGAAGGCAGGTTTGGCGTTTTATCAAGGGCCGGAATGCTCAAATGTGCGATCATCATGCCGCTCAATCCATTGTCGATCAGCGCGCGGAACGGGTAAAGTTCGAGGGAATCGATGCGTTGTACCGAATGCGATATCAGCGGAAGGTCGTAGTGCGAATCGGTGCCGGTATCGCCGTGGCCCGGGAAGTGTTTCGCGCTGGTCAGCAAACCGTTATCCTGCATTCCCCGCATGTAGGCGACTGCTTTTTCAGCAACCTTATATTTGTTTTCTCCAAACGAGCGGAAACTGATTACAGGGTTGTTGGGATTGTTGTTCACATCCGCCACCGGTGCAAAGTTGATGTGCATTCCCAGGCGGCGGGCTTGTTTCGCCACCTGTGTGCCCATTTCATAAATCAGCTCATTATTGCCTTGAATCGCCCCTAAGGTCATTTGGTAAGGATACCGGACCGTGCTATCGATCCGCATTGCAAGCCCGAATTCCGCATCCATCGCCACCAGCAGCGGCACTTTGGAAATAGATTGGTAGTAGTTGGTCAGCTTTGCCTGGGGCATCGGTCCGCCCTGGAAAAACACAATCCCGCCCACTTTGTTTTCGCGGATCAGTTTCTCAACCGCGGCCGGGTTGCTTGTTTTTGGGTCGATCAGCGCCCGCTTCGTGTCGGATACCGCAGCGACCATAATCAGCTGCGCAATGCGTTCATCTGGCGACAGCGTCGCAAAGACGGAGTCGACCCACTGCCGGGATGCGTTGATCTTATTCTTGGTTAAAAACCCGGGCGAAGTAGCGATCTGGGCCTTTGTGGTAAATGTAGTCAGGAAAAGGAGTGTTACTAGGGTTAGGTGGTGTCTGGTCATTGGGGTTTGGAAATGCTTATGCTTCGTACTATTCATTTACTGATTTTAAAACTTTTTCAATAAGGCTTGGTTTGAGCCAAAACCCACACTCATTCACTAATATTTCAATCACCGGCTTGACGGCAGCAATGTAATTCTTGTTCCCGTTTGGGTATAATCACCCATTCATAAAGATTTTTGAGAACATATAAATGTCCCGATTGCAAGAGTCCGCTGATAACGGAGGTATCACTTATTACGATCAACCGATAGTTTTTTTAGTGTTTCCAGATCTGCCTCGAAGTCTTCAACGTCGTAGTGCCAAGGGATTTTTCGCATCCCGAGCTCCTTCTGGAAACGAATATTACCCAGCCCCGTCATCTCATCCCCTTGGCCGACAGTGATTTTTTTATCTTCATACAGACGTACAGCCAGTTCTATCCTTAACTCATGCTCGGAGAGTCCGGTACTTTTGATTACGTTATCATTGAGTTCCAAAAGCATATTTCTTCGCGTTAAGTTTTGCAATGAAGTCTAAGTAAATATACACAACCTTTCCTGTTCTCCCAGCGAAACGTGCTAGAACAGCAGCCCGAGCAGCAACCCGGCGAGGATGATCAGATAGGAAGGTACCTTGCCGAATGCGACTACCAAGAGCGTGGCAATTACAGTTGCCACAGGCTGAATGCTGGTCATCATGGGTTGAAAAAGCGAAATGGCGGCGGCGATCGTGAGGCCGCAGCTGGCGGCGTGAATGCCTTCAAGCGAGGCGCGTATACCCCGGTAGCGTTTCAGCTGGTCCCAGAAAGGGTAAGCGAAAAAGATGAAGAACGTGCCGGGCAGAAAGATCCCGGCCGTGGCCACGAAGCCACCGACAAGCTGACCGAACCAGCCGTTCGATTGAAGCGATACACTGCCGACAAATGTGGCGATCGAGAATACTGGCCCCGGTACTACCTGTGTGAGTGCCATGCCCGCCAGGAACTCCTGCTCTGTCAGGTAATGCTTGAATTCCACAAATTCGTTGTACAAAATAGGGATCAGCACCTGCCCCCCGCCGAAAACGAGGCTGCCGTTGCGGTAAAAGTTTTCAAAAAGCCTTACCGGGAGTGAATTGGTGATTTTACCAATGATCGCTGCCGTGATCAGTACAGAAATCCAGAAGATGATGGGCCTCCATTTGATGCGGATCTCGCCCTTTTCCATTTTTTCATGCTTCTTGAAATTGAGCGAAGATGCCACGCCGCCGCACACAATGAGCACGGGCGTCATGTAAGGGGAAGGGTACATGTACGCGAGGATCGTCGAAATGACGAGGAAGGTCCACCCCTGGGTATTATGGATCACCTTCCGGGCGATGGACGAAGCGCCATACATGAGAAATGCGACCGCCATCGGCCCTACAAACCGCGTGAAATCGAGCGAGATCGAATTTCGTTCCAGGTAGTGAATCCCGATGGCGGCGAGGGTCATCAGGATCATGGCGGGCAGCGACCACACCAGCAATGTCAGGTAGGCGAGAGGCTGCCCTCCGATTTTCAGCCCGATGGCCGTAACCGTCTGCGTTGAACTGGGGCCTGGTAAAATCGAGCAAAGTGCTTGTAATTCAAGTAATTCTTCCTCTGTTACATACCTGCGCTTGTGTACCAGCCGCTCGATCATCATCATCAGATGCACCTGCGGGCCTCCGAATGCCGTGAGCGACAGCAGGAGGATGTCCATCAGGTAAATGATGTAACGAAAGCGACGGATAGGTGGGTAGGACAAGCTGAGGGTGCTTTTATTTTTTCAAACCGAGTTCCCGCAAACGTTCATCGAGAAACTCTCCGGCTGTCATATTGGTGTACAGCTTCGGATGTTCGGCGGTAATGCAGCTTTCGAGGCTGGTCAGGTCCATGTCGGCGCGCGGATGCATGAAAAAAGGAATGGAATAGCGCGAAGTGCCCATTTTCTCGCGTGGCGGATTTACCACGCGGTGAATGGTCGATTTAAGCTTATGGTTGGTGAGCCTGTCGAGCATATCGCCTACATTCACGACGATCTGATCGGGCAATGCAGTGATAGCGATCCATTCTCCATCCCGCCGAAGCACTTCCAGTCCTTCGGCGCTGGCACCCATCAGGAGGGTAATGAGGTTGATATCCCCGTGGGCTGCTGCCCGTACGGCACCTTCCGGCACGAGTTCGGGGTTTGGTATAGGGAAGTAATGCAATGCGCGGAGCAGGCTGTCGCCGTTTTTAACCTTATCTTCAAAATAGTCCTCGGGAAGGTCGAGGTAAATGGCAATGGCGCGGAGCAGCGTTTTGCCGGTATTTTCAAAGGTTTGGTAAACCTCTAAGGTATGTTTTTTAAAATCCGGGAATTCTTCGGGAAAAACGTTGGATGGCATCTGGCCCACGGGTTCCGGCTGACCTACATGATAAAATTCCTTCAGATCGGCTACCTTAAAACCTTTTGCTGTTTCTTTGCCTTTGCCGATGTAACCGCGCTGACCGAACAGTTCAGGGAACTCGTACTTTTTCTTGACGTCGTCCGGCTGCGAAAAGAATTCTTTGACACTTTCGTAAAGGTCATTGCGCAGTGCATCGCTCAGCCCGTGATTTTTGATGGCTACAAAACCGATGTTGGTAAATGCCGCGCCGAGGTCTTTCACAAACTGCTCTTTGCGCCGGGCATCTCCCGATGTAAAATCGGCCAAATCGAGCGACGGGACTTCATTCAATAGTGCTGGTTCCATGTTGATTGCTTTTTTTGATGCAAAGTAAAAAGGATCTTCAGACTTGGCAAACATACCGGCCGCGTCAAATGTGCTGGTATAAAAATAGAGGGAAGAAACAGGAGATATTTGATAATTTTAATAGATACTCATTACTTTTAATGCCCGTTTTGAAAAAACGTTTTTGAGGAAATATGCATTGAACTTTGCCCTATGACACATTTCGACCCGGATCATGATACCTGGCTGCGCTTCATTTCCGGCGATTCCGATGCATTTAGCGACCTTTACGATCAGTACGCCGACGTGCTGTACGCGTTCGGTATGCGGTACAGTACCGACCGTGACCTTGTGAAGGATTGCATCCACGACCTGTTCATCGATCTGCACAGTTACCGCAAAAACCTCGCCCGGGACGCGAATGCCAAGTTCTACCTCCTCAAATCATTGCGCAGAAAACTCCACCTCGCGCACCGTAAATCCTCGATGCTGCGTTTCGACCGCTGGGATACCGAAGATTCGCTGGCGATCAATGCATTCACATTCAGCATTGAGCAGGAGCTGATCACCGACGAAAAGGAACGGGAAATCCTGCAACACCTTGCCGAGGCGATCAACCGCCTTCCCGACCGCCAGCGGGAGATCCTCTACCTGCGTTTTCACCAGGATCTCGATTACGACGAAATCGCCGCGATCATGCAGATTTCTGTTCCCACATGCCGGACATTTGTGTACCGGGCGCTGAAAGAGCTGCGCGGTAAGCTGGAATTTGGTGCTATCTTCCTGGTAATGTGCTGCTAATAAAATATTTTCTATTTTTTGTTAAAATAAATCCTTCCAGAAGTCTATATCTGTCACCGGCGGCGCTCTTGTAGTGTAAACAAGCGCTTCCATGAAAAGAAAAAGCAACAAACAGGAACCGATACCGGACCCGGAACATCTGACCGACGCGGAAAGAGTGGCTGGGGAACGGGCGAAGCTGCTGTTTAAAACCCTCCGTAACGAAACCTTTTCCCCGGATGAAAAGGATGCACTCTGGAACCAGGTTGGCGAAACCATTTCCCAGAAAAAACAAAGATCATTCTATCCGTTCTGGATCGCTGCGGCGGCTTCCGTGACGTTGCTGTTGCTGGCGGGCGTCGGTTACCTCGTCTTTTACGAGGACTCGGCGCGGGCAATGCAGGACGTGGCCGCCCGGTCGCAAATTTCCGCCGAAGAAACAAGGCTCATTCTCGCCGACGAGCGCGCGGTGAGTCTGAAAAAAGACCAGTCAAGCCTGGTGTATAAAGAAAACGGGGCGCTCATTCAGATTGACTCTTCATCGACAATAGGCCAGCAAGTGGCCGGGGATCAGCAATTTAATACATTAATCGTGCCCTACGGCAAGCGGTCGGTGCTGACGCTTTCCGACGGTACGCGTATTTGGCTGAACTCCGGCTCAAAGCTGGTTTACCCGTCGCATTTCGATAAAGGCCGGCGCGAGGTATACCTCGAAGGGCAGGCCTATTTCTCGGTCACGCATGCCGAGGACGCCCCTTTTCTTGTGCATACCAAGGATATGGAGGTGAAAGTGCTGGGCACTGAATTTGACGTGAGTGCTTATGACGACGATCCCTACACGGCCACCGTGCTCACGAAGGGCAGTGTAGAACTCTCCACGCAGCGACAAGCCTTGTTCGGATCGAAGAAAACTAAGATCACGCCGGGCACGCGGGCCGTTTTTGACCAGCAGCGGGCCACATTGCAGACGCAGCAGGTGGATGTGAAAGAATATGTTTCGTGGAAGGACGGCTCCCTGGTGCTTAACACTGCACCTCTGGCTGAAATTTTAAGGAAAGTATCAAGGTATTACCGGGTAGAGATTGAACTAAAACAACCGAAACTCGCGGGCGTCCGTTTCGACGGAGAACTCATTCTGCAGGATGACGTCCGCGATGTCTTGAAAGGGCTCGCATTGGCTACCGGGCTCAATTACAAACAACAACCTAACGAAAGGAGGTACGTATTGGAAGAAAGCACTATTAAACCATAAAAAACGGGAAACGCGGCAACGTTTCCCGATCCTTCACACTTGCCGGCAAGCAAGTGATCTTAAACCATTGTATTAACAAAAGTCAAATCAAATTTATGAAAAAATTTGACCAGAAAGGGTATTGCCCTTTGGGAAAATTGCACCCATCAAAACTGCTGAGAATCATGAAACTGACAGTCGTACTGTTATGGGTCGGGATGATGAGCGTGCATGCGACAGGGTATTCTCAGAAAAGCAGGATGGATGTCAAAATCCGGAACGGGAATCTGGGCACGCTGTTCAGGCAAATTCAGGAACAAACCAGTTACCGCATATTTTACAGGAATGACCTTTTTTCGGAAAGACAGGAAATCAGCATCAACCTGAACCTGAAAAACGAAACAGTGCCGGCAATCCTGGATGCCGCGCTGAAAGGAACAGACCTGACGTATAAGGTAATAGGTAAGCAAATCGCGATCTACAAAAAGGAAGAAAACAACGGGGCGGGCCCCGTTCCAACCATTAGCGTGCCGGCATTACCCGAGACGATTATCCGGGAGATAACCGGGACGATTGCCGATGCAAAGGGCAACCCGCTGCCGGG
>Ga0209934_1001196_pt1 | contig 16140 bp, 13 predicted proteins | sample ThiBiot_750_plan_2_FD_183950 | JGI IMG/M metagenome (GOLD analysis project Ga0209934, IMG submission 183950) | Wastewater bioreactor microbial communities from Cape Town, South Africa - Thiocy_expt_750_plan (SPAdes) | ecosystem: Engineered > Bioreactor > Thiocyanate-remediating >...
CGATAGTTTTGTAGTGCAATTCTCTTTACCTCATCGGGTAGGTCAATATTGGAGAGGTCAGGATCTCGAAGATTCTTGTGTTTGGATTTGGGGCGTTGAATAATCAACTCCTCCTCATCCTCGAAGATGTCATTTAAACTTGACATAACGCAATACAATGAAAAAGAGTTAGCAGATATTCAAAAGATGCTTACGTTCGTATTCAAAAATCCTTTTGGTGCCAACCTAAAAGTTGAGGCTTTTATGAAGATCTCTGAAGATGTCGTCAGAGTTCCATTTCAAGCAGGTCTAAGACTATCTGAATTAGAATTTGATGAATATAGAGCTACTGGTGTTAAGAAGTGGGAATTTACCGGTAAACTGTTTCCTCAACAACAAGAATTATTTGATCAAATGTTTCCTGTGTTTACAACTAAGGGCTCGGTTCTCATTGGTGCTTATACTTCCTGGGGCAAAACGATTCAATCGGTTCACTTAGCCTCTAGTGTAATTGCCGGGCGCAAGGGTAAAGTTTTAATCGTTTTTTCAATCAGGGTTTTAATTGATAGTTGGGTTGAAACTTTTAAAGAATTTACAAATGCGAGTGTCATTCAAGTCGAGAAAGAAGGAGATGAGGATAAAGCCGATATTCTTATTTGTATGGCAGGAGCACTTAAATACATTACTAAGAAGGTCGATGTTGTTATTCTTGATGAAGCACATACTCTTTGCACACAAATTATTCTTGATAAACTCCTCTTAATTAAAACAAGTTTCGTTATTGCTCTAACTGCAACACCCGACCGAGATGACAAAATGGACGCCATCATTGTTGCTATGGTAGGAGGGGATAAACATCGATTCATTCTTAAATATAAAAAACCTTTTCAAATTTTTAAACTAAATACTGGATTTGCTAAAATAAATTGTAAAGAAGTAGCCAAAGTTATCAGAGCTAGAAAAGATTATAAAGATGGAGTTGAGGATACTCGCGGCTTTCTAGAAACTTGCTTATCTCTACATCCAGAACGTAATGAGAAGATCTCTATTCTGCTATGTCGCTTAGCGTTAGAAACCAATTTTAAGATTGCAGTTATGGCAAATCGAAGTGAACAAATTGATATACTCTATCAAGAGTTAATTGATTCGGGTGTATCAGTTTCTCGATTAAGAGGTAATGATAAGAATCCTGAAAACTCAAAAGTTCTCATTGGTGATATTAGGAAAATGGGTATTGGATTTGACGATAAAATGGCGGTGAGAAATTGGGATGGAAAAAGAATTAATTTAGTAGTTTATCTTCTCTCAACCTATAAGCTTGAACAATCAATTGGGCGCTCTCGAGCACCCCGACCCTATGCAATTCACCTAGTTGATAATCATAAATGGTTTCATAATTCTTATAAAGATAATCATACTTGGTATGAGGAACATTTAGAAGGTGACGGAGCCTTTCGAGAGATTGAAGGGGACCCCTGGAATAGCATTGTTGAAACATTGATTGCAGAAAATCCAATTGATACTGCCTGATATTTTATATTAAATTATGTTTGTATATACTTATATACAATGGCTACCTTTGAAGATTCCTTTGTTAAACTATTTCTTCTTGAAATAAGAGAAATATACGCTCAATTCTATTTAGAGAAAATCATTACAGAACATACCAAAAAGGGAGAAGTTGATTTGACTTTACATTTTAGAGGCTATGGATCAATGGATCATCTATGTCTATATCTATGGGACTTTCTACAAACTCCCGAAACAATGAGTTATAATAGTGAACATTTTTACTGTTGGGTTGACAGGCCCTATGTTGATTCATATCGTCAAAATGAAGTCATAGTAAATGTGGATGGCTATTATAGAAAAATTTTAGGTTCCATTTAATATATTTCCTAAATTTAGGAAATAATATTTAGGCTACAACGTTTCTATGCGTTGAGAGAGACTCAAATAGTTCATAATCAAAATTAGGTAATAAGGTTTGAACGTTTGTTAACATTGTTAAATAATAATATGCCGTTTCAATTAAGACAGTCGAGTAGCCACCTACACAATGATGACCATCGCGAATATTCTTTAACATATCCTTTAATGATTCAGCCATAAAACTTTTATCTTTAGCACTCCAAAGACAAGCCAACTTCTTAACATGGTTTGATAATTCGGGGTTCATTGCTTCTAGATCATCATTCATATTGTTAAGCGGTGTTGTCATCGCTAAACTGATATCGCTTTGACAACTTCCGAATGTCTCGCTACTTCTTAATGGATAAGGATGCCCCGGACCCTTCCAGGTTCTTTGATACATCCCCGCTTCAAACATTTGAATAAAGAAATGATATAGAAGTTCACGATCTTTAGGATCTGATGGGTTGTTAATGGTAATATTTAATCCAACTGTTTTTGTCAACATATTGAGTTTATTTCTTAATCCTTGTATTCTTCTATTAAAATCTGTTATAATATTGGGATTTTGATTAACAATGATTTTTTGAAGTTCTTTAATGGCTTTAATCGGAAATTGAAGATGTGGTGTTTCAGGAATTCGATAGCGAGCTATATTATCTTCCATTATAAAAGCTTCGGTCAGTTCATCGGGAGTATAGCATTTAAATTCTTCTAAATTTCCATAAGCGATAACCCAATCTGAAAATTGTTCTCCGTAATAATCTTCTTGACGATCACACCTCTTTGTTGCATAAGTAAAGAAGAAGTATTTTTCTGGACTAAACATTTTTCTTAATAATACATATGTATTATTAATATGATCAAAGGGGTTAAATTCTTCAATTTCGAAAACATCGAAAATTCTTTTAACGGGAATATCAAGAATTCTTTTATCGCGCCTTTTCCACATTCGAATAATAGTCTCAGTGGTTGGAAAATCAATTTCATCAACAATCGAGTAGATAAAATTTTCATCGTCATCAATTCTTAATTTAACTTCCAGTTCACCGGTATCTAGAATTTCATCATCAATTAATTTCTGCTTTTGAAAGAGATATTCTTTGATATCATCTTTCAAAATAGCTAAATTCGCGAGAACATAAACAATTGCAAATTTATCTTTGGGTCCTTGATAATGATAAGCTTCAGCAAGTTTAATCAAACGTTCCAGAGGAAAGAAGGGGAGAAGTTGATTGATGGAGAAATAATTAGTGTTATAGTAATTAGTTTTGAAATAATAATCAAGAAGAGTCATGTCAAAATAAAATTTTTCTTTTCGCAACTCTGAAGGTATAAAGTAAAGGTCCAATAAGGAATATGAACTTGGAATCAAAGAAAGCGGAACTGTTAATTTATTTTCATTATAATAGAGAGAAAGAGCTTCAATATAAAACCAGGGGTAAAGATAAGAAACTGGAAAATTAAGATCTAAAAGAATTTTTTGAGCCTGAGCATATCGTGTTGATTTTCCCAATCCAACCTTATAGGATTGATAATCATTCCTCGATGTGATTGAAGCGCGATAGTTATCGAAACCGAATTTAATTGAGAATGGATCAAACCCCCAATTGCGTGCTAAAGACGCTTTTACTAAACTAATACTCTTTTTAGGAATTTTAGAATCAATTGGTTCATTCAATGCTAAACATTCCCTGAGGGTTGCCGCACGAAGCCACTCTAACGATTTCATTACTTTAATAATTATTAAAGATAATAAAATGAACGAATCGATTCTAAAACAGCGGGTTAATCGTTTTTGGACAATTCTTAATGAAACACTGGTTGAAAAATGGTTAAATAGTTTTAACAATCGAAAATTGTTCGGTGATGAAGAACCCGATTTAGCCATTCTAGAAAAGGTTAAACAATATTATTATAGCGATGTATTTTCTAAGAAGTCCTTTCTCGAGGAATGCGAAGAATATAATAAACATTCAGATTTTAACCGAGATAATGGATTACCCGTAGAAATAGTTGAAATTAATGAATTAACCTCTTACTTACCAAAGATTAGAGAAATTTTAAAAACTCTTATTGAAAATAAGATTGAAAAATCAATAGCGGATAACCTAAATAAAATTTTAACCATTTTTATGAATGAATATGCAGGAGAGATGATCGATTTTTCGAGTGATTATACAAGAGAATATTTTTATCAAGCGATTAATAATCCAGAAGATAATTCTTTTCGTAAAGAAGCCATCGATTATTTAGAAGATAGCGACGATCTCAATGATTATCTTCTCTGCCTACCAGAAACATATGACCTCATTTTGAAGCGAAATTTCAATCCGAAATATCTTAAATATGGACTTTTTCTCGCCTACCTAGATGAGTTCTATTTGAGAGGTAAAACGACTCGGAAATCTCGCTACATCTTTACTCTTGAAGATATTAAATATTGGTTTTCTCTAATACCAGAGCTTTATAAAAATAATGTTAAAGAGTATTTCTTCGCCTTTCCCTTCATTCCTCCACGCCGCAATTGGGTGCATCCTCGAAAAAATATTTTTTTGAACAAAGAAAAAATTGAAGAAATTATTGATTTAAAATCTTTTCAACATCCCGAATTTCGCTATAATCTTAATGGTTCAAGTGTTCTCCAAGGACTTTTTCCTGAGATTGTAAATGCTGATATCGATATTCGAATTGATTATAGAAATAAAAACACGCCAATGACTGATGAAGATTTTGATCGTGCCGTTAGAATATATACCGATCATCATAGAATTAATGTTGAACGTGTTGAATTGAAAAATGGTAACTATAAATATCAAGGTGATAATTATGATATATATCGTGCCTCATTCGGGTTTATCTCGAACTATCATGTGCCTGCAATTAGAGTTAATTTTGATGATGAAGGTTATCTTTTTTATCCTTCTGCTATAATTGCTCTTCTGACTGGAATTTGTGTTGACATTCGTTATGTCACAACCAAAAATCAAAACCCAATGAATGTTATTAAAAAGTATAAAAATAAAGGTTTCAGCTTTATGTTGAATGAAATTGAAATGGCCTTATACATCGCAAATGAAAGTGTTAAAGTAATAAATGAGTCCTACATTCCCTTGGTTCTGAATGATACTGAATATCAGGAATATATCAAAAATAATCTTGGAATTGAAGGTATCAATTTAGATGACGTTCCCGAACGATTTAAGTTAACAGCATTTAGACACATAAATTATCTCTGGCATAATGAATTGATGCGTATTAAGAAACGACTCGTTCAAACTAGGGATAATTTGGCTTCCCCCTTTACATAACTGTCTTCAATTAGTAATAATTTTAGCAGATTTTTTTATAAAAATGAATATCTTCTTTTTATCTCTGAATCCTAAAAATTGTGCTCTCTATCATCTTGATGTTCATGTAGTCAAGATGATTTTAGAAACGGTTCAATTACTCTTCTCGGCACAACATATAAGTCAAAGTGATTTAACCAATTGTCCAGAGGTTTACAAGTTGACTCATCAAAATCATCCCTGCGCAGTTTGGACTCGTGCAAGTATCAACAATTACATTTGGTTGTGTAAACTTGGAATTGAACTTTGTCATGAATATACCTATAGATATAATAAAGTTCATAAGTGTGAAAATATTATGAAGTGGTTACAAAATAATGAACCCAATTTACCCAATATCGAATTTAAAACTCCTCCTCAATGTATGCCTGATGAATATAAAGATAAGGATACTATCACTGCATATCGTCAATATTACGTCAATGCAAAGGGTAATCTGCAACGAGTCAGTTATAAGAAAAGAGACTTTCCCTATTGGTGGCACTCCGCAAAAGTCATTACAGTCGAACCCAAAGTAGTAGTCCAGAAGCTACAATGTAAAGCGATGACAAAGAAGGGTATTCGTTGTAGAAATAATACTACCGAACAATTCTGTCATCTACACAAATAATGAATTATATTATCGTAATTACGATAATAAAACGGGTTAAATCATTTAACCAAGGTCAGCGATGGGTGAACCGCAACCACTGTAAGCGTTGCGCCAGCAGAAAACACCGATCAGGATGATGAAGAAGATCAGCACCACGAGACCAACGCCCCAGTTGCTACCGCAGGGATCCGCATTGGTCGAGATGAGCACGCCCGGCTGCTGGCACTGCGTGTTGCAACCGTTCCAGAACTGGAAGGCGAAGGCGGCAAGGATCAGAATCAGAATGATAAAGAGAAGAACGTAGAGCATCATTTTTCCTAACACTTTCTTTATGACAAATAGAAAAAAAATTTTACTCAGATTTTTAATAACTTCTTCTCAAATTTTAGCTAATATAAAATATGTCGGTTAATTATAATAATCTTCTGGATTCTCCATGTTGCGAGAAAAGCGATTAGGTTCTTTTTTAGTATAAGCTAAAATTAAAAGTAGAGTATCGGAAAGATCATCGGCCTTTCTTTTGGCTTTCTCGAGCACCTTTAAAGACTTGGTATCACCGCGATTTTCAAAAATGTTCTTAGCGATAGTGATAGCACCCCTCTTTCTGACACTATCAGAGAGACCCTTCAAACACTTGGGATATTTCGAATTGGGGGGAATGATGCATACTTCAACATCCCTATATTTAATGAAGAAATAGCTTTCTAAAAATTGCTGAATCTTCATATTGGTTATAGCACTAGCACCATAATTTTTAACATAAGCTACTTGTCCTTCGATACAGATGACATCATAAACGCTCCAGTCATACTCATCGAGGTAATCGGTTATTTTACTTAAAAACTGCCTATCAATTACCTTTTGCTCAAAGTCCACCAAATCATAAATTAGAGGTTTACATCCTTTCTCATCAATCAATTCGGCCCGAACTGCAAAGTTGCGCCTGCCGACGTCAATAGCAGCTATTCTCATAGATAACCGTGTGTTCTGGCTCTGTTCTTGAGCTCCTCTAATTTAAGCTGAAACTCTTCACCGTGTCCGACTTCACTTGTGAAGCAGTGGGAAATTTCGTGCAAAATAATCTCTAAGTTTCTTTTAAGCCCCGCTTCGGGTTGCAACTTTAAGAAGATATCCTTTTTGTTAACTGTATAAGAAGCAACATCGGAAAGTTTAATTTTACCCGTAAACTCGGGCGCAATAACTCGAATCATATCAACGTATTCATCATCAAGGGTTAATTCATTGACTTGTTGATAAAGTTGATTTGCCTTTGCAGTTAGCCTTGCATTTGTATAGAAAATAATAAAAACGAGTATAACAAATATAAATAACATGAAGAAGAAATATATCATCTTCAAAACCGAAGAATACAATGACCCCTTAACTAAAGAGAAATTGATTATTCTCTTTTGTGCAAATAAGGATGAAAGAATTGCTTTTATAATAGAAGATTTTTTGAATTTTGCCTTCTATGAATTACCCGAAACTATCACTAAAGACGAATGTAAAAAGATTGTTAAAAAGGTTCTACCAGATCTTGACACTTCGCAGTGGTCTTATGTTAGATGGGAAAAATATTTTGGATATCCAGCCAAGAAGTGCCCCTTTATCATTCTATACGGCAGTGATACACGAGAATATGAAGCTGCACTCAATGAACACTTTATCTCAGAGGGTAAAAAGAAATTTCCCAATTTTACCAAAAAAGATTTGAGGCAAAAGTTTAAGCTTAAAGTCTATTATGATCGTTTTGCTCTAACTCAGAAATTCGCAGCAATCAAGAAGATTAATATTGGCGAATGGTTTGAGATTGAAGAATTTAATATTGATCCCAATTATCCTTTATATTGTCGAGTTCACAGCTCGAATCTCTATCGATGATGTTGTTCCTTGTGCAACCCCATCGCCAGATCTCTTTCCGGTTTATAAAATTGCATGTATCGATTTTGAAGTTAACTCACATCGTAAAGGTAAGTTTCCGGATCCCTGGGAGCCCGAAGATTTAATCTATTTGATTTCGTATGTATACGGTGCTCAAGGTGCACAAAATTTAAAAGAAGGTGTCCTCATTACAACAGTCAACACTGGCATCACCGAGATTAAGGATTTGAAGAACTCCAAACCTTCACCGGTTGAAGTGTGTGAAAATGATGAAATCGGTTGCCTTCGTAAACTAGAGGAATACATCATTGAAACGGACCCCGATTTAATTTTTACCTATAACGGTGATAGCTTCGATTTCCCCTATTGGAAGGCGCGCTATGATCGAGAGGGTGAGACATTGGGCAGTTTTGGACGTCTTATTGAAAAGAAACCTATATTTAAGCGCAATGATTGGTCAAGTAGCGCCATTAAGTCGAGGGGTCAAGAACTTCTTGTTATTCCAGGTCGCATTGTCATCGATCTTTACTCAATTATTCGTCGTGAGCGCTTTTATGATCTCTATACACTCAAGTATGTATCTGAACAAATTCTACGTAGTTCGGATTCAATTAATGGTGAAGACGTTGGAACTAAGGATGATTTGAGCGCTGAAGAACAATTTCGCATTTATCGAGAGGGTAATAAAGAAGAATGGTATAAACTTCTTCATTATTCTCTGCGCGACTCTTACACTCCACTTAGAATCATTGATAAGATTGGAACGATTGCTAACGTCTTCGCCATGGCTCGCATCATTGGCATCAATGTAGAAGAGATCTACACGCGGGGTCAACAGCATCGATTGGAGAATCGCATCTTTCAAGATCGCATTCAGAATAAAGTAGTTCTTAATCCTAATCGTGAGGTCAAGTTTAAGAAGTTTAAGGGTGCTGTCGTTCAACCTCCCCTTCTTAAATTGATGTATAATACTGCTACGTTAGATTTTCAATCGCTGTATCCAAGTATTATGATTGCTTTAAATATTAGTCATGATACTTTTCTAGGGACTAATCTTAATCATCTACCAGATGGTTTATGTGATGATGATGTTAATGCAATTGAGGTTGAAGAGAATAAGAAACACTATTTTGTTAAAAAACACATTAGAATAGGCACCATTCCGAAGCTTTTGATTGATTTTCTTGACTCCCGTAATGCTAAGAAGGCACAAATGAAGAAAGAAAAGGATGAAGTCCTTCAATCAATTCTTGATGGTGAACAAAATGCGCTCAAGGTTATCGCTAATAGTTTCTACGGTTTTTTGGGCGCAGCCAATGGTAAATTGCCCATTAAGGAAGGTGCCGAATCAGTAACCGCATACGGTCGTAAACTAATTACGCGCGTAGTTGAGATCATGCGAGTAGACTTTGGTGCCATTATTGTATATGGTGATACTGATTCCGTCTTTTTCACTTTTGACGATTGGCAGAGTTTACGAGGTATTGAAAATGTTAAAATAATGATGAAACGAGTTGAAGAGATTGGAGATTATGTCACCAAATCAATTAATCTACATCCAATTAAAATTGTGTTAGATCACTTCTATACACACTATTTAGTTCAAACTAAGAAGTGTTATCTCGCTAATGAGGTTCAATCGACACCCGAGGGTTTAAAGGTTAAGCTCTCTTTTAGAGGTGTGCTCAATGCACGTCGTGAACACTGCAAATGGGCTAAAATTCTCTACTCTGAACTATCCACAACTGCCATCGGTAAACCGAGTTTTGATGATGAACACACCGAATCAAAGAAGATTGATTTGTGTCAAAATATTATTCTAAAGCATGTCATGGATCTAATGGAGTTGAGAACACCTTCAGAAGATCTTCTTAAGATTGTGCAAATGGGAGATGGTTATAAGAATAAATCATATCCTCTATGTATTTTTAGCGAACGAGAGCGTCAACAAGGTCGCCCCATTAGTCCAGGTGAACGCTTTCGTTTTTGGATTATTAAGAGTCGAAAGAAGGTGTTAGTGGGTAATCTTTATCGTCGCGTTTTGGAAGAGGGAGAAGTCATTAACCGCTATTATTATATAGAAAAGCTTAAAACTGCTTTAGATCGATTGATGTGTGGTGTTTTCTCCAATAATGATTACTTTGAGAAACTGCTTAAACAATTAAAAGCGAAGGAAAATTTACTGTTTGACATTCAAAATTGGGGAGATGAAATTTGCCCTCAACCTTTACATATTATTAGAAAACAACTTCTTAAATTGCAACATAAGAATAATTAAAATCTTTTTTGATAATAAATTTATTATCAATATTAAATGTCGTATTATCGTTATAATTCATTTAATGTAAGAGAGGTTCCTTGCCAAGAACAACAAAGGAATTGCCAAACGGAGCCACCCCGTCATCACATACCGAATCCCTGTCCTCCTTTTCCTCCCCCAACACCTCCTTGTCCGACGGGTTCATTTTACAGGTGTGATCACACGCGTATTTACAATACAGGTTCTAATCCAAATGTAGTTCTTCAAGCTAATCCGGATAATATTAGTGGTTATGCGGATGATTATTTTTCATTAAAATTTAATGAATCGGGACCTCAAGGTTTAATTACAAGCGGATCTAACTTCACCCTTTTCTCTAGTTCAGCTGGAGCGACTGGTTATGGTCCGGTTTTAGTTTGGGGTAATTATAATTCACAATATTACGCAAGTAATGGCAATGTATCTATCGGTGATGAAGCCAGATCAAATGGTGGAAACAGAAATTTTATTTTCGGTTCCTATAATAATTCTATTGGTGATGAAAATTATATTCTAGGTATGAATAATGCCACTACAGGATCATACAATTATATTTTGGGTAATTCTAGTTCTATTCAAGGTGCCGGTTCCTATGCATTTGGTCAAAATTTGACAATTCCATTTTCTCGAGTTAGAACTTATGCCTTCGGTTATGGAAACACAGTTGAAACGAATATGCCAGATATTCTATATCCCACCCAGCCAAATATTCAATTATTAAATGATCAAGGTGTAGCTGCCATTCTTTCGACTGATCCAAGTGCTAATGGCTACTTACGTCTCAATGGCACCGGTTCTTTTGCAGAAGCAGAACATATTGTATCGAGAGACACAGGTTATTTCGAAAGTGGTCTTCAGGTTACAGGTGATTTAGTTGTTAAGACTATTAGAAGTCCGAGTGGAGATCTGATTGTATATGCAACACCAAATAATGAAATTAATCTGCGCAATCCAGTTCATTTACAGGATACACCAAATCGTTATTCTTATTTACGTTTAAGTGGTGGTAATTCAGATGGTGCTCTCTGGGGTTACTATCCTTATAATAATGTTGATGGCGTTTATCTATCCTATAACTACTACGTTAAAAATGATAGTGGTGGTTCTCCTCAAGTTGTCATCCCTAATAACACAGGTGGAACTGCGGCTATTCTTGTTGCGTTTGATAGAATCAGTTTTAGATTGGGTCCCGTCAATACAGTTCCTACTGAACTAGTGCGTCTCGAAGCAACAACATTTAGAACAGCTGCAGGTATTAATATGGATATCGGAACATCAGGTCAACCTTGGCAAAGGATCTATGGCGTAACTGGTAATTTCAGTGATTCAGTTAATACACCGCGTGTAGTAGTAGATAGTAATGTTGTGATCACATCCAGTAATATTACATTTAATCAACCCGGCGCTGATAAGATTATTCAATCTACAAGTCTTGGTAATATGAGAGTAACAGTTTATCCTGGATACATTATTAGATTTGGTGCGTATGATGGAACCAATGATACAGGAGTTATGCAAATTCTAACGGGAGCGAGAGCTCTTCAACCTCTCAACTCTGGAGGTCCTGTTAATTTAGGTGTTCCAGCTGATAGATGGAACATACTTTATGCTGGCACCGGATTATTTAATGGAACTGTAGAAATAACCGGTGTTAATAATGCAAATAAATTCGTCGTTAGAAGTAATGCTGGTAATGATACACTATTAGTTAATACGACCAATAATAGTGTATCTATTAGAAATAGTTTAGGAGTAGGCTTAGTGAACGAACAAGTCAATATTTCTACTAATAGTATTACTTTCACTCAATCAGGAGCCGATAAGTTTATTAGATCTACAGGTGTTGGTAATATGTTAATAAGTGTATACAATGGGAATATTATTAAATTCAGCGAAAGTGATGGAATCAATAATACAGGAGTTATGCAAATTTTAACAGCAGCGAGAGCTCTTCAACCTCTTGTTGGAGAAGGCCCTGTTAATTTAGGTATTGGTTCCTCTCGCTGGACAAGACTTTATGCTAATACTGGATTTTTCAATGGAACTGTAGAAATAACCGGAGATAATAATGCAAATAAATTTGTTGTTAAAAACAATAGTAATCAATCAGTTTTCTGGGTTGACACAACAACTAATACAGCTTTCATATATGGAAATTATGCTGTTACGTCAGATCAAAATGAAAAAGAAGACATCGAAAATATTTCATTCGGTCTTAATTTAATCAAAGCTTTGCAAGCTAAATCATATAAAATGAAAAGAGATTCATCAGGTAAAAGAAATTTTGGGTTTTTGGCTCAGCAGTTTAAAGAAACTTTAGAAAACTTGGGTATTGATCCTATTGAGAATGAATTTGTTGTTGAATATAATGAAGAAGGTATGAGTGATGTTTTGGATGAAGAAGGTAATGTTATGAGAGACTCAGAAGGTAATATTATAAGAGAAAATAATGGAGTTTTCACTAAGAAATATGGTATTAAATATTCAAATCTCTATGCTCCTATGGTAAAAGGTATTCAAGAGTTAGCAACAGAGAATGATCAGCTCAAGAACGACGTTCAGACCCTGCAAACTGATAACGATCAGCTCAAGAACGACGTTCAGACCCTGCAAACTGATAACGATCAGCTCAAGAACGACGTTCAGACCCTGCAAACTGATAACGATCAGCTCAAGACCGACGTTCAGACCCTGCAAACTGATAACGCTCAGCTCAAGACCGACGTTCAAACTCTGCAAACTGAATTATTAAATTTGAATACTAGATTTGAAACATTAATTGAAGATTATTTGGTTATTCTAGCTCGCCTTAATAATTTAGAGAATCCCCCGCAATCTTAATATATTAATTTTAGATTAATTAATCTAAAATATTTAATTACTCTTTGTCAAAGAATTTACCATAGTGATCATGAAGAGCTTGATCGGCCTTCTGCGTGTCTGCATAGTTCAGGCGATCCGTGCAAAAGATTTTCAGAGCAAAGATCATCAAAGTAATCGAGTAAGCTTGGACAATTGTTCTCATATGCTTGATCATTGGGAACCAATCCGTATTAACCCAGAAATCATAGAAAGTTAAAAGAACTAGAGCCGTTGCAGTAATAACGATTAATAAAAAGCTTTTGTTACTTTCCACTCGCGTGGTAGCCCAAATGAGAATGGGAGATAGAAGTAATGTTAAAGCACTTGAATAATTGGTTCTAATGATATAACCTTCTTGTTCTTTGGTCATTGTCTCATGCCCAAGAGAACCAATCGCAATTGCGAAGACGCCTAAAGGAATGAAGAAAATAACAAAATCTAAAAAGTCATTCAATGGAACTTCAAGAGCCCAGATAAGAATAAACCATATTATAACAGCACAGAGATAAAGAAAAGCGATATACAAAGATATGTTGGGAGCTGTTCGACAACAGTCATCTGAACTCGTCATTAGTTCATTTATTTTCTTTTATTTTCTTCTTTAATAAGCGATTATTTTCTTCAATCTTATAATTCAATTTTCTTGATTGTTCAAGAATGTCATCTGAGTAATCAATACTAAATGATTTATTGAGATCAGGTTTCTTCTCTTCAAAAAAATCAAGATCTCCGAGCCATCCTGAGCTTAGTTGAAAATCATGAATTTCAATGCGATGCTTTTGATCGTTTTTACAATGTTCACGAGAACGATGACAGTATAAATAAACTTTACCGTGAGGTGAGACTCTGGCGAAGGGATAAATTGAATCATGATGAACTTGACAGATGCTACAATGAGTAGTTTTCAATCTTTCAAAAGACATAAATGAATTTCTAATGGTATACAAACGAAAACTATCTCTACCTAAATAGTCAAGGACTTTTTGAACAGCATCTGATACTATTTCATCATCCATCGCGACGTTCTCAATTTCAATTTGGTTATGCAAATCGGGAAGATCTAAATAAGGAAACTGCTTCATATTCTTTCTAACTCGAGTAATTAAACTTTCAGTAAAGGTTTTTTCATTTTCTTCGCGAAAGAGTAATCTCTTATAACGTTTATCGTTATTTTTGCAACAGCCCAATATACGAAAGTTTTGTACACTTGAATAAACCATGTTATCAAAGAACTTAAAGAGATGATCAGGAATATGTTCCTTAAGAAAGTAGTAAATTTTCCGAGCTTCGAAATTATTATTGACATAATAACCGGGTAAAACAAGGTGTAATGATCGCTTATCGGGGCGATTGCTACCATACCATCTTAATTCATCGGGTTCAATGCCAACAATCTTAAAAGCCGTTTCAACTGCATCAACAATTTCTTCAACTGTTTTATCCAAATTCTCTACCACTTCAAGAGTAATTCCATCAATATCAAAGTGAGGTTTTTGTTTCATTTCACCTAGAATAACTTCGTAGAAATTACGTTTTTTAAGTGGAGTTGATTCTAGTAAATTATAAAAATCTTCAATATTTTCAAAGAGAGTAAATTTGCGTTTACCATTTTCAAGATCTGTAGTTGAAGAAATTAACAGTTGAGGGTATCTAATATCCTGTCTCGGAATTTCCATAAATAAACCATTTTTTTCAGACATTAAAGAAGGCCACCACTTCATAATGAGCAGCAATTTATTTAACAGTAGATATACTGAATACAATAAACGATGGGCTGAAATGAAATCCCAGTCAACAGATTTTGAGCAAGTTTGGGACAGTCCTCTTCTCGATGATAACAAAGATGAATTAAGACGTATTATTCATCGAACGGTTGAAGGACCCGTCATCACTGAATCAAGTGTTTATCAATGTCTTAAATGTGGTAGTCGTCTTGTTACTGCAAGCAAGCTTCAAAATCGCTCAGCCGATGAAGAAACAGCCATCAAGTTAAAGTGTCATGGTTGTCAAAATATGTGGAATGCTTAATAATAATTTTCTATCTAATCAGATAGAAATATAATGATTCTTTATTCTTCAAAAGGGCCCAACTCTTGATCCATGGCTTCACGGATTGTTTGCAACTTCTGAATCAGATCATCATAGCGACTGATGAGTGGCTCAAGATACTTAGCAATGCGCAGAAGGCGACCGAACTTATGACGAGCATCCTTCGCCTGCTCCTTCAAATCCTCGATATCTTGATTATCAAGATATTCGGCTAAAGCAGCGTAAATATGATTTAATTTGTTAACTGCTTGTTGTTGTTTCTCATCATTCTCGATTAACTTGCGTTTAATATTGACAACCTTCTTTTGAATATAATTATTAACCTTTTCGGAAAGTTCCGAGATCTTATCAAGAGTAGCAACAGCTTTTTGATACTTATCGACCGTCAATTGAGCACTAAGTGAGTCAATCTCTTCAGAAAGATTCCCATTATTAATATTCTCATAACTAATGATTGGTTGGGGAATATCAGAACCAACAAATGAACTAACGCGAGTATTAGGCGTTTTCAGAACATAAGGAACAATTTGATCATCAATTCTAAGGCATACACCTGAGGAGGTCGGAATACAAACATCGGAAGCGTTAACATCTCTTAAACTACGAGCAACAATATTAATATCATCCTCGTCATTCTCATGTTCACCTTCTTTATCTTCATAGTTCTCGATCTCTTCCATCTCATAAGGTTGCAGTGTCTCATCTTCAGTATTTGTCAACTCTTCAAAGATTTCCACGGGAACCTGAATGGTAGCAGGGCTACCCTTTTCCGTTTCAACTGCAACCATGACTGAATCTTCAACACCAGGAACTGTATAGCTAACAATGGGCGTAAGACCACGAGAAACCAAAACCTCCTGAAGTGTTGGTGATTGCCCAAATGTCGGTTGAGGAAGATAAGACGCCACCACCGTAGCAGCGGGAGAAGTAGCACTACGGGGCGACATGGTAGCACTACGGGGCGACATGGTAGCACTACGGGGCGACATGGTAGCACTACGGGGCGACATGGTAGCACTACGGGGCGACATGGTAGCCGAACGAGGTGAAGGGCCACGCTCTTCAACAATAACAGGACTAGTTACTGGAGACCTCGGGGGAACTGAGACAAGCGGAGTTGCCACAGCACCCGCAAAGGGAACCGATGAATCTTCGTCAATCTCGCTCGCGATCGGTGAACTGCGTTGAGTTGAACGAGCAGGTGAAGCGTAGCCATC
>Ga0209934_1001211_pt1 | contig 15968 bp, 10 predicted proteins | sample ThiBiot_750_plan_2_FD_183950 | JGI IMG/M metagenome (GOLD analysis project Ga0209934, IMG submission 183950) | Wastewater bioreactor microbial communities from Cape Town, South Africa - Thiocy_expt_750_plan (SPAdes) | ecosystem: Engineered > Bioreactor > Thiocyanate-remediating >...
GGTCCCGAACGAGCCGATCACCTGGCCGAGGACGCGCTCGACGCCCGGCGACTGCGCCGCCGCGGAGCCGCTGGTCGGCGCGGAGGGCGCGAGCTTCGACTTCACGGTGACGCTCGACGGGCTCACCGCGACGAAGCGCTTCTACCTGTACTGAGCCGAGCGGGGCGCGAGCGTCGCCGGGCATGCGGGCCTTCGACATACTTGGACCATGCCCGACCATCATCCCGAGTCGCTCGTGGTCCTGAACCGGCCGTCCGCCCAGGCGCCGGCGCACGAGCCGAACGCGGCGGCCTTCCGACTCGTCGACCCGCGCACTCCCGTGCTCAGCGCACTCGACCAGGGCGCGACCCGCGGCGACGGCGTGTTCGAGACGATCAGCGTCGGGCACGGCCGGCCGCAGTCCCTCGAGCATCACCTGCGGCGGTTCGAGCGCTCGGCCGCCGCGCTCGAGCTGCCCGCCCCGGACCTCGACGCGTATCGCGCCGCGATCGGGGCGGCGATCGCCGCGCTGCCCGACGCCGCCTCGGCCTGGGCGAAGGCGGTGCTGACCAGGGGCGTCGAGGGCGGCGAGTCGCCGACCGGCTGGGTCTACGCGACGCTCGCCCCCGATCACACCGCGGTGCGCCGGGACGGCGTGCGCGTCGTGCTGCTCGACCGCGGCCTGCGGCACGACGTCGAGCGGACCTCGCCGTGGCTGCTCGCCGGGGCGAAGACGCTCTCCTACGCGGTGAACCGAGCCGCCCAGCGCGAGGCCGCGCGCCGCGGCGCGGACGACGTCGTCTTCGTCTCCAGCGACGGCTTCGTCCTCGAGGGCCCGACCTCGAGCGTCCTGTACCGCCTCGACGGCGGGATCTGGACCCCCGGCACCGGGCTCGGGATCCTCGACGGCACGACGCAGTCCGCGCTGTTCGCGTTCCTCGCGGCCCGCGGGGTCGAGACCGGCTACCGTCTCGCGGGTCCGGACGAGCTCGCTCGCGCGGACGCGATCTGGCTCGTCTCCAGGAGCTCGACGGCCGGCCGGTGCCGGTGGACGCCGCGCTCACCGCCGAGATGAACGAGTACCTCGCCGAGCTCGCGGAGTGACTCGGACCGTCCCGTCGGCCCCCGCGCGGTCGGTCGCGGCGAGGCGCTCGCCGACACTCCCGGCCGTCTAGCCCGAGAACGCCGTCCGGAGCGCCGCGGCGACGGTCTCCGCCCCGTCGTCGACGAACCGGACGAAGCCGAGCCGCGCCGCCTCGGCCGCCCGCCGCGCCGCCGCCGAGGCCCGGCGCACCTCGCCGGCGAGGCTGATCTCCCCGACGGCCGCGAGGTCCGCCGGCAGCGGGGCGTCCCGCGCGGCGCTCGCGACCGCCAGCGCGATCGCGAGATCGGCGCCCGGCTCGGTGACGCGGATCCCGCCGACCGTCGAGACGTACACGTCGTGCGAGGAGAGCGGGAGGCGAGCGCGCTTCTCGAGCACGGCGAGCAGCATGGCGACCCGTCCGGCGTCCAGGCCGCCGACCACGCGCCGCGGGTTCGGCGCCTGCGTCGGGGCGATGAGCGCCTGCACCTCGACGGGGATCGCGCGCCGGCCCTCGATCGCGATCGTGACGCAGGTGCCGCTGACCGGACCGCGCGAGCGGGACATGAAGAGCCCGCTCGGGTCGGCGACCTCTGCGATGCCGTCGCCGGTCATCTCGAAGCAGCCGATCTCGTCGACCGGACCGAAGCGGTTCTTCTGCGCGCGGACGAAGCGCAGCGCGGTCTGCCGGTCGCCGTCGAACTGGAGCACGACGTCGACGAGGTGCTCGAGGAGCCGCGGTCCGGCGATCTGCCCGTCCTTCGTGACGTGCCCGACGAGCAGCACCGGCAGCTCGCGCTCCTTGGCGACGCGGGTGATGGTCGCGGCGACCTCGCGCACCTGCGAGGTCCCGCCGGCGAGCCCGTCGATCATGGAGGACGAGACCGTCTGCACGGAGTCGAGGACGACGAGGGCCGGCGCGACCGCGTCGAGCTGGCCGAGGATCGCCGCGAGATCGGTCTCGGCGGCCAGATGCAGCTCGTCGTGCAGGGCTCCGGTGCGCTCCGCGCGCAGCCGCACCTGGCCGGCCGACTCCTCGGCCGTCACGTAGAGCACCCGCCGCCCCGCCGCCGCGGCGCGGGACGCCACCTCCAGCAGCAGCGTCGACTTGCCGACGCCGGGCTCGCCGGAGAGCAGGATCGCCGCGCCGGGGACGATCCCGCCGCCGAGCACCCGGTCGAACTCGCCGATCCCGGTCGCCCAGTGCACGGCCGGCTGCGTCGAGATGCTCGTGATGGGCCGGGCGACCCGACCCTCCGTCGGCCGGACCGCCGTCGGGGCCCGCCCGCCCGCCGGAGGGGCGGCCTCCTCGACGGTGTTCCACGCCTGGCACTCGCCGCAGCGCCCGACCCACTTCGCCGACGTCCAGCCGCACTCCGTGCAGCGGTACGCCGCGATCGTCCTGGCCATGACGCCACCCTAGGGGCGGCCACCGACGTCGGCGCCCGCCCCCGCCGCGAGGCCTCAGGCCTCGCTCATCACCGGCTTCCAGTCGCGCTCGCCGCGCGCCGCGAGCGCCGCGGCGCGGGCCGCGAGCTTCTCGTCCTGGATGCGCTGGCCCTCGGCGAGGAACTCCTCCGACATCGGGACCGACTCGACGTGGTCGACGCCGTGGTGCTTCTCGATGTAGGCGTCGAGCTCGGGGCCCGAGGTCCACGAGGTGATGAGGCAGTACCGCGGCTCGGAGCCGGGGTGGTAGGTGGCGTGCCACAGCCGCTGCGTGTCGATGATGAGCTGCGCGCCCGCGGGCAGCGAGATGCGCACCTCGCCGGCGGGGTCGGTGCGGTTGTCGCGGAGGACGAAGAAGGAGTCCTGGTCGTCGGTGAGGTTGAAGAAGCCGCGCACGACCCAGCCGGTGCCCTCCGGGTTCAGGCGGTTGTTGTCGTCCTGGTGCAGGTTGTAGAGCGTCTCGCCGTAGGGGGTCGGCTGCAGCTCGATGACGCGGCAGCGGCCGACGTTCGAGCCCGGCTCGGTCGCCCGGCGCACCAGGTTCGGCGCCTTCGCGACCTGGGAGTCGATCCAGAGGCCGTCCTTGTCCGTCCGCGGGTTGTCGCCGGTCCAGAACCCGCCGCACTCGACGGTGCCGGTCTTCGAGGCGAGCGGCGCGAAGCGGGTGTCGCCGCTCGACTTCCAGTCGACGTACTCGAGGTCGAGCCACTCCTTGGGATCGGCTGCCTGGTCGTACCGGTCGAGGATGACGTAGCCGGTCTCCTCGAGAGCGGCGGACTTGATGTAAGCCACGAAGGGCCTCCTAAATGTGTTCGACGGGCGCGTACCGTTTTTCCATGCCCGACTGAGGGCAACCTTACCTGCGGCGCTCCTGCGGAGCCTGGAACTCCCGATGAATGGGAGCCGACGGCCGGGTACACTGTTCGGCGGAAGTGTGTCAGAGCGGCCGAATGTGCGACACTCGAAATGTCGTGTGGGGCAACCCACCGGGGGTTCAAATCCCTCCACTTCCGCGTCGCGAAGGCCCCGCCCCGGCGGGGCCTTCGTCGTTCCCGGGGATGCCCGCCTCGATCGCCGACCGGCCGCGCTCCGCGATGAGCATGCTCGCGCCGCGCCGCCCGCCGGCGCGCCCTGGGGAAGAATGGTGCGCGATGAGCACCGCCAGGAACGTCGCGGCCACCGCCGTCGCCACCGTCGCGTGGCTCGCCGAGTCCGGCGCGACCATCGCGGTGCCGGTCTATCAGCGGCAGTACCGGTGGGAGATCGGCGCCTGCGCGCAGTTCCTCGAGGACGTCCGCGCGGCGGCCGACGGCGACGAGCGCCAGACGCACTTCATCGGCTCGATCCTCTCCGCGGACGCCGGAGGGGACTCGGCCGGGTCGGACGCGGCGGCCGCGGAGCTCGTGCTCATCGACGGGCAGCAGCGGATCACGACGCTCATGCTGCTCGTCGCGGCGCTGCGGGACACCGCCGGCGACGGCGACCCGGCGCTCGCGGCGCAGCTGGAGGCCGTGCTCACGCTGGCCGGCCCCGACGGGCGCCGCACCCGGCTGCGCCCGCACCGCGCCTGGGCCGGCGCCTTCGAGGCCGTCGTGCTCGGCCGCGGCGCCACGGCGGGGGAGGCGTCGCGGTTCGCCGACAACTACACGTTCTTCCGCAGCCAGATCCGCCCCGACGAGGTCCCCCGCATCCGACGCGGCCTCTGGCGCCTCGAGCACGTCGCGATCACGCTCGGGCCCGATGCGAACGCGCAGCAGATCTTCGAGAGCCTCAACTCGACCGGCGCCCCGCTGCGCGACCACGAGCTGATCCACAACTACGTCCTGATGGGCCTGGGCCGGGCCGAGCAGCTCGCGATCGAGGACGAGTTCTGGCTGCCCATCGAGCAGGCCACCGGCGAGTCGATCGCCGACTTCTTCCGCGACTACCTGGTGCTCGCCACCGGGCGCGAGCCGCTGCGCGCGGAGCGGGCGGTCTACGACGCGTTCCGGCGCGAGTTCCCGCGGCTCGGCGCCGCGACGCTGCGGGCGCACGCCGCCGAGTGGCGCGACTACGCGGAGGTCTACCGGATCCTGCTGCAGCCCGCGCTCGCGCCGGAGCCCGCCGTCGCCGCGGCGCTCGCCCGGCTCGCGCGGCTCGGGCCGACCATGCGGCCGCTGGCGATGCTCGCCTGCCGCGACTGGATGCGCGGCGCGATCGGCGCCGACCGGCTGGTCGAGGTGCTCGGGCACGCCGAGGCGCTGCTGCTGCGCCGGATGGTGGTCGGCACGCCGCTCGACCGCCTCGCCGCGCGGCTCTGCCGGAAGTGGGCGGACGGCCCCGCGGCGCTCGCCGTCGCGATGGCCAGGATCACGCCGTCGGACGAGCGCATCCGGCTGGCGCTGCGCTACCGCGCGCTCCCGCTGGCGGGCGCGGTGCTCGAGCGGCTCGAGCGCGTCCCGGCCGGCCTCGAGACGGTCGTCGAGCACGTCTTCCCGCTCGTCCCCGGCGAGGGGTGGAGCGGCGACGGCCGGCGCAGCTGGAACGACCTGACCGACGACGAGCAGAACTCGCTGCGGGCGCTCGCCCCGACCCTCGGCAACCTCACGCTGCTCGAGCCGGAGCTCGCCGACGCCGGCATCGGCCGCGCCTTCCCCGAGCTCGCGCCGATCCTGCGGCGCAGCGCGATCGAGCAGAGCAGGGCGATCGCCGAGCTGCCGGCGTGGAACTCGACCGCGATCGGCGACCGGAGCGGACGGCTCGCCGCCGAGTTCGTGCGCGGCTGGCCGCGCGCGGCCGCCGTCGCGATCGACGACGACGGGCTCACGCCGATCCTCGACGCGGTGCGCCGTCCCGGCTGGTACCCGGGCTGGCGCGCGGAGTTCGACTACGTCGAGTACCGCGGCGAGCACTGGGAGGTCTACGACTACCCGCACCTGTTCCGCCGGATCTTCGCGCGGCTCTGGGCCGACCGGCCGGACGAGGTGCTCGCGTTCAGCGAGCGGCACCGCGGCCCGGTGTTCGACGCGAAGGCGTGGAGCGGCGAGTGGGCGCCGCTCGGCGACACCCACTTCCTCTTCCTCGGCCTGTTCCCGGAGCTCATGCTCGAGGCGCTGCAGGGCGTCCTCGCGGAGCTCGGCATCGCCGACGAGGTGTTCGTCGTCTACCCGCCGGGCGGCGTCGCCGTCCCGCACGACCACTAGCGCGACGCGCGTCGCGGCGGCTCGCCGGGCGGGTCGGGGCCACAATGTCTGACATGGCGTCGGTGGGCACCCCGGATCGGAACTCGAGCTGGCTCTCCGACGACGAGCTCGCGGAGGTGCGCCGCCGGCTCCCGCTGATCTACGTGGAGGCCGTGCCGGTGCGGGTCGACGGGCTGGGCCGGGTCACCGAGGTCGGGCTGCTGCTGCGGGCGACCGAGGGGGAGCTGACCCGCACCATCGTCTCCGGCCGGGTGATGCACGGCGAGTCGCTGCGCGACGCGCTGTTCCGCCACCTGGAGAAGGACCTCGGGCCGATGGCGTTCCCGCAGCTGCCCGCGAGCCCGGTCCCGTTCCACGTCGCCGAGTACTTCCCGTGGCCGACCGAGGGCGGGCTGCTCGACGCGCGCCAGCACGCGGTCGCGCTCGCCTACGTGGTCCCCATCACCGGCACCTGCGAGCCGCGGCAGGACGCGCTCGAGGTCACCTGGCTGCGGCCGACCGAGGCCGCGTCGGACGAGGTCACCGCCGACATGGAGGGCGGCCGCGGCGCCGTGCTGAAGGCCGCGCTCGCCTCGGTCGGCGTGCTGTCCTAGCCGTCCTCGCGGCCGCCGCCGGCCGCGCCCGGCGTCCCGGTGCCGCTCCGGCGCCGCCACGCGATCGCGTGCGCGGGGTCATAGCCGCGGGCGCAGCGACCGCACGACATCGGCCGGCTCGGCCGGCGGAACCGCACGTGCTCGTGCCCGCCGGGGCACGTGCCGACCCAGGTCGCGCGCTCGACGGCGATCGGCCCGTCGTGCGTGCGCCCGCCGACGTAGCCGAGCTCGCGGGCGGTGCGCCGCCAGCGCTCGCCGTGGCCGGCGCGCGGCCCGGCGATCGCGTGCGCGACCTCGTGCAGCAGCACCTGGTGGATCTCGTCGTCGCCGAACCGCGCCGCGAGGTAGCGGGAGACCGAGATCCGCCGGTGCGCGTGGTCGCACAGCCCCGCGCGCGTCTTCGCGGCGTCGAAGCGGAAGGTCCAGGACGCGTCGAGGTGCAGCGCGATGAGCGCCTCGGCCCAGGTGCGCACCCGCGCGAGCTCGGCCATGCGCCGCGGCGGCTCAGCCGTCCACGCGGTCGAGCAGCGCGCCGACCGCGACCATCGTGACGTCGATCTCGCGGGGGTCGCCCTGGTTCTTGACGAGCACGGCGAGCGCCTCGCTGAGGTCATCGCGCGCCGCCTCGTACTCGCCGAGCGCGACGCGGACCAGGGCGCGCTGACGTCGTGCCTCCGCGACGATCCCGGTCCAGCCGTTCGCGGCCGCCTCGGCGATCGTGTCGGAGAGCTCGTGCACCGCCTGCTCGTGCTTGCCCTCGGCGCGCAGCAGCTGCCCGCGGGCGACCTTGACGCGCGCGATCGGCTCGCGGTCGCCGACCAGGCGCGCCTGCCGGAGCGCCTCCGTCGCGACCTCGTGCGCCTGCTCGGCCTGCCCGGTGACCCGCAGCAGCCCGATCTTCTCCACCAGCGCGGCGAGCGAGCGCTCGTCGGCGAGCTCGTCGAGCCGGCGCCGCGCCGCCTCGACGTCGAAGCGCTCGGCGAGGCTCACCGGATCGAAGCCGAGGACGTACGACTCCACCGTCGTCACCTCCCGCGTTCACCGGCGCGGCCGTCGGGGCCGGCCTCGGGGCAAGCGTATGCCGTGCCGGCGGCTCAGAGCCGGAAGACACCCCGCCCCGGGGCGGGGGAGCCGGTCGCCGTCGCGTCGGTCGTGACGCGCGCGCCGGCGGCGAAGGCGAGCAGCCCGGCGCCGGAGAGCACCGCCGCGGGGTGCGGGCCCGCGGCGAGCAGCCGGCTCGCCCACTCGGCCGGCAGCCCGTCGCGGGCGGCCGCGACGACGACGTTGCCGAACCGGCGGCCCTTGAGCACGGAGGACTCCGCCAGCAGCGTCGCGGGGCCGATCGCCGCCTCGACGGTGACCGCCTGCGCGCGCGCGTAGGCGAGCGGCGGCCCGTCGGCGACGTTGACGAGCAGGATGCCGGCCGGGGCGAGCAGTCGCCCGACCTCGCGGAAGAACTCGACGCTGGTCACGTGCGGCGGCGTCCGCGCGCCGGCGAACACGTCGACGACGACCACGTCCGCGGTGCCGGCGATCCCGGCCGGCAGCCCGTCGAGCGCCGCCCTGGCATCGCCGTAGCGCACGCGGATCGAGGCGCGCCGGTCCCAGGGCAGCGTCTCGCGGACCAGGTCGACCAGCCCGCGGTCGAGCTCGACCACCTGCTGCCGCGAGCCGGGCCGGGTGGCGTCGACGTAGCGGGGGAGGGTGAGGGCGCCGGCGCCGAGGTGGACCGCCGTGATCGGCGCGCGCGGCGGCGCGACCAGGTCGATGACGTGCCCCATCCGCCGCACGTACTCGAACGCGAGCTCGGTCGGGTCGTCGAGGTCGACGTGCGACTGCGGCGTGCCGTCCACGACCAGCTCGTACGACCCGCGCCGCCAGCGGTCCTCGCGGACCTCGGCGAGCTGGCCGCCCGCCAGTCGCCGCGTCCGCACCTCGCCCACGCGCTCCATCCTCCTCGCTCGGCCCGCGCGACCGCGACCGGGAGACGGGCGAGCGACGCGAGCGTCGGCGGGTTATACGCCGGTATCCCGAGTAAGTCAAGGAAAGAGCTTGCGGACGCGGCGATCGCGGGACTATGATGGTCCCTTGCGCTTCGCCCCACGCGCGCCCCAGGCAGTCATATCGCGGTCAGCCTGAGGGTCGTCGGCAGTCCCGAGCATAGCGGCGGGAATCGGAATCCGCGTGGCGGCGCTCGGCGCGATCACACGATCGAGCACAACAGCCCTCGCCAGGGCCGGAGGTCATTCCCTTGGCTGCTTCGCGCACCGCGTCCACCGCATCGAATTCCCCGAAGAACGGACGCGCGGCGTCGCGGCTGTCCTTCGCCAAGATCTCGGACACCCTGACGGTCCCCGATCTGCTCGCGCTCCAGACGGAGTCCTTCGAGTGGCTCGTCGGCTCGGAGGTCTGGCAGCGCCGCGTCGCCGAGGCGGAGGCCGCCGGCCGCACCGACCTGCCGACCCGCAGCGGCCTCGAGGAGATCTTCGAGGAGATCTCGCCGATCGAGGACGCGAACGGCACGATGCAGCTCTCGTTCTCGAGCCCCGAGCTCGACGAGCCGAAGTACACCATCGACGAGTGCAAGGAGCGCGGCAAGACCTACGCCGCCCCGCTCTACGTCGAGGCCGAGTTCATGAACCACACGACCGGCGAGATCAAGACCCAGACGGTGTTCATGGGCGACTTCCCGCTGCAGACCGACAAGGGCACGTTCATCGTCAACGGCACCGAGCGCGTCGTCGTCTCGCAGCTGGTGCGCAGCCCCGGCGTCTACTTCGACCGCACCGCCGAGAAGACCAGCGACAAGGACGTCTTCTCCGCGCGCATCATCCCGAGCCGCGGCGCCTGGCTCGAGTTCGAGATCGACAAGCGCGACCAGGTCGGCGTGCGCATCGACCGCAAGCGCAAGCAGTCCGTCACCGTCTTCCTCAAGGCGCTCGGCATGACGAGCGAGGAGATCCTCGAGGCGTTCAAGGGCTTCGGCTCGATCGAGGCGACGCTCGAGAAGGACACCATCCTCACCAAGGACGAGGCGCTCAAGGACATCTACCGGAAGCTGCGCCCCGGCGACCAGGTCGCCGCCGAGGCCGCCCGCGCGCTGCTGGAGAACTTCTACTTCAACCCGAAGCGCTACGACCTCGCCAAGGTCGGCCGCTACAAGATCAACCGGAAGCTCGGCATCGACCTCCCGATCACCGACTCGGTGCTCACGGTCGAGGACATCATCGCGACGATCCGCTACCTGGTCGCCCTGCACGACACCAGCGCGCCGGGCGTCGCCGTCGCCGAGGACCGCACGGTCACCATCAAGGGCGTCCGTGACGGCAAGCCGGTCGACGTGCGCGTCGAGGTCGACGACATCGACCACTTCGGCAACCGCCGCATCCGCGCCGTCGGCGAGCTGATCCAGAACCAGGTCCGCACCGGCCTGTCCCGGATGGAACGCGTCGTGCGCGAGCGCATGACGACCCAGGACATCGAGGCGATCACCCCGCAGACGCTCATCAACGTCCGCCCGGTCGTCGCGGCGATCAAGGAGTTCTTCGGCACCAGCCAGCTCTCCCAGTTCATGGACCAGAACAACCCGCTCGCCGGCCTGACCCACAAGCGCCGCCTCTCGGCGCTCGGCCCCGGCGGCCTCTCGCGCGAGCGCGCGGGCGTCGAGGTCCGCGACGTGCACCCCTCGCACTACGGCCGGATGTGCCCGATCGAGACCCCCGAGGGCCCGAACATCGGCCTCATCGGCTCGCTCGCGACGTTCGCCCGGATCAACGCCTTCGGCTTCATCGAGACGCCGTACCGGCGCGTCGAGAAGGGCAAGGTCACCGACAAGATCGACTACCTGACCGCCTCCGAGGAGGACGACTACGTCGTCGCCCAGGCCGGGGCGCCGCTGAAGTCCGACGGCTCGTTCGCCGAGGAGCGCGTCCTCGCCCGGAAGAAGGGCGACGAGGTCGACCTGGTCCCGGTCGCCGAGGTCGGCTACATGGACGTCTCGCCGCGCCAGATGGTGTCGGTCGCGACGAGCCTCATCCCGTTCCTCGAGCACGACGACGCGAACCGCGCGCTGATGGGCGCGAACATGCAGCGCCAGGCGGTGCCGCTGGTCCGCTCCGAGTCGCCGCTGGTCGGCACCGGCATGGAGGGCTACGCCGCGATCGACGCCGGCGACGTCGTCACCGCCGAGCGGGCCGGCGTGGTCGCCGAGGTGAGCGCGGACGTCGTCACCGTCCAGCTCGACGAGGGCGGCACGCAGGACTACTACCTGCGCAAGTTCGACCGCTCGAACCAGGGCACCAGCTACAACCACCGCGTCGTGGTCGCCGCCGGCGACCGCGTCGAGGCCGGCGAGGTCATCGCCGACGGCCCCGCGACGGAGAACGGCGAGCTCGCGCTCGGCAAGAACCTGCTCGTCGCGTTCATGCCGTGGGAGGGCCACAACTTCGAGGACGCGATCATCCTCAGCCAGAACCTGGTGAAGGACGACGTCCTCTCCTCGATCCACATCGAGGAGTACGAGGTCGACGCCCGCGACACCAAGCTCGGCAAGGAGGAGATCACCCGCGACCTGCCGAACGTGTCGATGGACCTGCTCGCCGACCTCGACGAGCGCGGCATCGTGCGCATCGGCGCCGAGGTGAAGCCGGGCGACATCCTGGTCGGCAAGGTCACCCCGAAGGGCGAGACCGAGCTGTCGGCCGAGGAGCGCCTGCTGCGCGCGATCTTCAACGAGAAGAGCCGCGAGGTCCGGGACACCTCCCTCAAGGTGCCGCACGGCCAGGAGGGCACCGTCATCGCCGTCAAGGAGTTCTCCGCGGAGAACGACGACGAGCTCGGCAACGGCGTCAACCACCGCGTGATCGTCTTCATCGCCCAGAAGCGGAAGATCACCGAGGGCGACAAGCTCGCCGGCCGGCACGGGAACAAGGGCGTCATCGCCCGGATCCTGCCGGTCGAGGACATGCCGTTCCTCGCCGACGGCACGCCGGTCGACGTCGTCCTCAACCCGCTCGGCATCCCGGGCCGGATGAACTTCGGCCAGGTGCTCGAGACGCACCTCGGCTGGGTCGCCAAGCAGGGCTGGAAGGTCGACGGCAAGCCGGAGTGGGCGCACTCGCTGCCGAAGAACGCCTTCGAGGCGGCCCCCGGCACGAAGGTCGCCACCCCGGTCTTCGACGGCGCGCTCGAGGAGGAGATCGCGGGTCTGCTCGACTCGACGCTGCTCACCCGCGACGGCGAGCGGCTGATCGACTCCTCCGGCAAGGCGCAGCTGCTCGACGGCCGCAGCGGCGAGCCGTTCCCGTACCCGGTCTCGGTCGGCTACATGTACATCCTCAAGCTGCATCACCTGGTGGACGACAAGATCCACGCCCGCAGCACCGGCCCGTACTCGATGATCACCCAGCAGCCGCTGGGCGGGAAGGCGCAGTTCGGCGGCCAGCGCTTCGGCGAGATGGAGGTGTGGGCCCTCGAGGCCTACGGCGCGGCCTACGCGCTGCAGGAGCTGCTCACGATCAAGTCCGACGACATCCTCGGCCGCGTCAAGGTGTACGAGGCGATCGTCAAGGGCGAGAACATCCAGGAGCCCGGCATCCCCGAGTCGTTCAAGGTCCTCATGAAGGAGATGCAGTCGCTCTGCCTGAACGTCGAGGTGCTCGGCCAGGACGGCTCGGTGGTGAACCTCCGCGACACCGACGACGAGGTGTACCGCGCGAACGAGGAGCTCGGCATCAACATCTCCGCCCGGTTCGAGACCTCGTCGATCGACGAGATCTGACCCCGGCCCCCACTGACTGCAGCGCTAGCGAAGCGAAAGAAGAAGCGAGAAACATGCTCGACGTCCACGCGTTCGACGAGATCCGCATCGGCCTGGCCACGGCCGACGACATCCGCAAGTGGTCCTTCGGCGAGGTGAAGAAGCCGGAGACCATCAACTACCGCACGCTGAAGCCGGAGAAGGACGGCCTCTTCGGCGAGCAGATCTTCGGCCCGTCCCGCGACTGGGAGTGCGCCTGCGGGAAGTACAAGCGGGTCCGGTTCAAGGGCATCGTGTGCGAGCGCTGCGGCGTCGAGGTCACCAAGTCCTCGGTCCGCCGCGAGCGGATGGGCCACATCGAGCTCGCCGCGCCGGTCACGCACATCTGGTACTTCAAGGGCGTGCCGAGCCGGCTCGGCTACCTCCTCGACATGGCGCCGAAGGACCTGGAGAAGGTCATCTACTTCGCCGCCTACATGGTCATCTCGGTCGACGAGCAGGCCCGCCACGAGGACCTGCCCGGCCTCGAGAACGAGCTGCGGCTCGAGATCAAGACGCTCGAGGACCAGCGCGACGCGGCCGTGAACGCCCGGCTGAGCCGGCTCGAGACCGACCTCGCCGCGCTCGAGGAGGAGGGCGCGAAGGCCGATCAGAAGAAGCGCACCCGCGACGCGGCGGAGAAGGAGGCGGCCCAGGTCCGCAAGTCCTTCGACGACGAGATCGCGCAGCTGGAGCGCGTCTGGGACGACTTCCGCAGCCTCAAGGTCGGCGACCTCAAGCCCGAGGACGCGATCTTCCAGGAGCTGCAGTACCGCTACGGCCTGTACTTCGAGGCGCACATGGGCGCCGAGGCGATCCAGCGCCGGCTCGAGTCCTTCGACCTGGCCGCCGAGGCGGAGCGGCTGCACGACGAGATCGCCAACGGCAAGGGCCAGCGCAAGATCCGCGCGATCAAGCGGCTCAAGGTCGTCAACTCGTTCCTGACCACCGGCCACTCGCCGGCCGCGATGGTGCTCGACGTGGTCCCGGTCATCCCGCCGGAGCTGCGCCCGATGGTCCAGCTCGACGGCGGCCGCTTCGCGACCTCCGACCTCAACGACCTGTACCGCCGCGTCATCAACCGGAACAACCGCCTCCGTCGCCTGCTCGACCTCGGCGCCCCGGAGATCATCGTCAACAACGAGAAGCGCATGCTGCAGGAGGCCGTCGACGCGCTGTTCGACAACGGCCGTCGCGGCCGGCCGGTCACCGGCACGGGCAACCGCGCGCTGAAGTCGCTCTCCGACATGCTCAAGGGCAAGCAGGGCCGGTTCCGGCAGAACCTGCTCGGCAAGCGCGTCGACTACTCCGGCCGCTCGGTCATCATCGCCGGTCCGCAGCTCAAGCTGCACCAGTGCGGCCTGCCGAAGCAGATGGCGCTCGAGCTGTTCAAGCCGTTCGTCATCAAGCGGCTCATCGACCTCGGCTTCTCGCAGAACATCAAGTCCGCGAAGCGCAAGGTCGAGCGCAGCGACCCGCAGGTGTGGGACGTGCTCGAGGAGATCATCCGCGAGCGGCCCGTGCTGCTGAACCGTGCGCCGACGCTGCACCGCCTCGGCATCCAGGCCTTCGAGCCGCAGCTCGTCGAGGGCAAGGCGATCCAGCTGCACCCGCTGGTGTGCACCGCGTTCAACGCCGACTTCGACGGCGACCAGATGGCGGTCCACCTGCCGCTGTCCGTCGAGGCGCAGGCCGAGGCGCGCGTCCTGATGCTCGCGAGCAACAACATCCGCAAGCCGTCCGACGGCCGCCCGGTGGCGCTGCCGAGCCAGGACATGATCATCGGCCTGCACCACCTCACGACGGTCAAGGAGGGCGCGGTCGGCGAGGGCCGGGCGTTCACCTCGGTCGCCGAGGCGATCCTCGCGAAGGACCAGGGCACGCTCGACCTGAACGCGGTCGTCAAGCTGCGCCTGGGCGGCGAGCTGCGGGAGACCACGCTCGGCCGCGCCGTCTTCAACGAGGCGCTGCCGGTGGACTACCCGTACTACGAGGGCCTCGCGGACAAGTCGTCGATCGGCCGGATCGTCAACGACCTCGCGGAGCGCTACCCGCAGGTGGAGGTCGCCGCGACGCTCGACCGGATCAAGGACGCGGGCTTCCAGTGGGCGACCCGCTCCGGCGTCACGGTCGCGCTCTCGGACATCGTCACCCCGCCGAACAAGGGCCAGATCATCGCCTCGTACGAGAAGCAGGCGGAGAAGGTGCAGAGCCAGTTCGAGAAGGGCCTGACCACGCCCGAGGAGCGCCGTCAGGAGCTCATCGAGATCTGGAACAAGGCGACCGCCGAGGTCGCGGACGCGATGCAGAAGAACTTCCCGACGGACAACAACATCAACCGCATGGTGTCGTCCGGCGCGCGAGGCAACTGGATGCAGGTCCGTCAGATCGCCGGCATGCGCGGCCTGGTGTCGAACCCGAAGGGCGAGATCATCCCGCGCCCGATCGTGCACTCCTACAAGGAGGGCCTGACGGTCGCGGAGTACTTCATCTCGACCCACGGCGCCCGCAAGGGCCTCGCCGACACGGCGCTGCGCACCGCGGACTCGGGCTACCTGACGCGGCGTCTGGTCGACGTCTCGCAGGACGTCATCATCCGCGAGCTCGACTGCGGCACCACCAAGGGCCTCGACTTCACGATCGCGAAGCCGGTCGACGGCGTGCTCGTCCGCGACGAGAACGTCGAGAACTCGGTGTACTCGCGCAACCTCGCCGAGGACGCGACCGACGCCAAGGGCAACGTGATCGCCGAGGCCGGCAGCGACGTCGGCGACGTGCTCATCGACTCGCTCATCCAGGCCGGCATCGAGACCGTCAAGGTCCGCTCGGTGCTGACCTGCGAGTCGGTGGTCGGCGTCTGCGCGAACTGCTACGGCCGCTCGCTGGCGACCGGTCACCTCGTCGACATCGGCGAGGCGGTCGGCATCATCGCCGCCCAGTCGATCGGCGAGCCGGGCACGCAGCTCACGATGCGCACCTTCCACACCGGCGGCGTCGCCTCCGCGGACGACATCACGCAGGGTCTGCCCCGTGTGACGGAGCTCTTCGAGGCGCGCACCCCGAAGTCGGTCTCGCCGATCGCCGAGGCGGCCGGCACGATCAAGATCGACGACACGGACGCCCGCGGCCGCAAGATCGTGCTCACGCCGGACAACGGCGACGAGCCGATCGCCTACACGGTGCTGCGCCGCGCGACGCTCATGGTCGAGGACGGCCAGCACGTCGAGCTCGGCCAGCAGTTCCACGTCGGCAACCTCGACCCGAAGGAGGTCCTCCGGGTCCGCGGGGTCCGCGCGGTGCAGCAGCACCTCGTCGACGGGGTGCAGGGCGTCTACCGCTCGCAGGGCGTGCCGATCCACGACAAGCACATCGAGGTCATCGTCCGGCAGATGCTCCGCAAGGTGACGGTCGTCGACCACGGCGACACCGAGCTGCTGCCGGGCGAGCTGGTGGACCGCCAGCGCTACACGGAGATCAACCGCGCCGCGCTCGGCGAGGGCCGTCGTCCGGCCTCCGCCCGCCAGGAGGTCATGGGCATCACGAAGGCGTCGCTCGCGACGGAGTCGTGGCTGTCCGCGGCCTCCTTCCAGGAGACCACCCGCGTGCTCACGCAGGCGGCGATGGAGGGCAAGTCCGACCCGCTGATGGGCCTCAAGGAGAACGTCATCATCGGCAAGCTCATCCCGGCCGGCACGGGGCTCCCGCTCTACCGCCAGGTGGAGGTGCGCGCGACCGACGAGGCCCGCGCCGAGCGGTACCCGAACCGGCTGTTCGCCGACGACGGCGCCTTCGGCGACTCGGACTACTCCTACGTCGAGTTCGACGACTTCGCGTCGGACGACTTCGGGGCCGGCAGCAGCACCTACAACTGAGCCCGGATCGGCGGG
>Ga0209934_1001234_pt1 | contig 15723 bp, 15 predicted proteins | sample ThiBiot_750_plan_2_FD_183950 | JGI IMG/M metagenome (GOLD analysis project Ga0209934, IMG submission 183950) | Wastewater bioreactor microbial communities from Cape Town, South Africa - Thiocy_expt_750_plan (SPAdes) | ecosystem: Engineered > Bioreactor > Thiocyanate-remediating >...
AATGTGTTTAGAATATCTATCATTTAAGGACAAATGTCATATACAACATGCTGGAAATGGACCACAAAAGAGAATAAAAGTTAAAAGTGGTAAAGTGTACAAAGTTGATGGGTATATTGAATCAACAGATACCGTTTATGAATTTGATGGATGTTACTGGCACGGATGTGAGAAATGTTACCCTAATCATAAAATCAATAGGGTTAACAAGAAAACAATGTTAGAGTTAAGAAAAGCCACTGAAATACGTCAAAGAGAAATCAAAGAATGTGTCAAAGAATTAGTGGTAATAAAGGAATGTGAGTGGGATCAAAAAATAAATAAATATACATGTGAATGTTCAACGGAAAAGTGTAGTGATCTTTGTGAAGAAAATAAAAAGAAAATCCAAGAATATAAAAAATGGGAAAGAACATTTGATAAAAGTAAAATAGTAGGAAAATTAATGCCTAGAAAAGCATTCTTTGGAGGTCGTACAGAAGGTCATCGTTTATATCATAAGTGTAAACAAAACGAAAAGATATTGTATTTAGATTACACAAGTTTATATCCCACAATTAATAAATACGGTTGGTATCCTATAGGTCATCCAAAGCTACACAAAGACATTACACCTGAAGATGCTATCACAAAGAAGGGATTAATATATTGTGATATATTACCACCAAGAGGATTATATTATCCTGTATTACCAGCAAAAGTAAATGGTAAATTAAATTTTATATTGTGTATAACATGTGGTGAAACAAGTTGTAATGATAAATGTAACCACAATGATAATGAACGTATGTTAAGAGGTACGTGGACACATTTAGAAATTTTAAAAGCCATTGAAAAGGGATATAGAATAAATAAAGTTCATTCCATGGAAGTATTTGAACAAGGTGAAACAGGTTTGTTCAAAGATTATGTCAATAGGTTCTTGAAAATTAAACAAGAATCAAGTGGATGGCCTAAAGATTGTAAATCAGATGAGCAGAAAGAAGAATACATCAAGACATATTATGAACGTGAAGGTGTGTTGTTAGAAAAGTCTAAAATAGAACACAATGCTGGTATGCGTGAAGTATCTAAACTATTTTTAAATAGCTTATGGGGTAAATTTGGTCAGCGTGATAATATGACCAAAACAAAATTTATTAGAGAACCAAGTGAGTATTATTCAATGAAATACTCAACACAATATGAAATAATGGATGAAATGATAATAAATGATGAGTCGAAAGGTGAAGATCCATTAATTTCAATAAAATATAGACATAAGGATAGTGAATTACCAACTCAAAATAATGTCAATGTGTTCATAGCAATTTATACAACATCACAAGCAAGATTAAAGTTGTATGATGTATTAGATAAATATAATGAAAAGGTTTTATATTGTGACACAGATTCAGTCTTCATATTAATGGATAAAGATACAAAATTAGATTTACAAATTGGTGATTACCTAGGTTGGTTAAAAGATGAATTAGGTGGTGATTATATAACAGAATTTTGTACAGGAGGACCTAAAAATTATGGATATAAAACAAGTGATGGTAAAACAAAATGTGTTGTTAAAGGTTTTTCTCTTAATTACGAAAACTCAGAAAAAATAAATCTACAAACAATGATAGATATGGTAAAAAGAGAAAAACAAAATTATGACAAATCCTTAGAAGAACAAAATTCAATTGTATTAGATAATCAATTTGGAATAGTTAGAAGAGGTGGTGTCGTCTACACGGAATATTCTAGTAAGAAATACAGCTTTGTATTTGATAAAAGAGTAATTGATTGGAAAACATATAACACATATCCTTATGGTTATTAAAATATTGTAAAAATTCACATGCATTGCATGAGAAAAAATTCAATCAAACATAGAAGTCTTTTTTTTAGGGGAATTAACTTTAATAATTTTAATTCGATAAATTTTATTATAAAGTGTGAGTAATTCTTTTTCTTCATCATTTATATTTTCACGTTTTGGTTTTAATACGACACCTTTTTGACGAAGTTCTTTATATCTAGCTTCCAATTTTTCAATGTCATCAACTTTTTTTATTTCAGTTGATTTTTTTTCATTGTCAAGTTTTTTGTTTGAAATAGTAATATAATCATTGTAAGTAATATTAATTGTACTCAATTGTTTTAAAATTTCAATTTGGTTTGTTGTCAAAGATTGCATAAATTTATCAAATAATTCAGTCATGTTTTTTGTATACTATTTTAACTATAAGGATTTTTTTCAAAAATTTTTTAAAAATATTTTCAAAAATTTTTATTCATTTTTTCCAATAAGAATATTTTGATTTATCATGTCCATCAATTATGCTAATATTTTCCCAAGAATTGAATTTATCACTAAAACCCAACCATGAAACTAATACTTGTGTATTTTTACCTTTACCTTTTTTATCAATAATATCTTTAATTTTCCATTCACGATTATCAATATCACCATCTATTTTAACAAGTTCAGGTTCATAAAATCTACCTGTAATTTCCTCATCTTTTAAATCTTTAATAAAATAAGTGTATGGATTAGTGTCAAAAAATTGTGAGATTTTAAATATTTCGTAAGTATATTTATCATCAGTTGATCTAGCAAATGTATGTCTATTAGCTGCAATACGAACATAATCACCAACTTTGAATTTAGGAGGTTGATTAAAATTTTTATCATTATTATTATAATTATTACTATTTTCAATAGCCTTGTCAACATTATCTTTATTTACATTAGCAGGTTTCATTTTAATTACAGAATGATATGTATGGTTATAATTATAAACTAATTCTTGTAAATTATCAATGTATCTATAAGAACCCTGAATAGTCCAAAGTTTAGTCATCCTTAATTTTAAAGTATAGTGGAAACGTTCAATCATAGCAGCATTAGAATTAGTAGGAGCAACAAAGAATCTAATATCATTATCTTTCAAATATTTTTGAAAAACAGCACTAATAAACTCAGAACCAGAATCAGTCTGTAATACTTTAGGTTTTCGGCCTTCATCAATAATAGTTTTAAAAGTATTTTTTACAGTAATTGCTGTTTTATCTTTGATTGGTTGAACCCAAGCATATCTACTTGCAATATCTATAACTGTTAATAAATATTTATAATCATCATTAACTTTTGAATGTTGTTGCATATCAACTAAATCAGCTTGCCATTGATAATCAAAACCAATACTGATAATCTTTAAAGTTGGAAATGTTTTATGACTTTTTGCATTTAATGTATAACTATCAAGTTCATGTACAACATCATTTACAACATCGGGATCAGCATTAAGTTTTTTAGCAAATTCTGTTTTACCCATTAAACCAAATTTAGGATCTTGATATTTATTAATAATTTCATCCTTTGTATAATCTTTGTATTCAATCTGTGAATTGTTGTTTTTTATTTTGTTTATTGCAACTAAATCTTTTAAGATAGATTTATTTTTCAAGCGCTCCTGCGCATGAAAATTGAGTTGTCGTGAATTTCGCTCACGAAATTCTTGCGACAACTTATGTTTTGACATTTATATTCATAAATAATTTTAATTAAATTACATTAAAATACATTGAAAGTATATTGAAAATATTATAATTTATATTCAAATTATTATATGATAAATTATTATATATTATATAATAAATTAACTATAACTCTATAATAAATATTTAATAAATACTAAACACATTGAAATATAAATTTTATTGGTTGCTGGTAATGAAGCATTTGTAATTGCGCCAGTTTTATCTATAAAATTATTTAAAAATGTAAATGTATATGTTGAATTAATATTACCCATTCCCTTTTTAACTTGAAAAGGGATATTCAGATCTTTTTGAAATGATTTACTTACAACGCCACCGGTAGTTTCAATATTATTTATTTCAATAGGATATGTATAAAGAATTTGATCCTCTACAAGATTACTTTTAATTGTAACAAGATTCGGTGAATTATTTGCATCTAAATCAACAACAACTAAATTTTTCAAAACAATCTCATCAACTTCAAAGTTGATGTTAATAACATGATCAAATGTGGTAATAGCATCTAAATATCTGTTAATAAAAACAGTTTGATATTTAATATCATTTCTGGATTGATAAATCATCTTTTATATATGAAAAAATTTTTCAAATGCATTGCATCTGAAAAAAGATCTGGAAAATTATTGTTTATTTTTATCTCATAACTATTTCTGTTTGATTAACTGTTAATTCTCTAAGTACAACAGCATAAATATAATGAATTCTTGTAGCTGCTGCATTACCAAAATTAATATCAATTTCATATTTAACGGGTTCAGTTAACGGATAACCATCAATATAAACATCTGGATCAAATCTATCTAATGGTTTCATCCAAAATGGATTTGGATCAGTCCAATCTTGATACCAGACAAAATTATGATTATAATCATCAACAGATGTTATACAATTACCTTTCATTCTATTTCTTTGTAAAAAGTATGGTTCATTAAAAACAGCTGTACCAACTCTTTGTTTTACAGATGATGAATAAATAGGATTTCCATTTATTAGAGGATTGAAGTCAAGAATGTCAGTAGCACCAGTTGAAGCTGCAGCACCATCAGGATATTGTTCACCTAAAGCATGATAATATCTAACACCTTGATCTTTAGCAACATTAGAAGGAAACCAAAGAATTTTTTGAATATGAGATCCTTGAGAACGATTAATATCTAATTCAATATGTTGTAAAGTACCTGTTTTAGTTTGTTTTGAATTGTATAGATATGGAATGTGGTCAACAAATCCTCCATTTGCAAATTTTGTTTTCATATCTTGAACAATTACAGGATTATTTTCTGTACATAAATGAAATTCTAAACTTGTAATATCAAGATTTGCTGGTGGAACAACTGGAGTACTTTTTGCTGTTGTTCTTGCACAAAAATATATATTAGCAGTTTCACTCCAAGTAACTCTAATTTCTATAATATCACCGAAATATCTATTCTTATCCATTGCACAAATTGTATTTTTAAATAAACTTAAAGGTAATCTATTATGAATTTTTAATTTTGTATTTGTTGTAGTGTTTCTGATATGATATTTAGGTTCTAAAAACCCATTTTTAGCTACACCACCAGATGTTCTAATGACACCGTTGGTTGCAATCGAAGCAAGTGCAGCTGATATATCACCTTCTAAACCTGCAACACTAGCAGCACCACCTGGAATATCTGTATAAGAGATTAAAGAATTTTGTGGTGGAATCAGACCTGAATAAATACCTACATCATCGGCAGGAGAATCATTTCCTAACATTTCATCAAGTCTGGTTTCATGTCTTAAAACAGCTTTAGTATATTGATGACAATCAGGTATTTCACAAATAATAACTTGACCTTTTTGTGTCATAATTGTTAATCTTTGAAAGTGTGGAACAAGATCACAAAATCTGTAAACAAAATTATTCGCACCAACATTAGCAGCTTGTTCCTCAGTAAATCTAAAATAACTTCTCGATAAATTAAAAACTTGAGATGCTGGAATTTGAAATGTTGATTCTTGACCACCATTTGCATCTAATGTTACACTTCCACCATTATTTTGTTGAACAATACGTAAATATCTATAATCTGAATGATCTAATACTTTTTGTTTTCTTTGACTGATTTCTTTTGAAATTAAATTCGATTCACTCATTTTTTATTTAATTATTAATTTTTTTTGGTTTTTCTTGAAATTCCGTTATTTTATTTTGCTTATACACCATAATCTTAAATATCATATTCAATCCATTCAAATCAATTCTATCATCATCTTCATTTGTCAACCAGAATTGATAAATGTTGCTTTTATCTCTTGAAAACTTTTTTGCATTCTCTAATAGATTTCCATTGCTCTCATAAATAATATAAGAATAACTTGGATCAGAAAAACTTATAATATCATGTAAAATATTGTTTCCTTGATTCTGTACAATATTAGATCTTAAAAATAATGTAGATTCCTTGTTCATATTACATACATTTACTGATCGTATAACATTTGAAGTAAATTGATAACTTTTGTTTTTGTCAAATCCAAATAGTTCAAATAATGTATTATTGAAAGTAAAAATTGGTTGTGGATCACTAACATCAACTCCTGAAACAGTATAAGTTAATTTTCCATCTTCTCCTATAGTATTAATATTTTGAAATGATATTGTGTATTGATAATTATGTGGTGAATTTTGATTTAAAAGTTGTTGAGCAATATTTTTGAATGATGTTCTGGAATAATTTGATGGTGGAAAATCAATTGTAACTGAATCTGTTCCTTCTGTTAGTATGAATGAACTATTTTTTTGAACATTATAATATGATTTTGGTATGGAACAATTTAACAAAACTACATGTGTGTAATCTATATTTTGATTCAGATCCAGAAAATAAGAAAAATCAGAATGTGATTCATCTTCTTTTAATTTTTTCCGACTGTTGATGTAAAAAATTTGTTCATGCTCTATATTCATTTTTTTTTATTACTATAATTTTTCAAAGAAAAATTATTTTTACTCGAGGTATCTCGAGGAAAATTGAAATATATAGGATTTGCTCTAGCAAATCCATGATATATTTTATTTGTGTCCGTTTTTTCAATATGTAACTAATCCTTGTTTAGCCATCAGATCCATTGCTATTTTTCTAGCTTCTTCTGCCAAAATTGGTGCTCCTCGTCTTTTTGCTTCAACATATAAATCCATTGTTAATTTCTTTAACATTTCTCTATTCTTTCTTAATTGTTCACGTTGATAAAATCCATTTTTATCTAATCTATTATCTACTGCTTTCGCAATACTACTTCCTAAACTTCCTAATCCACCTGCTGCATTTCCAGCTGCAGCTGCAATTGCTGCAGGATTACCTCCAGATTGTTTTGATATAAATTCTACTTTTTTGGTTCCACAGACTGCACATTTTGATTTTAACATTCTCTGTCCATTCTTTGCTGTTTCTATTTTACCTCCGACATTCTTTGTCTTCTTTTTACATTTAACACAATATGAACTCATTTTTTGAATCCAAAATTTTTTTCAAGAATATCTTCAATAAAATATACTACTCCTGGATTATTTTTTATTAAATAAAATTTAATTGTTTCCCTCATAACATAAAATATTATTTCCAATCCTTTATCACCATACATTTTATATGCTAAATCAACATTTGTTTTAACTACATTTTCATCATAAATATTATTGTAAATATCTTTAGCTATTTTATGATGATGATGTTCATAATCGGTAAAATATTCAAATGCCACTTTATATAATACAAGTCCGCTATACATAAAATTATTTATGATATGAAATGATGGATAAGGATTTGTTTTAACAAAATCTTTAAGTTCTTCCAGATTTATCTCCATGTTATATAACTTTTCATTGAAAAATTATTTTTAAAGTTTTTTTTTATTTTTTTATTTATTTTTTATTTTTTAAATGTGCATGTTTCCATTCATCAATTTCAGACCAAGCTTGATCAATTAAATAAATAAAATATTTGTGATAACATTCAAGTGCTTCATGTTTTAGAAACATTTTTAAATATACAACTTTCATCAAATTATATATATCTTTCATAACTTTTATACCCCAACACTTATAAATTATGTGTCCTATTTCTTTTATTTTTTCCTTATAAAATTTTTTCTCATAAATACACTTCATAAGAAAATGATTGTATTCATTATATGAACACCATTGTCCATAAAGTATAAGATCAAATTTATCAACATTATGATAAAATATATATTTATAAATTTCATCATATGTAGGATAAGGATTAGCTATGATAAATTCTCTAATATATTTATCATACACTTCTTTTTGTTCATCATTTAAGCCTTCAAAGTTTAGGTCAATTGTGTTTAGTTCACTCATTGTTGTTTTTTTTTGATCAGTTCAAAAATTTTTTATTAAAAAATTTTTTATTTTTTTTTTTTCATTTTTTTATTTTTTCTTTCCTTTACCAGCACCGTAAAATAATCTATCTAGTTTTGCACTAGTTTCCGTGGCTAATCTAGCAATAGTGCTAGCATATGTTGGGGATGTCTTTAAAACTTCTAGGATATTTTGCATAATAAAATCGTTTGCTTCTTTTGTTAATAATCCATTTGATTTTAGAATGTTCATCACAAAATATTGACAATTGTTATTTACATGATCGTATTTAAAGAATGATTCTCCTACATCTTTTTGCGTTTTATTCATCATATCACCAAATGTTATTACTTTGTTAATTGGAACTTTAATTATTGATTCAGCCTTATCTTTATATGATGTTGGAACTGGTTGTATATTGATTACTGAATTCTTTTCAACTAAGACAGGAAATCCTGTATCTAGAACAACAATCATATATAAATGATACAAATCATCATATGCCATTTTCTTTTTCTGATCTTCTAATTTTCCCAGTGTTAATACATTTAATAATTTGGTGACATAAGATTGAATTGGATTACGTCCTACATATATTTCTTTTACTTTGAACATTCCTAAATTCTTTAATATCTTTCTTGCTTTTGGTGGATAATCTTTTCTGGTTGGAAAAAAATAATCTACAATATCTCTAAGACCTTCACCTTCTTGATATTGGTTCAGTCTATCTTCTACTACATATACTCTTCTTCTATATATTTTATCTCCTTCTACGCCTTTTTTTTTTTTCCATTACCACTTGTACTTCTAGGTTTTATTCCAGGTGGAAACATTGGTTTAGTCATACCAACAATTGGTTTACCTGGAATACAACAACCACCTATTTGAGCAACTGGTAGTGCACCTGCATTATAAGCTCCAACTCTTCCCATTTGGTATCTCGATGTCGACATTTTTTAAAAAGTAAATTTTTTTTTAAAAAAAATTCTTACAATATTTTACTGATCTTCATAAATTATATATTTATCTGAAAAATTTTTTCTAAATTCTTTATTCTTTGATACATATAAGAATGAAAATTTATCTTTTGTTGCATCTCTATACAGATTAAGAAAATTACTCACTCCAATATTTAATCCAACTTGTTCATAGAAATCAGACAATTTCTTTTCTTCTATACCTTTGAATAATAAAAAATATTTTAATGTTTCACGAGTTGCTGGTTGAACATCTTTGAAATATTGTGAACTAATTATAACACAACACTTATAATGTCTAAATTCTTTGATTATCTTATTGACATAATCATCTCTTAAACTTATACTCATATCATCAAATAAAATTACTCTTTCTGGAACTTGTTTTTTTGGAATATATTTAACTGTTTTTATCTTGATCTCATTCTCATCTTCAAATATACTTGTTTCATATGTTGTTTCATCTTCACTTTCACTTTCACTCTTCTCTTCTTCTTTAAATTGTTTAATTAGTTCTGCTAAGTAATGTTGTGCTTTATCTTTAATCTCGTAGAAGAATTCATATTCTATTTTCTTTTTCTCAAAATATTCTTTCATAATTTCATATGATTGATCACAATTGTGTGTACCAACAAATCCATAAAATTTTGTTCTCTTATCCATAATCGCTTTCAAAATATTAAATACTGTTGTTGTTTTACCCGACATTGGAGTTGCAATTAAATAAACTGTGAAATACTTTTCAGGAAATAATTTACCACCTTTGATTTCTTCAGGATCTGGATGATTTATCTTTAAAGGTTTTACTGTGAAATTATTTATGTTTTTTAATTTAAACATTATTGTAATTTTATATGCGAAAAATCTTTTATTTTGTTTTTTAACTTTTTAATATCTTTTTCACCTTTCATTGATTTTTCAATAATATCAAATCCTGTAGCATCTTTAAAAGATTCACCTTTATATCGTTTTAGTAAAAAATCAATTGCAAAGTATCCACAATTATCCGTATTAATCTTTTGAAATTTTGTTCTATTAATTTTTAATTGATAGATTGACTCCGAATCCCCATACCTTTTCAGTAATGGTTTCAAATTTTTCATAAAATTCTTTGGAGGATCTTCACCAAAACTATCATAATATTCAATTGTATCTGGTGTTATTAATACTGATACCCAATGTCCTACACTAACTCTGATTGGTTCCGTATTCATAACAAAACTAAATGATTTATCTGATTTATTTATTGGTATTTCACTTATTTGATCTATTGCAAATGTTCCTTTAAATCCTTTTTTATGATAATCTTTCATGTATTCATCTATTTGTAAATTTGATAATCCATTTGATTTTGTTGATTCTCCTTTTCCTTTTTGACTAGGGGCTTTTATATCTCCTAATGGATCAGGTCGTATAGTTCTATCAGGTTTTGGAGCTGGTCTTGGTTCTTGAATTGGATTTAGGGTTGTTAATGGTGGTGTAAATTGGTCAGGTTTTGTTTTTTGTTTTGGATCTTGAAACATTTCTTTTACAGCTCTTTCACTACTTGCTAATATTTCAAGTAATTCAGGTTTATTCTGTTTTCCCTTAAGTCTGTGTCCCATATCATATTCTATTATTAAATTTTTAACTCCTTCTAAATTATATAATTTATCCACTTTTTTCATAAATTTTTCCACTTCTATCGTATCTTGTGCTTCTTCTATCTTATTATTTGCATCCACTAATAAGTCTTTTAATTCTTCTTGTTTCAATTCATTCTTTACAATCTCTTTATCTTTTGCTTTAATCTGTCTCTCTTTATCTTTAATTTCTTGTTCTAATCTTTTTGCTATCTCTTCATTCTCTTTCTTCAAATTCAATATTTCAAGCATTTCACCATTTAAATTCATTATTTCCCTTTGAAGTTCTTCTATTGTTCCCATATATATTTCTCCTTTTTTCTTATTTTCATCGTTTTCTAAATCCAGTAATATTATTTCTTTTTCATAATCACCTAACTTTTTCTCGTATTCACGTATTTTGACTTCAAGTGCTTCTATTTCCAATTTATAATTCGCTATTTTATTTTTATATTCACTTACTTCATCTCTTAAATCATCTACTTCAACTTCTAATTTTATTACTACATCTTCTAAATCTTTTTTATCTCCTTCTAATTTTAATATATTTCCTTCTAATTTTGTTACATCTCCTTCTAATTTTATTCTTCGTGCATCAAGATTAGCTGATAAAACTTTTTGTTTTGCTAATTCTTTTTCTAAATCCTCTTTTTCCGTCTTCTTATATTCTATCAACTTCTGTTCATTATCTAATACTCTTTTGTTCTCTATTCTTTTAACTTCATTTAATCTATTGATCTCATTTAATCTATTCATGTCAGTTAAGAATTTTAATGTATTTAAATTATTCGTTGTTGGTGTTGTTGTTAATATTTTACTTGTTGGTTCTTTATCTTTATCTTTTTCTTTATCTTCTTTCTTTGGTTCTCTTCTTCCTCTGTAATATTTTTGTCCACGTGAAAGTTTCTTAGAAATTGGATTTGCTGTTTTTATTTTTTTAACCATTCTAATTATTTTTCTTTTCCTCTTACATTTATCACAACCACAATCTACTTTTAATTCTTTACATTCGTTACTACTATTACAATTTGTCGTTAACTTGGATATTATCTTGAACATTTTAGATATTATATATTGATCATCACAAGGTGATTCTATTTTAATTAAATTACCATTATACAACAAATATCTTTTACCCTTCATATGAACTATCTTCCATTTTTCTTTTTTGGTATCAGACTTCATCTTATTTTAAATTAAAATAAAAAATATTATAAATTATTATAATTTATCCAAATATACTTGTATGATATTTTATTCCTTCAGTTATTTCTTTAACTTCTTTTATTTCTTCTTTTGGTTCATCTTTTACTTCCTCTTTTTCTTCTTTAATTTCTTCTTGTTCATCTTCATAATCATCAACATAGTATATTCTTCTTGTTGGTTTTTGTTTTTCTTTTTCTATTGGTTCTGATACTGTTCTTTTCATTTTTGGTTTTGATTTTGGTTTTGGTTGAACATAGATTATTTCTGAATCTGATTCTGAATCAGAACTTTCTACTTCTGATTCACTTGATGGATATACTTTTTTCGTTTCAACCGGTTGTGGTTGTTCTTTTAACTTTCTTTTTTCAGCTGCTTTTAACTTTCTAGCTTCTTGAGCTTTTTTAATATTTATTCTAGAAGTCTCTTTTCTTCTATCAACCTTTTGAACTTTTTCTTCTACGTTTTCAACCATTTTTTTATATATATAAAAATAAAATATTGTAAATTTCGAAAATTCGAAATTTACAATATTCCAATTATTATCGAGTTAACTCGATAATAAATATATTAAATATATTTTTTTAATAATTTTAAAATATAAAAATGGAATATTATTCATTATTTAGTGAAGCTTCATTTTATGGAAATTATATTGAATCAAATGAAATAAATACAGGTTCTATGAATACAGATACTTTAAAGTTATCATCTAATACAAATCAAATAATTTTAGGTCCTAATCAATCAACTATCATAAATGTTAATTGTGATTCAAATAGAATTATTAATTTCCCTACAACTACTTCTGATGCTGATGTTGTTCTAACAGATTCAGATCAAACTATTAATGGACAAAAAACATTTTCTGAAACTATTCATGTTCACGATATTTCTCCAGAACTTAATTTAACCTATTCTATTGGTAATTATTTAAATTATTTTATTTCTGTATATTCTAAAACTATTTATATTAGTGAAATTAGAACATCTGATGATAATAATATCACAGTCTTCAATAATTTAATTTTAGATAAATTAACTGCTGGTCAATTATTGAAATTAGATGCTGACAAAAAAATTATCAATGATCCAAATGTTTATGTTATATTATCTGATTTATTAACAATGTTAGATGATTATGTTTTAAAGAATAGTCCTGTTATAAATTATGGAACTGTAAATCAATTATTAAGAACTGATGGAAGTGGTTTAGTTTATACTTCAAATACTTTACCAGATGCTTGTTCAGCAAATAATTTTACTATTACTAATCCAAGTATAAAATTTAGTTCTAATAATTATGTATTAATGACAAATGGTTCTGGTTATGCTTATACTTCAAATACTTTACCAGATATTAGTGTTGGTAATGTTCTTCCAACATTTACAAGTAATAATTTAGGATCACTTACTTATAGATGGAATTACATTTATGTGAAATATGGTGACTTTTATTCAATTGATTCTGGAAATATATTACCATCATTAGGTTTAACTTATGATCTTGGAAGTTCTGGAAAACTTTGGAATAATGTCTATGCTGATACTATTAATACAAATATATTGAATGTGAATGTATCAGTTGGTTCTAATTTAATTCCTGATGTTGATCTCACAAGATCTCTTGGATCATCATCTTATCGTTGGAATCAATTATTCACAAAGAACTTGACTGATAATAACAATACCGTGTCAATCTTTGGAGCAAATGATAACAACAAACTCAACATCTATTATAAAGACCCGAGTAACAATGATGCAACATTCATCAACATAAGAACATCACAAGGTGGTAGAATAGCAATTGTTGGTGATCCTTCACAAAATAAATTCAACATCTCAGATGGTACCTATAATATCTTCAATGTCAATTCAGCGCAAAATGGTAGAATAACAATTGCTGGAGCAAACACACAAGGTAAATTAAATATCCTTGATGTTGATAGTAATAGCGTATTTAACATTAACACAGGAAACAATGGAAGAATAACAGTTGGAGGTTTAGGAACAGCAAATAAGTTTAATATATATGATGGAGATGGTAATTTACTTGTTGGAACTAATACATCATCAGGATCTACAAATCTATCAATTCAAGGACCAAATTATCAATACAAGTTTCAAGTGTTTGATGGTTCTGGTGCTCGAGTATTTAACATCAACACAAATAACACAATCATAAATTCAATCAGCATAAATCCATGGACAACATCAACTTATAATCTTGGAACTAATTCACTTAAATGGAACAATGTCTATGCGAATAATCTTTATGGAAGTTGGTCACCATCTGGAGATTTAATTCCTTCAGCAAATAATACTTATGATTTAGGAAGTTCATCTTATGTATGGAAAACAATTAATGCAACCAATCTCCTCGTATCAACTTATACTCAGGTCAAACAACTTCTTGCAACACAGTTAATATATATAGACAGGAGTTCTGAAACAGGAGTTACTACATCATTAGATATGAGAGCAGGTACAGCTGCTGGTGCAACAACAGCTAATCGAACAGAAATTGCAATGTCAATAAAAGGAGGTGGTGGTGGAAATTTATATGCAAGTATAGAATTGAAATTATTAAATGGTGCATATCCTTTAGTTTTAGGTTCAAGTGGAGGAGATGTTTCATTTTCAAATAATATAACACCTACTGTTGATAATACATATTCTTGTGGTAAAAGCGGTTATAGATGGTCTTTTATTTGGACTGGTTATGGTGTTTTACAAACTTCTGATGGAAATGATAAAGAAAATATTCAAGAATGTGAATTAGGATTAGATTTTGTAAATGATCTCAAACCTAAGAAATATAATTGGATAGGTAAAAGTCAAGATGAAGTTAATTATGGTATAGTTGCTCAAGATTTAGAATCTACTTTGGAAAAACATAATTGTTGTAATTTCAGTGGTTTACATAAACCAGTTGATGATGGAGATAAATATGGAATTAATTATTCACAGTTTATTCCTATATTAATTAAAAGTATTCAAGAATTAACAGCTGAAGTAAATCAATTGAAAGAAAAAATTATTAAATTGGAAAGTTAAACTTTAAAAAAATTTTTTTAAATAAAAACATGAGTCACATGGAAATTATTCAATGGGAAAAAATAGATAATGAAGAAATAAATAATGAAGAAATAATTTTATATGATTGTGTATTTGATAATTTCTATGATGATACATTTGATTTTAATAAAGTTTGTAATAAATCAATTATTTATATAGATATAAATATTTGTACTTGTAATTATTGTAGTTTATGTGCATTTGTGTGTAATCGCGATAAAGTACATTCTTTATGTGAATGTAGGTCTAAACGTAGTAATGAATGTAATCGTTGTTCAAATATTATATATATAATTCCAAATGGTAAATATCATTTTATATACAAATTTAATAATCAATTGCTCATAGAAATTGAATTATACGCAAATAATATATTTAAAGATCGTTTAGTTTTAAATAGAGAAAAATTAAGTAAAAATATTTTACGTTCAATAGAAAATATTGAAAGTGATTTATTTAACTCCGATTCTGATTCTGAAGATGATTTATTTACAGATCGTAAAATAAATATTTATGATGATCATCTTTTTTATTTTTTATTAGAAAATTTTTTTGAAAATCTAAAAAAATAATTTTCGATGCATTGCATTGAAGAGAGAATGTGTTGAAGAAAATTTTTTGATTTTATTTTAACCAATCAAATCATTTGTTTGTTGTTAGATATCGTTTTTTTCTCTTCACTCAACCTCGTCTTCACATTCCTCCCAATTTTGGTAATTTTCATCAGCTTCTCTTCAACTTTTTTTCCTTTTTTAATTATTCTAAAAACAACCTTTCTGTTGAATATTGAAATAGTTACCTTCTTTCTGTTATTACTATCAACACAGGCTAAACGTGGCTTGCTCGTTATACCTTTCAACTTTGTCACTTACTTACTATCACCAAAGGTGATAGTTCGATTGTTTTTGTGTATATTATTTTAATAAAGGTGGTGCCAAGTGCCCTTTTATGT